>Ga0102953_1000067_pt1 | contig 64375 bp, 51 predicted proteins | sample SalPon2A_C_D2_MG_FD_78509 | JGI IMG/M metagenome (GOLD analysis project Ga0102953, IMG submission 78509) | Soil microbial communities from South San Francisco under conditions of wetland restoration - Salt Pond MetaG R2A_C_D2_MG | ecosystem: Environmental > Terrestrial > Soil > Wetlands | place...
CACGTCGGTAGCCACCAGCAGGCGGATTTTCCCCCGGCGCAGATCACTGACGGTGCGGTTGCGGGCACCCTGGTTCATATCGCCATGCAGGGCGGCAGCGCGGTGCCCTTGCGAGGACAGCTCCCGCGAGAGGGTATCGGCCTGTCGCTTGGTGGCGGAAAAGATGATGGCTCGGCTCAGATCTTTTTCATCAGCCAGTCGCTGGAGAATTTTGTTCTTGTGCTTGCGGTCGTCGGCCACATGCAGACATTGGTCGATGTTTTCGTGCGAGACCTTTTTTCCGGCGATGTCGACCCGCACCGGATTGCGCAGCAAACGTCCGGCCAGCTCCGCCATGGTCCTGTCAAGGGTCGCCGTGAAGAGGAGGCTCTGGCGTTCCGGAGGAGCGGCCGAAGTAATCTTCTCAACGTCCTCCTTGAACCCCATGTCGAGCATCCGATCCGCTTCGTCGAGGATCAGGATTTCCAGGCGCGACAGGTTGAGGCTGCCCCGGTTGAGATGGTCGATTAGACGACCCGGGGTACCGACGACCAGATCGAGCGGCCGTGAGAGGTCGCGAAACTGGGGCCCGTAAGGCACCCCGCCGAGGATCGCCGTGCTTCTGAGCCGCAGGTTGCGGCCATAGGTGCGGGTTGCCTCGGTCACTTGGCTGGCAAGTTCCCTGGTGGGGGTCAGGACCAGCACCCGGGGCGCCCCCTTGGGCCCCTTGCGCAGGACCGAGAGTTTCTGCAGGGCGGGAAGCATGAAGGCCGCGGTTTTCCCGGTCCCGGTTTGGGCGGAGGCCAGGATGTCGTGGCCCTGAAGAATCAGCGGGATCGATTCGGCCTGGACGGGAGTCGGTTCATCGTAGCCGCAGGCCTTGATGGCCTGAAGAATGGGTGAGGCGAGTTGCAACTGTTCAAAAGACATTAAGGTTCCTTTTGCCCGGACCAAAGGGTCAGGGCGTACGAATGGCGCGCGGACCGCAGGGCAGACGGAATGTATGCCCGTAACGGAACGGTCCGTCACAACGGGACTGGCATGAGGCATCGTCGCCAACCTGTTGTGCTGCCTGAGATTCGAAAGGGAACCAATTGCAGGAGGGGTCAGTGATCGATGAAACGGCGAGAGGACAGGGGAGGGGCCGTCACAATGTTCAGTCGCGGTAATCATACAGGCTTTCTGAGAAAAAACAACACTTTTCCTCTCCTTCTTGCTAAAAAGGTTCGATTGTTTCCGAATTCCGTATGCAGCGCATCCCCAACGCCTCTGGCGAGAGCCTGACGGGCTTCATCGCCGGCCACATCGTCCCGGGCGGCGAGATCCGCACCGACGGCTGGAGCGGGTACAACCAGCTCGTGTGCCACGGGTACACGCACCTCGTCTTTCGCCTGCTCCAGAACGCCGTCGCCTGCCCACCGCTGCCGGCGAAGGAGATCGAGTTGGGCTTGGGCAGCCAGCCGCGGCGGAAGGCACGCCTGACTGCTGGTCTCCGCGTGGAGAAGGTCCGCCGAGGTACAAACCCGCCACCCCTTCCTCTCGCCGCGATCCCCGGTTTCGGCGTCCAGCCAGCTCTCCCCTTCTAGGCCGCATCCTCGCAGGCCACTTTTGGCTTTACACGCAACCATGATGCCGATATATTATGAGCATTAACAATGCGCAGAAAGGGGCCAACTATGGATGCCAGAAAAATCTACGATCAAGCCGCCCAAAAGAGACCCGTAAACCTCAACGCCAACTCCGACCTTTTGCGCCAGGCGAAAGAGGAGGATATCAACCTTTCTCAAACGCTTGAAGAGGCGCTTGTTATCAGGCTGCGTGAGAAACTCGAGGAACGCTGGCTTGCGGAGAACAAGGAAGCCATCGCTGCCTACAACGAGCACATTGAGAGGGATGGTATTTTCGGCTCTCGTGCAAGGAGATTTTGATGGCTCAGTTCGATGTTTACGAAAACGAGGACGCGGACTCAAATAAAAACATCCCCTTCTTGCTCGATGTTCAGCACAGTCTTCATAATGACCTTGCAACGCGCGTCGTCGTCCCGCTGCTCTCGGTTTCTCTTGGCGGAGGCGAGCTTGGAAAGCTCTGCCCGCGGTTCAACATCATGGGGCGGGACGTGATTATGGGCACCCCCGAAATGGCGGGCTATCCTGCTCGCAATTTGCGGAACAAGGTAGCCTCGCTCGCGGAGCAACGCGCCGAGATCCTTGCAGCCGTTGACTTCTTGCTCAACGGCTTTTAGGCGACGCCACACCCCAAACCCTATAGTAAACCACTGTCACGGCCTCCAGCTTCAACGGAGGCCGTGCTTGTTTATGCTAGATACAAGATGTTGGGGTAGGTGGAGCCAAGTGCGTACCCCAGTTTCCTGATTTCAATCGGGGAAAATCGTGAAGTAATCGCGAGGCAGAAGACCGGTTATGTGAACATTCGAGCACCGCATTTCCCTACAAATAGGTCCTTCCCCCGACGTAGGTTTTGCTGAAATAACGGCTCGAAAGGCTGGCGATCCGCACGTTTTTTCCCTGGCGGGGGGCGTGGATGAACTTGCCGTTGCCGATGTAGATGCCGACGTGGGATACCCGCCGGCCGCCTGAGGTGGCGAAAAAGACGAGGTCGCCCTGGCGCAGCTCCGACCGGGAAACGGGACTTCCGGCAGCATATTGCCGGCGGCTGTTGCGGGGGAGCTTGAGGCCGTTGAGGCGGTAGGTCACCATAGTCAGGCCGCTGCAGTCGAATCCGGATTGCGCCGATTCGCCTCCCCAGCAGTAAGGGACACCGAGGAAACGGCGGGCAGTGGAGACGAGCTCCCGGCGCAGGTTGTCCGGGCGCCCCCTGACGATTTGTGCCGCCGGATAGTCCTGGGGGCGGACGATGAAGAAATCATCGATCACGCCCCGTGCTTGCAGGGTCTCGGCCTCCTCGCGGGCCGCGGCGTAGGTGGAGTGGTCACCGAGACGGACCTTGTAGAGGCCCGACTGGTGGCGAAAATAATAGGCATCGACTCCCTGTCGGCGCAAGCTCTCCTCGAGGCGGACGGCGTTCTGCGGGCGGGAGAAGGCTCCGACCTGAACGCTGTAGCCCAGTTTTGCAAGGGCGGGGACGGGCGGGCGAACCTGCTTCGCCCCCGGTTTCAGCAAGCCGTCGAGGCTGCCGGGAGCGAACGGGCCCGCACAGGCAACAAGCAGGAGGAGAGGGGAGAGTCGGAAAATAAGTCGATTCGTCCAGCGCATGAAATGAACCCGCAAAAAACGAAATTCCTCAGAAAATGGCAGAGGTCAAGGTTAGCACATAAGGGGGACGGCGATAAAGACTCCCGGAAGGATGGCGAACCGAAAAGACGAACAAGGCTTGATACTTCGGATTTTCTTCCGAATACCGATGCTCCCTCACTTTTCCTTTGCCGTCGCCACCGGCCATGCTATAGATGATGGCTTCGCAAAAAGTCAAATCATTCACCACGGAGATCACAGAGATTGCCGAGAGTCCAGAGAAGGCCTAACAAAATCAATTAGTTTTCTCTGTGGTTAGGCTTGAGATTTTGCGATCTCATCATGGATGGGGAAAATTGGAACCGGAGAAGAGAATTGATGAAAAATCACGAAGAAATATATCGCGCGACCCTCGAAAAATGGGGCAGGGAAGCCCAGTACGACCAGGCCGTGGAAGAGTGTGCCGAGTTGATCGCGGTGCTGAAGCACTATCGTCGGGGAAAGGTCGATGAAGACGCGGTCCTCTCCGAGCTGGCAGATGTGGCACTGATGGTCGGTCAGTTGTCGTTCATGTTCGGACCGGACAAGGTCGACCGGGCGGTCGAAGAGAAGATAGTCAAGCTGCGCGGCCTGCTCGACGAAGTATAGTAAGGGGAAGGTAACTTTCGGGCATGCTGAAAAGTTACAGAGGAAGTATAATAAGAAGGGATCAGGGTGTGTAGGCCTGGTGTAATTCCTCCAGCAAATTCTTTAAGGTAATTCGCAAGTATTCAACTTCAAAGCACTTTTCATCCACCGGAAAAAGAAGCGTTTGGTGACGGGAAAGGCTCCCCGTGAATGTAAGACAAGACCGGATAGAGAAGGACTTTTCCGCCATCGCCCGTTGCGGGGGACTGGAAAGCGGGGGCGTAACACGCCTTGCTTTCAGCGAGGCCGACCTGGAGGCGAGAAACTGCCTGCGTCGGGCCATGGAGGAGGCGGGGCTGCAGGCCACCGTCGATGCCCTCGGCAACATGCGAGGTCGCCGGGACGGGCGGGAGGATCTGGCACCGGTTATGATCGGTTCCCACCTCGACACGGTACCCGAAGGCGGTCATTTTGACGGGGTAGCCGGGCTCCTGGCCGCCCTGGAGGTCGTTCGGGCTCTGAACGACCGCAAGACGGTGACCCGCCGCCCCCTGGAGATCGTCAATTTTTCCGCCGAGGAATCGAGCCGGTTCGGCGTCGCCACCCTCGGAAGCAAGGCCATGACCGGAAAGCTCGCTGAGGAGGACCTGGACAGTGTCGCCGATTCGCAAGGCAGAAGTCTCCGGCAGGTCCTGCTGGGCGCCGGATTGAATCCGGACAATCTCAAAGAGGCCCGACTGCGGCCGGGGGATGTTCACGCCTTTCTCGAATTGCACATCGAGCAGGGGCCGATTCTTGAGGATGCGGACTGCCCCCTGGGCATTGTCACGGCCATCGCCGCGCCGACCCGCTTCAGGGTTTTCGTCGCGGGAAGGGCCGATCATTCGGGCACGACACCGATGGGGATGCGGCGGGATGCTCTGGCCGGGGCGAGCGAGCTGGTGTTGGGAGTCGAGAGGATTGCCGCCAGGGAGCCCGGCGGCGGGACGGTCGCCACTGTCGGGTGGCTGCGTGTTGCCCCCGGCGTCATGAACGTGGTGCCGGCGGGGGCGGAACTCGGCATCGACATTCGAGACATCGACCAGGGGCGAAAGCAGCGGACGGCAGAGAAGATTGTTCGCCTGATGAAGATGATCGCCGAACGCCGCAGCCTTGAGATCAGGTACGAAACGATGGCCGACGATACTCCGACGCGACTTCCGGGACGCATCGTCGACATTCTGGAAAAAGCCGCCGGGGAATTGCATATTGCCTGCCGGCAGGTCGCCAGCGGAGCCGGCCACGACGCCATGAATATGGCCGCCATAACCGAAGCAGGCCTGATCTTCGTTCCCAGTATCGGGGGCATCAGTCATAACGTCGCCGAAAAGAGTCGGATGGAGGACATTTGCCGGGGAGCCGAGGTCCTGCTGAAGAGCGCCCTGATCCTGGGCGAGGAATGAGGAGGAATCCATGGAACCGCCGATAGCTCTAAACCGACCGGCAATATTTTTTTGCCCACACCAAAGTTTACATAATATATCTTATGCGACGTAATGGGTTTGCGGATAATATTACGCCCTGATCTCCCCCCTTTCCCTGGGCACCGTTCACGATGGCCCGCCTTACACTCTCGGACGTTTGACCAGCCCGAAAATCAGGCTCACCACAAACAAGACAAGAAATATGAAGAAAAGGATTTTGGCGATCCCGGTAGCTGCGGCGGCGATGCCGGTGAATCCGAACACGGCTGCGATAATCGCGATCACGAAAAATATTACGGCCCACGAAAGCATCTCTAAATCTTTTCGATAGGGTTGTTTTTCCTGTTTTGGGAAGGACCGCTCCTCCCCTAATCAACCTGTAACACTTCCGGATTCCCTGTCAAGGTCCGGGTGACTTTCAGAAAGGTCGGTTTTCGGGGGGGATTCAGGATACTTTTGAAGGAGGTCGGACAAAAAAAGAGACCGCAACTTACGTTGCGGTCTCTTTTTCGTTGATAATGGTCGGGGCGAGAGGATTTGAACCTCCGACCCCCTGCACCCCATGCAGGTGCGCTACCAGGCTGCGCTACGCCCCGTCAATCAACGAGTGCGGATTATGGTGGATTCGTCATAAAATGTCAAGGAAAAATTCATCGAAAAAACCGTCCGTGGCTTCCTGAAATAACCTATGAATTCAGGTGGTTGAGGATTTGGTCGGGAAGCGGATCAAAGTTTGCGCCGGTCGATGACCCGTTGTGCCTTGCCCTCGTGCCGGGGCATCGAAGAGGGTTCGACGAGCTTGATCCGGGCTCCGACGCCGAGGGTAGCCAGAAGCCGTTTCTCCAGACGATCTATGAACGCCCGCTGCATCTTCATTTCATCAAAGAAGATGTGTTCGCCAACCTCAACCTGGACCTCGAGGGTGTCCATGGTGCCCTGCCGGTCGACAATGAGCTGATAATGGGGTTCGCACCCTTCCTCCTGGAAGAGAACCTCCTCGATCTGGGTCGGGAAGACGTTGACTCCCTTGATGATGAGCATGTCGTCGCTGCGACCCATGGTCTTTTCCATCCGCACGTGGGTCCTTCCGCAGTCACAGGGCTCGTAATGCAGCCGGGTAATGTCGCGGGTGCGGTAGCGGATCATCGGGAAGGCCTCCTTGGTGAGGGAGGTCAGGACAAGCTCGCCTACGGACCCGGGGCCGAGCGCCCTGCCCGTTTCCGGATCGATGATTTCGGGGATGAAATGATCTTCCGGGATGTGCATGCCGCAGCGGCTGAGGCATTCCCCGGCGACCCCGGGTCCCATGACCTCGGAAAGACCGTAGTTGTCCGTGGCGACGAGGCCGAGACGTTTTTCGAGCTCCTTGCGCATCTCCTCGCTCCAGGGCTCGGCGCCGAAAAGTCCGAACCGCAATGCCAGGTCTTCGGGATCGATGCCCGCTTTCTCCAGCCGGTCCGCCAGGGTCATGGCATAGGAGGGCGTGCAGACGAGCGCCGTCGATCGATAGTCCTGCATGATCATGAGCTGTTTGTCGGTATTGCCACTCGACATGGGGATGACCGAGGCGCCGATGCGTTCGGCGCCGTAATGCAGGCCGAAAGCGCCGGTAAAAAGGCCGTAGCCGAAGGCGATGTGGACGATATCGTCTTCGGTGACGCCGGCGGCCGTCATGAACCGGGCCACCAGTTCCGTCCAGGTCCGCAGGTCGTTGCGGGTGTAGCCGACCACGGTCGGCTTGCCTGTGGTGCCCGAGGAGGAATGAATGCGCACAACCTCCCTCAGGGGGACGGCGAACATTCCATAGGGATAATTGAGGCGAAGGTCTTCCTTGGTGGTGAAAGGCAGGCGCGCCAGGTCGTCGAGAGACCGGATGTCGGCGGAGGTGATCCCCGCCTCCCGGAACTTGGCCTGGTAGCAGGGAACGTTGTCCCCGACCCGCTCCAGGGTGGAACGCAGCCTGGCGAGCTGAAGATCTTCGATCCCGGGGCGAGAGAGGCATTCCCGGGCGGGGTCCCAGATGCGTCCCCGGCCGTCCACGGACTTCATGTCAATTCTGGTTTCAGACATCCAAATAGCCGTCTTTCGGTGACTTTATTGGAACCGGCCGAAGCCGGATCACATACTGTAAACCCGTTCACCCTTGAGAACTTTCACCTTGTTTTCCGTCAGTACCCTGATCGCTTCTTCCGGATCGTCGAATCGGAAGATGATGACGGCATTTTCACCGCAGCGCTCGACGAAGGCGTACATGTATTCGACATTGACCCGGCCCTCGTCGAGGATCTGCAGGATGCCGCAGAGTCCCAGGGGGCGGTCGGGAACTTCAACCGCGACCACCTCGGTCTTGTTGACGGTGAATCCCTGCTCCTTGAGGGTCGTCTTGGCCAGGTCGGTCTTGTCGACAATCAGTCGCAGGATGCCGAAATCGGAGGTATCGGCCAGGGACAGGGCCCGGATGTTGGCGCCCGCCTCCCCCAGCGTCTTGGTCACCTCGGCAAGACGACCGAACTTGTTCTCGATGAAGATGCTGATCTGTTCGACTTTCATGAATCTCCCCCTGTTCCGGCCCTAAATGCTCTTTTTAGGGGCTAGTGGGAATTGCAACGGGAATACGACGAGTTGCCGTCAATCTTTGCGGCCGCGTTTGTCGTTCACTCTCTGGGCCTTGCCCTCGCTGCGGGCCAGAGTCTTCGGTTCGACCAGACGCACCTTGCAGGTGACCCCCAGAAGGTCCTTGATATCGTGGGAAATGCGATTGCTCAGGCCCTGCAGGACCTTGATCTCGTCGGAAAAGGTCTGTTCGGTGACCTCGACCTGAACCTCGAGGGTGTCGAGATTCTCCTCCCGATCGACGATCAGCTGATAATGCGGCTCGACCCCCTCGATGTTGAACAGGACGCTTTCGATCTGCGAGGGGAAGACGTTGACCCCGCGGATGATCAGCATGTCGTCGGTGCGGCCGCTCATCCGTTCGAGACGAACGTGGGTCCGACCGCAGATGCACGGTTCGGGAATCAGGCGGGTGATGTCCCGGGTGCGGTAGCGGATCAGCGGGATGCCTTCCTTGGTGATGGTGGTGACGACCAGCTCCCCCTTCTCTCCACGCGGCAGCACCTCGCCGCTTTCCGGATCGATGATCTCGGCGATGAAATGGTCCTCCCAGATGTGCAGCCCTCTCTGCGCCTCGATGCACTCGATGCCGACCCCGGGGCCGAGAATCTCGGAGAGGCCGTAGATGTCGATAGCCTTGATGCCGAGCTTCTCCTCGATCTCGTCGCGCATCTGTTCGCTCCAGGGCTCGGCGCCGTGGATCCCGACCCGCAGGGGAAGTTTGCGGATATCGATCCCCTCCTCGGCCGCCACCTCGGCCAGGAAGAGGCAGTAGGACGGGGTGCAGGTGAGGACGGTGGAGCCGAAATCCTGCATAATCATGAGCTGCTTTTTGGTGTTGCCGCCCGACATGGGGATGACCGAGGCCCCCAGTTTCTCAGCGCCGTAATGGGCGCCCAGGCCGCCGGTGAAAAGGCCGTAGCCGTAGGCGTTGTGGATGACGTCGCCGCGATGGGCACCGGCGGCGACGAAGGAGCGGGCCATCAGCTCGGCCCAGGTATCGATGTCGCGGCGAGTGTATCCGACCACCGTCGGCTTGCCGGTCGTCCCCGAGGAGGCGTGAATCCGGACGATCCGGTCGAGGGGGACGGCGAAGAGTCCGTATGGGTAGTTGTCCCGCAGGTCCTGCTTCAGGGTGAAAGGCAGGCGTTGCAGGTCCTCCAGGTTGCGGATCCGGTCGGGCATTATCCCGGCCCGGGCAAAGGTTTCCTTGTAGAACGGGACCGTCGCGCAGACCCGCTCAACCGTCTGCTGCAGACGTTTGAGTTGGAGCGATTCGATCGCTTCGCGGGGCAGGGTTTCAAATTCGTCATTCCAGATCATGGCGTCACCCGATGCATTTTGTAATGAGATCAAGCCCTTGCCGGAGCGGCCATGCGTCTCGGCAAGGGACGAATACCGACTGTTTCGAAAGGTTGAGGGTGGCTAATCTGCCGTATCGAAACTTCAGCGGCACTTTCGCCCCAACTCGAAGGCCTTGAGGTTTTCCTCGACGAATCGTTCCGGCACCCTTTTCTTCAACGCCCGGCGCCAGAGGCCCTCGGCGACCTCCATGCGATTGGAGAGAGCGCCGAGAAGGACTGTGTTCACGGTGCGGTAGTTGCCGGCCTGCCGGGCCAGGTCCATTCCCTCGATGACGGTCGTATCGGCCACCGAAGCGGAAATCCTGCCCGGAACGTCCTCGGGATAGCTTGCCTGTCCCGTGGCCACGGGGCCGGGAGCGATCTTCAGGTTGTTGACGATCACCGACCCGTTTCGCCTCAGCATCGGCAAACAGCGGAAGGTTTCCAGCAGCTCGAAACCGAAAAGGATATCCGCCGTCCCCTCGGGGATGAGCGGAGAATAGACCTTCTGCCCCCAACGCACGTGCGAAGTGACGCTGCCGCCGCGCTGGGACATGCCGTGGATCTCGCTCTTCTTGACGTCGAAGCCGGCGCTCATCAGGACCTCGGAGAGGACTTCGCTGGCGAGCAGCGTCCCCTGCCCTCCGACACCGGCCAGAAGGATGCTCTTGACGCTATTTTCCATGGGACTCTCCGATCGCATCGAATTTGCAGACCTGCTGGCAGACGCCGCAGCCGACGCAAAGCAGGGCGTTGATGACGGCCTTGCCCTTCCCTTCCCTCGCCTCCTGCCACTCGATGGCGGGACATCCGATCTTCATGCAGGCCTGGCAGGAGATGCACTGGTCGGGATCGACCGCCAGAGGCAGACGGCGCTCGGCACCACCGCGCCGTTCGAGCATGCAGGTGCGGCGGGCGATGATCACCGAGGGCTCCCGGCGCTCCATTTCCGCCTTGATGACCTGGCGGGTGTGGTCGAGATCGTAGGGGTCGATTACCAGCACGTGCCGGACCCCCACGGCCCGGCAGAGGGTTTCCAGGTCGACCGAGTTCGTGTCGACGCCGCCCAGGGTGTAGCCGGTGGCGGGGTTGTCCTGACGGCCGGTCATGGCGGTGGCCGAGTTGTCGAGAAGAATGATCGTGGCCTCGGACCGATTGTAGACCAGGTCCATCAGGCTGTTGACGCCCGTGTGCAGGAAGGTCGAGTCCCCCATGACTCCGACGACCTTGCTCTTCTCCCCCTCCGGCAGGACCTTGCTCAGCCCGGTGGCACTGCTGATGCCCGCCCCCATGCAGACGCAGCTGTCCATGGCCGACAGGGGCGGCAGGGCGCCGAGGGTGTAGCAGCCGATATCGCCGGTGACGAAGGCCCCCAGGCTCTTGAGGGTATGGAAGACGCCGCGGTGGGAACAGCCCGGACACATGTTGGGAGGACGGCCGGGCAGATCCTCGGGTGCCGAAAAGGCCGTTTCAATCTTTTGTCCGGAGACGGCGCTCTGAATCCGACCGGGGGTCAACTCCCCGCAGATGGGAAAGAGGTCCTTGCCGACGACCTCGATCCCCATGGCCCGAATGGCTTCTTCCAGGATGGGGTCGAGTTCCTCGATCACGTAAAGGGTCTCGAAGCGTTCGGCGAATGAGCGAATCAGACCCTTGGGAAGGGGATGCACCATGCCGAGCTTGAGAATGGAGGCCTCGGGAAAGACCTCCCGGGCATACTGATAGGCGATACCCGAGGTGATGATCCCGACCTTGCCCTCTCCCTCCTCGATGCGATTGAATGACTGCCCCTCGGACCAGGCGGCCATGTCGACCAGGCGTTTTTCCACCAGCGGATGACGCCGGCGGGCGTTGGCGGGGAGCATGACGAATTTGGACGGGTCGCGCTGGAGTTTGGGCTCCGGCAGGCCGTCGATCGGCTCCTCCTGGGTCACGATCGACTTGCCGTGGGAGATGCGGGTAGTCGAACGGAGCAGGACGGGGGTGTCGAACCGCTCGCTGATCTCGAAGGCGAGCCGGGTGAAGGCCCTGGCTTCCTCGCTGTCGGCGGGCTCGAGCATCGGCACCTTGGCAAACCTGGCATAATGCCGGCTGTCCTGTTCGTTCTGGCTGGAGTGCATCTCGGGATCGTCGGCGACGACCAGGACCAGGCCTCCCCGGACGCCGATGTAGGAGAGGGTGAAAAGGGGGTCGGCGGCGACGTTGAGGCCGACATGCTTCATCGCGGCCAGGGCGCGGGCCCCGCCGAAAGACGCGCCGATAGCGACTTCCAGGGCGACTTTCTCGTTGGGAGCCCAGGAGGCATCGATCCCTTCGTAGCGAACGGCATTTTCCAGAATTTCGGTGCTGGGGGTACCCGGATAGGCCGAGGCGACCCTGACCCCGGCCTCGAAAGCGCCGCGGGCGATGGCTTCGTTTCCGGAGAGAATGGCTTTTTCCATCGGATTCCTTCTGTTGCTGCAAGGTTGTCGATCCGGCCCATGTCGGAAATCCGGAGCGGAGTTGGCAAAATGTATACGGGGCCCCTGAATATAAATGAACGGGCGCGACGATGTCAATTCCTGCCGGTTCCCGCGGGTTCCCGCTCTTCGTCCATCGCCAAAAGAACCCCCTCGAGTAATCCGTGGTCGCTGACCGTCAGGCGGTCGCGATTCAGCCGCTCCAGCAGGGAAAGCACAATTTGCAGACCCGGAATGATGAGGTCACCCCTTCCCTTCTCCATGCCGGGAACCGATTCGCGCTCGACAAGTGAGAGAGACCCGAGGCGACGGGCCAGGTCGAGCAGTTCACCGCGCTGGAGAACCAGATTGTTGACCCGTTCCCCATCGTATTCGGTCATGCGGAGCTTGATGGCCGCCAGGGTGGTGACTGTGCCGGCCGTTCCAACCAGAGGGTATTGATCGTCAAGAGGGGCGTGACCGGCCGAGAGCAGGTCGGCCTGAAATGAATCGAGAACGATATCGATCTGTTCCTGGCACGTCTGACGATCCGGAAAGGATTCGCAGAGAGAAACCACACCGAGGGGATAGCTTTTGCGGAAAAGCGGGCGGGTGGCCCGACAGAGGACGAACTCGGTGCTCCCGCCGCCGATATCGACGATCAGGCATCCTTCGGGCCTGGGGGACAGGGCGCTCAGGACGCCGAGGGCACAGAGTCGGGCTTCCTCGTCGCCGTCGATGATCTCCAGCGTCAGACCGGTTTCGGAGCGCACCGCCTCGGCGAAACGTCCGGCATTGGGTGCCTTGCGCAACGCCTCCGTGCCGACAACACGAGTTGATTGGGGTGGTGTTTTCCGCAGAACGATGGCGAATTCCCGCAGAGCTTCCAGGGTTCGTTCCATCGCCGCTCGATTCAGGCCCTTTTCCGTGGTGGATCCACCGCCGAGCCGGGAGATTCTCCGATAATAGCCGAGGGGGGAGATTCTTCGGCGGGTAACCTCGCCCAAAAGCATGCGGACCGTATTGGTTCCGACGTCGATGGCGGCCCGCACCTACTTCTTCCCGATGATCGCCTCGGCGACATTGTAGGTGTGGTCGCCGATTTTTTCGAAATTATGCAACATGTCGATGAAAACCAGACCGGGAAGGACAGCGCACTCCCCCGTATTCAGACGGGCGATATGGTTGTTGCGCAGGGTCTCCTCAAGTTGGTCGATCGTCTCTTCGAGATGGTGCGCCTTCTCCTGGATGGTGGTATCTCCCCGCTCCAGGGCAGCAACGATGAAGGCCAGAAATTCACGGGTTTTTTCGGCAATCCCCTGAATCTCAACATGGCCGCTCTCGGAGAAGGAAACCTTCTGGTCCCGTTTGCGCCGGGCGAGAAGCCAGAGGTTTTCGCAATGATCGCCGACCCGTTCCAGGTCGTTGACCATGTGCATCATGGAGGCGATGTTTTTGGAGGTCTCCTGAGTGATCGATTTCTGGGAAAGTGCGACGAGAAAATCGGTGATTTCCTTTTGCAGAAGATCGACCAGATCCTCCTTCTTCTCCAGCCAGGAAATGCGTTTTTCGTCCTGGTCGGCGATATAGAGCATGGTTTCATCAAGCATTTCGAGGGAAACCTGGGCCATCCGCTTGGTTTCGGCGCGGGCCTGGCCGAGGGCGATCGGCGGCGTGTTCAGGACGCGGTTGTCGATGAACTGAAGATGAAACTCCATCTCCTCTTCCCGGCCGCGGATCAACAGGGTGGTCAGCTTGGCCAGCAACCCGACCAGGGGCAGGAAGATAAGGGTATTGATGATATTGAACAGGGTATGGGTATTGGCGATATGGCGCGCGATATAGGGCTTGTCGCCAAGAGCGGCTCCAAGGGCTTGTGCCTGCTGCTGGGTCTGGACGACGAAATCGGCATCGCCGGGAGTGATGCCGGAGATAAACTTCATAAAGACTGGGAAGAGCAGGAGCATGTAGCCGACGCCGATGACGTTGAACAACAGATGCGCCAGGGCGGTGCGCCGGGCCGTGAGATTGGTGCCGATGGCGGCGAGGTTGGCGGTAATGGTGGTTCCGATGTTCTCACCCAGGATCAGGGCCACGCTCGCCTCGAAGGAGAGCAGGCCGCTGGAGGCAAGAGCCAGGGTGATGCCGATGGTCGCGCTGCTGCTCTGAACGATTATGGTCAGCAGGGCGCCGATCAGGACGCCCAGCAGGTGATTGTCTCCGACAAGGGTGAAGATCTGGTGGAACTCTCCGCTGGTCTTGACCGGATCGAAGGCATGCTTCATGGTCGAAAGACCGAAGAAAAGGATACCGAAACCGAGAATGATCTCGCCGGTGTATATCCACTTCCGGTTGCGGCCGAAGAGCTTGAGACCGGCGCCGATGCCGATCGCAGGAAGGGCGAACTTAGTGATCTTGAAGGCAATGAGCTGGGCGGTAACGGTGGTTCCGACATTGGCTCCGAGGACGACCCCAATCGACTGGACCAGGGACATCAGGCCGGCATTTACGAAACCAACCACCATGACGGTGGTAGCGCTGGAGGACTGAATAATGGCGGTGACGGCGATACCGACCAAAGTGCCGACCACCCGGTTGTTGGTCAGGGCGGAGAGAATTTTACGCATCCGATTGCCCGCGACCTTCTGCAAGCCCTCGGACATGATTTTCATGCCGAACAGAAACAGGCCCAAGCCGCCCAACAGGCCGAAAATCAGCTCTTGATTCAACAGGACATCAGTCATGATTCTTCCTTGGAATATCGAGATTCAACGAATCGCCAGGATTTGCTCACGATATGCTGATTTGAGATGAAAATCGGGGAGAATATAACTGATGGACCGTTGTTTTTCAATGGAAAAGGGGAAAGGCAGACAGAAGGGTCGGGAAGGCATCCGAATCCGGATGACGGACTGGCGGCTCCATGGATTTATCGAGGCGGATCGACAGCGATGCGGAAGTTTTGGACATGCGGGCAATTCAGTAAAAAACCGGCACCAGATGTTTGCCTGGTGGCGCAGGCAAGATTTTCCGGGCGAACTACCCGTGAGTTTGATTTGTCACCGCGGATTTATGGATATTTGGCAGATACCGGCAGGTAGGAGTGAGGCGTAATTCTCCAGGCGAAAACAGGGCCTGGGGATTTCCCTCATCCCTCCTCGCTCCTCGCGGATTCAGATTACAGCTTCTCTGTCTTCTGGGACCAGAGGAGCATTTCCCGATATTCCTCCTGATTGTCCCGAAGTCGCCGGGTGAATGTCCGGACGATATTGCGCATCAACTTCAGGCCGAGGGCGGGATCCTGGTCGCAAAGGGTTTCGAAGTCTCCTCGTTTGAGGATCAGGAGAATGGCGTTTTCAGCAACCCGAGCGGTAGCGGAGCGGGGAGCCTCCTCAACAATGGCCATTTCCCCGAAAACATCCTCGGGAGCGAGGATGACCAACGTTCTTTCGTCCCCCTCGGCCACCATTCTGGAGATCTGCACCGTTCCCTGCCCGATGAGATACAGGTTTTCCCCGGCCATGTTTTCCACAAAAACGGTTTTTCCCTCTTCCAGGCGTTTCTCCCCGAAGAGGCCGGCCACCTTCCTGATCTCGGAGTCGCTCAAGTCTTTGGCGAGAGCGCTGTTCCGCAATGTGTCGAATTTCATCTCTAAACCTTTACTGGTTAAGCCTCAAGATGCCGGAATTCACCATGGAGTCACCGGGAAGATGGCGTTGACATCACGATCTTCGGGCGGCCCAGGTGGCTCAAGGAGAAATATAGAACAGTTTTCCCTGAATTTGAAGGCTGATCGTAGATCTATCGGTAAAAACTTCAGGAGAAGGGAGAACTCCGGCGAACTCCGGAAGAGGACCGCCGGGGAAAAGACGGTTGAACACGGGGACAAGGCCCATTTTATATAAATGGCGAGCACGGCAAGCGAGGAGGCAGACCATGCAAGGGGAACCGGTGAGGGTCGGGAATAATGCCGGGAGGGTTAATTGTCAACCCTCTCGCGAAGTTCCTTGCCTACTTTAAAGAATGGAAGTTTCTTGGGTTTGACCTCAATGACCTCACCGGTTTTGGGATTGCGGCCCATGTAGGCTTTATAGTCCTTGACGACGAAACTGCCGAATCCTCTAATCTCGATTCGTCCCCCGTCAGCCAGGGTGTCGGACATCGAATCGAAGATAAGATTTACAATCTCTTCGGATCTTTTATAGGTAAGATCTTTCTCGTTGGCCAGGGCTTCCACCAGTTCCGATTTGTTCATGTCGCCTCCCGGGGATTTTGAGCCTTGCCGACAAACCGCCGGTCATTCTTCACCTGCCTTCCCTACTACGTAAAAATATACTTGGGGGAAACGCCCTGTCAATAGATGTTGCAAGAATTTTCAGGTACTTCGCTATGATCGCTCCTTCCCGATGGAAGCCATGGACGCTTCGGCTTCCCGGCGCAGGGCCGGGTCGAAATTCGGGTCGGACAGAGTCTTTTCCAACAGGGAGCGTCCATCCCTGGTCCAACCCAGAGCCAGGTAGGTCTGGGCGATGCGAAGCGCCCAGCGAGGGTTGCCGTTGTCCTGCCTGAGCGCCCCCTTGAACCCCTCGAGCGCCTGTTGCAGGTTTTTCCCTTGTCGCAGCCAGAATTCGGCCAGGTAGACATTGGCGCCCCCGGAGCAGCCCCCTCCCGGAATTCGCATCAGCAGGTGTTCGGCCTCTTCGACACGTCCGTCTTTTTCCAGCAGGGAGGCGACGAGGAATATGGTGTCGGGTGAGACATGTCCCTGGGCGAGGGCTTTTTCGCCATGGATCAGGGCCTGTTCGGGATCCCCTTCTCCGGCCAGGATAGCGGCGAGTCCGGCGTGGCAAAAGCCGGTCGCAACCCCTTGATCGAGGAGGTCGCACAGCCGTCGGGCGGCTTTTTCCGTCTGGCCTTCCGAGAGTTCGAGACCGACCAGCGCATCGAGGGCCAGAAGATGCTGCGGATTCAGGTCGACAGCCCTCTCCAGGTCCCGGCAGGCCGCCTCCGTCTGGCCGAGCCGCCCCAGAAGGGAGCCCCGTTCGAAAAAAAAGAGGTCGTCTTTTCCCTCTTCGGGAAGGAGGTCAAGCAGGTGAAGAGCTCCTTCTTCCTCCCGATGGGCCGCAAGGAGAGCATTGCGAAAAGCGACGCCCCGCCCTCGGTACCGGGAGGCGAGATCCGTGGGCAGGCCGCCGAGAATGAGTTCGAACAGGTCCTGCGAGTCGGGTTCGCCCTCCACCGGGAATACGGGTTCCGACTCGGCAGGGCTGTCTCCAGAGGAAGAACAGCATCCCGAAGCGCACGAATGGTCGCTCACCGGTTCGACTGGCGCGGCCGAAGGCGCTGTGGATGAGCAATCGGTCATGGCCTGGGCGATGCGTTCCTTCAACTCTTCGCCGCGTGCCTGCTCGGAGGCCAGGGAAAAATGTTCGATCGCGCGGCCGATTTCGCCGGCCCGCAGGCAACCCTCCCCCTCGGTCAGGTTCAGCATGGCCAGGCCGTCGCCGGCGGCGGCCAGCAGGTCGTGGACCCGCGCGGAGGTCTCCGGCGCGAGTTCCTGCCCTTGAAGCTTTTCACCGGCCGCCAGGGCGTCGGCCCAGCGATTTTCGCGCAAGGCCTTTTCCATGGTCGCCAGAGGGTCGCCTTTTCCAAAGAGGTTTTTTAAAAAAGCCATGGTCGCTTTTCTCCGATAGATCCGTGAGGAATGATGCAAGACGGGGGATCGCCCCGAGAGAACGGGAAATTGAGGACCGATTCTAGCAGATTCGGGAGCGTATAGGGAAGCTTTTTGCCGAGATTTCAGCCTAATACGGGCCGATTTGCCCAGTCCGCAATAAGGCGTCCCGGGAGGCTGTCGAACTATCCATGAGCCAAATTTCCGCTTCGGCCCGTATAGTCCGACATCCCCCTAGATGAGGGTAAATGGAGACAATGTCCAGATGACCTTGGCGTCTCCCTCGCCGATGTTGTCCCAGCGATGCGGCAGATGGGATTTGAAGGAGAGGCTGTCGCCCGCATCGAGGGTGTGGGTTTCGCCGGCGATCGTCACCCGCAGGCGGCCCTCCAGGACGTAGATCAGCTCGTCTCCCGGGTGGTACATGTTGTCCACCCCGCTCGATCCGCCCATTGGTACCGTGCAATAGAAGGAGGTGAACTGGGGGTCGCGCAGCCCCGAGGTGAAGGATTCCGTATGCATGTTGTGTTCATCGTCATAGACGGTCTTGTCGCGCTGGCCGGGCGAAGAGAAGACAATTTCGTGGGTCGTCGTCACCTCTTCGACGAAATAGTTGATGCTCTTGTCGAACACGGCCGCAAGCTTCATGAGAATCTCAACCGAGGGAATGGTCAGGCCGCGTTCGATGCGAGAGATCATGTTCGATGAAACCTGCGATTTCTCGGCCAGTTCCTGTATGGTCAGGTTGTTTTTCAGGCGGATGCTTTTGAGTTTCTTGCCGACGATTTTTTTGATTTTCATGATTGATCCAACGCCTTGAAGGAATATCCGATGCCGGTTTCTTCCAGGGTAACTGATTCAGCACAACCCGCCTTTTGCCCTCGGGCTGCGTTGCCGTGCTGCTCGAATACTCACATAGCCGGGGTATGCTGCGCTTCCGCGCTGCTCGCGCCCGCCAGAGAGCAAAATTCGGGCATGCCGAACAGTGCCTTTCCGGAAACGTATTTGGGAAAGAACGGAACGGACAATCGTCCCGTTACTGAGTGACGAGGGGCGCGGGGGAGACGACCCACATCACCACAGTCTGCCCGTCGTGAAGGTTTTGCCAGCGGTGCGGCAGAGAGGCCTTGAAGGAGATCGAGTCCCCTTCCTCGAGCAGATAATACTCTTCTTCGATGAAGAAGGCCATGCGCCCCTTGAGCACCAGGGCGAACTCCTCCCCGGTATGAACCATGTCCCCTTCCCCGCTGGTGCAGTCCTGTTCGAGGGTGTCGTAGAAGACGGCGAAGCTCGGGTCGCGGAAGCCCTGGGTCAGGCTGGTGATCTGGTGCTTATCCTCGAAGAAAAAAATCGGCTCGCCCCGCCCCTTGCGCGTGTGGACGACGGTTTTGCCCTTCTCGGCCTCCTCGACAAAATAATTGATGCTCATCCCGAAGGCCCCGGCGAGTTTCATCAGGATTTCCACCGAGGGAATGGTGAGCCCTCTTTCGATCCGAGAGATCATGTTGGAGGAAACCAGAGACTTCTCCGCCAGCTCCTGGATGGTCAGATCGTTTCTCAACCGGGTGTGTTTGAGTTTTTTCCCTATTAATTTCTTAATCATGGCAACCTTCTGCATGGTAAATAAAATCGTGTTTTAGCATCTACGGAACGACTTGTCAATACGATATGAGATAGGAAACCCAAAAATGGTAAATACGGCGGGGCGATTCGTCAACCCGGTGATGTCTCGAGGGTTGACAAGCCGAAACAAATCCCTATAATCGGCAGACAACACCTAAATACATTTCAGCCTGAATCCGTGAGTGCATCACCGGCGGATGGCACGGCTCATTGACTTTCCCGAGCTTTCCCAAAATCACCGCTGAACCTATGGGTGCAGCTAAGAGTTTGGAAAATCTTATTCAGGCCCGGCAGTTACACTCTCCATCCGGCATGAACCCACTGTTTCAGGTTAAAGGAAATCGCCCATGAATACGCAAACGGCCAACCTCGTCGACCGCGTCACCTCCGATGGTACACCCTCCCGGGAGGAAGCCCTGTCCATACTGCAAGCGACCGGTGCCGATCTCACCGAGATCCTTGCCGGTGCCCACCGGATCAGGGAAACCCATTTCGGCAACCGCGTCGAGCTCTGTTCCATCATCAACGCCAAATCGGGCCGTTGCGCGGAGAACTGCGCCTTCTGTGCCCAATCGGGCCACCACGACACGCAAGTTCCCGTCTATCCTCTGAAATCGCAGGAGGAAATCATTGCCGGCGCGCTGAGGGCCGAGCAGGAAGGTTCGCACTGCTACGGCATCGTCACCAGCGGAACGCGCATCGGCCCCGGTGAGGAACTGGACCGGATTCTAACCTCCATCCGGGAGATACGCAGGAGGACCGACATCGAGCCTTCGGCCTCCCTCGGCATCCTGGATGCGGAAACCGCGAAGGCTCTCGCCGAGGCGGGATGCGTCACCTATCACCACAATCTCGAAACGGCGCGGTCGTTCTTTCCCCAAATCTGCAGCACGCACGACTACGAGGAAGACGTCCGGACCGTCCGGGTGGCGAAGGAGGCGGGAATGAAGGTCTGCTGCGGAGGCATTTTCGGCCTCGGCGAATCTCTCGACCAGCGGGTGGAGATGGCCTTCACCATTCGCGAACTGGAAGTCGATTCGGTGCCGCTGAACTTCCTCAATCCCATCGCGGGCACCCCTCTGGCCGGAGGCGGAAACCTGACCCCCATGGATTGCCTGCGCGTCATCGCCCTCTTCCGTTACCTGCTGCCCGACCGGCGAATCAGCGTCTGCGGCGGACGCGAACCGAACCTGCGCGATTTCCAGTCGTGGATTTTCATGGCCGGCGCGAGCGGCACCATGGTCGGCAACTATCTCACCACCAGCGGTCGCGACCGGCAGGCCGACCTGCAAATGTTCGCCGATGCCGAGGTCGAAATCGATGCCTGCTGAACCGTTTTCCGGAAAAGGCCTTTTCGTTACCGGCACGGACACCGGCGTCGGCAAGACGCTTGTGGCCGCGGCGCTGGCCAGGTTTCTGAAAAACCGGAGCGTCGACGTCGGCGTCATGAAACCGGTGGAGACCGGCATCGATGCTCCCGACGGACTCGGCCCCGATGGTCGCCTTCTTAAATGGGCCGCCGATAGCCGGGACGAGGACCGTCTGATTTCTCCCTGCCGCTTCCGGGCACCCCTGGCTCCCTCCATTGCCGCCGAAAAGGAAGGCTCGACCGTCGACGTGGATATGCTGGTCGATACCGCGCGGGAACTCTCCGGCCGCCACGACTACCTCATCGTCGAGGGAGCCGGCGGGCTCATGGTTCCCCTGGCCGGCGGTCATCTCGTCGCCGACCTGGTCCGGAAGCTCGGCTTTCCCCTCCTGGTGGTCTGCCGATCGGGCCTGGGCACCATCAACCATACCCTGTTGACTGTCTTCGCCGCCCGCGCCATGGACATTCCGGTGGCCGGCTTCATCGTCAACGGCATGTCCGAGGCCCCGGATGAGGCGGAAGAATCGGCGCCCCACGCCCTGTCCTCTCTCGCCTCGGCGGACATCCTCGGGGTCCTGGGCCGGGTCGACGGAGACGAGCACAGCCGGGTCGAATCTCTGACGGCGGAGATCGGCGCTCTTCCTTCCTTGCCCTGGCTGCTGAACAGTCTCGAGTTGCCCGCGGAAAGTTGATCGACATGAAAAAAGAAGAAATTCTCCGGCTCGACCGGGAACACGTCTGGCATCCCTGCACCCAGCAGAAAGACCACGAGGAGCGCCCTCCCATTCCCATCGCCAGGGCCGAGGGGGTCTACCTTTACGATGTGGACGGCAATCGCTACATCGACGGCGTCTCTTCCTGGTGGGTCAATATTTTCGGCCACAACCATCCGCGCCTGAACCGGGCCCTGAACGAACAGGCCTCCAGGGTCGCCCATCATATATTCGCCGGCTTCACCCACGAACCGGCGGTGGAACTCGCCCGGCGTCTTTGCCGATTGACTCCCGGGGATCTCAACAAAGTCTTCTTTGCCGACAACGGCTCTTCCGCGGTCGAAGTGGCGCTGAAGATGAGTTTCCAGTATTGGCAGCAGACCGGCCGCCCCCGGAAAACCCGCTTCGTCTCCATTTCCGACGCCTATCACGGCGAAACGATCGGCGCCCTGTCGGTAAGCGGCTGCGAGCTCTATCGGGAAATCTATCGCCCCATCCTCCTGGAGGGCTTCCAGGTGCAGGGTCCGGACTGCTTCCGCTGCCCTTACGGCCTGCACCGCGACAGCTGCCGGGCCGAGTGTTTCGAAACGATGGAGGAGCTGGTGGCCCGGGAGCACGAATCGATCGCCGGCATCATCATCGAACCGCTGATCCAGGGGGCGGCCGGCATGCGCATCTACCCGCCTGCCTACCTGCGGAAGCTCCGCGCCCTGTGCGATACTTTCGACGTGCACTACATCGCCGACGAGATCGCCGTCGGCTTCGGCCGCACGGGCGCGATGTTCGCCAACGAGCATGCCGGCGTCGCTCCCGACCTGATGTGTCTCTCCAAGGGAATTACCGGTGGCTATCTGCCGCTTGCCGTCACCCTCGCCACCGATGAAATCTACCAGGCTTTCTACGACGACTACGCCACCATGAAGGCCTTCCTCCACTCCCATTCCTATACCGGAAATCCGCTGGCCTGCGCGGTGGCGGTCGAGGTCCTGAAAATATTCGAGGAAGAGAAAATCCTCGACACCCTGGACGAAAAGATGTCCCTGCTCGACGAATACGCCGGTCGCTTCGAGTCCCTGCCCCACGTGGGGGAATTCCGCCGTTGCGGCATGGTGGCGGCGGTCGAGATGGTCCAGGACAAAAAGACATCCGAACCGTATCCCTGGCAGGAAAGAAGAGGGCTGGAGGTCTTCAAGGGAGCGCTGAAAAAGGGCGCACTTCTGCGACCGTTGGGCAACGTCGTCTACTTCATGCCTCCCCTGACCATCGAAAAAGAGGACCTGCGGCGTCTCCTGGATATCGCCATGGAAGAGATCGTTGCCGTGACGAGGAATTAAAAAAGGGCAGCCCTCTCGGGGCTGCCCTTTTTAATAGGATTCAGGAAAAAGGCATACTGCCTTCTGCCTTCCAACTTCCGTCGAACCCCCTCTCCCCCTTCTCAGGGCGTGCGCGCGGTCTTCCGGGGATCCTCGTGGGTCGCCCCGATCATGTCGTCGAGGATCGCAAGACCTTCCTGCGCGAAGGGATCCTCCTTCAACTTCTCGATCCAGGCTCCACTCCCACCCTCCTCTTCGGCGGCTTGAGCGCCATGGCCGGGCAGACCGGCGACCTTGTCCTCCTTCTCGGAGCGCCAGGCCCGCCGTTCCCGCCAGGCCTCCGCGATCTGGAGAGGCTGCAGGGTCTTATCCCTTCGCTCTTCGGCTTCTTTGGCCTCTTTCATGATCTCCTTGAATTCGTCGTTCGATTCGGTCCTCTTGCGGCTCAAATCGGCCAAAGTCGCGCGATCGGACACGCCGCTGTTCCAGGGCGAATAGGGCACCGGGGAGACGGTATCCCAGGGCAGGGAGTAATCGAGGTACTTCTCCCCCGTTTCCAGATGGCGGAAAGGGTCGGGCAGAACGATATCGGGATGAACCCCCTTGTACTGGGTCGAGGCGCCGCTCACCCGGTAGAATTTCTGGATGGTGAGCTTGAGCGCCCCGAGGGGCATGTATTTCTGCATGTTGGCCAGGGTATTGCTCTGATCGAGGTCGATCATCGCCTGGACGGTGCCCTTGCCGTGGGTGTGGTCGCTGCCGATGACGATCGCCCTGCCGTAGTCCTGCAGTGCGCCGGCGAGGATTTCGGAAGCGGAGGCGCTGAAGCGATTGACCAGAACGACCATCGGCCCGTCGTAGGCAACGGACGAATCCTGATCTCGCAGAACTTTCATGTTTCCGTGGCTGTTTTTCACCTGAACCACCGGCCCCTGCTCGATAAAGAGGCCGGTAATGGAGACCGCATCCGTCAAGGCGCCGCCGCCATTGTTGCGCAGGTCGAGGATGAGTCCGGAGATTTTTTCCTTCTTCAATCCCTCTATCGCCGATTGGACGTCGTCGGTCGCGTTGCGCCCCTCGCCGCCGTTTTTGGTGTGTTCGAAATCCCGGTAGAAGGCGGGGATGCGGATATATCCGAAAACCTCATCCTTCGTCTTGCCGGGCAGAAGGGTCGACTTGACGAAGGATTCCTCGATCTGGACGACATCCCGGACGATGGGGATGATCAGGCGGGTACCGTCGGGCTTCTTGACCGTCAGCCGGACGACCGTCCCTTTCTTGCCCCGGATCAGGCTGACGGCGTCACGGATGCGGGTGTCGGTGATATCGACCGGGTCGCCGTCTGCCTGGGCCACGGCCAGGATGATGTCCTCGGCCTGGAGCTGGCCCTGCCGAGAGGCGGCGCTTCCGGGAATGATCTGGACCACCTTGATATAGCCGTCCTCCTCGCGCAGGGTCGCCCCGATGCCTTCCAGGGAGCCTCTCATGCTGATGTCGAAGTCCTCTTTGCGGCGCGGCGGCAGATAGTCCGTGTGGGGGTCGAAGGCCCGCGTGATGGAATCGAAATAACGGTCGAAGTGCTCCCGGGTCGTCTCCTGCAGCATGCGAGAGAAGAACTGCTCCTGTCGTTCTCCCACCTTGGTCATTGCCTTGGTCAGCAGTTCGGCCTCGGTACTCTTCGGCGCCGGAACCGGTGCGGGCGCCCGGTCGGTGTCCAGGCCTTCGTCTTCGCGCAGGTCGAGATATCTGTTCAGCACCTGGAATTTGAGGATCTTGCGCCAGCGTTCACGCAGCTCGGCCTCATTACGGCAGTAATCGAGCTTTTCCACGTCGGTCTGCAACTCTTCCCGACGAGAAAAGTCGAAGCCGTCCGCCATGATGTCGGTGGTCAGCTTCTCCACCTGGTGGATTCGGTTTTCCAGGATGGACCAGGCCAACCCCGGCAGGTCCACCAGCCCGCGAACCATTTCATCGTCGATGCGGTCCCGAAAACGGCCGAGACGATCCACGTCTTCCTGCAGGAGGAAGCGCTTTTGAAAATCGAGCTGCTTGACATACAGGTCGAATGCGGCCTCGGAGAGCGAGTCATCCATTTCCTTGCCGCTGAAATGGTTCCGTGTCAGTTGCTCCCGGAGCAGGTAGCTCAGCACCCTGGCCCTGTTGACCTCGAGATCCTCCCGGGCGCCGTCCCCGAATACGGGGGTGGCGCTCAGGTTGAACTGCATCATTAGTAAGACGACGACGACAAGCCGGAAGATATTTTTCATCATAGCGGGGATTTGGATACCTTTTGGTTGAGACGGGATTCATCGATCGGACGAGGAAAGTCGGCAGAATTATTCGATCGCAAATTCCTTCATATTCTAACCCCACCTGCCCCCCTTGTGCAACCTCATACTGGAAAATGCCTCTCCCTTCGCAAAAGTGTCCCGTGTCGGCCCGGGCGCGGCTGACCCGTGGGCCGACCGGCCCCTTTCGTCCGAAATGAACAATTGACAGGGACACTCGTTGCGCGTTATCAAGGAAGGGTCGGTTCTATCTACAGCTTTAAAGAAAGGGAGTTTTCATGTTTTACGCAGCTGCGGGAGATACAGTCAAGGTTCACTACACGGGCAAATTGTCCGACGGAACCGTTTTCGACGATTCCAGAGACCAGAAACCCCTGCATTTCATACTCGGCAAGCAGGAAGTCATCCCCGGTTTCGAGAAAGCCGTCATCGGCATGGTGCAGGGGGAGGAGAAGACCGTGACCATCCCCCCGGCGCAGGCCTACGGGACCCCCCGGGAGGAACTGATCGAAACGGTGGCCAAAAGCGATCTGCCGGAGGATCTGGATCTGGTGGTCGGCAGGCAGCTTGAGGTGACGCGCCAGGACGGCAGTGTCTTTCTGGTGATGATAACTGCCCTGGACGAATCGACCGTAACCCTGGACGCCAACCATCCCCTGGCCGGCAAGGACCTGACCTTCGAAATTGATCTCCTTGAAATCAAAAAGCCCGACCCCTCCTGAGCCGTCGATGAAACGAATACCGTCGAGCAGGTGCTTTCCCCGAGCCGCTTTCGTCCTTTTTTTCATTCTGACGCTTCTGGTCGGACCGGGTTCGCTCTTCGGGGCCGAAAAGGAGACGGAATTCAACCTGAAGGAAGACAAGGTCGAGAAGGATAATCTTCTCAATCTCATCTTCGGCTCAGCCCCGCCGATGGCTACCGAGAGGGGAATCCTGCTGCTCGACGCCTATTACGATCAGAACGGCAACGGCCGGAAGGATGAGGGGGAGTCGGACCTTTCCCGGGAGGTTTCCTGCCGGGTCGACGGGGTCGACTACTCACTGCCCGCCTTTATTCCGGGGCTGGAAGGCACCGCGAGCTACCCGATTACCTGCACCGGCGAGAACTATCATCCGGTTCTCGAAGCCCGCACCGTGTTCTTCAAACGGCGCGGGCAGATCATCCGAATAGAGCTTCCCTGCCGAAAGTCCTCCGACGCCGAGCAGTGACCCGTCTTCGTGCGTCCGCGCCCTCTCAGCCCTCGTTCTCTCGCACCCGAATCATTCAGGTTGAAAAAAGCCGACCTCGCGCCAGGCATCGAGTAGAGGGAAGTAAAGCGCGGTGCGAATCGTTCGCCGCGGTTCGAGCCCCTGGAAGAGATGGGCGTAATCGGTCAACTGGGGACGATACCTCTCCACCTCTTCCCGCAGAAATCCCTCCAGGTCGCGCCCTTCGCACTCGCTCGTCTTGTAGTCGATGATCCAGCGATCCCCCTGCCGGTCGACGAAGGTCCGATCGATCACCTTGTGGACGATTTCACCGCCCATCGTCCCGGAGAGTTCGAGCTCGCAGTTCGCTTCCCGGTGGTGGTGAAGAATCCAGCGGCCCTTCTCGCTTCCCAGGGTCCTTTCCAGGGCCCGGAGCACCCTGGCGGTCATGTCCGGAAGCCTCGACCGCGGAACGCCGAGCCCGGACAGTCCCCGCTCGATGAAAAACTCCTCTTCTTTCAAGCGCTTGCCATCCCATCCTTGAAGTCCTTCGCGAGCTATTCTTTCGAGGAAAAAATGGACCAGGGAGCCGACATGGCGATAGACTTCGGCCTCCCAGCGCGCGGCTGCGTCGCCGTTCTCCCCAAGGATTTTCCGGTCGCCGGAGGGCGCAGGCGAGACGGTGCGTCCCGAGGCCTCCGACAAAGCGGGAAGGGTCCAGCCCGAAGGCAGCCGGCGAAGCGGCCGTTGCGGGTCGACGGGTTCCTCCTCGACCGGAGCCATCTCCTCCGGCGGACGGAAGCCGGCCGCGACCGCCGGCCAGAGCTTTGCCAGCAGGGAGCCGGGAGCGGGGGTCGGTTCTCCCTTGGCATTGCGCTTGGCGTGGCCGATCAAATGAAGCTGCCTTTTGGCCCGGGTCGCCGCCACGTAAATCAGCCGGGCGACCTCGTGGTTTTCCTTCTCCCTGTCCAGCTTTCCGATGATGTCGTAGAGGGGGTCCCCGCGGTTGGCCTCGGCGGCGGCGATCGGCGCCAGCAGCAGGCCGCAGTCGGGATGCTCGAGCCAGCGCATCAGCGGCTGCTCTGCCCGGGCGGGAGAGCGCCCCAGCCCCGGCAGGATCACGGTGTCGAATTCGAGGCCCTTGGCCCGGTGGATGGTCATCACCTGCACCCTGCCGTCCGATCGACCGTCGGCGGCCGCGAAAAGCTTCTGCAGGCCCCTGTCGAGGGCCGACAGGGAGGCCAGATCGCCGCCGAAATCGAGCGTTTCCAGCAGTCCGAAAACCCTCTCGACATCCTCGCGCTCCTGGGCATCGCAGCAGGCCGGGCCGCCGAGGGCCAGCCAACAGCCCTCGACCAGACGCCTCAGCCCTGCCCGCCCCCTCTGTGCCATCCCCCGTCGGAGCACCCCATGCAACCGGCGGGCTCTCTCCCTGCCGTCGTCGGAGAGCGCCGAAAGCCGGTCGCCGCCGGCCAGCAGGTCCGGCAGGGTCTGCCCGGCAGCGTTGCCGCACAGGGCGAAAAGATCTTCCAGCTTCAATCCGCACCATGGGGCGCGCAGCACCGAAAGCCAGGCGAGACGATCTCCCGGATGAAGAAGGGCGCGGGTCAGGGAAACGGCGTCCCTGGCGGCGGGCCGGTTGTCGAGCAGGTCAATATCCTGGGCCTGGTAGTGGATGCCGGCGCCGCGCAGGGCCTGCAGGATTTGCGGCAGGTGCGTCCGGCTTCGGACCAGGATGCCGATCGTATCGTCCGGTCTCGTCTCTCGCTCATGCCGGACCAGCTCGGTTACCCGATTGGCTTCGTCCCGATCGTCCCGGTCGTCATGGGCGTGGACCTGCACGGCCGTTTCGGGCAGCCGGGGATGCACGGCGGTTGCCGCCGCGCAGCTGACGGCTCCCATGGCAACGTTGTCGCATGACGGGAAGATCCGGCAAAAACTCTCGTTGACCCAGTCGACGACCCCCTTCTGCGAGCGGAAGTTGCTTCTCAAGACCAGGGAGGTGAGCTTGACGGTACCGATTCCTTCCTGCCGCGCCTTGAGGAAGAGTCCGACCTCGGCTTCCCGGAACCGGTAGATCGACTGCATCGGGTCTCCGACGAGGAAGAGGGTTCGACCGTCCCCCTCCTCCCAGCCCGAGGTCAGCTTGCGCAACAGGCCGAACTGCAGAAAGGAGGTGTCCTGAAACTCGTCGACCAGAATGTGGCTGAGGCGGTTGTCGAGCTTGAGCAGCAGGTCGCTCGCCCCCTGCTCGTCTCCAAGGGAGCTCAGGGCCTTGAGGGCGACCTCGGCGAAGTCGACCCTGGATTGTTCGCGGAAGACCAGCCACAACTCCGCCACGGCGATGGGCAGAAGCTCGACGAGGGCTTCCAGGACCCGCCACTGCTCCTCCGGGTAGGCGGCTGGCGGCAGTCCCTGGACGGCTTTCCATGCCGCGCCGGCATCGGGAGGCAGCAGACCGAGCGTCTCCTCCATGAGCCGTTTCCTGTTCCGGTCGTCTTCATTCTTGCCCGCCGGAAAGCCGCATCGGACGTCGACCTTCTTCCGCAGGGCGCCGGAAGCGGTCAAAAGCAGGTCGGCCAGTCCCCACCATTTTTCCAGTTCGTCCGGCTTCGGCCCGGGGAAGTACTCGAGGCCGGCCAGGACCGTCAAGGGCCGCTCGACGCCCCGCTGCGCCAGATTGGCGGCGGCGAATCGTCCCAGGGAAAGCAGCCTGTCGCGGCAATCGGGGGGAATGGTCCGGTCGGCGGCATCGAGAAAGGCTTCGACCAGCAGGCGCAGGGAGTTTTCCAGATTCCCCCGTTGTCGGGAGTGGTCGTTGCCGACGACATGGCGCAGCCACTGGTCCCGGCGCCGCAGCATATCGACCAGCAGGTCGCGAAGGCGCGGCAGACGGTTGTCGAGGTGGCGCAGCAGGTACTTGACCGCCCTTCCCCCTCGCCGGCCGGAGTCGATGCGGGCCAGGGTCCTCTCGGCGGCTTCGAGGTAGTCGGGCGTGGGGTCGTCGGCAATCTCCGGCAGCCCTCCCAGCCGGGAGATCCAGGGCATGCGGCGAACGAGGGAGGCACAGAAGCCGTCGATCGTCTGGACATTCAACTGAGACGGGTTGTCGCGGATCCGCCAATCCCTGCTGCGGTCCCGATGCAGGGCGAGGCGGGCCAACTCCCAGCTCTGCCGGCCGTGGGCGGATGCGGGAGGGGGTCCGTCGGCGGCATCGAGGGCCTGCAGCAGGCGGTTTCGCATCTCACCGGCAGCCTTGCGGGTGAAGGTGATGGCCAGGATCTCCTCGGGGCGATCCACCACGCCGAGCAGGGCCAGCAGGCGCTGGGTCAGCAATTCGGTCTTGCCCGAGCCCGCCGGTGCCTGGACGATGAAGGAGGCCCGGTGGTCGAGGGCACGCTGCCGCTCGTTCGCGTCGACGATCTGCCCGGAGCCGCTCATCGGGGCACCTCAAGCCGGTTTTCGTCGATGCGGCAGAAAGAAGCGAGATCGCAGTAGCGGCAGGCCTTCTCGACGGCAACGGGCCGCACGGACGCCTCGCCGCCGGAGAACTCGCTCCCCAGTCCCTCCAGTTGCCGCCGCCAGCGGTCGAGCAGTTCGTCCCAGGAATCGATTCCGTATTTCGTCGCCAGCCTGGACCCGGCAAAGGGCTCCCCGCCAGGGAAGAGGTCGGCTTCCCGGCAGAGCCCCCTGAGCGAACAGTCGCCCCGCCGCACGACGGCGAAAGCGACTCCCGCCAGATTCTTCGCGGCTTCGCCGACGCCGTAGACGGGCAACTGGGGTTCCAGAAGCCTTTCTCCAAGGAGGTCCTCGAAATCGATCCGGCCGGTCTTGTAATCAATCACCAGAAGATCGTCATCGCCTGTGCGGTCGAGGCGGTCGATCTTGGTCCTGATCCTCGTCCCGCCGAACGTTCCCTGATGCTCTTCTTCCCGTTCCAGGACTTCGAAAGGCGGCCTGTCCATGTCGACGGCCAGCAGCCATTCCTCGGTCAGAACCAGCAGGCGTTCCTTCTCGAGATCGAGCAGGGCGCCGGAGAGGATGGAGAGATGGGCGAACACCTTTCGTGTCAGGGCCTCTTCGATCGCCTCCATGAGCCGTTGTCGTCTCGTTTCCGGGGGGAGTTCCAGGAGGTTTTCGCGGTTTTTCGTCCCGGCCCAGAAGATCTCCAGGACCGCATGCAGCAGCGTGCCACGGGTCCGGGCGTCGAAACCGAGCTCGGGTTCTTCCAGGGCCCTGGCACCGAGGCGATGGTGGGCGAAAGCGCGAAAGGGGCATAACGCCTGGTCCCGGAGGATGGCGGTGCCCCCTTCGGCAGGACTCTGCCCGGCAAGGGCGGGCCCCTGCCAATCGAGCAGTCCCTGCAAGGCAACGGGGCGGGCCGGGATTACCTCCGCCGGTCTGCGGGACGGCTCCAGGTCGACCTCCCCGGCCGGGACATCTCTGATCAGAGGGCTCGGACGCTGTTCGCAGTCGCCCCTGCGGCCGGGATGGCTGAGGACGACCTCCGGAGCGGCGGCAAAGAGGCGGTCGGTCACCAGCCGGGCGAATTCCATCTCGCGGGAAGCGTCGGCGTGCGGCATCCGGTGGGCGCTCTGCAGGCGGAAAGGAATGAAGGGGTTGGGGGCCGCAGGGGCCGGAAGGACATCTTCGCAGAGGTCCATCACCCAGAGGTGGTCGAAGCGAAGCCCCGCCGCTTCGAGATACCCGATCACCTGGATAGGGCTGGCCGGCGCCTCCGGTTGGAAGTCGATTTCCGCCGCCAGACCACGCAAAAGCCCGAGGGCCCGGGACCGGGTCATCGGGCGGGAGACCCGGTCGAGACGCACCAGCTGCGGCAGGAGTTTTTCTCGCCAGGCCGTGGAAATCTGGTATTCATGGCTATCCAGTCCCCGCTCGCCGGGCCAGCCGACGGCATCCAGGAGCCGGCTGAATTGTTCGACCCACTGGCTGGGCCAGAGATTTCCATCGCCCTTCAGGCTCGCGGACGCCTCCCGGCAGAAGATTTCGAAGCGCGGCAAAGGGCCCTGCCCCGACCGGACCGCAAGGGCCTGGAGCCGATCGAGACTGAAGTCGGCCAGACGCAAGGTGCGCAGCTCCCGCTCGAAGAGGGCCCGCCGGGAGCCTTCGGCGGGGTATCCCCCCAGGTAGGGCGTACGGAGAAGATAGCTGACTTTGTCCATGGGAAGACGGCGGTCGACGGAAAGAATCTCCAGGGCGGCCACCACGGGGCCCTGGTCGGAGAGTTTCCGGCCGAGGGAAAGTCCGAAGCGGGAAGCCTCGTCGTTTCCGGGCAGCAGGGAGTCGGGTTCGACCTCCTCCCGGAACATCCGTTCGATAGTGGCGCGCCATTGCGTCAGTCGGGGAACGACAATGCCGATATTGGCGCCGCCGCCTTCGACCAGCCGCCGGGCCCAGCGGACCGCGCGGCGAATTTCGTCCTCGGAATCGAGGCAGCGCAGGCGCACCAGATCTCCCCGGGGCTCGACGATCGGCGGCGCCTCATCCATCCGGGCCCCGGTCGCTGCGAAAGCCCCGGCCAGGCGGCGTACGGAAGGCCGGACCTCGTCGAATCCGGCCAACAGCAGGCGGTTCGGGACCACGAGCCGACCGTCCTCGATCTCTTTTGCCACCCAATCCGGAGCGCCGGCCGGATCGAGCCAGCCCTCGAGGCGGCAAGCCTCGAGGTAGTCCTCTCGCCAACGCGAAAAGGCGGCCTGATCCTCGGTCTGGAGCGACGGGGCGAGGTCGACCCCGTAGTCCGTCAGGAGGCCGTGGGCTTCCATGGCGCGCCGGGCGGTAGCCGGCACCTGAAGCAGGTCGCGTTCGGTGCCGGCGCCGTCCGCCTCGATGACCGTTTCCCAGAGATGCCGGGCGGAAAAGGGGTCCAGCAGGCGCCAACCCTCGCCGGTCTCGGCCACCGTGCGGCTCACCCATTCGTCGAAGCTGAAGATCTTCGGCGTCCGCCAGGCCGAGACCCCTCGATCCTCCATCCTCCGGTCGAAACAGGATCGCAGGTGACGCTCCAGGCGTCTGTTGGCGGTCAGCACCAGGGCACCCTCGTCGATCGCGGTCATCGCCGCCCGATACAGGGGATTCATCGTCTGCCCCGTCCGGACCGGGAGCGGCGGACAACTCGCCAAACGAGCGCCGCCGCGACAGCGAGAAGGGCGCCGACGGCATCGGCCAGGAGGTCGGTGAATTCGGCCTGCCTCACCGCGCTGAACAGACCCTGGGCGATCTCGATGAGCCCCCCGTAAAGGACGGTGCAGACCAGGGCCCAGGCCCAGCTTCGGATTTCGGAGCGGGCAAAAAGAAGAAAAAGGCGACCGGTCAGCAGGGTGCCGACGCCGTAGGCCGTGGCGTGCTGCAACTTGTCCCAGGCCAGCACGCCAGGAGGCGAAGGCGGAGAGGGGGAAAGGGAGCCCCAGAGAATGCCCCCCGCCCAGAGAATGCAAAAGGTCAGGGGAACAAAGGGGGATGACTTGTTGTTGCGGGAATCGTTCTTCATAAGCCTCATAGTCGAGGCCCTAAAATACCGCAAAAGATCGGACAATAAAAGATCTAAGAAGGTTCTGCCCGAAAACCGGCTCGGGACACTGGCGAGTTTCCGGAAGGAGACCGGGGTGCGGAAGGATATGAAGGGAGACGGTGGAAAAAAAAGGGGCCCGTCACTTCAGGGCCCCGGGAAAATGATGGTGCCGGTTCAGGCAACTGCGGATAACAAGCCGGGTCTTTGCATCGGTTCGGTAAGGCGGGAGAGGAAGTCGAGCAGGCACCGGTTGAACTCGCCGGGTTTTTCCAGGTTGACCAGGTGTCCCGCCCCCGGAACGATCAGGCAGGTGCCGTTTTCCAGGGCCGCCCCCATGAAACGGGTATGTTCCGATTTGACGAAATGGTCCGATTCGGCCCCGATGACCAGAGACGGAAGCCGGAAAGAGCGAATCCGAGCGGTAAAGTCACTCCGGTCTCGCATCGCCCGGATGCCTTCCTCCAGGGCGTGGCTGTCCACCTCCCGGGTCCACTCCCCGACCCTGTCGGCGATGTCGGACCGACCCTCTCCCGAGCCGAGAAGCACGTTGAAAGAGCCGAGAACGCTCTGGCGCCGCCCTTCCTTGAGCTGCTCGATGAGTTCATCACCGAAACGTTTTTCCTTCAGGTCGGCCGCCCGGGCGCTTGTGCCGACGAAAATCGCGGCGACCACCCGGTCGGCGTATTTCTCGATCAGGTCAAGCAGGACGCAGCCGCCAAGATCGATCCCTCCGATGACGGCCCGGCCGATGCCGAGAAACTTGAGCAGGCCGATGACATCGGCCGCCAACTGGGGAATTCTCCAGGGATGCGAAGGCGAGGCGCTCTCGCCGAAACCTCGCAAATCGGGAAGTATTACCCGGAATCCGGCATCGACCAGGGACTGGACCTGCGAACGCCACATGGAGCGGTTCAGGGGCAGTCCATGGAGCAGAATGATCGCCGGACCGGTCCCGAAGTCATCATATCCCATGGTCAAGTCGTTAATCCTGGCTTTCATGGATCCTTCTCCTTTCCTTCGTGGCGGTCCCCAGGAGGCGGCCCGGGCCGACACCGGCGGCTAGCAGTCCACTTGCTGCTGCCCGATGCAATCTCCATGCTCTACCTCCCGCGTTCCCTTTGTCGAATTGATCTCAGCCGATCAGGAGTTACGCCCACCAATAGCAGCAAATTGCATACCAATGTTTTAAAAAATCAAATCCCTCAATAAATTTCCTAACCTTTCAGGACATTACATCATTTCCAAGGGACTTGCGGAGAAAGGGACGGCTTTTGCAGAATTGCAAATCTCAGATAGGGAGTGAGTCGGGAAAGGGATTTGAGAAGCTTCAAGCGAGGAGTACAGAATAGTTTTTTACATTTAATTTCAAGCTCTTGACTGAGTTTATAACATCTGTTTTGCATGACTGCAAAACATTTTTTTACTTTTTGCAGTTCTGCAAAGACCGGTCCGCAGCCGACAAAAGAAACCGAACCGTCTCTCCAGCCCCTCGAATCTTTCCAGAACCTGAATCAGTGGGTTCATGCCGGATGGAGGGTGTAACTGCTTGGCCTGAATGATATTTCCCAAAGTCTTAGCCGCACCCGCAGGTTCAGCGGTGATTTTGGAGAAGCTCAGGCAGGTCAATCGAGTTGCGCTATCCGCCGGTGATGCACTCACTGAACCTAGGAGAATCGGGAGGATTTCAGTTTGTCGTCAAAACCTTCTTTTTCTCTACGGCGGCTATAAGACTTCGTGCCAGCTTTGAACGGATAGGTCCATCATGGCTCGCCCAACTTCCTCCCTGAAGAATAAAGCGGAACTCGACCCGCCCTTTTTTACCCACGACTCACCTATTCCCAGTCGATTCGGGCTCGATATCAAAAGCACGGTTGAAACGGGCGCTGAAATTCTGCAGGGCGACAGCGGCGGTCAATTCGACCATCTGTTCGGGGGTAAGTCTCCGCCGCAGACGCTCGAAAAGTTTCTCGGGAACTGCCGCCGGCGTCGCGGTCATGGCCTCGGCATATTCCAGAACCGTTTTCTCCAGCTCATCGAAAAGGGAACTCTCTCGATAATTCGGCAAATCCGCGAGTTCTTCCTCTGTTATTCCCGCCTCACGGGCGAGACGATCGGTGAGATCGATTCAGAAAACGCACTCGATGGACCGTGAGGCCCAGTACATGGCCAGTCGCTTAAGCCGGTCCGGCAAATCACCTGAGCTGCTAATTTTTCGGGACATGTTGAGGAATGCCCTCATGACAGGTGGCCGGTAGGCATAGATGCGCAATGGATTCGGAACCCTGCCGTCCCTCCAGCGCAGAAAGCGAAAGACGAGCCGTACGAACCATCCACCTTCTTTGTCTTTCACGCCTTTCAACCGCATCAGGGACAACCTCCCTTCGGTTCGAATTGCCGCACCAGGGGATAAAACAAGGATTTCAGCCTGCCGCGGCCATAGTACCGGCGCAGCCAATCCCGGGCATCAGCGGCACCGCCGACCCGCCGAAGTAGGCAGGCATAGCCGCGATCGCCGAACATGTCATAAAGACGGCGATTGACTGCACCGAGTTTCAACAGGCGCCCGAACCTCTGTTGCCAGAGATGATCGTAATCGGAGCCGTCTCCTTCCAACAAGGCCCGGGCTGCCAAATAACCGGAAAGTATGGCGAAACGCATGCCGAAACCGAGCAGGGCGTCCTGGAAGCCGGCGGCTTCACCGGCATAGAGCTGGTTGCCCATCCGGGCGCTTCCCTTGTGATAAAGCTTGCAGAAACCACCGAAAGGTCGTGCGTTGCCCATTTGCAACCCGACCTTTTCGCGAAAAAACTCAAGGGTCCTCTCGACATGGAGGTTTTTATCCGAAAAAGCCCTGAACATGCAGGATGCGACCGTCCCCCTCCCGCCCCGGAGCAGCAGATAGGCATATCCACCGGGAGCAAGCCTGTCCGAGGAAACCGTAAAGATGCCGTCCGGAGCATCGGTATCGAAGATGTAGCCGGTGGCGATGGCATCGGCCCGGTCCGGACCCTTGGCGACGATGCCGCCCTCGCCGAGGGCGGTTCGGGGGCTCTGGAAGCGAATCTCCACGCCGGCCGCCAGGGCCTTCTCCTTGAGGGAGCGGTCGAAACTGCCCGGGTCCGGTCCGCGACGGACCAGGTAGAAAAGAGGCCGGTCGGAACGCACGCAATATTCCCGTCCCACGGCATCCCAGAAGAGGCACTCTCGAAAGGGAGTATGTTCGAAATCGGGAGAAATTCCAAAATCCTCCAACTCCTCCAGGACGTCGCGCCGGGTGGTCCAGTTCTCCAGTCCCTGAAAGTCACCATGGAAGCGCCGTCCGACTTCGTCGCCCCGCTCGTAGACGATCGCCTGTCTTCCGTACCGAACGACCGTCAGGGCGGCAGCCAACCCGGCGGGACCGGCTCCGACGATCTCAACCGGCCCGCCCATGGAACCTCATCCCTCCCCGTCTGCCGACGATCTCGTGGAGATTGGTTTTGCCGTCAGACTTCATCCGATGAGACCTCCCTTCCGGTGCGGATGCGGTAGAGCTTTTCCACCGGCAGGACGGCCACGATCCCATCCCCGGCGATGCCGAGGTGCGCGGTTTCCACGATGGCAGAAACGATTTCGTCCGCTTTCGACTTCTCGGTGAATATTTCCATCCGCGCATGGGTGACCATCCAGTCCGATTTATAGAAATCGGCATACTCCCCGTAGCCCTTGACCCTCGATACACTGACTCCCTTGACGCCAATATCCTTAAGACGCTCTTCAACCTTTTCCAGCTCGGAACTTCGAATGATGGCCGTGATTTTCCTCAAATCCATGTTCTGCTTTCTCCATTGCTAAGGGGGAAGTGAATATTCAACCTGAATCCGTAAGGGGTGAGGAGTGAGGAGGAAAAACCCGAGGCCCTGTTTTCTCCTGAAGAATTCCCCCTCTCCCCTCACGGATTCAGGTATTATCAAAACCTTACCTTCCGCAACCGCAGGGCATTGGTGACCACCGACACCGAGCTCATGCTCATCGCCGCGGCGGCAATGATCGGGCTGAGCAGGATGCCGAAAAAGGGATAGAGGATTCCGGCCGCCACCGGCACCCCGAGGGAGTTGTAGACGAAGGCGAAGAAGAGGTTCTGCTTGATGTTGCGCAGGGTGGCGTTGCTCAGCTCGCGAGCCCGCACGATGCCGCGCAGATCCCCCTTGACCAGGGTGACGCCGGCGCTTTCCATGGCGACGTCGGTGCCGCTGCCCATGGCGATGCCGACATGCGCCCGGGCCAGAGCGGGAGCGTCATTGATGCCATCGCCGGCCATGGCCACCTTGAGGTCTTCCTCTTCCTGCAGTCGCTTGACAACTTCGACCTTTCGATCCGGCAGCACCTCCGCTTCAACCTCGTCGATTCCCAGCTTTCCGGCAACCGCCCGGGCGGTGGTCTCGTTGTCGCCGGTGACCATGACGATGCGCAGCCCCTCGGCGTGGAGCTTCTCGATTGCCTCCGGGGTCGACTCCTTGATCGGGTCGGCCACGCCGAGAAGACCCGCGGGCTTGCCCTCGACGGCCACGAACATCACGGTCTGCCCCTCTCCGCGCAGTTCCTCGGCGCGCCTGGAGAGATCTCCCGGGTCGATCCCCAGATCCTCGAACAGCTTCGGGTTGCCCAGGGCCACCTGGCGTCCGTCGACGGTCCCCTTGACTCCCTTGCCCGATATCGCCTCGAAGTCGTCTGCTTTCGCCAGGTCGACCTCCTTCTCCCCGGCCCCCTCGACGATCGCCGCGGCCAGGGGATGCTCGCTGCCGCGTTCGAGGCTGGCGGCCAGGTGCAGCATCTCTTCTTCCTGGAATTCGTCGATGGTCTCAACGGTTACCAGGCGGGGTTTGCCCTCGGTCAGGGTCCCGGTCTTGTCCACCACCAGGGTGTCGACCTGGCGCATCACCTCGATCGCCTCGGCATTCTTGAACAGCACGCCCATGGTCGCTCCCCTGCCGGTGGCCACCATGATCGACATCGGGGTGGCCAGCCCCAGGGCGCAAGGACAGGCGATAATGAGCACCGCCACCGCATTGATCAGGCCGTGGGCCATGCGCGGCTCGGGCCCCCAGACGGCCCAGATGATGAACGTGAGAACGGCGACGCCGACCACCGCCGGCACGAACCAGCCCGCGGCGACATCGGCCAGCTTCTGGATGGGCGCGCGGCTGCGCTGGGCCTCGGCCACCATTTTGACGATCTGCGAGAGCATGGTGTCCTTGCCGACCTTCTCGGCCTCGATCACCAGGGATCCGCTGGTACCGTTGACGGTGGCGCCGATGACCTCGTCCCCCTGCCCCTTCTCTACCGGCACCGGCTCGCCGGTGACCATCGATTCGTCCACCGAGCTGTGGCCCTCCACCACTTCGCCGTCGACCGGGATCTTCTCTCCCGGACGCACCCGCAGGCGGTCGCCGACCTTGACATTTTCCAGCGGCACATCCTCCTCCGAGCCGTCCTCGTTGATGCGCCGGGCGGTCTTGGGAGCCATTCCCAGCAGGGCGCGGATGGCGGCCCCCGTCTGGCTGCGGGCCCTCTGCTCCAGGTATTGCCCCAGCAGCACCAGGCTGACGATGACCGCCGCCGCCTCGAAGTAGACGTCCACCTGCCCTTCGAAGCCGCGGAAGGAGGGCGGGAAGATGCCCGGCATCAGGGCGGCCACCATGCTGTAAATCCAGGCAACGCTCACCCCCAGGCTGATGAGGGTGAACATGTTGAGCTTCCAGGTGATCACCGAACGGACGCCGCGTACGAAAAAAGGCCAGCCCGCCCAGAGAACCACCGGAGTTGCGAGAATCAGTTCCGCATAGGAACCGGCCCGGCGGGAGAGCCAATTGTCCACCGGAATGCCGACCAGCGGACCCATGGCCAGGATAAGCACCGCCAGGCTCAGCGGCAGGCTCACCCAGAATCGCCGGCGCATGCTCCTGAGCTCTCCGCTCTCCTCCTCCTCTTCCGAGGGCATCTCGGGCTCCAGGTCCATGCCGCACTCGGGACAGGAACCAGGGCCCTCCTGGCGAACCTCGGGGTGCATGGGGCAGGTGTAGATCGCCCCCGGCGGAGCTTCCTCAGCCTTTTTTTCAGCTTTTTCGGCCAGATGGCGTTCAGGGTCGTCGACGAATTTTTTCCGGCATTTCTCCGAGCAGAAATAATAGGTCTCGCCCTGCCATTGCTCCCTGGCGGCGGCCTCGTCGGGATCGACCTTCATGCCGCAGACGGGGTCCTTTTCGGCCCTGGCCTCGCGCAGAACTTCTTCCGGATGGTCCTCGAATTTCTTCCGGCATTTATCGGAGCAGAAGTGATAGGTCTTCCCCTGCCACTCGACAGAAGCCGCAGCTTTTTCGGGAGTTACATCCATGCCGCAAACGGGGTCTTTCATCGCTGATCCTTTCCTTGTACCGGAGGGTTCAAAGGAATCAATTCAGCTCGTCATCAACAAATATAACATTCTGATGCGGAACCTCCCCTCACTGTTGAGGGGATAGAGAAAAGGCCGCGGTGATCCGCGGCCTTTCGATTCTCTTCCCTCATTTAATCGTATAGCTGAAATGGTACTGGCGTTTCTTGCCGTCCTTGACCTTGGTACCGACCTCGAACTGGTATTCGCCTTTTTCCGTCAGGGTCACATCAACCCCGAAATGGCCCTGCATCCCCATCAGCTTGAGCGGACTGGCTACGTTCCCTTCGGGATCGGTGATCTTGACCGCCACCAGGCCCGAATCGATGGACTTGCCGCTTTCGGCGTCAGACAGCATCACCATGAAATGGTGTGTCCCCTCCATGCCCATCATGGACATGGCCGCTTTGACGTCCTTGAGGTGGGCCATCGCCTTGACTCCGTCGACGGTCTGCTCGCCGAGCATGATCATGCCCCCTTCCATCATCATCTTGCCATGCCCCATGTCTTTCATGGGTTCCATCTCTTCCATTTCATGGCTCGCGGCAAAAGCCGACAGAGGCAGGGACAGCATGAAAACGGCGATCAGTACCAACTTTCCTACTCTTTTCATAATATTTCTCCTTGCTTGCGATAGGGGCTTTCGCCCGGTGATTAGGTTGCCCTTATTTTCTTGTTTCAATCGTGAATATCCTCATGTCCAGTCGGCTCGAATTCATGTTCGAGCTTCAGGCCCCGCCACATGAAATAGATCACGGGAAAGACCAACAGTTCCATGAGGCCGGAGGTGATCACCCCGCCGACCATCGGGGCGGCGATCCGCTTCATCACGTCGGCCCCGGCGCCGTGGCTCCACATGATCGGCACCAGGCCGGCGATGATGACGCAGATGGTCATGATTTTGGGACGAATGCGCTTGACGGCGCCATGGTGAATCGCCTGTGTCAGATCGCCAAGGTTCTTCATTCGGCCGTTTTTCAGCCAAAGCTCGTAGGCCAGATCGAGGTAGAGGAGCATCACCACCCCTGTTTCGGCCGATATCCCCGCCAGGGCGATAATCCCGACCCAGACCGCCACCGACATATTATAACCGAGCAGATAAAGGAACCAGAAGCATCCGACCAGCGACAACGGCAGGGCGACAAAGATGATACCGGTCTTCACCAGGCTCTTGGTGTTGATATAGATGATGACGAAGATGATCAGCAGGGTCAGCGGAATAACCACCTTGAGCTTGGCCGCCGCCGCCTGCATGTATTCGTACTGGCCGCTCCAGACGATGTTGTAACCGGCGGGCAGTTTGATTTTTTCCGCCAGAACCTTTTGCGCGTTGGCGACATAGGTGCCGACGTCGATATCCTTCAGGTCGACGTAGATCCAGGCGGTGCGTCGGGCATTCTCGCTCTTGATCCCGGGCGGCCCCTTTTTGATGCTGATCTTGGCGACCTGGGAGATCGGGATATGCTTGCCGCCGGGGATCGGGATCAGCACCCGGTCGAGCGACTGCAGATCGTTTCTATAATCCCGGGCGTACCGCACGTTGACCGGGTAGCGTTCCAGGCCCTCTACGGTCTCGGTGACATTCATCCCGCCGATCGCCGACTGGATGATATCCTGAATATCGCCGACGGTCAGACCGTAGCGGGCGGCCGCAACCCGATCGATCTCGTAATCGAGATAGTTGCCGCCGACCACCCGTTCGGAATAGACACTGAGGGTGCCGGGGATGTCGCGAACGACGGCCTCGATCTCCTCGCCGATCTTCGAAAGTATCTCCAGGTCGTCGCCCATGACCTTGATGCCGACCGGGGTCTTGATGCCGGTGGAGAGCATGTCGATGCGGGTCTTGATCGGCATGGTCCAGGCGTTGGTCAGGCCCGGGAACTTGATGGCCTCGTTCATTTCGGTCTTGAGTTCCTCGACCGTGATCGTCCCCTCCTCCGGCCACACCCAGCGCAGAGGCTTTTTCAACAACTCCCAGCCATCGGACCAGCCGCTGTAAAAACGATCGTGGTGCACCGTGGGCCATTCATCCTCCGGCTTGAGCATGATGGTCGTCTCCAGCATGGAGAGTGGCGCCGGGTCGGTGGCGGTTTCGGCCCGCCCGACCTTGCCGAAAACATGCTCCACCTCGGGGAACTGGGCGATGATGCGGTCGGTCTGCTGCAGCAGTTCCCTGGCTTTGGTGATGGAGATGCCCGGAAGGGTGGTAGGCATGTAGAGCAGATCCCCTTCATAGAGCGGCGGCATGAATTCCGAACCCATTTTTTTCAGCGGATAGATGCTGGTCAGGGTCAGTGCCAGGGCGATGATCAGTACCGGCCAGCGCCACTTGAGGACGAAATCAACCACCGGATGGTAGGCCCTGATCATCACCCGATTTACCGGGTTCTTCTCTTCATCCGGGATTTTACCGCGGATGAACCAGCCCATCAGCACCGGCACCAGGGTAACGGCGAGCAGCGCCGCGGCCGCCATGGAATAGGTCTTGGTGTAGGCCAGCGGCTTGAACATGCGCCCCGACTGTCCCCCGAGACTAAACACCGGGAAGAAGGAGACGGTGATCACCAGCAACGAGAAAAACAGCGCCGGTCCGACCTCCTTGGCCGCGGTGGCGATGATTTCCCAGTGCGGTTTCTTGCCCCGGTCCCGTTCGAGGTGCTTGTGCGCGTTCTCGATCATGATGATGGCCGCGTCGATCATCGCCCCGATGGCGATGGCGATGCCGCCGAGGCTCATGATGTTGGCGGAGACCCCCTGCCAGTACATGATCATGAACGCCATCAGAATCGCGATCGGCAGGGTCAGGATTGCCACCAGCGCGCTGGAGAAATGGAACAGAAACAGCGCCGTGACGACCGCCACCACGATACTCTCTTCGATCAGTTTTTCTTTCAGGGTGTCAACGGCGCGTTCAATCAACCCGCTGCGGTCATAGACGGGCTTGATCGTGACCCCCTCCGGCAGACCGGCCTGCAACTGTTTGAGTTTTTCCTTGACCCCCTCGATGGTTTTCAGGGCATTGTCACCCATGCGCATGACCACGACGCCGCCAACCGCTTCCCCTTCACCGTCCAGTTCGGCGAGTCCGCGTCGCAATTCCGGTCCCAGGTGAATCTCTGCCAGGTCGCGAAGAAGAATCGGCGTCCCGCGCTGGTCGGTGCCGACGACGACATTTTCCAGGTCTTCAACCGACTTGATGTAGCCAAGTCCCCGAACCATGAACTCGGTCTCGGCCATTTCGACCAGCCGTCCACCTACGTCGTTGTTGGAGCGCTGGATGGCTTTTCTGATCCGCGGGATGCCGATGTGGTAGGCGAGCAGACGATCCGGGTCGACCTCGACCTGGTACTGTTTGACGTACCCGCCGATGGACGCGACCTCCGAAACTCCCTGCACGCTGGTCAGCTCATAGCGCAGGAACCAGTCCTGAATCGATCGCAGTTGCTGCAGGTCGTGGTTGTCGCTTTCCAGAACGTACTCATAAACCCAACCGACACCGGTCGCATCCGGCCCAAGGGCCGGCGTCACCCCGGGCGGCAGACGCCCGGCGGCGTAGTTGAGATACTCCAGCACACGTGAGCGGGCCCAGTAGAGGTCGGTGCCGTCCTCGAAGATGATGTAGACGAAGGAAAAGCCGAAGAAGGAGTAGCCGCGCACCACCTTCGCTCCGGGCACCGCCAGCATCTGGGTGGTCAGCGGGTAGGTCACCTGGTCCTCGACCACCTGCGGAGCCTGCCCCGGGTAGTCGGTAAAGACAATCACCTGGACGTCCGAGAGGTCCGGGATGGCGTCGATGGGGGTTTTCAGCATGGCGTAGGCGCCGCCGACAATAAAGAAGAAGGTCACCAATACGACCATGAACTTGTTCTTGATGGACCAGTCGATTATTTTTTCAAGCATTTAAAATCGTCCTTCGTCAGTTGTCAGTTGTCCATGGTCAGTTGTTGGTCGCCCGTCATTGGTCTGTAATTTTTGCAACGGGCGACTGACAACGGGTCACGAACGTCATTTAAACAGATCGTCCAACTCTTCCTTCTTGCCGTCCTTGCCTTCCTCGCCGAAGAGGCCTTCCATCGACTCGTTCTCGGCAGCGGTTGGCTTCTCTTTTTTCGGTTCGAGCATCTTCTGGATTGCCTCGCGCAGCTTGCTTTCGGAATCGAGCATGAACTGGGCGGAGGTAACCACCTGCTCACCTTCGAGAAGCCCCTGGATCACCTGCGTGTTGCCGTCCTGATCCTGCAGCCCGATCTTGACCTCTCGGGGTTCGAACTTGCCATCTTCCAAAGCCACGAACACGGTGGTTTTCTCCCCGGAATGGAGCACAGCCTCGGCGGGAATGGATAGGGCCCCTTCGACCTTTTGGGTTTTCAGGCGGATGTTGACGTACATATCGGGCTTGAGTTCGAACCCGGGATTGTCGAGTTCAAGGCGAGCCTTGACGGTCCGGGTCTTCGGTTCGACATAGGGGTAGAGGTAGGTGACCTTCGCCTTGAGGCTTTTCTCCCCGACAAAGGGAAGGATGATCTCTGCCTCCTGTCCTTCCTTGACCCAGGGCAGTTCGTATTCGTAGATGTCGGCATAGATCCACACCCTGGAGATGTCGGATATCTTGAACAATTCCATGCCCGACTTGGTATGCATCCCCTCGTAGGCCATCTTCATGGTAACGATGCCATTGTAGGGGGCGTAAAGAACGAGGTTTTTTTCCACCCTGCGGGTCCTCTCCAGGCGGTTGATCTGCCCTTCCGAAATGTCCCACAGCTTCAGACGCTTGCGCGAGGATTGGTAAAGTCGTCTTGCCCCCTCGGCGATCTCCGGAAACGTGCTATTTTCGAGATTGGTTTTGTTGTTCAGCGCAAGCAGGAACTCCTCCTGGGCCGAGACGAGTTCTGGGCTGTAGATTTCCAGGAGGGGCTGGCCCTTTTTGACGAACTGGCCGGTTTCGTTGACATGGAGTTTTTCGATCCAGCCGCCGATCTTGCTGTTGATGGAATACTGGCGGGGCTCCTCGTAGGCGACCAGACCGACCGTGCGGACGGTGCGACTGAGATCGCGGCGGACCACCGAAGCGGTCCGGACTCCCATGTTCTGAGCGGTCACCGGGTCGATGCTGATGATCGAACCGCCCGGCGCCTCGTCTTCATAGACCGGTATCAGATCCATGCCCATCGGCGACTTACCCGGTTCGTCGCGGATGTAGGTCGGGTCCATCGGCGCCTGCCAGTACTTGATCTTTCGCTCGCCCTGCGGCTTCTCGGTCGCTCCGCCTTCACCGACGCCGGCTTTCAAAGGCGTCAGATCCATTCCGCAGATGGGACAGGTCCCCGGCTCGTCGACGACGATCATCGGGTGCATGCCGCAGGTATACTTGGTATCGGCCGCCTCGGCCGCGGCCGGACCGGTGAAGCCCTCCGGCCACATCCGCGTGAAACAGTACTGGGCGTAATAAACACCGCCCAGCAGAACGATCACACCGCTCAGAAATGCGATGGCAAGAAACTTTTCCAGTTTGGTCATGATGCAATCCTCTGGTTCGAATTCATTCCGATTCTATTAAAACAGTGGGTTTAAAAATAACCCTTGCCCGTCCCGCTGTCGGCTCATTCCGTAGCTTTCCCGCTGCCTGCCTCGCCGAAAGCTATCCCCGAGGCGGCCTCAAGCCGGGCCACGTCCCGTTCATGGTCGGTCAGCACGCGATAGTAATCGGTCTCGTAGTCATACAATTTCAGCAGGGAATCGAGAAGGCTCAGAAAATCGACCTCCCCGACCCGGTAGGCGGCCATTGACGACTGAAACGTCTGGTTGGCCTGGGGTACGATGCCGGTCTTGTAGAGAGCGACCAGATCCCGATCTTTTTCCATTTGCGCATAGGCATCGTGGATTTCGTAGAAAACCTTATCGCGGAAATCGTCGAACTGCCTGAGAGCCATGCGCGTTCCCGATTCGGCCTCGGCGACGGCCTCGGCCCGTTTTTTCCGCCAGATCGGCAGGTTGATCGCCACTCCGCCGCTGACGAAATCGGTCCCGTCCACCGGATCCCCGGGGGTTTCCTCCCGGAAACGGTACCCGGCCCAGAGATTGAAATCGGGCCAGTAATCGAGTTTTGCCAGCTTTCGCTGAGCCTTGAACCGATCGACAAGGGAGGTATAGGAGGCGTAGAGGGGACGATGGCTTTCGGAGCCCTTCTGCAATTCAGCGAGATCCATGTCGACCCGGGTCATGGTCAATTCGTCCGGCGTGGAGATCAAAGTGGTTGAGGGTCGTGCGAGGAGAGTGTTCAGATCAGCTTGGAACGACTCGCGTCTCTGCTGCAGGGTGAACAGCCGGTCCATCAGCTTGGACCGCTCGACCTGGGCCTTGAGCACGTCCTGCTGAAGGCCCTTGCCGACCTCGTAGCGGGTTTCCGTCAGGTGAATGAAATCGTCGAGAATTTCGATGTTCTTGCGCAGGATCCCAATCGCCCGATCCTGGAAGAAGAGCTTGTACCAGGCGTCCTTGACCTTCCTCCGCAGCTGCAGCCGCGCATCTTCGTACGCCCCCTTGTACCAGAGGGCCTGCTGTTCGGCCATTTCTTCCCGGGTTCCCAGCTTGCCGGGGGAGGGAAACTTCTGGGACAACTTGACGTCGTTACCGGTCATCGGCGTCTCCCCGGCCTCCAGGGTATCGACCGGGTAGTTGGTCATGGAGAACGACAGCATCGGATCGTCCAGGGTGCCGGCGGGAACGACTTTCCTCTCGAACATCTTCCACCTGGCTTCGGCCGCCTTGAGATCGGGGTTTCTCTCCAGTGCCATCTCGACAAGAGAATCAACCCCCGGTTGAGCCTCGGGGGCCTTTTCGACTGCCCGGGCCCCAGGTGGGAAAATAAGGACGAGCATCGTGAAAAGGATGGTTGCGATGAAATTCATTCGATACACTCCAAAGGAATCCGGCCTCGAAACAAAAGATGAACAATTCATCTGGAACCCCTTTCATGGTTCATGCCTAAATAAAAAGTCTATAAATTCCGACAACTTAATTTCGCAAACCTGCGCCAAACCCAAGATTTGAAGAATATCCCACACCCCTGAACAAGAATATTCGGCAGATGAAAACATCGCAATCTCATCCTGCGGCACAAATCCCTCAATGCAATGGATAATTCCCCCCGGGATTCCCCCTCGTTCCAGGGACAAACTTCTCTATGCTACGAATTCTAGTATACTTTCGGGAAAACAAAACGTCGGCTTTTTGACGGAGGAAAACAATGAGACGAATCGTAGCCATCTTTTTGTGTGCTCTTTTCCTGCCGCCATCGTCCATGCTCTACGGTATGGATGATCTCCAGCGCCGTGAATTCGATCGCATCGCCAATCTGAGTTTGGCAGAACTGACCGAGGAGGCTTCTCGCGCCCTCGAGAAAAAATACCCCGAAAAATCCTGGTCGATCTACAATTTCCCCGGCTACACAGAAAGCACTCCTTCGGTGTACACCGCTTACCGGATCGCCGCCATGGAACCGCAGCTTCTCGGCGACCCCGAGATCGGGGTAAAGGACGGCACCCTTCCCTGCTATTGTTTCTGCGAGGCGATGGGGCACAGGAACCTGCTCTACTGTTTCTGGAAGGATGGAATCGCCGGTGGGCGATTCGACGACCACGCCGCCAATTGCGATATCTGTGTAGGACAGGCGATGCTCGCTTTCCTCTGGGCGGAACTGGGCGCAAAACGCGAGGAGATCCGTGCGGGGATGGAAAGAAAATTCCGTTGGCTGTTGGAAAAGCACCGGGAACGCCGGTAGTCGAAGAACCCCCGAAAGGGTAGAGAACTTCAGCTCAGGATCGAATGTTTCAGGTGTCGCGCCGCTTCCCGCACCAGGGGCAACAGTTCCAATCGCCTGCCAGGACCTGTCCGCAGGCACATCGCATACGACTGAACCGCCGCCGCTGGCGAACTTTTAGCCCCACGTTGAGAATAGTACCGGCGCCGGCAAGTCCCAACAAGCTTATTCCCCAAGGGCCCGGGGTGAAGAAGGTCTGAACCGTGCAGCGGCCGCAGCAAAGCGCCCAATAGTTGTACCATATCACTCCTGTCGATACGGCAGAAGCCAGTCCGACCACCAGGAGGGTCATGGTGCGACGGTTCATGACCCACCCCCGCGTCGGGTGCCGCAAAGCGGGCAGTACCGAAAATAGCGACACACGAGGCGGCCGCATCCCTGGCACGATTCCTTGAGAAGAGCCCGGCAGCGAGGGCACAGCAGCCAGTCCACTTCCACCTGGATTTCGCAATCTGGGCAATGAGCCGGTTCCGGCTCGGGAACCTCGCCCATGCGCTCCCACTTGTGGAAAATGCCGTAGCCCAGAAAGGCCAGGATGACCAGGAAAATCAGCACCATGTCGTTTGCCTCATGCGACCCGGGCCTTTACCGTCTCGTCGCTGGCGACCAGGCCGTCGCGCAATACCACGGTTCGGTCGAACCAGCTCCGGTTCTCGGGGTTGTGGGTCACCATGACGATGGTCTGGCCACAGGCGTGCAGCTCCTGCAGGAGGGCCATGACCTGCTCCGAGGTCGACGCGTCGAGACTGCCCGTCGGTTCGTCGGCGAGTATCAGTGGGGGCCTGTTGACCAGGGCCCGCGCGATGGCCACCCGTTCCTGCTCGCCACCAGAGAGTTGACAGGGCAGATGGGAAGCACGACCGGCCAGACCGACCCGGTCCAAAACCTTGTTGGCACGATCACGCTTATCGGCAATGGACATCCTTTTTACTGACAGGGGAAGCATGACGTTTTCCAGGGCCGTCAGATAGGGGACCAGATTGAAGGACTGAAAAACGAAACCCAGGTACTCGCGCCGGAAATCGGCCAAGTGTTCGGGGCCGAGAGCAAAAAGGTCTATGCCGTCAACCGTTACCGTGCCGGCGGTCGGATGAGACAGTCCGCCGAGGATGGAAAGGAATGTACTTTTGCCGGAACCCGAATGCCCCATGACGCCGAGAAAGGTTCCTTCTTCCACTGCCAGGTCGATCCCCTTGAGGGCTTCAACCTTCTCGGCATCACTGATATAAGTCTTTTCAAGTTCACTGATTTCGAGAAATGCCATGGTTATTTCATTCCTTTATGTTCTTCTTACAGGGCCCGCAATGCTTCAGTGGGATCCATGCGACTGGCGTGCAAGGCCGGGTAAAAAGAGGCCATGGTCCCAACAATCAGAGCCAACATGAGGGAACCCGCCGCCAACACAGGGCTCCAAACAAGGTGGGGAGCTCCCTCGGCCAAAAAGGGCAGGATCAGCCGGGTTACGCCCATCCCTGAAAGCCATCCGAGGAAGCCGGCCAACAGGCTCACTGACGAGGCCTCCATGAGAACAAGGCTCACCACATGACTACGCCGAAAACCAATGGCTCGGAAAATGCCTATTTCGCGGGTGCGTTCGTTAACTGAACTCATCATGGTCACAAATACCACTAAGGCGCCAATAAGAATTACGACGGCGGCGACGCCCATGGAAAAAGCACGGAACTGTTCCAGGGCGTGCATGCGGGTCTTGACCACCTGCTGGATGGCACTGACCCTTGCCCCTGGAAGGACAGTGGAGATCTGGCTGACCATATCCTCCACCGGGCAGTTGGCACACAGAGCCGCCACCTCTACCAAGGAAACGGTCCCTTTCTTGTCGAGGAGGCGCTGGGCTGTGAGCAAGGAGGCGATCAGCAGGTCATCGTCCTGAGAGCCGGTTTCGCGCAGGATGCCGGTCACGGCGAAGGTTTGGCCATTCAGCTCCAACGTGTTCCCCTGCGTCAGTCCGAGGGTCCGGGCAACGGCACTGCCGGCCACCAGTTCGTCTTCGGCAACCAGGGGGCGCCCCTCCACCGACCACCAGCGCTTGAGGTGGAATTCCTTCTCGGGATCAACCCCCATCATCATCACCCGCGATTCCCCTATGTTTACGGCTCCCAGCACCTTGGGGGCGATCGTGGCAATGTTCCGGTGATTCGCTATGGTGGAAATCTTTTCAAGGTCCTGTTCGCGGATTTCTCGGGGATCAACGGATATCCCACCCAGGGTAATTCCGCCGTAAGAAAGGGAAAGATCGTCGCTCCGAGGCGTAATGAGAATGTTGGCCCCGTAACTTTCCATCTTGTGTTGGGCCTCCATGGTCAGAGCCGAAGTGAGGGACAATAGGGTCACGACCGTAGCGACACCGATGAGGAGCCCTGCCACCAGGAAGGCCATGCGCGCCTTGCGCCTGCGCAGACTATTGAAGGCGATCGTTCGCAGTCTCATGATGTCGCCCTATTCACCGGCAACCTGAAAGTACTTTGCGCCCTGGACCAGATCCGCCTCGGCGATAACAAGTTGCCCATTTGTTATCAAGCGGTTCAGAGGAGCGGGGTTGCAACCACCTTTCACCTGGTTGATCATGTCCGAACGGAATTTCTGGTCGCAGTTGTTGCAGACCATGAAATCCCCTTCCTGGCGGTACCCTTTTTTCTCCTTGTAGCAGACGTCGCACGTATCAAAAGCGGCCCGGATGACCCCGTCATGGCTCTTAAGTATGAAAAAATCGATTGGGTCTTCCCCGTTTTCATAACTAAAATAGTGGGCTTTGCCGTCACTGACCCGTGATTCCGGGATGGTGATTTTTCCGTTCGTCCCTTTGACAAGGGGGTACTTCCCGTCATTTCCCCCCACGGCATTCCAGCCCAGAGTCGCAGCCGCGGCCACGACTACAAGGACAATTACGATCCACGGCAGAAAACCGCGTTTTTTATTCTGCGCGAATTGAGCTTTCTTCTCCTGACGATCCGACATTTTTCATATCTCCTTGTCATTATTGTTTTCTTCGCAAATTATGGCTGAATGTTAGCCGCAGCATGAACCGCCGCAGCCACTGCCTCCCCCTTCGACCGCCTTCTTTAAAGCCGGGTCAAAGATCGTCACGGGGGTGTTGGTGACCAGGTCGTTAAACCAGTGATCCAGCATGAGCTTACGCGAGGTACTGTCGTACTCCCCCTTGAGCACATATTCGTCAATGTTTCGATTGATGATCAGTTTTTCTTTCAGCAACCGTTTAAATGCCTCCTCGTTGCCGTAACGAGCGGCCACAAGGGCATCAAACCCCTCAGTGTCATCCCGCAGTTTTTGGTATTCCAAGTCGATCTCTCCGTCCTGCACCACAACTCCGTTCTTCTCCGCGGCGCTCAGAAGAAGTTCGCGCTGCCGCAGTTCCTCCCAGGTCGCACGCAACAGTCCCAAACGGATAGCTTGCGGATCGCCTTCGCGATCCGAAACGGCCTGGGCGAATGCCTCCCGGCTGATCAGACGCTCCCCGATTCGGGCGATGAACTTTTCGGCCAACTGGTCCCGGTCTTCCCTGAACCCGCGGTATTCGTCCGCCGAAAGAACCTGTCCCACGCGCGCCGGATAGCCAGCGGCGGCTATCTTGTCTGCTATCGCTTCAGGACGAAGTTTCCGCGGATCGTATTCCACCCGGGCGCGGCCAGCGGTCACGCTGACATCCACCTCTCCGACTCCGCCGATCGGCGCCAAGGCTTTGCGTATATTGCCCGCGCAGGATCCGCAGGTCATATTGGCCACCGAAAACTCGGCCAGCCCGTAGGCAGGGGAGCCCTTCATGGTCCAGGCCCCCACGCCGACGGCTACGGCGGCGAAAATAATGATAAAGACGAACAGCAGGCGTTTCTTCATGTGCAGCCCTTTCTCCTGGTTAAAAAATGAGCCTTTTACCGTCTTGCTCAGGACGGCGAAGGAAGTTGATGCACGTGGAATGTACATCGCCCCCCTTCTCTTACACAACCCGTGCCATTTTTGCCACTACTATAAGTTGCCGAAATCAGGACATTTGTCGATCTAGGGATTCAGATGCCGGGCTTCGGGTGTGGAATATTCCAAGGTGGAATGAAGGATATTCCGCAGTGGTGGGCGGCGGATTCTTCGATGGAACCCCACCTCCGGGAAGGACGTATAAATTCAGGCAATCTGGGTTATAATGGGGGCCATGAGAAAATTACGCTTATCGATGTGGCCGGTTTCGACCCTCTTTTTTACCCTCCTCGTCGCCGGAAACGCCGGTGCGGCCCAGGACCTTCTCCGACACGACCTCAAGATCGAACTGTTCCCGGCACAGCACCGGCTGCGCGGGACCGACACCCGGTACCTGGCAGGGTCCGAAGGTTCCCGGATCGATTTTTTCCTGGCTCCTGCGGCGGAAATCTCCGAGGTCTTTCTGGCGGAGGAACCGGTTCCCTTCCGGTTCCACAAAGGCCGTCTCCGTCTCCGCCTGCCCGGAAACCTCGATCGGCCGGAGAAGCTCGTCATCGCTTACCAGGCGACATTCAACGATCCGGTCCCCGAGCGACCGCTCCACACCGAGGATCCGTCCTACGGTGTCTCGGCCGCCATTACTCCCGGGGGCGCCTTTCTCGGCGGCGGCGCCGGATGGTACCCCTCCCGGCCCGACGAGGAGGCCGGCTTCCGGTTGCGGGTCGAAGCGCCCTCTGGATATCTCGCCGTCACCGACGGGCAACTGATGGAACAGGAAACCGACGCCAACCGCAGCATTTCGGTCTGGCGGATCGAGCGCTCCCGGGAGGGCCTGACCCTCTCCGCAGGCCAGTGGGAGGTCCGTACCACCCCTTCCGGCGAAATCCCGGTCTACACGTTTTTCTACCCCGGAACCGGCCAACTCGCCGAAACCTACCTTCAGTCCGCCAAGGGTTACCTCGAACTCTACCAGGGCCTCTTCGGCCCTTATCCCTTCGCCAAGTTCGCGGTGGTGGAGAACTTCTTTCCGACCGGCTACGGCTTTCCCTCCTGGACGCTGCTCGGCAGCACGGTGGTCCATCTTCCCTTCATCGTCGAAACCAGCCTCGGTCATGAGATCGCCCACTCCTGGTGGGGCAACGGCGTCCTGGTCGACTACAGCCAGGGCAACTGGTCGGAAGGGCTGACGACCTATGTCGCCGACCATCTCTACAAGGAGCGTTCTTCCGCCGAAGAGGGTCGCGACTATCGGCTCAAGCTGCTGAGGGGCTACGCCACCCTGGTGCCTCCGGAAAAGGATTTTGCCCTCAGCGGCTTCGGCTCCCGGAGCAACGCGGCCGAACAGGCCGTCGGCTACGGAAAGGCGGCGATGGTTTTTCACATGGCGCGGAAACGTATCGGTGACGATGCCTTCTGGAGCGGTTTGCGGCAGATCGCCCGATCCAGGCTCTTTACGCGGACGTCCTGGGGCGATTTCGCGGCCGCTCTGGGCCGGGCCGGGAGGCAGAACCTCGAACCCTTTTTCGATCAATGGGTTCGTCGACCGGGAGCACCCGTCATAACCCTGGATGACGTCTCGGCCGAGAAGGCGGGAGGGCGTTGGGTCGTCAGCGGAGTGATCCGGCAAAAAGCTCCCTTCTACGACCTCCACCTTCCCCTGCGCCTGGAAACGGCCGCGGGAGAGATCATGACGACCGTAGAGAGCCGCACCGGCACGGCCTCCTTCCGGATGACTTCCGGCGCGGCGCCCGTCCGGCTGGTCGTCGATCCCGAGGTCGATCTCTTTCGCCGTCTGGACCCTTCGGAGATTCCGCCCACGGTGAACGGCATTCGGGGGTCGAAGGACCTTCTGGTCGTGGCCGCCGACGATATGGGCGAAGAGGACCTGGCCGCCGGTCGGTTGCTGCTGGCCGCCCTGAGGCAGCCCGGAGCACGAATCGCGGCAGAAAGGGATCTCTCCGCCGCCGACCTGTCCGGCAAGGATCTGCTCTTTCTCGGGATCCCGGCCGACCGCGAGCTGTTGCCCGAATTGCCGGCAGGTCTGGCGCTGGGAAAAGGTGGATTCAGTCTGCAAGGAAAGAATTACACCGCTGCCGGAACCGCTCTGTTCGCCGTCCTGCCCCACCCCGTCGACCCCGGCCGGGTCGCGGCGATCTTCTACCCGCGATCATCGGAGGCCGCACGCCTGGCGGCCCGGAAGATCCCCCACTACGGCAGATACAGCTACCTGGCCTTCGACAAGGGAGTCAATCGTGCCAGGGGAACCTGGGAAGTCGATTCCTCGCCCACCATCCATGTCTTCGATCTGAAGGAGAAGCAACCATGAACAAGGCTGCCGGAACCTTTATTCTCGCCCTTCTCGTCGCCGCATTCCTTCTCGGCACTCCCACGAGGGGACGGGCCCATATTCTCAGGGTCGAGGACGGACACTATGTCTCCCTGGCCGAAATGCTCGATGACCTCAAGGGGGTGCAACTGGTCTTCATGGGGGAACTGCACGACCACGCCGGACACCATCGCGCGCAGCTTCAAGTGATCAACGGGCTGAAGGATATGGGGGTACCCGTAGCGGTGGGGCTGGAAATGTTCAGGCAGGAGAGTCAGTGGGCACTCGATCGGTGGGTGGCCGGAACCATGCCTGTGGGGGAGTTTCTGAGGATCTACAGCGACAACTGGAGCAGGTGGTCTGTCTATCGCGAGATATTCTTCACCTCCCGCCGGAAGAAAATTCCCATGGTCGGGCTCAACATCTCGCGGGAGATCACCCGTAAGGTCGCACGCAACGGGTTTGCCTCCCTGACTCCCGAACAGGCCGGACAGATCCCCGGGGTACGTTGCGACGTGGACGAGAAATACCGTAACTACATCCGCCGGGTGCTCGGCGGGCATGGCGGCGACGACGAGTCATTCATTCACTTCTGCGAAGCCCAGATGCTCTGGGACAGCGCCATGGCCCGGGCGCTGCTCGATTTTCTCGCGGCCAACCCGAACTACACCGTCGTGGTTCTGACCGGCAGCGGCCATGCGTGGAAATACGGAATTCCGGAACAGGTGAAGCGGCAGAAGGAGGTACCCTACCGGGTCCTTCTGCCGGAGATCAGGGGAAGGATCGAGGCGGGAGACGCCACGCCGGCGGAAGCCGACTACCTGATGCTGGGTCTCGACGAGGCGCCATTGCACTGAGTCGGGAGTCGGGAGTCGGGAGTCGGGAGTCGGGAGTCGGGAGTCGGGAGTCGGGAGTCGGGAGTCGGGAGTCGGGATAGCTATTTAAAATCCGATATCCTTCATTTTATTTCGATTTTCTGAATCCTTTATTGCGGCCCTTCCTCCATCGTAAGTTCGAAGGTGCGATCGTCGGAGGAAACACGGACCCGGTCCTTGAAAATTTCTTCGATCAGAACCCCCTCGATACGCATCCCTTCCATGACCGGAAGGTCATTGATGATCGCCATGCGGGATTCCCGGTCGACCTGGAAGGCGATACCGGAAAGAACCAGTTTCGGCGCCTCCTCCCGGGGGGGCGAGGTCGCGGGAATCTCTTCCCGCGCCGGGGACGACTTTTGGTTCGGAGGTGTTGCGGGGGTGGCGATTTTCAATGCGGCTTTCGAAGGGGCGGATATCGGTGTCTCGACCGTCGCTTTTTTTTCTGCCTGGTGCGCTGCCTGCCCCGAACCCTCCTCTTTGGGTAGCGGTTCGCCGATGGCCGGATCGATCACCTGCCTCCGAACCGGCAACTTCTCCATCGCCCGGGATTCGTCGACCGCAGGCGTCCGCGGGCTCGTCACCTCCCGCGGAGGAGGAGCCGGCGCACGTTCCATCGAGGTCGGGACCGACGCCGCCATTTCATTCCAGAAAACATACCCCGCCACACAGACCAGCGCCACCGAAAGGCATACGGCGATGATCGTCATGCCAGGCGCCCCCCGTTTACGCCGGTGAGGGCTGCGCAGGATGTCCCGGGCAATATCGGGCGCTCCGCCGTGCAGCCTGACTTTTTCCTCCTCGAGTTTCTTCAATGCCTTGAGAATGGAACTCATGCCCCGCCTCCCACGACCGCTTCGCTGAGGACGGGCGCTCCGTAGGAGCCCGCCGCCTGATAGAGCAGAAGCAAGGTCCGGGGACCCACTCGTCCGTCCTGGACGATCCCCCTCATGGCCTGGAAGCGCACGACGGCGGCAATGGTCGAGCGATCGTAAACTCCACTCATCGGACCATCGTAAACCCCGGCCTCCCGGAGCAGCGTCTGCAGCCGCGCCACCTCCTCGCCCGTCGAACCGGGAGCCGCCACCGACGGAATATCCTGGTAGTTCTTCCACGAAACGTAGGCCCGGCCGGACCAGAGACGACGTAACGCGTCCAGCGCCAGGGTCGGGCGATTCTCCAGGACCGGGGTCACGAGCGCCTGACCGTCGACGACCGCCGTGAGGGTGAGATAACGCCGTCCGGGGACCCCGGGGATCAGCATCTCGAGCAGGACCGGGGAATCGAGTTTCAGCAGGGCGTCGAAATCTCCCCGCAAGAGGGTCAGTTTCAACCCCTTTTTCCCCATCATGTCCGTGACTTCCAGCATGTCCGAAGGCGCCTCGGTGCCGGCGCCCGGTTCCAGGCCCCACGAGCTTTGCAGGGCAGCAACCGCCTGCCCCAGGTTCTGCCGTTCATCGAGTTCACCGAGCTGCCGCCTTAGCAGCACCAAATCGGGTGCCGGAACCCCATCCGTGACGGAGGCTGCTCCATCGGCACTCGTCGAAACCGCCGATGTCTCGTCCGCCGGCGCGGAAGACGGCGAAACGATGGGAATTCGGGTCGCCTCCGCGGTCGTCTCTTTCGTTTTTTCCCCACCGCTGAGGTAGAAGGCGAAACCGGCACAGACCAGGGCGACCGCCGCCAGCGTCGGCCAATAGCGACCCGTCCCGAGTCCTCGCCGCCGGTGACGCAGCTCGGCGATGGCGGTTTTCACCATAGCGGCGGTGACGCAGCGGTCGCCTTCGGCGTAGGCGACCAGCAGGGAGCGGTCGCAGAGAATGTTGATCAGCCGGGGCACCCCACGAGAAAAGCGGTAAATCTTCCTGATCGCACCGGGGGCGAAGATTTCGCCGTCGCAACCGGCGATCGACAGACGATGGGCCAGGTAGTCCCTGGTGTCGTCGAAGTCCATGGCACGGAGGTGGTAGCGGACGGCGATGCGCTGGCTCAGTTGACGCAGTTCCGAACGGGCGAGGATATCGCCGAGTTCGGGCTGCCCGACGAGAACGATCTGGATGAGTTTGTCGGCCTCCGTCTCCAGGTTGGAGAGGAGCCTGATCTGCTCGAGCACCGCCGGCTCGAGATTCTGCGCTTCGTCGATGACGAGGACAACGGTGCGGCCGGCAGCGTTTTCCCTGAGGAGAAAATCGTTCAGGGCACAGAGCAGGCTGTCGTTACTCGATCCTTCCGAGTCGATTCCATACTCCCGGTTGATGCTGCGCAGCAATCCGGTGGCGCTCAAACTCGGGTTGAAGATGAAGGCAAGGCGGTAGGAATCGTCTTCGAGCTGGTTGAAGAGGGTGCGCAGAACCGTCGTCTTCCCGGTGCCGACCTCTCCGGTCACTTCGATGAAGCCGCAGCGGCTCTGGATGCCGAAGAGAAGATGGGCGAAGACTTCCTTGTGATTCGTGCTCAGGAAGAGAAATCGGGGATTGGGCGCGATGGTAAAGGGCTTTTCCGAAAAACTGTAATGCTCAAGATACATGCGACGGACCGACCCCTTGGCAAGCAGGGAACTTCACCGAGGCGGAACTGCCTCCGTTGAAATCTTTCACAGTTCGCTTTTGTTTTCAAGTGGAATCTCGTCGCGTTCTACCCAAACGCCCATTTCCTGCTATTCTTTTACCTTTATAACTTGAGCCTGAATCCGTGAGTACACCCGAGGTGAGGTACCCGTTTATGACACCATGGAAGAGGTTCACCAGAGAGCCGCAAATCGCCTACTTTTCCATGGAGATCGGCCTCGCCAGGGAGATCCCGACCTACAGCGGAGGGCTCGGAATTCTCGCCGGCGACACCATCAAGAGCGCCGCCGACCTTCGGCTGCCGATGGTGGCGGTAACCCTCGCCAGTCGCAAGGGGTATTTCCACCAGGAGATCGGCAGCGACGGCTGGCAGAGGGAAACTTCTGTCGAATGGGACTTGGAGAAGCTCCTGGAGTTGATGCCGGTAAAGACCCTGGTCTCCATCGAAGGGCGTGACGTCAAGGTCCAGGCCTGGCTCTACCGGGTCAAGAGCCCGACCGGTGGAGAGATCCCGGTATTTTTCCTCGATACCGATATCCCCGGCAATTTCGAGGACGACCGCCGGTTGACCGATCATCTCTACGGCGGAGATCTCGAATACCGGCTCAAGCAGGAGATCGTTCTCGGGATCGGTGGGGCACGTATGCTCGAGGCTCTCGGATTTACCGTCCGCAAGTATCACATGAACGAGGGACACGCCAGCCTCCTGACCCTGGAACTGCTGCAGCGAGCCCGGCACCCGCTGGAAGACACCTGGGACGAACGTGCCTCCTGGGATACCCGGCAGGTGATGAACCAATGCGTCTTCACGACCCATACACCGGTTAAAGCCGGGCATGACAAATTCCCCTACTCCCTGGTGCAGCGTGTTCTGGGCGATATTATCCCCTTTCCCCTGCTCCAGGAACTCGGCGGCAACGAGATGTTGAATATGACGATGCTGGCCCTCAATCTGAGCCGGTTTGTCAACGGGGTGGCGAAAAGGCATGGTGAAGTTTCCCGCGCCCTCTTCCCGGGCTTCGAGATCCATGCCATCACCAACGGCATCCACCCCTTCACTTGGGCCTCGCCCTATTTTGTCAATCTTTACGACCGCTATCTCGCCGGTTGGGCCAACCAGCCCGAACTGCTGGTGCGGGTCGACAATATCCCCGGCGAGGAAATCTGGGAGGCCCACTGCGGCGCCAAGGCACTGCTCTTCCAGTTTGTCGAGGAAAAAACCGGAGTCCGTCTCGACCCGGACGTCCTGACCCTCGGTTTTGCCCGCCGGGCCGCGGCCTACAAGCGGGGCGACCTGATATTTTCCGACCTCGATCGCCTGCTGGCGATCGGCGAGGGGAAACTGCAGATGGTCTTTGCCGGGAAATCCCATCCACGGGATGCCCCCGGCAAGGAGCTCATCCAGCGGATCGTCCGGCAAATCACGGCCCTCAAGGGGCGGATCGAGATGGTCTATCTGGAAAATTACAACATCGATGTCGCCTCCACCCTCATCCCCGGCGTCGACCTCTGGCTGAACAACCCCCAGCGCCCCCTGGAGGCTTCGGGAACCAGCGGGATGAAGGCGGCCCTCAACGGCGTTCCCAACTTCAGCGTTCTGGACGGCTGGTGGATCGAGGGCCATATCGAAGGCGTCACCGGCTGGTCCATCGGTCCTCCCCCGACGGAGACCTCGGTCGAAGTCAACCTCTCGGACGAGGATGCCGCGGACCTCTACGACAAGCTGGGAAACATCATCCTCCCCCTCTATTACGAACATCGTCCGGAATGGGTCAGGGTGATGAAAAACGCCATCGGCAAAAACGCCTATTATTTCAATACCCACGTCATGATGCGCCGGTATGTGACCGAGGCGTATCTACGCTGAGCAAAGAGAAGGACCTTCCGTCCGCTCCCATGAAGCCTCGCTACAGCCTTGACCGGCCTCGCCCCTCCATATTCCCACCCTCTTTTACCCCTTTCGAAAACTTGACGCCTCCCTCTTACTGGTTAAAGTTTTAACGTTGTGACGGCAGCAGACGGGGAATGCGCCCGGCCGGTTTTCCTTTGTCGGAACCGACGATCGTTCCCGGCCTGTATCCGTCCTCCCCGCCGACGGAGAGATTATGGAGAAGGAAGGACGCAAGCGAATCGTCATCGAAAATGTCCGGCCTGAAATCAACTGCGGACGTTATCCCATCAAGAGGGTGGTCGGGGAGAAGGTGGTGGTGGAGGCGGACGTCTTCGGCGACGGCCACGACCTGGTCACCGCCACCCTTCTGTGGCGCCGCGCCGGCCAGGAGGAATGGCGGCAGGTCCCCATGCGCTCCCTGCCCAACGACCGCTGGCAGGCCGAGTTCTCCATCTCCGGGATGGGAGATTGCGAATATACCCTGCAGGGCAGGGTTGACCACTTCCAGACCTGGCGAAAGGATTTTAAAGCCCGCTGGGAGGCAGGCCAGAACCTCGAAGTGGAGCTTTTGATCGGGGCCGATCATATCGAGGCAGCCGCTGCCCGCGCCGTCGACTCCGACGCGGAAATTCTGCGGTCCTTCGCCACCGGCCTGCGCGACAACAAGGACCTCGATGCAAGGGTGGCGATGGCCCTTGACGAGGACCTCAACCGGCTGATGGCCCGACATCCCGACGACCGCCTCGCGGAGACCTATCAGCGTACCCTCCGCCTGGCGGTGGAGCGGCCCCGGGCTCTCTTCAGCAGCTGGTACGAATTCTTTCCCCGCTCCTTCGGCAGCGCTCCGGGCCGGCACGGCAGCTTCGCCGACTGCCAGCGCCTGCTGCCGGAGATTGCCGACATGGGGTTCGACGTCGTCTATCTCCCCCCCGTCCACCCCATCGCCAAGACCAACCGCAAGGGCAAAAACAATGCGCCGACCGCCGGTCCGGAAGATCCGGGCAGCCCATGGGCCATCGGCTCGTCCGCCGGAGGGCACAAGGCGCTGCACCCGGAACTGGGAACCCTGGATGATTTCAGGCGGTTCGTGGCCGCAACTCACGAACTGGGAATGGAAGTGGCCCTGGACCTGGCCTACCAGTGCTCCCCCGACCACCCCTACGTCCGGGAGCACCCCGAATGGTTCCGCTGGCGCCCGGACGGTACCGTTCAATACGCCGAGAACCCGCCGAAGAAATACCAGGACGTCCTGCCCCTCAACTTCGAAACCGAAAAATGGCGGGAGCTCTGGCAGGAACTCAAGAGCGTGGTTCTTTTCTGGATCGAGCAGGGGGTGCGGATCTTTCGGGTGGACAATCCCCACACCAAGCCTTTCCCCTTCTGGGAATGGCTGATCGGGGAGGTCCGGCAGGAGCAACCCGAGGTCATCTTCCTGTCCGAGGCCTTCGCCCGGCCGAAGATCATGTACGGGTTGGCCAAGATCGGCTTCAGCCAGTCCTACACCTATTTCACCTGGCGCAACACCAAGCAGGAGTTCGTCAACTACCTGACCCATCTCACCCGCGGAGAGGAGCGCGAGCACTTCCGCCCCAACTTCTGGCCCAACACCCCGGACATCCTGCCCGAGCACCTGCAGTACGGCGGCCGTCCGGCCTTCATGGCGCGGCTGGTGCTCGCGGCAACCCTCTCGTCCAACTACGGCATGTACGGCCCGGCCTTCGAGCTCTGCGTCGGCGATGCGGTGCCCGGCAAGGAGGAGTACCTCGACTCGGAGAAGTACGAAATCAAGTCCTGGGATCGCCACGCCGCCGGCCACTTGCGGGACCTGATCACCCGGGTAAATCAGATCCGGCGTGCCAATCCGGCCCTGCAGACCACCTGGAACCTGGAGTTCTACGAAACCGACAACGACTACCTTCTGGCCTACGGCAAGGTAACCGGAGATCTGTCCAACATCATCCTGACGGTGGTCAATCTCGACCCTTTCCACACCCAGGCGGGGTTCGTCCGCATCCCCATGGAGGCGCTGGGAATCGCCGGCGAGCAGCCCTACCTGGCCCACGAACTGATCAGCGGCGACAAGTACATCTGGCACGGCGAGCGGAACTACGTGGAGCTCGACCCGAGACTGATGCCCGCCCATATCATGCAGTTGCACCGACGGATGCGCAGGGAACAGGATTTCGACTACTTCTTCTGAAAAAGGACTCCCGATGACTCCGGAAAAAGGTCCATTCGCCGGAGACGACCCTCTCTGGTACAAGGACGCCATCATCTACCAGGCCCACATCAAGGCCCTCTTCGACAGCAACGGCGACGGCATCGGCGATTTCCGCGGGCTGATCCAGAAGCTCGACCACCTGGAGAGCCTCGGCGTCACCGCCATCTGGCTCCTGCCCTTCTACCCTTCCCCCCAGCGGGACGACGGCTATGACATCGCCGACTATTTCAGCATCAACCCGGACTACGGCACCCTGGCCGACTTCCGCCGCTTCCTCCGGGAGGCCCACCGCCGCGGCCTGCGGGTCATCACCGAACTGGTCATCAACCACACCTCCGACCAACATCCCTGGTTTCAGAGGGCACGCAGGGCCAAACCCGGCTCGGTCTGGCGTGATTTTTATGTCTGGAGCGACACTCCGGATAAGTACCCCGAGACGCGGATCATCTTCCAGGATTTCGAGCCCTCCAACTGGAGCTGGGATTCCCTGGCCAACGCCTACTACTGGCATCGCTTCTACGCTCACCAGCCGGACCTGAACTTCGACAATCCGCGGGTCCGCAAAGAGGTCCTGCGTGCCCTCGACTTCTGGCTGCGGATGGGAGTGGACGGCCTGCGTCTGGACGCCGTTCCCTATCTCTACGAGCGGGAGGGGACCAACTGCGAGAACCTGCCCGAGACCCATGACTTCCTCAAGACCCTGCGACGCCACGTGGACGAACGCTTCGCCAACCGGATGCTGCTGGCCGAGGCCAACCAGTGGCCGGAAGACGCGGTGAGCTACTTCGGCGACGGCGACGAGTGCCACACCGCATTTCATTTTCCGGTGATGCCCCGCCTTTTCATGGCGCTGCGGATGGAGGACCGCTTCCCGGTCATCGACATCCTCGAGCAGACCCCAGCCATTCCCGATATCTGCCAGTGGGTGATGTTCCTGCGCAACCACGACGAACTGACCCTGGAGATGGTCACCGACGAAGAACGGGACTACATGTACCGGGTCTACGCCCAGGACCCCAGGGCCAAGATCAACCTCGGAATTCGCAGGCGCCTCGCCCCCCTGCTCAACAACGACCGCAAGAAGATCGAATTGATGAACATCCTATTGCTGTCCCTTTCGGGGACGCCGGTGATCTACTACGGCGACGAGATCGGCATGGGAGACAATCACTTCCTCGGCGATCGCAACGGGGTACGCACGCCGATGCACTGGAGCATGGATCGCAATGCCGGATTCTCCACAGCCACCCCCCAGCGTCTCTACCTGCCGGTGATCATCGATCCCGAGTACCATTACCAGGCACTCAACGTGGAAAACCAGGAACGCAACCTCTCCTCCCTGCTGTGGTGGATGCGGCGGGTCATCGCCATGCGCAAGCAGTTCAGGGCCTTCGGACGGGGAACGCTGGAATTCATCGCCAGCGACAACCCGAAGGTGCTCTCTTTCGTGAGAACCTACGAAGGAGAAAGTCTGCTGGTGCTGGCCAATCTCTCCCGCTTCGCCCAGGTGGTCGAGCTCGAGCTGGAACGCTTCAGCGGCTGCGTTCCGATGGAGGTCTTCAGCCAGAACGCCTTTCCTTCCGTCGAAGAGAAACCTTACGTCCTCACTCTCGGGCCGCACGGTTATTTCTGGCTCTCCCTCCACCCGCAAACCGAGGCACCGGCAGCAGGTCCTCCCGAAAGCCCCCGAGAGATCACCTTCCGCAAAGACTGGCGCACGGTACTCGCAAACGACCACCCCTTCATCCGCCGCATCCTTCCGCGCTACCTTCCGACCTGCCGCTGGTTCGGCGGCAAGGGGCGAAGCATACAGGGCCTACGGATCGTCGAAACGATCCATCTGGCGATGGAAACAGCGGGAGGCCTGCTGCTGATCGTCGAGGTGAGCTACCGGGACGGAACGCCGGAATCCTACCTGCTTCCGCTAGCCTACGCCAGCGGAGCGAAGATGGAGGCGATCCTCCAGGAGTTTCCCCAGAGCGTGATTGCCACCATGCGCGGCCGGGAAGAAACCGGCATCCTCTTCGACGCCCTGTGGGAAGGGGAGTTCCGCAAAGCCCTCCTGGCGCTGTTCAAACGAAAAAAATCGCTCCGCGCCGAATCCGGCAATCTGCTGAGCACCCCCGGCAAGATCTTCAGGGCACGGAGAAAACAGCTCAAGGAACCCATCCGCTCCCGGGTCCTGAAGGCGGAGCAGAGCAATTCCTCCATTCTCTACCAGGAAACCTTCATCCTCAAGCTCTTCCGCCGTCTGGAGGCGGGAATCAATCCGGAAATCGAGGTCAGTCGCTTTCTAACTGAAAAAGCCGGATATCAGCAGGTGCCCAACTTTGCCGGTTCCCTCGAGCTGCGACGAGACACCGGTGAACCGGTTCCCGTTGCCGTGCTCCAGGAATTCGTGCCAAACCACGGGGATGCATGGACACTGATGCTGGAGACCGCCACGAACTTCTTTGAGCGCATCCTCGCCCGCAGGACGGAACTTGAGAAACCGCCCTCCCCGCCTTCTTCTCTGTTCGAGGCCGGCTATGAAACGATCCCGCCGTTGCTTCATGACCTGATCGGCGGCATCGCCCTCGATCGGGCCTGTCTGCTCGGACGGCGGACGGGAGAACTGCACCGGGCCCTGGCCGCTCCCCGCGACAACCCGGTCTTTGCCCCCGAGCCCTTCTCCACCCTCTACCAGCGCTCCCTCTACCAGTCCATGCGGGAACAGCTACGGCGCAACCTGCAAGCCCTCAGGGCCAATCTTTCGCGTCTTCCCGAGCCCCTGAGGGAAGAAGCCGCCGATATCCTCGCAGCCGAAAAGAAGCTTTCGGAAAAAGTGCTGGGAATCACCCGGCGGAAGCTCTCCGGCCTCAAGATCCGGGTCCATGGCGACTACCACCTCGGGCAGGTGCTTTTCACGGGGAAGGATTTCGTCATCATCGACTTCGAGGGGGAACCGACCCGGGCCCTGAGCGAGCGCCGTCTTAAGCGCTCGGCCCTGCGGGACGTGGCCGGCATGCTCCGCTCTTTCCACTACGCCGCCCACGGGCCCCTCCTTCTGCCCTCCTCCATCCGCTCCGAGGACACCACCGTACTGGAGCCGTGGGCCGGACTCTGGTACGCCTACATGGGAGGCGCCTTCCTCCAGGCGTACCGGGAGACCGTGGCCGGCCTTCCCTTCGTCCCCGACGACGAGGAAGGATTCATTCTTCTGCTGGAGCTGCTGCTGCTGGAAAAGGCGGTCTACGAACTTCACTACGAGCTGAACAATCGACCCGACTGGCTCGGAATCCCCATGAAGGGGATCCGGCACATCATGGAGGGATTCGACTGATGGCCAGTAAAGCAGGCTGGGAAAAGGACGCGCCGGTTCACTACAATATCCCCCTCTGGTCCGACCACGACATTCATCTCTTCAGGGAAGGAAGCCATTTCCGGCTCTACGAGAAGATGGGGGCCCACCTGCTCACCGTGGACGGGGTGGAGGGAACCCACTTCTCGATCTGGGCCCCAAATGCCGCCCGGGCGAGCGTCGTCGGAAACTTCAACCGTTGGGACCCGAAGGCCCATCCCCTGCGGGCACGGCCGGACGAATCGGGGATCTGGACCGGCTTCATCCCGGGGGTGGCAGAGGGGGAGATTTACAAGTACCACATCGACTCCGCCAAGGGGACATTCCACGTCAACAAGGGAGACCCCTACGCCACCTACTGGGAAGGACCGCCCCGCACCGCCTCCATCATCCACGATCTTGCCTACCGATGGAACGACGCGGACTGGATGGAGAACCGGGCGCAGAACAACGCCCTGGACAAACCCTATGCCGTTTACGAGGTCCACCTCGGGTCGTGGCGCCGGGTCCCCGAGGAGGGAAACCGCTACCTGACCTACCGGGAGCTGGCCGTTGAGCTGGCAGACTACGTCCGGGAGATGGGCTTCACCCACGTCGA
>Ga0102953_1000068_pt1 | contig 64279 bp, 52 predicted proteins | sample SalPon2A_C_D2_MG_FD_78509 | JGI IMG/M metagenome (GOLD analysis project Ga0102953, IMG submission 78509) | Soil microbial communities from South San Francisco under conditions of wetland restoration - Salt Pond MetaG R2A_C_D2_MG | ecosystem: Environmental > Terrestrial > Soil > Wetlands | place...
ATTTTGTAGGCCAACCGATAAAACACCGCCATTTTCCTCCATGGCATGTTTTGCATTGGTGCAAAGATTCATTACAATCTGGTGAATTTGCGTTGGATCTGCCAGGATGACGCCACTATCCGCTTGAATCTGCTGTTTGATCTCGATGGTTGCCGGAAGCGTTGCCCGAAGAAGCTTCAAGGCCTCTTTAACCATCGGCGACGTCTGCATAGGAATGCGGTCCTGCTGAGATTTTCTGCTGAATGAAAGAATCTGTCTGACCAGCTCACTGGCCCGGTAACCTCCCTCCAAAACTTTTTTGATCATATCATGGGCAGGATTATCTTCCGGAATTTTGTCGATCGCCAGATTTGAAAATCCAATTATTGCAAAAAGGATATTATTGAAGTCATGGGCAATACCTCCAGCTAACGTACCGATTGCCTCCATTTTATACGCCTGCTTCAATTGCTCTTCGAGGTTCAAGCGCTCAATTTCCCTTTTTTTCCGGCCAGTTATATCCCGGATGACCCCAACGAATCCTATAATATCGCGATCCTGACCTTTAACACGAGCCCCCAGTGTTTCGCCAGGAAATACGGTGCCATCCTTTCTTCTATACTCCATTTCATAAACCGGCTCTACCGTTGGCCCCTTTCCCGAATAACGTTCTTCACCCAGCGCCGTAAAGTCATGATGGCGTGCATAGATCAGGCTGGCCTCCCGGCCTTGCACTTCTGCAAGCTCATAACCGAAGATCCTGGTAAACGCCGGGTTAATCTGGACAATGCACCGCTGGGTATCCACAAAAACCACCGCATCGTCAATTGCATCGATGATTGCTTCAAATTCAGATTTTCTCCTGAAAAGTTCATTTTCATCTTTTTTTTGCTGAACCAGTGAATGATATAAATCCTCAATCATGTGGTTAAAAGACTCTTCAAGGACCTTTAATTCATCTCGTCCAGACTCCTGTCTTTTTATTTTTATTTTTGATGAAGAAAGGTTATCCAGGCTTATTGCCTGTGTTGCTGCCGCTAGTTCAGCAAGCGGTTGGCGGATAAAACGGTTTGAGAACCAAAGGAATATGAACAAGAGAGCCACTGTTTTGATTACAGCGTTAACAACCAGCAACAGGAATTGAAGTTTTACCCTTTGAAAAATGACAGTAGTATTGGAAAAAAGCGTTACTTTCCCAAGTTGTTCATTTTCACTTTCGTGCAGATATGAAATCGGAAAAGCATGTTGAAAAAGGTCCAGTTTATACCTTTTATCGGGTGCGATACCAAGCTCATCTACATTCAAGCCTAGTAGATTGACATGAAGCCCAACATTGCCATGATCACCATTCAAGTTAACAATCCCACCCGTAGCAATAATGCCCCCTTCATTGTTGGCAACAACAACACCGACAATCGTGGGGATTTCCAGCATCCCTTCTATTGTTGCGAGAAACGCTTCCTGGTCAAGGTGCCACAATTGACCGGCAAGGCCATGTTCAAAGGTTTTCTGGATACTTTCCAAGTCACGGCTGATACTTTTTTTCTGATATCGGTATTCGAATACCAAATGAGACAGTGTAACGGTGATAGCAATAATGATATAAAAACCAAAAACAACACGCAGAAGTCGTGTCGATACAGATTGCCGAACACCAATGCCCTTGTTGGAAGCCATTCTTTGGATGTGCCTTACCTTTTAACAGTGTTTACCCTGATATCAAAGGCCCATAGAAGACTGACCCATTAAACCAGCGTAGAGGGTTCAATTCGAAGTTCCGGCCATTGCCTCGTCCCACAATAATTTTATGCCATTGCGATCCCTTTGTGAAGCAGTAGCTTGCAGAATGCGTTTTCTCTTAACGAGGCCTACACCGTTCATTTGCACTCTTTGTTTCTCAGTACTTGTGAGTTTGCCGTTAATATTGGTCACCACTGGATAAATACGTAATCGGCGCACATTGTTTTCAACTTGAAATTCAGGTGAAAGCACCATGTTTATCCACTCCTCAGCAACTCGCTTCAAAAAAGGGTTATCGTCAAGTGCCCATGTAATCGCGTAATCATCTATCCACCAGGGAATCCCTTCTTTTGTATCAGCCATTTTCCACTTCTGGCCATTATCTAAAAGCGGTCTCAGAGAATCTCCCCAAATCACGGCAAGACTCGCACCGTTAATGACCTTAACAGAATCCTTACCTCCGTAAAATGAGTGGGCGTCCTGCGCCAGTGCACCCAGCTTCTCCTTGAACTTTTTGTTATTAAGCCTGTCATAAGTGCTGAGTGTTTCAGGGGCATAGCCAAGCGCCAACGCTGTAATAGCGGCGTTATAGAGATACTCATGTTCACCAATGACATACTGTTTGGCGAATCGTGGATTCCACAGCACCTGCCAGCTGTCAGGGGCAGGACTTAGTTTGGTTGCATCATAGGCCAGGCCGTACGAACCCTGTCCAACCGGCGCACCATAAACCTTGCCATCTTTTGCGTGATAGTCCAGCGCTGCCAGAAACGGGGTCAGATTTTTATAGTTAGGGATATTGCAGACATCTAAAGGCAGTAAAAGATTTTTAGAAATAAAACCGAACCGTTCATCCTTAAACAAGTGGTGACTGATCGTGATTACATCAGCCGCCTTTTCCCTGACAGGGTCGAAAAAATCATCTGATTTCTCGACAAATACAATCTGTAACGTCACCTTCCTTCCATACTTTTCAGTTATGGTATTCTCAAACTGCCTGACAAATTTCGTGGGTACATATCCGCCCCAGACCAAAAGACGCAGACGCAAGACATCCTCACTGCCATAGGCCGCACATGGGTGCACGATGACACAAAAGACAGCAGAGACGAAAAACATATGCAGTGCAGCCCGGAATAACTTCATTGTTCCCGCTCAGCCAATTGTAATGGCAATAGCGCCAATTATTTTAGAACAATCAATACGTTCTGACGATTACTACCTTAAATGATACAGGAGAACCAGCTTTTTACCAAAGGATTATTGACGCGACAAAGACCTAGCCAGACGGTTACACGATATTAAGGAGTAGCGCCGTCAGACTGTATAGTTCTGGAATGTTATTTGAGAGCCTAGCCTGAGAACTACCTGCGGCAGACTCCCGTCGATTGAAGCATCAACTCTCTTGATAGAAAATAGCCAGTTTTAAATATTAGACTGCAGGTAAAAATGGCCCCTGACATCCGGCTGGTCAGGCTCCCGGTCGCCAAGGGGAACAGCAAAATGCAGGCGCCCGGAAAGCCACTTTGAAAAAGCAAAGTCCAAGCCGCACCCCACACTGGTTAAAAAATCATCATGATTAATTGATGCACCACCCGCCTTGAAAGGAAATGCTCCACCATGATCGACAAAGACAAATCCATTAATTTTGTTATTCAGATACTCTGCCGCTCCAGAAAATTGCAAAGGGACGTTTAACTCACCGCTTATAATATATCCCTGATCGCCGCTTAAGGCCCCTTCTGTATACCCTCGTACCGAAGACATTCCGCCAATCTGGAACTGATCAAAGGCCGGCAGAAGCTCGGAATCAGCAAACTGAGCACTGGCCTTGACAACGGAGGTCAGATTCTCTTTAAGCCGCTGTATCCAAACGAGGTCCGCGTTATATTTCAAAAAATGCAGATCATCCTGATCATTGTCCCGTCCGTCGGTCAGCGTATGCCGGGTTTTCCAAAAACCATTATCGGTGGAATATTCAAAATCGGCCCCCACACCGGCGTCCTTACTGATCACCTCAGCGTTGACCACACCTGCATACTCAGTGGTCGATTTCTTCCTGTGATATTCAACAAAGGCAGATAATTTCTTTCTGGAATCAACGATAAACGGATGGCTGAGACTACCGCCAACATCCGACGAATCACCCGCAATATCAAGAGGCTCATATGGCCCTGACTTTACCTCTATCTGGTTAAAGGTATACGACCCTTCAAGACGTGTGCCCTGCCGACAGACGGGGACGCTGTACAAAAACGAACCAGACTCTGTTCCGTCTGCAGCAACCGCCCCCAAAGTGAACTGGTCCAGGTAGCCAAAAACACTTACATCTTTAAGGAATGCACCAATCCGTTCCCGGCCGGTCTCCTTGGTGCCTGCATTATCGACAAAGGCCATCAGTTCATACTGGTCAGGCTCCTCAACGATTAAATTATAGTCCGAGGTCCCAACTTTTTGCCCAGGTTTCAGCTCCGCGTGGACCTGCACATCCCAGATCCCGTTAAATCGGAGAATCTTTCTTTCAAGCTCTTTGAGATCAATCAGCTCATTGCTTGCCACATTAATCCCATAAGTAATAAATCCACTTTTCGTGTATTGATTGTTTTCCACCCAGATGTCACCAACACGGCCCTCGATCAACCTGATTCTCACCGTCCCTTCCTTAACTTCCTGGACCGGCAGAATGGCCTTGGCAAGATAGCGTTTTTTGGATTGGTACAGTTCATTCGTCCGTTCAACCGCCTCAAAAAGCTCATCAATTGCGACAGTGCGCCCCTCATAATCCTTGGCAATCCCTTGCAGTTCCTCGGCGCTTAAAATCTCTGATGCGCCAAACTCAAGTTTATTGACAAATATTTTCCGTTCAACCTGTTCAGGCGGTGCCGCTTTTGGCTCTTCAGGCTTTTCAATCAGTTTTTCAGCAGCTTTTCCTTCTTTCGCCTTTTTCACCTTTTTCTGCAGCCGGTAATAATCCAACGTTTCCGAAGAACGCTGCTGGACAGAACCAGGCTCAAATGGAGTCCGATTTGCCGCCAAAACCAGCCCAGGGCTGCATAGATAATCTGCAGCAACAAACAACACCATCAAACACAAGTATTGTTTTATCATGTATTCTTCCTTGAATATGTTACTTAACTGTTGGCAGAGCTGGTTCCAGATCTAGATCTTCGGCATTTTCAATTGCACCCTTATCGAGTTTCAGACACTTTTCATCTTCATCATCACATGCAACCGGCTCAACACTGTAGCCTTCAATAATACTGTTTATAACGCCAAGGTCCAGTGTATCAAAGGCTGCTTCCTGCTTATCGATAAGCTCTTGCGGCGTCGCTTTTCCAGTAAGACCATCATTAACAACCATATACGATTTCTTATAAAGCTGGATGGCAGTTGTATCAACACTGTTCTTTTCTTTAAAAAACAGAGACAGAGTCTCTGACGCATAAATCTGTAAATCAAAACTATCCCCTAACTGTTGATTGACATTGTCATTCTCCAAAAGTACACCATTATAACGGTTAAAAAATTCCCCTCGATTGACAACTTGCCCCTGTTTAATATCAAGTAAAGCAGCATCAGTCACAATATGAGTGTAATGCGTTTTTAAACCGTTAAAAACCACACCATTACCAGAACTGGTATCGACGTTAATAGTATCGGCAATGCCGCCTCCGGCCCCGCTGGCATTAAATTGGATCGGCCCCTCGGCTGGTAACTGCGTAACAGAGACATCGGCATTATCAGCTTGTATTGTCACGCTTTCACTGACCTGGGCGGAATCGACTCTAAGCTGCCCCCCGTCTCCGGCAACTTCAAGTTCAAGAAAGGTAGGGTCGGCCTCATGGATTATCATTGAGTCGCCACCGGCAAAAAGGTTTACTTCCTGCGGTGCCGAAATATGGTTAATTTCAACATTACCGAGGATGGAAGCAATGTCAGCCGAACCGTTCTCACTGACAATAGTCCCTGCCTGAAGGTCATTCTGAACCTCAAGGGCCACATCCAGGGATGCCAGAACTTCGTTAAAACTGCCACCGCCTTGAGAAGATGACATCGTAATCATTCCACTTCTGCTTTCGGTGCGGCCGGCAACAAGGTCTCCAGCCGTTGACACGTCAACATCTCCATCGGCTGAAACCTCGTTCCAACCTGCCCCGCCATTAACTACCTTCAAGGCCATAGAGCCAGTATCACTTAGCGCTCCATCCAGGTGCAGATCGCCAGCTACCTCTGTGAGGTAAATTCCATGGGCAGCTTTGGCATTGACAATTCCTTGAGAAGAAATCGAAGAATCTATTTCAAGATGATTGTCCGCTGCTCCTATGGAACCGGACAAGGCTGAAAGCCACAGGTCAATAGCGTTGATATTGGCGACATCATTGGCAGTGGCGTCCTGGATGGAATCACCAGCCTCAAGCGTAACTGTGCCAGAGACGGCATTGATTTCACCCAGTTTAATTGTCCCGTCTAGGGCTCGGAGTCCAACATCACCGCCTTGAGATGTCACATAAACCACATCCATATCGCCGCCAATCTCAGTAATGTCCATATCTCCTGCGGAAAAAGCCACGAGCCCCCCCCTTGCATCACTGGCACTGTCAATTCTTACGGTATCATCAGGCCCAATGCCACCATGCTGTGCTGTCAGAGAGATCCTTCTCCCGCTAATCAGAGAATCTGATAAACGGCCCACGATATCCATATCTGCGACAACATTGACATCTCCGCTACCAGAACTGATCTGATCATAAACAATATTTCCGGATGTTGAACTTATGATCAAATCTCCCTGTTCCGTCTCAGCATTCAACCAACCGCCGTTGACCAAGCTGATCTTTATTGCCGGCTCTTGCCGATCGGTATCCAGGTCATCTATACCAATACCCGTTCCCGCCGTCAGGTTAATCCGGTTCCCTGTTGTTCCGGCAAATTCATCGGTTCCCTGCAGTATCATTCCATCGGTTGTGAGATTGATTTCACCGCTAAGATTTTTTATAGGTCCGTCAACAATAATATCGCCGCGGGATGTTACATCAACCAGACCGGTTGGGTAGCCCATGAAATTGATATCTATCGGATTAAAGGCTGCAATATTGTAACTATGCAGGATCGTCTCCGTTGCGCCTCGAGTATACCATTTGTGGTCCTTTATATGCAGAAGGGTCCAATCTGTATAGTCAAGATTATATGATCGGTCATACCAGAAAGTTTCAGAGTGATTGTCCACCACACGAAGGGTATCTGCTCTGATTTGTGCCGGACCGATATGGGTATAGCTAGTGGTACTATCAAACCAGTCTCCCCGAATCTTTTCCTTTTGCTCTGTCCACGTCGACTGTTCACGAACTGTCCATGAATAGTATTGATTCTCCCTTGGGCGGTACTCGATATGATTGCTGGAGAGTGTTGTCTTGACTGGATTGACCAGATCTAAAAAGGCATCAATATTATTATTGTTGTACTCGTAGATATTCTCGCCCAAGCGCTTGACCACTGTGGTAAGAGGATCATTATAATCTGTTCGACGAGCCAAGTCGGTGATTTTAAGGGTCCCTTCCATACCACTGCCAGTTTGTATGGAACGCAAAAGAACCGGATACAGAGATGGGTTGTCCACAGTAACCCTGCCATAACCATCCAAAATCCGGAGTCCACCGACTGAGGTATTCATGATATTGCCAACCAATTCCATGTAGCCGCCCATGATCTCTCCCGGGCCGAGCTCAAACCACTGGTTCTCGGCATCAAAGAACAGGGCCATGTTGTTCATATCTTCTGAGCCGACAACCTGGTAAGCCGATAAGGGAATTTCATAACGTGGGTTGCTTCCCGGTGTCCAACCTGCAAGAAAATTATCTGCAGCCTGTATGGCCGCCGGAGTGATGTAAACGTACTTATCTTCAACCCCGCTTTGAACGATGCCGTTGATATTTAGATATTCCCCAGCAATAAAAACACTGTTACCGGCAAGCACAGAAGGACTGGCGGCAAACGATGTATCAATCAGACTTTCTGGACTGCTGTTAGTTGCATAGTCCTGGCTACTGTTAAAGGCATCAGAAATGACATTCTGCCAATGCCCCTTGATCTCACCGGCAATACTTAAGAAACCGTCTGTGTCGCCGATTGACACATGCCGGTCGGCACTTATCCGGATTGTGTCGGCTAAAACATTTACGCCTCCCTTAATCTGCACACTGCCAGCCTCAGAGATGATTGATATACTGTTTGCAGTAATGTCAGCACCGGAGATCAACACACTTGCAGCCGCAGTGTCAGCAGGAAGGTCTGTTCCTGCCTCGGACGATATCTCAACAGTATTTGCGGCAACAATTTCAATTGTACCATCCGCATGAGCAACAATTGCCGAACCACTTTCAATTCCATTTACATTGACAACGTCCTGATATCCAACTCCATTTCCTTCAAATAGCGCTCCCGTCAACAGTTGACCGCTAGATATCATACCTCCGGATTTCAAATAAATACCCTCAAGAGCATTCACTCTACCTTGAATAGAAATGACACCCTGGTCATTAATTGGCGCAGTCCTGTTGAGAAGCTTGTCTGTTGACACCGAGGTTGTGTTGAAAAAATCATCCACGAAACCTTTCGTCGGCGTAATCGCAGTCAATGAACCAACGTTAATAACACCAGAACGACCAAGGATAAATCCATGGGGATTGGCGAAATAGACATTCCCTCCGATGCTGCCGTTATTGAGAATAGAGTTTAGCTTTCCATCAATGAGAGAGATCTCAGAGTGAACGAGGTTGAGCAGGTTTGAGGTGTTGGCGGGCAGATGCAGATTGACGATTTTTGCCTGTTCAACATTGAATTTTGAAAAAGAGTTATAAGCGTTTTGTCCGGCAATAGTGTCTGAGGTGATATCAGTAATCTTACCATTGACCACCACACTTGTGGCTGTTTTGCCATCAGTAATAATCTGCTGGGACGCCGCCAGGCCAGGAAAAACAATAATTCCCAGCAAAAACACATAAAGGGTGGCCAGCGAAGTTAGTTTCTGTCTGCACTTGTTACGTTCTGATACACCCATAGACACAATCACTGTTGATTTGTTCATGGCATCCTCACAGACTGAAAGTTGTTATGCTCTACAGACTACCGGCGGGAAAGCGTTAAAAGAGAATTAAGGTGCTTATAAGATAACGCTGACGAGGTGGAGAGGGAAAATCTTATCTGCAAAAACGGTTTTCTGCTGTCTGGATCAAGAATGGCAAGTTGCGACGTTCAAACTTTTTCAAAAAAATATTCGAAGTACGATGTGGAAAAAGAATTGATAGAATATTTTACATTTTTTCTTTTTTCCCCTTAGTTCTGCTCCCCCGACCTTTGCTTTAATTGCAATTTTTATTCCCCCCTTATTTTTTTTAAACTTCTATAATATCAGCTAGTTAGTAAAATCAAACAGGCAAGCACCGACAATTAATTACCGATTATCCGGAAAATATCCTGAAACACGGAATTCAAATGACACTCTACGAGTTTTTTTACAGACAAAAATAACAGGAAAAAGGAGGGGGATCGTAACACAGCCCCCCAAGAGAAGCCTGGCAGGCCCTGGCTGCCGCCAAAGCATCAGAAAATAGGTTGTGGGAGTTGCAAGGCCAGTAGATAATGGTCCTTGATCCGGCAGATTTTCTGTCAAACATCCTCGCGCCCTTCAGACATTGCGGATTGTTCGTCAGGAAACCTGCCGGACGGATCAGGCCGGGACATCGCCAGCGCTGGTATTTTTTGTGAGGTGTCTGTACCGACTCTTCCCCTTGGAACCTATTGAATACCGACTATAATGAGGGAAATCATGCAAAAAAGCACATGCATAGTCAACCCGACTATGAATCAAGCAGCCGCTTCTGCCCGGTCAATTTCTGGATGTCGCCGATTTCTTGAGTCACTTCCACTACACCGAGATAGTCACCGTCATCTCCATAGACCGGGTAATAGCGGATAAGGATTTTATCATCTTTGAAATCTATCCAGAACTCAGCCTTGTCCAGGGTTTTATCCTTGAAGCCTGATACTATTTTCCGGACGGTATCCACGCTTTTCTCCGGATGGCATTTTTCCACTTGTCGACCAATCACGGATCTGGTGCGCGGGAAGATTTTTGTCTTGTCCAGACGATTGAAATAGGCCACCGCATCGTCTGCGTTGACAAAAGTCACCTCAAAGGGCAGAGCTTCCATAATTGCATCAATCTCTTTGTACGACAGCCCTTCGATAAGCTTTTCCTTCTGGCGGCCCTCTTCGACTTCGGAAACCATGGCATTAAATTTTTCAAACGCCTTTGCCCCATAGACCTCTCTGTTGATTTTATCAAAAGACTCTAACAACGCCTCGTTATCCGCTTCTGTGAAGACTTGTCGCCCCATGGGATAAAGTACGTCATTTTCTTTCCAGATATGCTCTGCCCTGACTTTAAGATATTCCAAGGCCTCTTCTTTAAATTCAATCTTCTCCTCGTAAGAAAGTACAGCAAACCCTGGCAGAGCAAATGACATTTTCCCCAGCAATGTTCGCTCGGCCTCATGCTCCATGAGCATAACTCCAAGTGGACCGCCCTCAACAGGGATGCCTCTTTCGCCCATCAATGGGAACACAAGCTCTTCCTCTTTTTTGTTATGAATCTTATCTCCAAAATTAAGGAGAAAATCAATTGATCGGCCAAGCTGCACCAGGTTAATTTCCTCGTCAAGTTCAATCTGCTCCGCACAGCTCTTCAGCACTGCCATGCTCCTTTCAATAAGCTCGTGTTCCGCAACAAGATACTCATCCCATTGAGTGAAATTCTCCACCATAACAATCCTCTCCTTTCTGAAATTGTTCCTGCTAAAAAAAGCCTTTCGCTTATTCAGCCATACTCACTAATCAATTAAATGTCGAGCTCTCCTATAGCGGTCCGCAACTCTTCCAAGGCAGTTCTTCGCATAAAACGGCCAGTCCTTTCAAATTTTCTGGCATGTGTTCTATAAAAATCTAAGCATTTTTTAGCCAGCACAACCACCTGCTCGTCATCAAGACCTTCAGCAATGATATCACCGATACGAGGACAACCACCCCCGTTACCGCCAAAAACCAATGTCCAGCCCTTCTTCTTTCCAAAGATGCCGATATCCCGTATATAACTCTCGCAACAGTTCATCGGACAGCCTGAAATACCCACCTTGGTCTTTGCCGGCAACGGGAAGTCGGCAAAGGCCTCTTTAACTTTTTCACCAAGCAGCAGTGAATCCTGACGGCCATACTTACACCAGCGTACTCCGGGACAGGCCTGTACATAATGGATTCCTGCCGGTTTCCGGGGACCCTCTTTGTGCCCAAAATCACGCCAGATCGAATTGACAATATCTTTGGAGTGTCCTGCTATGGCAAAACGCTGCGCGGAGGTAAACTTCATCAGCGGAATATCATATTTTTTAAGAACACGACATAACTGCTCCAGATATTCAACGGTGACAACACCCATGGCAGGCCCTGGCAGGATATTATATGTTTTGCTTTCATCATGACCACTCATCGACTCTCCTCCCAGTTTGTGTTTTATTGACAACAATGAAAAAAAACTGCCTCTATTGCACCATATGAGGCAATCGAGTTCCTTGACTTGAGTCAATAAAGTGTACTTTTTTCAACCAGGAGTGTGGAAAACGGCTAGTGAAAGGATTTCAACAGAAGTATGCCCAATGACGCCCGGAGATTCTTGTCTGAATGAAGAGAGAGAGGATTCGGTTTGAGCTCAGTTTTGCACCTGACACCTCATACACACTGCTAAGGTGCGTCGGCTCTGTTCAGAACGGACACTATGCGCGAGAGTCTCGCAGGGCATTACTGCTGAGCTTCCAGAGAGGGGTTATCTTTCTGACGGTTTTTTGACTCAAGTGTTCCCAGTACACTTGAGGGGAAGGGTTCGCACCCTGTTCCAGCTCATAACACCTGCCAGGGGTAATGACGCCGTGTACCGGAATATCCCAAGGATCGGCGGGCAACTCATCGCTAACGAGCCGGGAACTATCATCAAGCCCGACCCAGACTGTCCAGTTTTTCCCCAGCCCTCCATATTCATGAAGAAGTGCGACGGCGAGGTCAAAATAGCCTGTCCCATCTCCAAGCCGCACTCCTTTCGTGTTGACCAGCAAAGCCTCAGAAACAGTTATCCCAACCTCAAGTTTGGCAAGACCCGCTATTGGAATTACTGATCCATACTGACTGATTCCTGTTAAGTCAACGGCCGCGGAAATCTTGGGAAACGGCACCGAAAAAGGCTTAAGCAGAAAAAAACCCTGTTTGAGACCTGGGCCCGGCATAACCAGCTCCTTGCCATCAAGCAGGGCATTGATGCGCGCCTGGGCCAGAAGCGGTGCCGGCGAGATAAACACCTGCCGACTCTCCCGATACGACTTCAGTCCCCGTAGCCTCTGAGCCAATTTACCAGAGGCCTTTGGGAAGAATACCGCTTGCAGATTTTCACGATACTCGCCTTTGGTTTTCACGAAAGATGCCTTGAAAGAAACAGTTTTTAATGGAATGAATGCAAATGAATGAAATGGTAAAAAAAAACAAGATAGTGAATCGCCACAGAATTCGAAACGTCAGGCTTTGCACACATTGACGACCCTGCACAAATCTCAGCCTGCAGGCACCCTACTTAAAGGCTTCTGGCCTTGCTCAGGCCTGACAAAACGATGGGCAGCGCTTTCTGACTGGAAGATTGATCAAATGAAACAAGTTTGGCAAGGTGTGAAGAATCTGAACCTGGCGCACTGGCAACAGCCTGCCTGTTAATTTGTGCCTTTTTCTTAAAACCGTATTCAACAAGCCGCTTGACATCGTCCCACATTCTCTCGCTACCTAAAAAGGCTACGACAATTTCATCATTATCCCGGGCAAATTTCCCGACATAGGTTTTTCTGGCAAGGTTTGTATAACCGGTTTTCCCACCCTGAGCGCCATCAATCTGCCACAACGCTTTATTATGACTCCGCAACACCTTGCCATCACGGGTTTTAACCTTTATTCTCGTCATCTTCTGCGCAAATTGGTTATGGTCCATAGCCTTATTAAAAATAATCGCCAGATCTCTGGCCGTAGAATACTGACCTCGTGAAGTCAAACCGCTGGCAGTTCGACAAACGGTATTAGCGGCCCCTAGACTTTCTGCCTTAGCTGTCATCAGCTTTGCAAACATTTTCTCAGAACCGGCTATTTTTTCTCCCAGAGCAACACTCGCGTCATTGGCTGAGGCAAGTAAAACAGCATTGATCAGGTCATTTGCTGGATATGTCTTCCCGGGCCGTAAGTACACTTTTGAGCGCGGCATCCGTGCCGCCCTTCTACTGACAGGCACCGGTTCGTTTGCCTGTAACGAATCAAGTGATATCAATCCGGTTAAAACTTTGATTGTACTAGCCGGCTGGCCGGGCCGGTCAGGCGATTTTCCAAATATGGCCTGGCCTGTTGCCGCATCCACTACTATCGCGCTCTTTGCCGATAAGTTCTTGGCAAAAATCTCTGGCGCTGGCACCTGAATGGAAAAATCAGCAGGACGGCGCTTAACTTGGCACAACTCCTGCGAGATAACAACCAACCCGGAATCAATTTTGGGAGCAACCTTCTCCTGCTCCGCGTTCACAGCCTGTTTTTTCGACGAAAATTTATGCTTCGATGCGAGTATGGTTACAGATTGAGAACGTGCTTGCGCAAAAGAGGAGAACAAGAAAAACAAGGTCAAGATAAAAGAGAGAATTAATGCAGAGCTTGCAGTTCGACGCATGTCTACTCCAGACACTTTTTAAATTGCTAATAGTTGACAAACTCGTAAAAAGCCTCAATAGTCCCAACGCCGCCATGTAATATCAACTAGTTACAGAGTGGTCCGGGGATGTCGACTGGGTTTTTACGAGACCATCAATAGTTTGATTTTATGAAACAGCTAAAAAAAAAGCAACTTTTTTTTTAAATATTATCAGCACGTTAGCTCACAAAACTTCCCGACAGTCGCCGCCAAAAACAAGTTTTGCACACCATATCGCGGCCCCACTTCCCAAAGACCACAACATATGGGGTATCAGCAATGAAATGATAACCTGTTGAAATGTTGACATTTTTTCTTTTTTGTCCGTATAATTCACGATTTGCAATTGTCATGAATTATGTGGGTTATACCTGTTGATACCAAGTTGCATTAAAGAAGTAACAAGGCGGCAATGAAGAGGCCCGGATACGTACATATTAGGTACGCCGAGGAGCCAATGACGCAGCCAACAGCAGTGGCAGCGGCGAAGTTAACATTTGAATGCGACTGGATATGATCTGACGTATCGACACATTGAGTGACTTAAAAAAGTATTTTTCTTGCACAACCGTTGATTTTGTTACGAAGAGTTGTTCAGTATCAATTGGAATGGCCTAAAACGTTTTCGTGAAAAATCCAGTCTAAAGGAAAAATCAAGTACGAAAAGTACCATTATTGGCAAGGGTCTCCCCCAACAACTCAAGAAATATTCCCTGGAAAGTAAGAATACGTCACACAACAGCGGGCGGCTAAAGAGTCGCCACGCTCTCAGCTAACTTGCTATAATTTATCTAAAATAACTCTGCTGATATTCTTGAGCGGAACAACTTCATCAACACAACCCAAGGCAATAGCTTCTTTGGGCATGCCAAAAACCACACAACTTTTCTCATCCTGAGCAATATTGATAGACCCCGCTTCTTTCATCTTCAACATCCCACTCGAACCATCTTTGCCCATGCCGGTTAAAATTACGCCTATGACGTTTTTCCCGGCATAGGTCGCCACAGAATTAAAAAGCACATCCGCAGCTGGCCTCTGGTGGCATACCAAAGGGCCAGTTTTTATTGTGACATAGTACCGGGCGCCGCTTCGGCGCAGCACCATATGATAGTTTCCTGGGGCTATTAAACACGTTCCGGGTGAAACAGAATCTCCATCTTCCGCCTCTTTCACTCGAATCTGGCACAAATCATTAAGCCGGTTAGCAAATTTTTTTGTGAACATAGCAGGCATGTGCTGCACAACCAGAATCCCGGGAGTTGTCGGCGGCAAAGGGGCCAGAACCTCCTTTAATGCCTCGGTACCGCCAGTAGATGACCCAATGGCGATAATCTTATTGGTTGTTTTGGTCAGTGCAAGCCTTGGCGCTGTCCTCTGTGCCGCTGTCGCAGGGCGACGTACATGACTACTCATATTGATTGAGGCTGCCGCACGGATCTTTTCAGCCAGCTGTGCTCCCATGTCCCCGACAGAATAGGCCTCGCCAGGCTTACACAAGACCTCAACAGCACCCACATCAAGAGCTTCCATAGCAATTTCGCTGCCAGCTTCAGTCAGAGAGCTGACGATAATTACTGGCAGTGGAAAGTACTTCATGAGTTTACGAAGAAATGTCAACCCATCCATCCTGGGCATTTCTATATCCAGCGTTACCACATCCGGCTTAAGGTTGACGATCATATCCCGGGCAACATATGGGTCTGGAGCAGCTCCTACCACCTCAATATCTGCTTCCCGGGCAAGCTCTTCGCTGAACACCTTTCGCACGACTGCTGAATCATCCACTATTAAAACTTTAATTGCACTCATGGTTTATCCAATTTAACTTTCAATCCAAACATGGAAGATAAATGCGCACATATCGGCTTTAATCAAAGGTCATCCACAAATAACCAAAATCTGACATAAATGCCACGATATGCCCAACTGGACAATCAGCCGGTGAAAAACCGCTCACAAGCTCAGCACGGGGAATGCCTAATTTACAGGCACCATCTGGATCTATGCTTCCCAGAAAATTACCAATAATCATATTGCTTGCCTCACGCATTGTGTCTACAATCTGCTCATCCATTAGTGTAGCCTCATCGACACCAAGAAACCCCCCTGCAATATTAACGGCCAGACTTCTCGGGAAAAAAAATTCCATGGTAGCTGTATGCGGGCCATGATAATCGATTACGGTTCGCACATACTGCTTCTCGAGATTCCACTGCTCCTGAGCAGGGAGATCGGGCAGCAGTTCAATGGGCGTGAAATACATTGTGCCGAACACCTCTACTGCTGAGGCATTAAGTTTTATTCTATGGCTTTCTTCTAACACATTCTCACCTAAGCCGGCAGTACCGGAATCTAAAAGTTAAACAAGAACATCTACCTAACTAACAGCCGGACAACAGACTTTAAAAGTCCAAATCATCATCGTCCTCAACCGATGTCGGATCGACAACCCCTTCATCCTTCATCCTCGTTGCATAGGCCTTATTTAATATATCAAGCAGAATCTGCTTAATCTGGGCCGGTTGAAAAGGTTTCTTTACATATCCGGCAGCCCCTAATGCACTTGCCTCATCCATTCGCCCCTGGCTGGATTCGGTGGTTAAGAAAATCACTGGGATGTCGCAAAACACACTGTCCTTTTGGGCTTCCCGCAAGAACTCAATGCCATTCATTTCCGGCATATTAATATCACTTAACACAACATCAACCCACTCCTCCTCAAGAACTTTCAGCGCCTCATGACCGTTGCCGGCTTCGAAAAGTTCTCCTATCTGAACACCTGCCATGCCGACTGTTTTTTTGATAACAGCCCGCATAGTGTCAGAATCATCAACTACAAGAATATTAAATGCCATTTACTCTCCACTTTCATAAAAAAGAGGCTGTTGCGGAAAATGCCAGCCAAGGCACCCGCCCACCCTCTAGAGAATAACTTTCTATTAACCAGCCAAAGCCATCATCTCTTCAGCCTTTTCCATTTCCACAATCAGGTTTGCAGAATATCGGTCAAGATCAACCATGCTGATCCCAAAACGTTTCAGCCCTTCCCCCTGCATCTTTCCGGACAAGCCATCGGCGCCAACCCCAATACCTAACGAAACTACCAGTGTATTGCTCAAAGCAACCAGAGAGGTAAGCTGGCTTTTCTCCAAGGCATCCGGATCATGATGCTCTCTGACCGCCGCTATTAAATCTTCAGAAAATTCCCACTTTTCAATAATCAAGCCGCCAAGTTCGGCATGATCCATACCAAGAACTTCCCTTTCAGCCTTGAGAAACGATGAGCCATTGCGATGCCCCATCTTCATGAGTTTTTCGAAATCATCGGCCACAAAACTGCTCAGGAAACGTTTGCCAATGTCATGTAACAAACCTGCCGTAAAGGCCAGCCCCGAATCAATTTCGCTAAAATGGCCGCTTAACTGTTTGGCCATGATTGCCGAAGCCACAGAGTGTTTCCAGAGATCCCCCTGCTCAAGCTGGTACCCCTCCCCGGCGCCACCTTTATAGAACCGGGCGCTGCTGCTGGCTATGATAATATCTTTCAATATGTCATGTCCCACCACAACAAGTGCATCATCAAGGGAAGAGACTTTCCTGGTCAAACCAAAGTAGGCCGCATTACAGGTTTTCAATAAATTTGCAGTAATGGCGGAATCATACTGAATAACCTCAGCAAGATCCTTGGCCTTTACTTCTTTATTTTCAAGCATTTTCATAACCTGAATAGCAACTTTTGGGAAAGGCGGGATGTGGTTTGCGATATTCAAAATCTCATCTAAACGATTCATAACATCACCTCACCCTTTCCTGAAATCTTCAGCCGCACCTGCCCGGTGCCGACATTCAATGAAATGGTCCGATTTACGCTGCCACCCAAATCCTCTTTAGTAATAGAAACCTTATTCTTCCAGAACATTTTCTGGACAATCATCTGGTTTCTTTTACCAATATTGAACATACCTGAGTCATCCATAATCTGGGCGCCGCCGACAACATACACCTTCAGCCTCTCCTTTACAGCGCCGAGTTTGTAAATCTCCTTAAACATCAGCGGCACCCCTTTGTCCGCAAACATATATGGCTTTAGACTTGCCTTATCCTTATCAATACTGGAATCCGGGAGCATAAAATGCAACAGCGCTCCAACTTTAATTGCCGGGTCCCATAATGCCACGCCGACACACGATCCCAGAGAATAGGTGACAATTTCATCGTCAGGTTTAGTCCCTATCCGCATATCGGAAATACCAACAATTATTTTCATGCAACCACCTTTTGTCTGTCTGGATGGAAGGCCCTCAGCAAATGCCTGCCCGGCGCATACCAAACGCCAACAGCAGCAGACCATTCTTTGAACAGCCTCATAATATGAACTTATAGTTTCTGATACGTAGTTGCCTCTGCCTGGGCAAAACTATGCTTAATTCCTGAAATACTTTCAGAATGTCCAATAAACAGATAGCCACCTTTCACTAAACAATTATAAAATTTCTGAATTAGCCGCTCCTGGGTCGGGCGATCAAAATAAATCATTACATTACGGCAAAAAATAACATCCATCTCTTCATGCCAGGGGAAATCATTCATAAGATTAAAGCGTTGAAACGTTACATGGCGTTTCACTTCGTCTTTAATCCGTACCTTCCCCGCGCTCTTTCCCGTCCCTTTTTGGAAATACATCTGCAGCATATCCGGCGGTGCTTTGGTTGTCTGGCTAAGCGCATACACACCTTTTGCAGCAGCGGCCAGAACTCGAGTTGAAATGTCCGTAGCCAAGATTCTAAAAGGGAAATTTGAGTTTGTTCGAGCAAACTCCTGGCAGATCATCGCCAAAGTAAATGGCTCTTCCCCGGAAGATGACGCCGCAGACCAGACAAAAGCATCCCTCCTGCCGCCGTACTTTAAAGCCAGCTCCGGCAAAACAGTTTTTGTCAGGAATTCAAAATGTGATATTTCACGAAAAAAGCTGGTGAAGTTCGTTGAAACACTATCAAGAAAATGAACAAATTCCTTCTCTTTCTGCTCAGGACTTAAGATGTAATCATAATACTTCTTGAAAGAGTCCAGTCCGGTAATGCGGAGCCGTTTTCCCAGACGTGCATTAAGCAATTCTTTTTTTTCCGGCTTCATAAAAATACCGGTTTGTTCATAGATCAACTCACTAAATTTTTTAAAATCTTTATCAGTGATCTGATTGACGTTTATCATTCGTTTTGCGCAACTCGTTCTCTGCGGTTTGAGCGTTATAGGGTCTTTAGATAGAAGTCAACTACAGCAACTTTTCCAATTGATTACTGAAGGGACTCCAGCGCTTCAAAGAGGTTCTTGCCAACCACCTGGTCAACATCCAGCAATATCTTCACCTGGCCCTTCACCTTGCCCATACCAAGAATATTGTCACCATCAGTTGCCGTTCCGAAATCAGGGGGAGGCTCTATTTCTTCCTGCAAAATGTTAGTGACCTCTGAGACAGAATCAACCAGCATGCCGACCTGAATAGGCCCATTTGGCCCCGAGACTTCGACAACAATAATGCACGTTCTATCATCATACTCTTTCAATTCCATACCGAACTTCATTCTAAGCTCGATAATAGGAATCACCCGGCCTCGAAGATTAATGACCCCTTTGACATATTCCGGTGTATGCGGAACAGCTGTAATTTCCATTATTCCAATAATTTCCCTGATCTTCAGGATTCCCACGCCATACTCTTCACTGCCAAGAGTAAACGTCAAATATTTTCCACCAAGTCCATTATCCGTTGAAACTTCTTTTACTGCTGCTGCCATAAGGCCAAGACCTCCTATTCATAATGTTCTAAGCTAACAACGCTTAAATCTTTTGCTGCACTGTAACTATTCAGGACCGGCTCATATACTAGAAAGAGGCCTGTGATGACACCCCTGCGAAAACAGCACTGTTATACACCCCGTATGTAAACAGGCCGACGACGCAGTAGATGAGTTGGTCCTGAATAGTTACAGTCCGGTGGTTTTTGCTATTTTGGGGGCACCACCTGAGTAGTTACGCTGCACCAAACCAAGCGTTGCCACTCGCCAGAAGTAATCAAAACGTTTCGCCACCTGGCTCTTTAGACGAGTATACAAGTCCTGCCAAATCAAGAATCAGTCCGACTCTGCCATCGCCCAGGATGGTGCCGCCGGCAACCCCGGGGATATCAGTCAGACCACCAAGATTTTTAATAACAACCTCCTGTTTGCCCAGAAGTTCATCAACCAGAATCGCCTGCTGCTTACCTTCTGTCTCAATAATTACGACAATGGCGTCTGTTGGCTTGGTGTATTGCGGTTCAACAGAAAACAATTCATATAACCGCACAATCGGTATAATATTTTCACGAACGACCAGAGTCTCCCCTTTGCCATGCAACGTATTATAATTCTTCGCTTCGGGTTTTAAGGACTCCTTAATCGCTGTAGTCGGTAAAATATAACGTTCATTACCAACCCGTACGATAATCCCATCAATAATGGCCAGGGTTAATGGCAGCCGGATATAAAACAGTGAGCCTTTGCCAGGCTCACTGATCACTTCCACCTGGCCGCGAAGCTTCTCTACAGCCTTTTTAACAACATCCATCCCAACACCACGGCCAGAGACATCTGTAATCTGGTCAGCAGTTGAAAAACCCGGTAAAAAAATCAAGTTATTCAACTCATGGGTCGTAAGATTGTCTCCCTCCTGTATAAGACCTCTTTCAATGGCTTTGCGGCGAATTTTTTCAGTGTTCAGCCCCTGACCGTCATCTTCAATCTCAATGACCATGTTGCCGCCTTTCTGATAGGCCCTTAAACTGACCGTTCCGGAAACGGGTTTTCCAAGTTTTTTCCGTTCATCCGGAGTTTGGACACCATGATCGACAGAGTTCCTCATCATATGAACAAGCGGATCATAAATGGAATCCACCATATTACGATCAATCTCAGTTTCTTCACCTTCCATGACCAGATTGACCTCTTTGCCCGATTTCTTGGACAGATCACGGACCAGACGGATCATTTTCTGAAATGTCTGGCGGATAGGCACCATCCGCATTGACATGGCAGTTTTCTGAAGCTCCCCGGTAATTCGAGAGAGCTGGGAAAAGTCCTTGGTAAGTTTAGGGTCAGAAAGGTCATTTATCAAAGGATTTGAGCGGACCATGGCCTGCATGATAACAAGCTCACCAACGGCGTTCACAAGCCCGTCCAACTTTTCAACATCAACTTTAATGGTAGCACCAACATTAGCCTTTGCGGCAGGGGGGGCTGGACCTCCTGGAGCTGGCGGCGGCACCTGGGGTGTTGTTGATGGCGCTTGCGGTGCCTGTGGCGCCTGAGGGGGCGATGATATTGCTTCATTCTTTTGGGGAGCTGCCGGCTCAGCTGCGGCCGCGGCGACCTGTTCCACTGCCGCAGGCGTCTCCATTGCCACCTGGCCCCCACTTCCCTGCACTGCTTTAACCCAGTTGACCAATCCACTGATATCGTAGTTCTTATAATGTTCCGGCCCTTCGGACATTACCTTTTTCAAATCATCAATCATGGTCTTTAGAAAATCACCGACCTTCAAGACCACTTCGATAACATCAGCATCCATGACCCGAACAGTGTTCCGGACATCATCCAACAGATTTTCTGTACTGTGGGCAACCGTTTGAATATTTTTTAAGTTTAGAAAGCCGGAAACCCCTTTAATCGTATGAAATGGTCTAAAAATGTTGTTGATTATTTCCAGATCCCCAGGATCATCTTCGAGATTTAGTACATTGATTTCAATTGACTCAAGATGCTCTGTTGCTTCTTCAACAAAGCCGTGTAAAAGCTCCTGGTCCTGCAAAAAATCCATCTCTTCAACAGGTGGGTTTTCAAGAACAGGAAGCTCGTCAGGCGGCCCGACAGCCACTTTCCCGGCAGCAACTTCGATTGTTTGCTCCTGTGCAGGGGGAGCTGTCTGCGCTTCGCTTTGTCCCAACGGACTCTCAGTCACTTCCTCTTCCGATTCAGCTTCAGATTCCGGGGCGGCTTCTTCAGCGGAGCTTTCAGCGAAGTTCCCTAGTTTTTTAAACAGATCATGATAGGCTTTGACAATATTCTTATCATCATCCTGCTTCCTATATAATTCCTGAGCATACGCAATTGCCTTGCCGATGAGTTCATAATTTTCGCCTGAATCCGGCAGTTCCATCATAACAATTTTGGAAAGAATTTCTTCTAAAGCTATTCCTATTTGGCCAATGTTGGGGAAATCAGAAATTTCGTCGATGCCCTTCAGACCTTCAACCAGTACTACCAACTCACCGACAACGGATAAGTCCCCTGGCTCGATCATCATTATCTTCAACGCCATTTCGTCAAGCTGTTCCGGTAAGCGTCGGCTACCATTTTCTGCCATAAACGTCTCCCCACACCTGTAAAAAATCATAATTAAGCTACTTATACTAAGCTTGCCAAAATTACAGCGCTTTTTGCAAGCTTTTTCTGCTAAACAAAAAAATCCATCGGTAACAAGCGAACACTATTTGAAAATTTGGGAAGATAGTCATAGCCTGCCCTATACGTCAGACAGGTAGTAGTGCAAGAAAAGAACACACTGAAAGAGCGTGGCAATATGTGATGAGCTCTTACCAGCGGCAATACGAAGTGACCGACAATACAACGTCGATATCAATATACTCAACAGCTATCCGCCCGGACGGGTTACCGTGTCATTCCATGCCACGGTGTAACCAATTAGAGTTAACGATCACGCCTAAAACGCGTGGCTTTAACTTCCGGCAAAGCTGGGAGGTAAAGGTGCGGGGCACGTGACAAGTTTCTATGAGCTGTGATCCGCCAGCTTAGCTGGCGGTTTTATACTGACGGCACAGCCACAGCGAATAATAATAGAGTCTGATTTACGAAGTGTTTATAGAGTTGGCTTTTACTCGGAGCTTTGCCCCTTTGGTGATGGTGCCACCAACAATAACCTTGGCAAAAATACCTTCTCTGGGCATTATGCAATCTCCGGTAGCCTTTTTAATGGCACAGCCGGCATTATGGCACTCCTTGCCTATCTGTGTAATCTCCAGAATGACCTCATCACCAACCAGCAACTGATCGCCAATAACTAACTTGGCAAGGTTGATTCCTCTGGTTATAATATTCTCGGCAAATGCACCATTCTTGAGAGTCGGCAGCACCTTTTTAACAGTATCAATACTTTCGCCGGCCAGTAAGGATATTTGCCTGTGCCAATCTCCCCCGTGGGCGTCACCGTAAATGCCCCAACCCGGAACAATGTCAACATACTCCTGCTCTCGTTTCACGGTCCCTTTTTTGCGGCTGATACAGACCGCCTCAACATAAACCATACTTTACTCCTTTTTCAAAACATCAGCCGCCGATGGTGGCCATTGACGGCGTCTTGCCGCCAACTGAACCCGCCTGGGCCTCATGACCATTTAAAAACCGACTGTGTACGCTTGCCACAATAGCATTGCTCAAACTCCGGTCATCGCACCTAGCTCGCAGCATTGCTTTTAAATCGACCGCGCCAGTGTCATACAGGCAGGTTTTCAGCATTCCGGACGGTGTTATCCTAATCTTATTACAGGTTTTGCAGAATTGCCGTGAATAGGCATTAATAATGCCGATAGTCCCGGCAAAATTATCAATTGCGAATAACTTTGCCGTGCCCGAATTCTGTGCAAGTCTTTTAATCCCAGGCCAGGCCTTTTGCAGTTCAGCGAGAATTCTTTGCCCGCCCCAACCAGCACCCGCGTTCTGACCGCTTCCATTAAATGGCATTTGTTCAATAAAACGGACCGTGACCGGATTAAATTTGGCAAACCCCGCAAGCGCAGCAATCTCATCGGTATTAAACCCGTCCAGAATAACAGAGTTGATTTTGAGAGGAATAGCCGCAGCAAGGACACGCTCAATTGAATTCATGACCAATGAAAAGTAGTCACGCCTGGTGATAGTAAGAAATCTTCCGGCATCAAGGGTGTCCAGGCTCAAATTTATACCGGAAACCCCAAGCGCCTTAAGCGTTTGCACATGTTCGGCAAGTGACACGCCATTACTGGTGATGTGAAACTCTTCCAGACCGGGAATGGCGACTGCCCTTTCAAACAGGTGCATAAAATCTTTTCTGGCAAAAGGCTCTCCGCCAGTAAAACGAATCTTGGTAATGCCGAGTGTTGCAGCAATCTCAAGGAGCCGCAGTATCTCTTCGTAAGAAAGAATGGCGCCATGCCCGTCAAATGGAATACCTTCAGCCGGCATGCAATATTGGCAGCGCAGATTGCACCTGTCGGTTATGGCTATCCGAAGATACGTGATATGCCTGCCGAAATTATCCATAAGCTTATCCGGATACATAACCGGCAATTTATCAAGATGTGCTGCTCTAACGTTCATTGAAGTTTCCCTTGCCCTAGTCTAGGATTAACCGATGTCTCCACGGCAATCATTAGCCTTTATACGCTCAGTCTTCTCCTGGCTTTCATCAATATCCCGCAGACCTTTTTTAAAAGAGCTGATCCCCTTTCCAAGGCCGGCACCAAGTTCCGGTAATCGTTTGCCGCCAAAAATCATAAAAGCAATTGCGCCAATAACCAATAACTCAGGTGTTCCCAGTCCAAACATAACATTCTCCTTTTCTAGGTTTTCACAACCCGCAGACATGCGCTACCTGCCGCAAATCCACCTATTGTTCATAAAAAACTTTACCACAATCGCGCAAATCATAGCCGCCAAGCCCTTCAACACTCTTTTTAAATCCTGAATCATGCCGAATCACGTCAAAAAACTGTTGTATTTTGGGATCATTTTCAAGGTATTTAGGAACAATCAGGTCATACCGCTCTTTGGCCACAGGAATAAAATCAAGATTCAACGCCCGGGAGGCAGCCCGTATCGCCATCCCGGTATCGGCAAGTCCGCTGGCAACAGCGGAGGCAATATTCATATGAGTGTATTCTTCCCGGTCATAGCCCTGGACCGTCCCGGTACTGATATGCGATTTCTGCAGATGCAGGTCCGTCAGAATTCGAGTACCTGCCCCACGCTGACGATTGATAAAGGTAATGTCCTTTCTGGCTAAGTCAGCTATGCCACTGACATTTTTTGGATTTCCCTTTGGCACCAGCAACCCCTGCTCACGATAAACCAGATTAACCAGAAACAACGGAATGTCCGCCAAGTATTTCTTAATAAATGGGATATTATACTCCCCGGTTTCATCATCCAGCAAATGGGTCCCGGCAAGATGGGCATCTCCTCGCTTAATAGCCATAATGCCTCCCAAACTACCAACATGAGCGGATGAGAGAGAGGTAACCGGCTTTGAGGTATGAAGAATATTGGCCAGAACATCTAAGATGTTATCATGGCTGCCGATAAAAACCAAAGTGTTGACAATATCTTCAGGCCTTCGGATGAGTTCAATCTCCACCAACTCTCCCGCTCCTACCCCTTCACTGCCTGCTGGAACAGTCAGTATGCCATCCGCACGCACCAAACTCATAACCACACCGGCACCGCGGCTGATTGGCGTCACCATTTTTTTCTCTCCGACCATGCCGATCTTGACCCGGACATATTCCTCAACTCCGAGTCTGGATGATATTGGCCTGGACAAAAGAGCGGCAACCCTCGGTTCTACAGGAGGCTCCAGCCCTTGCAGGGCATAGAGTAAATCTTTAACAAAAAGCCGCATGGTGAGTACTGCCGAAACCGGATACCCCGGGAGACCAATAACTGGTTTACCCTTAACAATGGCGAGGATAACAGGTTTGCCTGGTTTTATATTAACGCCGTGGACAATAACCTCGCCCAAGTCATCCAGGATAGCCGCAGTAAAGTCCTTGGTTCCGGCTGAAGCACCGGCATTGGTAATCACCAGGTCATAATGTTCTACCGCTCTTGCTATGGCTTCTTTCAGCAGGACAGGATCATCAATGACGATTCCACCTCGCTGGGCATCAGCGCCCCATTCCCGGACGTAACCCGCCAGTATCCGACTGTTGAACTCAATAATCGTCCCCGGTTCAACAGGCTGGTCCGGCTGGACCAACTCACTGCCGGTGGGAATAACCATGACACTGGGTTTGTGCCAAACCGTTACTTTTGTGACGTTGGCGGCCAGCATGGCCCCCTGGTCAATGGGCCTGATGCGATGGCCTTCCGGAATGATAAGTTCCGTAACAACAATATCTTCACCGATGGTACGTACATGCTGCCAGGGAGTCACCGCTTTAATAATTTCAGCCTGTCCGGTATCACGCATATGCACATCTTCAATCATGATGACCGCATTACAGGATACGGGTATGGCATTGCCGGTGTTCACCGGTTTGAACTGGTCCGGTCGCAACAGCACAGGTGTGCTTTCACTTGCCCCAACGGTGTCCTGAAACTCAACAGCAATACCATCCATAGCAGAGGCGTTATAAAATGGAGAGGAGCGTTTTGCAAAAACCGCCTCGGCGGTCACCCTGCCAAGTGCGTCATCAACCGGAATTTCAATGTGTTGCTTATCAAAAACACCATGACCATCAAGAGCCGTCTGCCACTTTTCCAGAGCTTCCTTAAGAGAAATATTATCGACATAGATATCACGTTTTATAGAAGTCATAAGCTTTAATTGTTAGTCGATTGTTCCGTCGTTGAGTGGTTGCTTGGTAACTGCGAAGCAGTGCAGTTGCTCAATTAATATAAATCAAAATCGCCAGATAGCACCGTGTTAGTCCAAAAAAAATTCTACAGACACCGATCAGTCATAGAGATGGACCGCAACCATCTCGCCGGCTTCAATTCCCTGAGAGCTTTCTTCAATGCGAAAAAAGCCATCGGCCGTCACCAGTGTCGACAAGGCCCCTGATTTACCAAGAACCGGACGCGCTTCAAATAAGCCAGTGCTGTTTCGAGTAAGAGCTACACGAATAAAATCGGTGCGTCCTCCGGCCGAGTTCATATTTCGCGTACAAATCGCTCGCACTGTTCTCTGCCGCGGCAGATCAGATACCGCCCTGCCTGAAAAACTGTCAATAACAGGACGAACAAAGAGGTCAAAGGCAACGGCAGCAGAGACAGGATGCCCTGGCAGACCAAACAATGCCTTGTTGCCGGAAAATGCTACAATCACTGGTTTTCCCGGCTTTATTGCCACACCATGAATAAGTAAATCAGCAAGTTTACGTACAACCGTCTCGCCTAAATCCCGACTGCCGACAGAACTGCTTCCGGAGAATATTACAATATCATTTTCCTGAAGTGCTTTCCCGGCTGTCGCTAAAAAGTGCTCTTCATCGTCCGGAACTACCCCGTAACTGGTTGGAATCGCGCCTTGCTTTCTGGCAAGTGCAGCAAGATTTGCACTATTCATGTCCCTGACCTTGCCAGGCGGTGGATTTTCGGTACACGGCACAATTTCATCCCCGGTAGAAAAGAGTCCGACTCGGACCCTTACCCACACCTTGAGCGTTGTAATCCCCAGCCCTGCCAACAAACCTATGTCCTGGGGACGCAGGCAGTGGCCTCCTTTTAAAATCTCCCCTCCTTTTTTGACATCATCACCCCTGCCGATAATATTTTCTCCCGGTGCTACCGGCTTGACAATCTCCAACATATCTGTGCTGGTTTGCACGGTATGCTCCAACATTACAACGGCGTCAGTATCAGGTGGCAGCAATCCGCCCGTCGCAATTTTAAAGCAGCAATCAAGTGCCGGCCCTGCCTGTGGGAACTCTCCCATTTTAACTTCGCCTGAAATTCGCAGATAGACAGGCATTCCCTCGGCAGCGCCAAAGGTGTCAGCCGCCCTGACCGCATAGCCATCCATTACCGAACGCGGGTGCGTGGGAATATCTTCGGCAGAGACAACATTCTGCCCCAGTATTCTTCCCAGGCCCTGCTCCAGAGGGATCTCTTCGGCTGTCTTTTTTGAGCACCGGACAAGGCACTCCGCAAGCAGATCCTGAGCCTCAGTGAGCCTTACAATGCCCGCGCGCCCTAACATGTCCTTTACTGGAGAATTCATCAAAAACCTGAAGATTGAGCCTTTGCCATGTTAATCATCAAGAATATCTCTGGCCCACGACACTGCTGCTGCTGCATTTGAGAACCCCACAGAACTGCTGAGCAGAATCAGGGTGTGATAGATTTCATCCTTCGATGCCCCGGCACCAAGCGCCCGTTTAATGTGGGAGTGAACGCCTCCTTCAGAACCTGTCGCGGCGGCAGCGGCAAGTTTGATAAGCTGCGCTGTTTTCTTATCCAGCGGCCCTGCCTCATACAGCGCTTTGCCCAAGTCCTGATGGGCGGTAAGAACCGTGCCAAAACGCTGCGTCATCCATTGGTAATTTTTAGGCAAATCCGACATATTCCCCTCCTTGGTGTTATTTTATGTGAAGATCCTCTCGCAACAATACAACACTCTTGTCTTCATAACAGCTATTTACGGTATTTGAGGAAAAGAAAACAATATTTTCTCACCCGAAAGACTATGTAAAAAAATATTACTCAGGCTGAGTGATGTAGCCTTTGCCAATGGCATATTTGATAAGTTCTGCAGCGTGTTTCACCTGGAGTTTGCGCATCATATTGGCTCGATGATGTTCAACCGTGCGTTTACTGATATTCAGGGCCTCAGCCACCTCCTTACTGGTCGTCCCTTCGGCAATCAGGCACAGCACCTGCCTCTCCCTCATAGTCAAAATATCCTGTGACTCTCCTCCTCCATCAAGGCACTCTGAAATCGTCTCCGGATCAATCCTGGCCGTAAAATACGGCGAAACATAAAGCTTATTTTTCTTAATTTTTTCTATGGCGGGCAACAACTCTGAATCAGAATCTTCTTTCAAAAGATAGCCGTTAGCACCGAGAGAGAGCGCAGAGCATAAATATTTTTCACTTTTATGCATGGTCAGCATCAGAATCTTTACCCCTGGGAAAACCTTATGTACCTCGGAAATGGCTTCAAGTCCCCGCAAATTAGGCATGGAGATATCCAGGACAACCAGATCAACCGTAATTTCTTTTAGTAAATCAAGCAGGGTCAGTCCGTCACCAACTTCACCAACAACCTCGTGATTGGGATTTTCCTCAATAATTTTCCGTATCCCTTGACGAATCAAGGGATGGTCATCAGCAATAACAACTCTATATCTGTCCATATTATTAGTCCCTTTTTATTTCTCCTTATTTATTCTCCGACAGCTCTGCGTCCCGTCTTTTTATTGGCGCTGTAAATTCCACTCTGCACCCCTGGCCCGGCCTGCTGTCAATTGTTATTGTGCCGCCAAGGATTCTGACCCGCTCTGCAATTGTTGTCAAGCCCATACTCGCTTTGGTGGAATTCCGATGGACTTCATCGACATCAAGCCCCACCCCGTCATCTGCCACCAGAAATTTCAACCCAGCCTCTACTTTTCTCACCGTAATAATAACATTCTTGGCGGCGGCATGTTTGCGAACATTGTTCAACAATTCCTGAAGAATTCGATAGACATTCCGCTGCGCCTCTTCCTTTACCAAAAAATGAATGTCAGCAAGATCCGATTTTATTGTCAGTTTATTGAGTTCAGCAAAATTATCAATGAGGTGTTCAATGGCCGCCGCAAGACCTAAATCCTCCAGGACAACCGGGCTTAAATCCCTGGAAAGTCTGCGAACATTTTCAATAATCTGGTTGATTGAGGCACGAAGCTTTTCACATTCATCATGAAGCTGTTCCGGTATCTGCAGACCGAGGCTCTTTTCGGCTGAACGTACCTGCATTTTAAGAACAGCCATTGATGCCCCAAGCTCATCATGCAGCTCCCGGGCAATTCTCTTACGCTCATTTTCCTGGGCATTGAGTAGATTGCTGGAGAGAGACTGCAGCCTTATTTTTGATTCATTTATCTCCTGCTGACTTAGCACAAGAGCCTTGGTCCGTGAATCCAAGACCAGATTTGCATCTTCAATGGCACGAACTTGGTTTTTAATTGCCTTTATAATTCTGGATGATGCAAAAACAAACAGCGCCCCGGTGATCAGAATTATCAGAACAAGCACCCGCCCCGTGCGCTTCAAGGTATTTTCAACTTTCCTGCCCTCATGATCAATCTTCGCCTCTACCAACCCCTCCACAGACTGCAGGGCGGCATCTAAAGCGGCTGCCCTCTCATCAATTTCTCTGCGAAGCCTGTCCTTTTCAATCTGCAGATTTAATCTGGCAACCGAAGCATTAAAATAGCCGCCACGTCCTTGTTCTACCGTTTGGTGGTTGCTGTCCATCACATATCCCTGGCCAAACAATGTCTCTTCCAGCTCATCAAGAATCTTTGAAATCTCTTTTGAGTCTGGCTGGATTGCATCAGGTAAAAGCAAAATACTTCGTCTCAAACGGACCAGGGATGTCCGCAACAGATTGTCTTTAATGTTGTTAAAAAAATCCAGGCGTCTTTCACCCCGCAATCTTTCAACAAGCAGGGCCAGGTCAGAAACCTCACGCAGCAGCATGGAAGCGTCCGCTTGTCTCTCATCGTAAACAATCTGTCTGGCAAGAGCGGATTCATCAGCCCCTGAACTCTGTCCAAAATTACGTAATCGGATCGCCTTTGCCAGGCGCTGCCGACCATACACTTTGTCAATTGCTTCATGAATCTTCTGAATAGCAGCAACAACCTCTTTACGTGACTCAGCCAGGTCCTTGTCATTGCTTCTATATCGCCTTAACCAGTCACGGCACTCATCCTCAAGCGCCAGAAATGTCCGGACTTTGTCCTGAACATAGTGAAAGTTCTCTCCTGGATCACCAACAACGCTTTCAAGAGAGTCTAAGATTAAACGGAGGTTCGCGCCATCAGTTATCCGCTCTTCAAATCCACCGGAAAATGCAACCTCATCTTTTAATAGCTGGTGAAAGAAAAGTTTGTTTTCAGCTATACCCTGCCCAAATGATGACAGGACCGTGTTAACTTTTCCTTTTAAAACGAAATGCACTTGACGCACATCTTTGATATCAACAATTGCCCACCACACCAGAACCGCCATTAAAAGACCGGTTAGACAGCCAAGCAAGGTGATAAACCAAACAAGATGAATGGTCCGGGTACTGGTATATGCCGGAATCTGTTTTACTTTTTCCATGTCAACTCGGCCCAGTTAAGGGGCACAACCTTCCCGTTACGAATGATTGTGGGCCATACTTGATGGCTTGCCTGATGTTCTGTTTTAGTTAACCTCAAAGGCTCCCCCAGCCCGATATCAAATTCACCAAGTCCTTCTAAGGCATCTACAATAGCTTCTCGGGTCAATGGCCTATCAATTTCTCGCAGCGCCCGAATAAGAATATTGCCGACCAGATAGCCTTCCAGAGCCCCGAAAGATGGCGCTGCCTGTGGCTGGTACTCTTTAAGACCTTTTCGGAACTTGACAACAACAGGCTCATTAGAATCATAATGCGGCACCACCTGAGTGATAATCACCCCCTCACCGCTTGAGCCAAGCTCCTGAGCCAGTGGTGCTGCACCAACCGAGATGTTCAGAAACAGGGCTTTCAAGCCGATCCTGCGGGCCAGTTTGATAAAGGCAGCACAAGGGGCATAGGCGCCAACCATAATGACAGCCTTAGGCTCCGGGTTTGTCATAAGAATGTCGGCAAGGCCGTTCTCAACCGCAATGGTATTTCTCTCATAACGGCCATGGGCAATCAGTTTTTCATCAAAATCCCCACGTCTTTGCAGAGCTGCCATGCCTCCGGAAAACCCGGCGTCGCCAAAGGCATCTCGTTGGGTGAAAAAAGCAATTTCGTTGGCCGCGATCCCGCCGTAAGTGATCAAACCCTCCACCATTGCAGCCGTTTCTTCAGCATAACTTGCTCTGAAATTTATGACATAGCGCTCCGGTGGCATTTTTCGAAGTATCCCAGCACCTGAAAGGGCGCCAAAAAACAGTGTTTTGTTGCGCGTAGCGATAGGGATGGCCACAACCGCCGTCGGAGTGCCGACATTGCCGACAAGTGCTAATACCTTTTCATCCATAAGAAGGGTATGCATATTGGGCACCGTCCGTTCCGGCTCATATCCGTCATCGACAGCCACCAGGCACAACTCTTTCCCGGAGATTCTCCCTGAGGAATTCACCTCGGAGAAGCTTGTGAGAATGCCGTCACGCATATTAATGCCCAATTGTGATGCAGGCCCCGTCAGTGGCGTAGACATACCGAATTTAAGGCTATCCTCGGGACAAACTGATGCAGCGTCTAATGCAAAGGCATCAAGGGTGAGCAGCAACAGTATAAACACTATATACATCAGATGTTTTGTAATTTTCATACAATGTGCAACCTTACAAAAAGTGAGTAAATGACCACGCGTATAACGCGTTGCTTCGGCGTCTCCCCTGGGAATCGCTTACCTAGGTGGTTATTGCCCAACGCTACAAGGCAATAGAACGTGGTCTGAGATTCGGGGTCAATATAAATCTAAGAGCAGTGATCCGCCAGCTCTATTAAAAAGAATCATCGACTAGCTGCAGGAAGAATTTTTTATAACGTAACAGGGAGTGGTAGGAAAGAGTTAGGTGTATTATCACCAGAAGGAAGCGTAATTCAGGTGACAAAATTGCCTGGCTAATCGGCTAAGGATGTTTTTATTGAAGATTAATTGGGTGCTTATTAACAGGCCAACTTTTCTCTATCCAATACTGACCGGATGGTGTTCGCAAGTTCCCTTTTATCAACTGGTTTCATAATGAAAGCACTGACCCCCACAAAATTGGCTTTTTGGGCATCAATTTTAGAACTGTATCCAGTACAAATAATAATTGGGAGATTTGGTCTCGTAGCTAATAGCTCTTTTGCCAACTGCTCTCCTGTAAGATCGGGCATTGTTTGGTCAGATATAACAAGGTCAAAATCATCGGGATTTGTGCGAAACAACTCAAGGGCCTCAATGCTGCTTGTTTTCGCTGCAACCTGATATCCGAGTCTCTCCATTCTGTTTTTGGTTACATCAACAATGCTCTCCTCATCATCCACAATAAGAATTTTTTCGTTACCTGTTGGCAGAGGAAGGGGATCGTCATCTTCAATTTCTTCCCTGGTTTGCCCCTCAATTCTCGGGAAATAGACATGAAACGTCGTTCCCTCGCCAAGTTTGCTGTCAACCGTTATCAGCCCATTATGGCTCTTGACAATGCCAATCACTATGGCCAAGCCCATACCGGAACCCTTTCCAACTTCTTTCGTTGTAAAATACGGGTCGAAAATTTTATCAATATATTCCTGATCAATTCCCAGACCACTGTCCTTGATAGAAAGATGAACATAATGGCCGGGATAGAGGTCTGGCTCATTTATCAGATCATCAGCGCTTAATTGAACAGAGTGCAGTTCAACCTCTAAAGCTCCTCCATCCTCATCCATTGATTGGGCGGCATTCGTACAGAGATTCATCAGCACTTGATGGATTTGGTTCGCATCTGCCAGTATGTTTCCACATTGGGAATCAATATTTTGAATAATTTCTATGGTCGTCGGAATCGTTGAACGGAGAAGCTCGAGGCCTTCTTTTACGATTAAATGCATTGCTATCGGAGATCGATCAACTTCGTCTTTGCGACTGAAAGATAAAATATGTTTTATAAGGTCTTTAGCGCGGTTACCAGCTTTTAAAACCTGCTTGATCTGATGTTTTGCAGGATTATAATCGGGAATGTCATCCAAGGCCATATCAGCATACCCCAAAATAGCTGCCAATATATTATTGAAGTCATGCGCTATTCCACCCGCGAGGGTCCCAATCGCTTCCATTTTTAGTGCCTGGCGAAGTTGATCTTCCAGCTGTTCCTTTTCCTGCTCAGCCTTCTTTTGAGCCATAATCTCGTGGAAAACAAGCACTACTCCAGTCAGATTGTTGTCATGGTCAAAAATTGGGGCAGCACTATCAGATATGGGCCATCTTGTTCCATCCTTTGATATGAGCTCTGTATGATTGGCGAGTCCTATGACAACGTTTTTGCGAATCACCATTGCCACAGGGTCCTGGACCGGTTTTTTTGTATCTTCGTTTACAATATTGAATACCGCTGTCAATTTTTTGTTTTTGGCGTCATGCAACTGCCATCCTGTAAGGGACGAAGCAACCGGGTTCAGGTAGGTCACACAACCATTGTGGTCAGTGATGATGACTCCATCGCCCATGCTGTTCATTGTGGTCTTGAGCCAACTCTCGCTCCGCTCAACTCTGTCCTTGGCAGCAGTCACCTCAATGAGGTGATTTTGCTGTTCCCGATCATGTCTGTATTGAAGGAAAAATCCCATTATAATAAGCCAAATGACAATTATAATGAGAGTTATTTGGATCTGCTGATATTTACCATAATCTCTTCTGATTTTTTGTTGTAAGAGACTCTCAACATTATCAATTTGAACAATAAAATTTTTAAACAGCCTGTCGTATTCCTGATCTATTTCTGATCCAACACCTGACACCTCCGTAAACTTATACCTTTTGAGGGTTATCTCCTTAAACTTATTCAGGTGCTCAATGGTCTCAGCAACTTCCTGTCTGAGATTCAGGTCCTCCAGAGGTAAAAAGTTACCTTCCGGATTTTCTCCTCCTTCAAGCATTGCCCTGGCATACCATTGTGCCTGGTCTACATGCTTGATAACATCTTCAAAATCCACAACCCTATCACCTGACATTATCTCCTCGAACCAGAGATGTGCCGTCGTCGCTTCATATTTTATTTCCATGGTGGCATCAACAAGCGGCGAGTAATTGTTGATCATCCGGTCGCTTGAAAAAAAAGAGTAGCCCATGGATACGATAATGAATATTGCCGCAATACTAATTAAGCAGTAACGAGCACCTCTTTGATGTAAAAAAATGATATTTCCCAAAACATCCCCTGAGTTTAACAATCACACATTTTGGAGTATCCAGCGTTTCACCAAACCATGATGAAATGCTAATAAATCCTCCAAGGCTTATCTAGAAAGAACCGGCGGCCAACGGCAACGGAAAACACTTTTTTATTCGCTGTGACTGTGCCACCGTTTGTACCATGCCTGCCAACCAGCAATCAAAAGCTGAGATTAATTGTGCCGGCATATACTTGATAGTCTAGAGAACTATCATCATCATTTACATCTACAAACATGAGTTCTGTAGAAATGGTTTCTGAAATTGCGTAGACCATATATAAGTCAACCTCTTTTGCTCCCTCTGAACTGCGATCAACATCTGTATCCCCATAAACCGCGGCAACAGTAACAGGGCCCCAAACGTATTCGGCATCAATATAAAGCGTATTGTCATCCTGTGCTCCCCCATAAACGCCTTCTTCCATCGGGTCAAAGGTGTCGTTGCCAACTGCTGTAAGACCTACCCTGGCATCATCACTCATCACATAATAACCAACACCGAAACTCCAAGATTCATAAGAGAGTGATCCATGCAGATTATAGGAATAGGCATCTTCATCACCAGACGCAGCAGTATCTTCAGCATAAACGGCAAATACTCCCTCAAGTCCGGCAACCAGACCTCCCTGTATTGGCATATCCAAGTCAGCTGAACCGCCATAGGTGGTGACGACATCACTTTGATGCACCAGAAATGGACTTACTTCAAACTTCTCTGGAACTATCTCAATTTCTGCCATGAACGAGATAACCGTGTCGGACGCTCCAGAAACAATATCATCACCGTCAAGCCAGGTTGCATCGATTCCATCTAAATCATATGCAGTAGAAGCATTGTCGGCCCAACGGTTCATAACACTGGCGTAAAGGGTAACGTTCTCAATATCGCCAACCGTAAGCTGAATGCCCTGGTGAACATCACCATCGGTGACAGGAGTTCCTGCAAACTGCTTTCGCCCGATCAGCACCAAAGATTTCGTGCCGGGAATAGTATAATCAAGGTAAAAATCGCGCAACATCGCCTTATCACGAAACTCACCGCTGTCGCTGAAGGAGTTTTCATATGACTTTCGGGCCCACATTTCACCCACCCCGATAAAAGAGGCGCCAAGTTTCGCTCCGTTGAATTCATTGGTCAGATACCCCAGTTCAAGGTAACCATAGCCAAGATTGCCGTCGTTGCTGTTGTCATTGGCGTCATTAACTCTAAAATTCACTCCGATCTGCCCGAAGACTTCACCCGTACCAAAGGCCGTCGACAGTGAATCCAGGGCCGACGAGGCCTGGGATAAGGTTGGCAAAATAACGATTGAAGCGAGCACTGTTATGGAAATTTTTTTAAGCATGAAACCTCCTCGAATGAATTAATATAGTGTTCAACATTAATACTTGCCAAACTCCTTATCATCAAGAGCAATCATTTCGCTGGGCTGTTGTTTTTCTTCCGTCCTACCCCTGTCCCAGCCCTCAGCCTGGTTAGAAACCTTTTGGTGTCTGAACTCCGGCAAAGCTGGCTGTGTCGTAGATCTCATCACCGTTCCGCCTTTAACTTTGAAGGTAGACATTAACCCTTTAAGGTGAGCGGCCTGACTGGAAAGTTCTTCTGCCGCCGCAGCCCCTTCCTCGGCACTTGCGGTATTCTGCTGGGTGACCTGGTCAATTTGACCAAGACCGCTATTGACCTGAGAAATTCCTTCGGCCTGCTCATTGGACGCCGCCGCAATTTCGCCTACCAGATCAGTGACCTTGCTGACAGCAGTGACGATTTCAGATAAAGACTCGGCTGTCTTGTTAGCGATTTCGGTCCCGTTTTTGGTCTTTTCGACCGATCCTTCAATCAGCTCTGCTGTTTCTTTGGCCGCCTTGGCGCTTCTTGCCGCAAGATTCCTTACCTCTTCAGCGACAACGGCAAAGCCTTTTCCGTGACGACCGGCACGGGCCGCTTCAACTGCGGCATTAAGAGCCAATAAATTCGTTTGGAAGGCTATTTCGTCAATGACCTTGATGATTTTAGATATGCTCTGGCCGGCGTCATTGATCTCGCCCATGGCGCTTACCATGCTCTGCATCTGCTGGTCGCCGGTTTCAGCCGAACCCTTGGCCTGGGTGGCCAGTTGGTTTGCCTGGGCGGCATTTTCCGCATTGGTTTTGGTCTGGGAGCCCATTTCAGTCATGGATGAGGTAATCTGCTCCAAGGCGGCGGCAGATTCGGTCGCACCCTGTGATAAAGCCTGACTGGAGTCTGAGACTTGTCCGGAACCGGCGGCAATCTGCTCGGTGGCTGCCAGGATTTCGCCAACCATCTTGTTTAAATCGTCACTGGTTTTTAGCAAAGCAGTACCGATAACATCCTGGTCATCTTTTTTCATTGCCTTAAAGGTCAAATCGCCATCAGCCAACTGCTGAAGGGCTTTAACTACAATATGCTGCAAATCATCGGCAAATTGGTCCATAGCTTTGGCCATCTGGCCGATTTCATCGGAGCGGTCCATGTTGAGGCGCATATCCAAATGTCCCGCCCCTAACTCCGTCACCATAGTCACTGTTTTGTTGACCGGGCCAGTAATAGAGCGCACGATAACCAAGGCAAAAATCACGGCGATAACTGCTCCTAATGCCGCAACAATGAGAGCCCATACAATTGTTGTTTTTCTGGTCGCATCGAAATGCTCGTCTGCCTCAAGCATCTCATTATGTAACGAAACGACTATCCTCTCAAGCCCTTCATTAAGAATATCTCTGATGACGTCAATTTCCCCGTCCAGTTCACGGACCTTGTTCATCATTGCAAATGCTTGGGCATATTCGGTTTTATGAGTTTTCAGTATTTCTTGGACCGGTTCGATTGCGCCATCCCTCAGGCCGTCCAGCTTTTCGTCCAAGTCTCGCATTCCCTGGGTGACCTTATTCCCTTCACTGGCAAGAAGCGGCAACAGCTCATTTTCAAAAACACCGATAAACTGTTTATACTGCTTCTCAAAGATTGCACCGTCAGCCTGTTCTTTGGCTGATCCGCTACTGACAATAGTACGAATAGTCGCAATATCTTTTTCGGCATCACTCTTTATACGCACCAGGTCCTGGCGGGTTTCATCAAGGTTTCGATTGATTATCGAATCGGCAATGACCGGATATACCGCACTGACCCTTTCGACGATCTCGTTGACCTCTCGGGTGTGGTTGAAAAGCTCCTGCTCATCAGGCATCTTTTCCATAATCGGCAACAACTCATTTTCAAACACTGAGAGGTAATGATGGTACTCTTTATCAATCGTTGCCGCCTCCGCCTTTTCAGCATCGGTGTCCACCAGTTTATAGAGACTGGCGATATCTTTGTCGGCCTGTTCTTTTAACTCTTTCAAGTCCTGACGGGTCTCGTCCAGATTACGATTAATAACCGAATCGGCGATTACCGAATAGACGACGGTCATACGCTCCATTATGTCCTTCACTTCAGCGGAATCTTTGGCCCGGCTGGCCCCGTCATCCTGCACTTCACCCAAGACACCCATCTCTGTGATTTGGTAGAGGCAAATGCCAATGAAAATTAAAACTACTGCCAGAAAGGCCGATACCAGTTTTGTGCCTAATTTTAGATTTTTGAACATAACGATCTCCTCCTTTACATGATTGAAAATATCCAGAACATTGTACTATTTCTTTCAATATCAAACGGCTTATGCCTACCTCAACACCTTACGCTGCAGCGGCAATCTGCTCAAGTTCCTCCTCTTGAAGAAGCTTTTCAACATTGAGCATAATCTTGACCGCATCACCAATTTTCCCCATACCTTTAAGATAACGGTTCTTCGTTCCCTTGCCGGTTTGCGGCGGTGATTCAATATCCTTTTCCGGAATATCTACCACCTCACTGACTTCGTCAACAACCAGCCCTACGGGTGTACTGTTTATATCGACAACTATAATGCAGGTCCGCTCGTCGTATTCCCGTTTCTGCAGATGGAAGCGCAGCCGTACATCCATGACAGGTATGACCTTGCCGCGCAGGTTGATAACACCTTTAATAAACTCAGGCATGTCCGGAACTTCTGTTATTTTCTGGATGCCGATAATCTCGGTGATAAAAGCAATTTCAATGCCATACTCCTCTCCCACCAGATGAAATGTAAGATACTTATCTTTTTGGGTATCCTCATCATCGTTATACAAACTGTCATCTCACTCATCAAAATCTGTGTTTTCAGCTTTGTTTTCCTTCATTATTCTCCTCCATTGTTACCGCGAAATTCTCACCCATATCAAAAAGGGCTTCTATGGCTAACGTCAGCTCATTTGCTGTGAACGGTTTTGCTAAAATTTCCTCGGAACCAAGCTGACGGGCGCGAACAAGTTTGTCTGCATAACCGCTTATTGCCAAAACTTTTAAGGCCCGTTTTGCTACACTCGTCCGGGTTTTGCTGAGGATTTCAAAGCCATCAACCCCCGGCAAACAGATATCAAGAATCAGGAGATCGGGAATGCTTCCTGTTAACCGTTCGAGGGCGTCCAGACCGTTTGAAATTTCTATCACTTCCGCAGCAGGGAACCGTTTTGCCAATACTCGGCTCACCAGGCCCAGCATGTCTGGATCATCCTCTACAACTAAGATTCGCTGCAGTTGGTCCAAGTTTCTAGACAGAGAGTTGTTAGCCATCATTTCGTCCCCAAGGTTTTGCAGCAATGCCATCCTCCCATCCAATATTTTGATCACTTTTCAATCGTCTTCATCTCTTAAAAAGATTACATCACATTACCTGCAGAAAAAGATATTCTGGTATTACGAAATATCGTGGCGGAAACTACGAAAAATTATGAAGTGATTTTACCAGAGAAGCAGTGAACATTAAGAAGAAGCCCGCCTCAAAGGGATGTTGTCTGGAACAAAGATCTCGTGGGCTTATGAGTCAAGAGTGGTCAATCCATGTTTTATAGCGTATTTGGTGAGTTCGGCAACTGAATACAGGTCCAGTTTATCCATAATAGTGCTTCTGGTTCTTTCAATGGTCCGCACACCGGTTTTAAGTTCTTTAGCAAGTTCCTTGGAGCGTTTCCCTTCCGCGATCCCCTGCAAGACAAGACGTTCCCGGGCAGAAAGGGGAATGCCCCCAGCCTCTTTAGCAGGGGCAGGCTGGGGCGCGATAAAATCGGTCACTAACATGGTGGTAATGGTGGGAGAGATATACACCCGGCCAGAGAATACGGTGGTTACCGCATCGTTGATTTCCTTAAAGGCGCAATCTTTCAGAAGATAGCCGTCAGCCCCGGATTTAAGCGCCTCCTTGATTATGCTCTTCTCAGAGTGGATTGAAAGCATGATGACCTTCACATCAGCGCACAGCTCTTTTATTTTTTTTGCGGCATCGATCCCATTACACTTGGGCATCGATATGTCCATGATCACAAGATCAACAGAGAGTTCTTTACAAAAGGCAACTGCCTCAAGCCCATCGGCTGCCCCGCCGACCACTTGCACGCCAGGCAGATTTTCCAGAAGCTCGTGCAGACCCTCTCTCATAATTGTATGATCATCGGCAATAACAATGTTCATTGTACCAGTTCCTCTGGCTCTGATTGGAGGGGCATACCAATACAAATCTTGGTACCTAACGCCGGGGAGGTCTCAATCCTGAAGGTTCCGTGGAGATAATCCAACCTTTCCTGGATAAACAACAAACCAAAGCTCTCTTGGCTTGGGTCGCTGGATAGTGCCCCCTGTTCGTCAAACCCCCTGCCATCATCAATGATGGCCAAAACAAGTTCTGCCTCTTTCCACTGTATTTCCACCACAACATGTTTCGCTTCGGCATGTTTAATGATGTTATAAAAAAGTTCCCTGACAATACGGCAGAGGATAGAGCAAATTTCATTACACGTCTTTTTCTGTTGGCCGTGAGAATGAAATGAAAAATCAATGTCAACCTGGGAGAAAATTTTGCGACCTAAAGCCTCTATGGCAGCACTCAAGTCATTTCGGAATGAAGCGAGCAGGCTGAGTTCAAAGGTTAGCAATCGGATGTCTCCAAGAACGGAACTCAAAATATCAATTATCTCTTGTGAATATTGAATGTCTTCTTCACTTGTCAGAGATGCCTGCAGTTTTTGTTGCTTAATTGTTGCTACCGAGAGCATTTGGGCAACGGTATCATGAAGCTCGTTGGCGATCCGGCGACGTTCCTTCTCCTCTATAATGATTTGTTTAGACATCGTTGCTTGTAGTTTATTTCTGTATACAATGGCTTCTTTTTGAGCTGCCCGGAGAAATTTATTAGAGTTGTCAGTCTCTCGGGCAAGACGCAGAATCGCTCTATTCTGTCTTACCAGTGTAAAAACATATCCCAAAAACAAAATGATGATAACCGAAAAGATCGAAACAATAGTTCTCTTTGTGTATCCATAGCTCCTATACGCTTCAGCCCGATCAATTTCAAATACAACTCCCAAATTGAATTTTTTGTCCCATGTCCATGCTCCAAGAACGGGAACCCCGCGGTAATCCCTGTATCCGCTGATATCATAGCTTTGGCCCCCTCCTATCGCTTGCTGTGCCATATACGTGAGCGGCAGATCATCAATTTTTTTTGAGGGTATATATCCTTCCAGCAGGTTGCCGCCTGGGTCGTGCAGTACCAACCCCGAACTTGTAGCCCCTTCTTTGATGAGCCGCAACGAAATCAGCTGCTCATCAAATCGACAGCCCAAAAGTACTCGTCCATCTTCATTAAAAACGTAGGTGTTGCCGGTGTCTCCAAAACGAGCCATGTTTAAGAGACGAGTAAGCTCTTGGGAAGGATCGATTTGAAAGACCAACGCCAGGGGGTCACCAATCCCGGTCTCAAGTGAAGCCCCGATATATAAATAAGAAGAGTTGTCATTAAAGGACTCCTGGACGTCCAGTTCATATGGGAGAATTATTGATGGGCTTTCGGCAAACACATTTTTGATAAAACTGCCATGCTGCATAAGTGGACTTAACTCTCCGACAACATCATCCTGTGAAGAGGCAAGAATAACCCCTTTTCTTGACAGCAAGAAAAAGTCAACACCATTGTGAGAGCTAAAATGAGGGTCAAAATAATCTTGCAATGCTCCGATGGCCGAATTATATTCCCGCGAATCCGGCTTTTTTGATTGTCTTACCACTTCTTTGCTTAAATGAATTAGCGCCCTGCTCTTTGAGAAAAAATCAACATCCTCAATTCGGTCCTGAACCCACATATCTATTGCCGCATGCGCGACTTCAAGGACTGTTGTGATTTCATCACGCAGGTCTCGCTCGAATTGGTTTTTGAGTTTTTCAAGCCCTGACCATGAAAGAAGGAGAATAACGATAAGAATTAACAGACCTAAAGCGAGCTGCTTTTTCAGGGCCACTATAGACTTATTTTTATGCTGAACATTTTTCATGGCTTAAGCCAACAACTGTAATAGTGTACTTACACAAGAAGGCAAGAAATTTGCTCCTGGAGCAAATAGTCGGATTATGTACTGACCATAGTGACTAAATGACAGTTATTGTCATACCGCTTATAAATTTCCCGAAAACAAAATCTATTTAACCGCCTTAAACAGAGCACCAGCCGTATATTGGGAAGTCCTGACCGCTGTCTTTCCAAGACACTCAACATTTGAGAAACCAGCGTTTTCCATCAAGATGATTTGATCATCGACCGAGACCGTACCCCCTATTCATTGAGCCCAGGCCTCTAAACTGCCCACCATCTCCTTGGGAAGATTAGTTTCCGATATGATATCAGCAAACTGGAATCTGCCGCCTGGCTTCAGGACACGGTAAATTTCCTGAAAAAGAAGTTCTTTGCAGGGTGAAAGGTTTATTACGCCATTTGAGATGACGACATCGAATGTTTCATCGTCATAGGGGATATTCTCCGATGATATGTGGGTGATTTCAATGGTATCAACCCCACCAGCCTCACTGATGTTCTCTCTTGCCCTCTCCACCATCTGTTGGGTCAGGTCAATGCCGCAGACCCGGCCAGCTGGGCCTGTATAAAAATTTGCGACCAGCAAGTCAAAGCCCGCGCCGCTGCCAATGTCGAGAACCGCATCTCCTGAATTAATAGGGCCCACTAAAAAGGGGTTGCCGACGCCACAAAACGAATTGAGCAGCTCTGCTGTAAATTTTTCCAAAATTTCAGCAGGATACGATAAGGCAATGGCACTTTCCTTACCGGTGGTATATCCAAATTTACCCTCTGCGGAAATGGACACTGCTGCGTATTTATTCCGGATAGCCTCTCTGATTTGCCTAAGCTGCTCCGCAGAATATGGTTCATTGTCCTGCCTGCCCAATATGGCGACAGAATTTTCGGCAAGAGCGCTCTGGCGACCGCCAGTTTGATCTGAAGGGGGTCAACAGCCGCTATCGAGGGTCCTTTTTTTTATCTCGTCATTCACACATACACCTCATATCAAAAAGGCGGGATGCTTTGTTTTATCCTATTAATTTGCAATTGGAGAATAGTCCAACATACCAAGGCTTAAAGCGACCATGGCAAATAATATTCATTTACTCCAGGATGTGGCAGGTATTTAGGGACTCTTTTTACACCTTATACTATCTCTCTGTTCGAGATCAAATAAAAGAGAGTAGCAAAATTTGTTATCCTTTTTCAATCAGTACCGACCAGGCACCGTCATCAAGCCGATTTTTAGACAGAATTTTGTGACCTTCCTTTATTGCAGAGCCGGGGACATTATTTACAGGCGGGCCATCATCAAGAATAATTTCAAGAACTTGGCCTGGTTCAAGCTTCGACAGCTCAACTTTGGCATAAACTAGATTCATAGGGCAGCCGACCCCTCGGCAATTTTTTGTTATAGCCGGTTGCTGTGTAGAAGTTGTCATGATCGCCGCCTCCATAGGTAATGATTTTTTATGGCTGATTTTTTGCTATGATCTCTATGTCTTCCGGAGAAACAGTTCCTTTGCAAATCCGAAAAGATTTCACAACACGTTCACTGTCTGCCAAAGAAATAATGACATAGCTGACGTTGGGATCAAAGGCCAGCCGGACATCCTCTGCTGAAGGTCGGGCAGGGGTGTCCGGGTGACTGTGGTACACCGCGAGAAGGTCCAGACCATGCTCTCGCATCTCCTTCATGGCAGCAAACTGCTCTTTGGGATCCATCGTAAAATGGTCAGCCGCCTTATCAGTATTGGTCAGCGCGTAAAAGTTGGTTGCCACCCCATTATTCCCGGCCAGATAACCGCAGGCTTCGTAGGGAAGCTCCCCTTGGGAATGTGCTAAAATTGCGTTTACGATTGATTGTAAAATTTTCATGCTGGTACCGTATCACGTGGTATGAGGAAGAGAACATACTGTCTGCTCGTAATCCACAAGTTCTGTGATTGTTGGACTTTCTCCACAGACAGGGCAGTCGGCCTGGCGTTTAATCTTGATTTTTCTGAAATTCATGGTTTTGGCATCAAAGTTCAGGAGAGTATCGGTCAAAAGTGTCCCGGTCTGGGTGATATATTTGAGTGCTTCGGCTGCCTGAATTGTGCCGAGCATCCCGGCAATGGCCCCAAGAACCCCTGCCTGTGAACAGGTTGGCACTGCGTCAGGCGGAGGGGGGTTGCGAAAAGCGCAGCGATAGCAGGCTGACTGGTGGGGAACTACAGTCATGCTCTGACCGTCAAAACGCAAGATTCCGCCATGAGAGAATGGTTTATTTTCCATAACGCAGGCATCATTGACCAGAAATTTGGTGGGGAAATTATCCGTGCCGTCAACTATGAAATCATAGGGTTGGATAATGTCACGAATGGTATCGGCACAAAGAAACTCCTGATAGGTGCGAACTTCAATGTCCGGGTTGATCGCCAGCATCTTCTCTCTTGCAGACTCCACCTTCGGCCGGTTAATGTCCTTTGTGAAATGAACAACCTGGCGCTGTAGGTTGGATATTTCGACCGTGTCATTATCAATAATGCCGATCATTCCAACCCCTGCTGCTGCCAGATAGAGGGCGACAGGTGCCCCAAGGCCTCCAGCTCCGATGATAAGGACCTTGGCATTGAGCAGGTTTTCCTGCCCTTCCACACCGACGTCCTGGAGAAGGATGTGACGGCTGTATCGTTCAAGTTGTTCAGGTGTAAAATCTATCATAGTGTTCGCAGTCCTTTTTCTAAATCATCGACTAAGTCTTCAACATCCTCGATGCCGACAGAAAGACGCAGCATTGTCGGACGCACCCCCAGCTCAGTTTTTCGTTTCTCCGGAAATTCAGAAAAGATTGTTGAAGAAGGGTGAAGAATTAATGTCTTGTTATCATTAACATTTGTTGCCCGCCGGATAATGCGCATCGTGTCCATAAAGGCAAAACAGCGCTCTTTACTTTCCAGATCAAAGGTCAAAAGGCCGCCAAATTTGTTATTAAATTGCTGCCGGGCAATTAAGTGGCAGGCTGACTTCTTGAGCCCCGGGTAATCGACGCCTGTAACCTGCGGTTTAGTTGCCAAAAACCTGGCCAACTCCAGGGCATTTTCGCAGCTTTTATCTATCCTCAAGGCCATGGTCTCCAGGCCTAAGCTCTGCAGGTAGGCATTGTGGGGAGACATGCAGGCCCCGATATTTCTATAAATTTCCCGCCGCATGGCGGCCAAAAAGGCAAACTGTCCACTGGTCTTCGTCCAGCTATGCAATTTTGCCGAACATCCCCAGTCAAAATTTCCGGTATCTATGATAATGCCACCAACTGAAGTTGCGCCGCCCGAGATGTATTTGGTGCTGGAAAGAATTTCTATATCAACCCCAAACTCTCTGCTGTTGAACAGGTAGGGCGTCATAACTGTATTGTCCAACACCAGAGGGACTTTTTTTTCACGGGTGATCCTGCTGAGGGCCTTGCAGTCCGCCACCTCAAGTTGAGGGTTTGTGATGCTCTCCAAAAACACCGCGCTGGTCCTGGAATCAATGGCATCAGCAACCTGAACCGGATCCGACATGGAAACCAGCCGGACCTCCAACCCCCAGGGCTGCAGTGTCTTTTCGAAAAGAGACAGCGTGTTGCCAAAGATATGCGGGGAGGTAACAATATTATCCCCGGCACCTGCCAGAGTCAGAATGGTGTTGCTGATTGCAGCCATACCTGAAGCTACCGCGAGCGCGGCACGCCCACCTGATAACTGCAACATTTTTTGTTCAAGATCCTCAATTGTCGGATTGGTGATCCGGCTATAGGTATGGGTCGGTTTTTTACCCTCGAAGGCAAGCTGTATCGCCCGACCGCTCTCCTGCTCAAAGGCAACACAATCATAGACAGGCACCCGCAAAGCGCCATGCACATCGCGCCCCCTGCTGCCGGCATGAATTGCTTTTGTCGTAAACCCTTTCACGAAAAAGCACCTCCGCCCATGAAATACAGGAAATCAAGTTCATCTCCTTCATGAACTCTCAGCTCATGGTATTGACTCCGGTCAATGATTTCGCCATTCAGCTGCACAGAAACCATGTCGGGTGATTCGACTTTTTTGAGTATAAGAAGCTCAGCAATCGACACCCCACTTTTTGCCACCTGCTCATCCTCTCCATTTATCCTGATCTGCATACCTGCCTCCTTCATCCTTTGCACATCGCCTAAATAAGACCACAATCAGACTATGGTTTTTTAAAATGCACGCAAACTACTACAGTGCTTGCTCTTTCCACAGTTTTGAGTCCTGCAGGGGCAGTTGCGACGACTGCTTTTCAGTGCTCAAGACCACCGATGTTTCTACCTTGCCAACACCAGGAATTTCAATAAGTGTATCAATGACAAAGTTGCGATAGTCATTGATTGACGATGAAATGATTTTTAACAAATAGTCATAATTCCCGGAAATATTATAACACTCCTGAATGTTGGCAATTCCGCGAGCATGGGTCAAGAATGCTTCTGTCGTAGCCCTGTTATGTGGACTAAGGGTAATAAAAACAAAGGTTACAACCTCAAGACCAACTTTCTGCTCATCAATAACCGCGGCTATGCGTTTAATCACCCCGGCCTCTTTAAGCCGCTTGGTCCGCCCCAGGCAAGCTGAGGGTGAGAGGCCAACCTGTTTTGCAAGTTCTGCATTGGTGATTGTTGCATCTTTTTGTAGTCGGGTGAGTATGGCCAAATCTACATCATTGTAAACCTGGTTAGATTGTTCATTAAACATTATGCCATTCCCTGATTTTTCTTTAATACACAAAGGTTACTTAAAAGAATAATATTCATTGATAATTCACAAGTCAAGAATTTTATTCTTTTATAATATGAAGTACACAATATTATTTCTTTAACAGCCTCAAAAACCACACAATAAACTTTGAGAAAAAGCAAAAAAGCACACTCGCATACGATAGGCAAAAATATGAAGGGAGAGAATAGACTGGCGCTGCAGGTGAGTGGCGGGGACAAAAAGATGTTAAGCTGAATTTTTTATGCTTCCTCACCCCTCCCGAGACTCAGGAGAGCCAGATAATGTCGGTTGGCCTATATAACAGGGGAACCTGCTGGTTCGGAAAAATCCCTTCTTTCAGGAAATCTTCTTCCGCTATATTGACTTGAAACTGTTGGTCTCCACAAGCTACATGAATGCAGAAAATACCGGGATGTTTATCAACAAACACCCCGGTCACAAGACCGGAAATCATCTTTTCGTTCTTTGACGGCGGAGAAGAATCTCTCCGCATGAGTTGAGGGATCATAACACCGCTGCTTTCCCGGTTGGGCGCTCTGCCGGCATAGAGGTTTTGGCCATCCGTCATAGTCATAACAGACAATTCATCGCTGAACTTCTCCCATGGACCCAAAAGGACGTTTTTATAGCTGCAGTCGAGAAGACGCCCCTTGTATAAATAAATAATCCTGTCGCAAACTTCATTGAGCCATGATTGATGATGACTGCTAATCACCAGAGTTGTACCCCATTCCTGCCTGGCCGACAAAATAGCCTGGTGGATAGTCAAGGCACTTTCCAGATCCACACTCACAGTTGGTTCATCCAGCAGAAGGCAGGCAGGTTTGAGTGCCAGTCTGGCAGCAAGTGCCACCCGCTGCGCCTCTCCGCCGGAAAGTTCATACCACTGTCGATCAGCAAAAGAAGAGGGAAAACCCACAAGTTCGAGGGCCTGAGCGACTGATGCGCGCAGCCCTTTTTCGATCCCTCTGACTTTTAAGCCATAGGCAATGTTATCAAAAACCGTACGTTTCAACAGGTACGGTTCCTGGGGGAGAAAGGTCAGCAAGTGACGATACTCGGCGTCAAAAGGCATAACCGCTTTATTTTCGAAATATATTGTCCCGGATGAACATTTCTCAACCAGAGACAGTATTCTGAGCAGCGTGCTCTTGCCGCTGCCATTCGGGCCGGCAAGTCCGATAATGCTTCCACGGAACAGAGTCAACTCGGGAATATCAAGCACCGTTCGCTGGTTGTATTGATGCTTCACTTTCTGCAGGCGAAGAACAGGCTCCATTTACACTCTCCGTCTCAAGGTGGAAAGGGAGAGGTTAATTGCAAATGCCATGGCCAAGAGTACCAATCCAAGTGCGATGCCGGTAGCAAATTGCCCTTTATTCGTTTCCAAAGCAATTGCCGTGGTAATCGTTCTGGTATGCCACTTGATATTGCCGCCAACCATCATTGAAATGCCCACCTCAGTGAGGACTCTTCCTGCCGCAGTAACCGCAGCAATAAGCAATCCCATCCGGGCTTCCCAGATGGTCGTGAAAAACATTTGCCTGGGGGACGCACCGAGGGACCTGAGGGTAAGTTTCAGGGCCCGTTCAAGGCCCTCGACAGATGTAGCCGTCAAGGCAATAACAATGGGCAGAGCGAGAATACTCTGCCCTATTGCTATACCGGTTAAAGTGAAAAGTAAGCCGAATTCCCCCAAGGGACCACGATTAGAGATAAAGGCATAAACAACCAAACCGATAAAAACCGTCGGCAGGGACAACAGCGTATCAACCACCGTACGCACCCCCCTCTTGCCGGGGAAATCCAGATATCCGAGAAGATAGCCAAGCGGAATCCCAGCCAAAAGGCTAACAGTCATGGAGATCGAAGAGACTTTCAGCGTCGCCAGAACAGCGGAATAGGTCTCAGAATCACCCTGATAGAGAAGTTGAAAGGCCTTAACAAATCCTTCAAGGATAAAAGACATAGATTACTTGCAACACCATTTATTGTGACGCATTGGCCGTAAAAAGCTGTTTGTCCAGCAACCGGAATTGATTGATCGCCTCCTGTCCCTCTTTGCTTACCAGCCAGTCCCCAAACTGACGGGCCAGCTCATTCTGCACCTTTGAGCAATGGGCCGGATTGACTTCAATGACACTGTACTGATTAAGCAGTGATTCGTCTCCTTCAACCACGATCCTGAGGGGAGGGTTGCCCTTGCTGTTCGCCTCAAACTTAATATAGGTACCGCGATCGGTCATGGTATAGCCATTACGTTCCGCAGCAACATTTATGGTGGCCAGCATTCCCTGGCCTGTTTGGAGGTACCATTCCTGTTTCTCAGGAAGCTGCCCGGAGCATTGTTTCCACAAGAACATTTCTTTTTTGTTGGTGCCCGAATTGTCCCCACGGCTCACGAAAGGCTCCTTTTTCTCAGATATGTTCTGTAAGGCCGAACATATCTCCTGCTTTTTTATGCCGGCTGGATCGGAATCAGGTCCGATAATGACAAAATCATTGAACATAATTTGACGGCGGTTTACGCCAAACCCGGCTTCGACATATTTTTTTTCTGCTGGTGGAGCATGGACCATAAGGACATCACAATCACAGTTCTCTCCCAGCTTAAGGGCCTTTCCAGTGCCGGTGGCCACCCATTTCAGTTCAATGCCGGTTGATTTTGTAAACATCGGGGCAAGATAGTCAAGTAGTCCGGTGTTATCTGTGCTTGTAGTTGTGGCCAGCAGGAGCTGGCTACTGGCTGCCTTCATGGGCAGGGCAGCTATAAAGACAATAATCAGAGCTGGAAGAAGGATCTTGAATTGTCTGGCAAATTGTTGTTTCATAACCGAGTTCTCCTTGAAAGAAAATAATTACTGCATTTGTATGATTAAAACACTGTCAGAACTGAGTGTATACACAAAGAAGTCAACTATGTCAATTATGACATAGTTGACTTGCCAGGTGTTTTTATGCCCCGAGAAAAAAAACATTGCGCCCTGCGGATGAAAATCTGGATTGCAGATGACCACGGTAACGTCATATTCGGTGAAGGCCGTTACAGGATTCTGGAGGAAATTGACCGGCTGCACTCCCTACAGGCTGCCGCCAAAGAATTGAAAATGAGTTACCGGGCGCTATGGGGAAGAATTAAGGCCTCTGAGAAACGAATAGGCAGGCCCTTGGTGGCCAGAGACGGCAGGGGTTCACAACTGACCCCCTTTGCAGGAGAGTTGATGCTTCGGTACCGGAAACTCCAAGCCCGCCTTAACGACGCATCCGCTTCGGCGTATACCGCACTTTTCGCCGATTATCTTGAAAAATAACTGCATTAAAAATGATTGTGATTGTCTTGCTGGGGTTTAGATACGGCCTCCGCAGAAAATCTGAGGCATAAAGACCACCATGACCATTCGGGAGAACCGAGCCGAAGGCGCAGTTTCACCGATATGTGTCGATAGTGTTGTTATCTGGTCCCTTTTACATTCTGTAGACTACTGCTTCTCAATGCCGGGGTTACGGGATATCTCGGTCTTCTTCCCTAAAAGAACTTGTTTTTTTCAGGGGGCCTCATTTTTGTTTGCTAGATTCAAGTGTTTTATTCATTGTTTTGCCAACCATGTCTATGTATTCTTCTTTTGTTGTAACATCCATAAAAGCCAAGGCTGACTTCACACCCGGGTCATTTTTTGCCATCGGCCAGCAGATATCCGCAGCCTTATTTAAAACACTCAGGTTTTTATCGAGATAGGCTGCTATGACAACATCCTGACAACCTCCATAATTGTTGTTTTTTTGTGCCTCAGCGAGCTGCTTTTGCCAGTCGAGTTTATCCAGGTGAGTTTCAGTTTTTTTGTTCCCTGAGCCACAACCACTTAATACAAACAGAACTACTAATAAAAGAGCAAGTTTCTTCATGGAATCCTCACTTTTTCTTTGAATTTGCCTTTAGGCTATAGTTTTGCTTTTCAACGAAAAAAAGATTTTAGTAACAATTACTTAACATAATTCAAGTATTTTTCCTAACATCTAATTTTGTAACATTCAGGACACTGATACCCATGAATGGCTTTTGGATCATGCTTGCATTATTGCGTTAATCATTTCCCAATAAGTTGTTATTTCCCGTAAAATCAGGCAGCATTGCCAGATCCTTAATCTCCATTGATTAGTAGCATACGACCTACACATTTCAAGAGAAAAAAGTTAGGAAAATATTAGATTAAATAGAAGTGTATTGCGGGAAAAGCGTTATCCTACTCATGGGGAAAAAAGGGAAATGGGCTCCACAGAAAATCTGCAGTTAGTGCTCATCATCCTCCGAGGAAGAAGATTGCTCCGGCTGCGGCAAGGAATACTTGGCGAGTTCTTCTTCCAACACCTGCAGATTCTGCTCTACCTTGCCGATAATCTCAGTTCCCGGATACTTGTTCAGGAGATCATATAACATTTTTTTAGACTCCAGCAAAAAACCAACTTTCTCTTCCGTGTCAGTCGTTTTCCTGGCTTTAACAAATAAACTTGCTGCTACACGCCGCATTTCTGCGGCGGCAATCTCTGCGGCCTCAACAATCTTAGCAGCAGCTTCCTTCTTGTATTCAGTATTCAGAAGCAGGCTATACTCCGCAATAGCCCCATCATACTCCTGAGTTTCATAGAGATGCCGAGCCTTGTCCCTCTGGTTTTTTATTTTTTGCTGCTGGAGCTGTTTAAGGGTCAATTTCTCTGCCCCCTCAGCCTCATTAATCTGCTCCAGGGCAAGCGTCGCTTTTTCCTTGATATCCTCAGAACCACGCACACTCAATTCGTTCGCTATCCGGCGCGCACCAGCAAACTCTTTATCTAACAAGAGCTCCTGAACATGGTTTAACTGTTTTTCAGCATTCTCCTCCACTGCCTGTTCCAAATTCCGGAGAATCGTATGTGCGGAAGCCAGCATAACGCTCTGATTCTCCTGCTCAATGGCATCAATTCCCCGATATATCTCAGCCGGCACAGAAGTCCCGTCTGACTCGTAATATAAGCGAAGTATCTTGCGGTAGTCGTCCAACTGGGCGGTGTTATTATTTCTCAAGATATCCGCCTGATCAATCACCCATGCTTCACGATCTGCCAAAGCGTCCAACTGATTTTTTATGCGATCATACTCCTGAACAGCCCGCTCATAATAGCCCGCCGCAAATAATATGTCAGCATAATGGACCCGGTCAGTAAAAAGTGTCTCGTTGACGACAGCCCCGTTTGATTCGTTCAGTTCCTGCAGTATGCCGACAGTTTCATCCAGCCTCCCGAGACGCAGCAAGGCCTCGGCGTAGCGTTTGCGCAGGTCATGATCGTCAATGATCTGTGCATCAATTCCCACCTGCGCTTCATAAAAAGCAGCCACCTCGCTGTACATTCCCCTGCTCAAATACTCGTTTATTAGCCCCCGTACTTCATCAGAAACCCGACCGGAATAACTCGCCACCTTTTCAGAAAACCTGGTTTGGCTGTCTGCCAGAATCTTTTCACACTCTCCCTCGGCATAGCTGATATCCTTTGCTAACAGATCCCAAGGATCAGGCAGTGCCTGGAAATCTTTCTCATCCAGCCGGGCCTTTACCCGGTGATAGCCAAAAATCAGCATTTCAGTTTTCTGCAAACACTCATGCCAACCTGCAGGCCAGCTGTTCCCCAGGTTTAATTGAATAATTGTTCCAGCCGCCTCGTTCCACTGGTCCCGCTTAGCCATATACAACTTCAGGCGCTGTTCAACAAAGTCCTTATCAACCGCGTAATGACGAACAGTTTCTGCGGCCCGACCAGAGACGCTTTTCTCTTCAGGAAACGAAGTCGGCTCGTGGGCAGCTTTTAACTGCCCCTCGGAAATAGCTTCTGAGTCTGGATATGTTTCTTGGTCCGGCAGGGTCTCTGCCGAAGATACAGAATCAGCCTTTTTTTCAACCATCGCGGACGGATACTCACGAAGTTTTAAATCACGGGGAGCAGCCCCTGTACGCAAAGGGTCTCTCCCCTGAGAAGATACGCCAGGGCCTTCATCAGAGGAAGCACGGGGCGTAGTCTTACCCAAGTCGGTCCTGGGAACACATCCGACATAAACACCAAGTGTCAACGGTATAAGAACCGCAACAATCCACAATTTAGCAATATTCATCAGTGCTCCCCCCAGTAGGGTTTAAAGTGCCTTGCAGGCTTCAGCTGACGCTGGTCGATTTCGCCAAAACTTACGACATTCGGACCAAGCTGGACACGATCAGAGGCCAGGGACTGCTGAGGGACAACCGCATCATCAACCTCCCCTATTGTTGAGATAACATCTTGAGACACAACGACCTGGCCCAGTTCCGGGTATAAAAGAGGTAGCTCAGAATCCAACGAAAAGGATAAATCATCCAGGTCAACCTTATCGGCATAACCATGGTCATCAATGATAAATTTTGCCACATCCGTCCACAGACGCAATGCACCAGATGAGCCGGTTATATGGCTTGATGTGCGGACCATTGTTTTGTTATCGTCAAAACCTTCATAAACGGCCAGAGAATATCCTTCAGACAAACCAAGCACATCTTTGCTTTCCATCAGGCCAGGAACAAATCCGGCAAAAGCTGAGTTCCTGAACATATTCGCTGTCCCGGTTTTACCTAATACCGGCACGTGTAGATCAAGCTCCCGGAGAACCTCCATCCTTTCAGGGTCATGACTTTTCAATTTAATGTTCTGGTCAGCATAACGAGCCGTTCCATAAATGACCACTTTGCGCAAAATATCTGCAATTTGCAGTGATGTCTTTGGATCGACAACTTGCTTTTTTTGCAACTGCGGCTTGTAAACCACCTCACCATTGCCCCTTTCAATGCGGTCAATAATTGTCAACCCTTCTCCGGCACCCTCCCGGCCCAAAAGATACCGTTCCCCCGTAATCATGGTTTCATACATCCGGGCGACCTCAAGCGGCGTGATAACATTGGACCCCAACGGAAAAGACAGTACCGGGTCAAGATTACTCCTGACGCCCATCTCTCTTGCCAGCCCAATCACATATTCAATGCCGACACGCACCTTAAAATCTCTAAATTGCGACAAGAGATCAATTCCATATGGCGGCAGAGTCTTTAATTGCCTGTATTCCTTATTGATCAAACCAACCATCTGCTTGACCGTATCAGCGGAAAGCAGATTATCCAATAGAATCTCTCCCCAGAATCCGGCCCCTTTTTCGGCGGCTGTCTGCCACAACAAACGCACTTGTTCCTTGGTAAGACGTTCCCAGCCCGGTCCGGGAGACTCTTCACTAAAGGCATAGCGCCCATTATAAGTATAGATGAATTTTTCCAGTTGATCCTCAGAATCATTTACTGGCTGCGGCCACCGCTCAACACCGTTGGCGTCAAACTCCACCAGGACCTTATAGCGCTGCAGATCCCGATAGAATTTCTGCATTCGCACAAAATTCCGCCTCAGGATTTCCCGCCGGATATCAGCCTCATCAGTGGTATCTTCTTCCTCGATGACGGTATCCAGCTCATAGTGAAAAATGCCAAGAAGCTCACTCTCTTCAATTTTCCCGGCAAACACAAGATCGGGCTCTATCATCTTGAGCGCCCGTTCAAAAGCAACCTGGCGCAATGCCATAGAGTCAACAATTATACCGTATTTATCCCGCAAGCGACTGCTGTATTGCCGGTAGGATTCACCTTTGTCCCTGGCAAGTCCCAACCTGGAAATCAGCGCTTTAAATTGTGCTGGAGCCAGTCGATCACAAAGATGATACAGCAACCAGACAGAAGCGACATTCTCAGACTTCACCCCTGCCCAACTCATCGAAACCCACGTGTAAGGGCTCACATGATCAGGCCTGGGGAAATACAACTGTCGCTGGTACTGAAAAACATCCCGGGCATTCTTCAAAAAATCGGCACTGTTCCAGCCCAATTGAATTGCTGCTGTATACACCAGTGGTTTGGACACGGAGCCCATAAGACGCCTTGCATCAACAGCCCGGTTAAAAAAACGATTTTCACTGCCGCCGACCATCCCCCGAATCTGTCCTTTATCGAGGGCAATGAGCGCCCCCTGCAGACCAGGATATTTCTCCAGATCCAGAACAAAGTTTGAATCAGCATCAATATCCCGCACACTTACATATACCAAGTCCCCCTCTTTCAAACCCATCATAAAATCTGCCAGATTATTCGCCTTTACTTCCGTCCAACGTTGTCCATTATATTTCACCAGCGAATAGACCACCTGCATGAGGCCTTCTTTGTCAATAATCCCGGTACGCTCTTCCCTTTTGCCGTTGCGGATCGTTTCCCCAAGAAATACCTTGACGGCAGGTTTTTCACCCGGCACAACCTCTTGAATGGAGCCGAAAACAAAGGCGCCCAGCTCAACAGGCTGGCGCTTCACCTTTAAATCGCGGTATAACTTCTGCAGCTCTTCATGATCATACCCCTCCAGCCTGACGGACAATCGAGAAAGCTCTTTACGAAGCGACGTAAAACTGAATTCCTGCAGCCGCTTTTCAACGGTTGTAAATATTTTAATGCCGGAGGTTGCCACATTCTCAATACCATGACTGACAAAAGCCTCTTCGACTTCCGGCTCGACCAGGGCATCTTTAACCATATCCATAATTGTATTTAACGCATATGACATCTGCCCTTTTCGAAAAGGAATTTCTTTATTTAAAGAATCTTGAAGCTGCTCTGTAGTAATTGAGCCAAGCTTATGCATCTGCTGGAGCACATAGCGGGTCCTCTCCTTGGAATGCCTGCGCGCCGCCCTGGCAGACTCCTCATCTTTTTTGATAAACGGGTTATAATAATTCGGCCGTTTCACACTCCCGGCGATAAAAGCACTTTCCAGAATAGTCAACTCAGAGGCGGGCTTGTCGAAATAATATTGCGCGGCAACTCCAAGGCCGCGTCCATTACCACTGACGTAGAACTGATTGGCGTAGAATTCCAGAATTTTTTCTTTCGAGTAATGGTATTCCAGACGCCAAGCATAGAGAAGTTCCAGAAGTTTTGCCTCCAGAGAACGGTTTTTTCTCTTGAAAAGATTTTTAGCTGCCTGCTGAGTCAATGTGCTGCCCCCCTGCACAACTCTGCCAGCCTTGAAATTAGCCGTCATCGCCCGGGCAATACCAAGAAAATCGACACCATGATGCTGAAAGAAATTACGGTCTTCAGAGGCAACAATCGCGTTAACAAAACTTCGGGGAATTAACTCATAAGGAATATACTGTCGATGGTCGTTCTGGAAAAATACGCCGATCTTATTGATGCCATCACGATAATAGACGGGTGACTCAACCGCTAGGACCTTGCGGAGATTCTCCTGCCGGATCTCTTCTCCGGGTTGAACGGCAATAAACCAATAGACAAGAAATGCTCCGACGCAAAGAAAAATTCCGCATAGGCCAGTAAGGAAGAAAAAAAACTTTTTTAACATAGGAAGTACCGGCACCTTAAATAAGATGTTCTCGCAAAAAGTATTGGATGGCTAAGCACAAAAGTTTGATATACAAGGAGTAGTGCTTTTTTGAGAGCAAGACCATACATGTGGTATGTCGAGCGAACAAAAAAGTGCTACGACGCAGTAGATCGGACTTTTTGCGACGCCATCAAATAAAGCAGACACGAAGCCTTAGTCGCCCAATACAGTTACCGGCTTCGATTCGCCAAGATTTTTAATCCTCTGCGGAGAGTAGTCCCGGAATGAGCAACCAGCCGCAGAAACTGTTGTCTGAATCCAGCGTCACCAAAGGGAAAAAGCAGAGATACACAATGGGGACCTGACTCAAAGACAAGTTCTATTTTTAATTGCACATCAGGTTTTTGTCATGTAAAAAGTTCAATACTTTAAAGTATTTTAGGACATTAGTGTTGCTTTCGTACAAGAAATAATCAATAATTTAAAAATGCTTTCACAAAAAGCCAATTGTATCTTACATACAGGCACTTAATTACTGAACTTTAATTTTTTACCGGATTTTCTGGTCAGGTCATAACGATATATGAGACGTTTACAATTTCTTACGGCAGTCAGCATCCTTTTCTTACTGCCGACTCTCTGGTCATGCTCCATTCAAAATAACTCTTCCTCCCTCAGCGCTGCGGCTCCTGTTCCTGTTGCCGCTCCGGTTTCGGCTTCGGCTGCCGCTGGTCCTGGCGATGGATGGCCATCTCCACCCCAGGAATTCCCCCTCCTCTCTCAAGAAGTTACAGATGAAACCTTGGCGGCTGAATGTACCGAGGAAGAACTCACTCCTCCTGAACCAGACCAGACTTTGGCCCAGGAAGTTCAGGATCTCGAAAACCTGGGTGACTGGAAAGAAGGGCAAGATCAACAACCCCTTAAAGAAGAGATTACCTACGACTTCCCTGTTACAATGAACAAACAGGTTGAGTACTACCTGGATTTCTTTCAGCACAAACAACCAAAAACCTTCCGCCTGTGGCTGGAACGTTCCGGACGCTACCTGCCCATGATCACCCGCGAACTTGAAGAGGCAGGACTGCCAAAAGACCTGGTCTATCTCCCCATGATCGAAAGTGGCTACAGCTTGACTGCATACTCCAGAGCCAAGGCTGTCGGCCCCTGGCAATTTATCGGTTCAACCGCCCGCCATTACGGTCTCCAAATCAATTCATACATTGATGAACGACGTGACCCTGTTCGCTCAACCCAGGCGGCGATACAGTACATTACAGATCTCTATGAAATGTTCGGCACCTGGCCCCTTGCCGTTGCAGGCTATAATGCCGGGGAAGGAAAGATACAAAAGGGAATTAACCGTTACAAGGCCTCCAGCTTCTGGGAACTGGCCCAACACCGCTTTCTGTCTCTTGAGACAAAACGGTATGTCCCTAAGCTCATTGCGGCAATCATGATCGCCAAATCCCCGGAAGATTACGGCTTTACAGATCTCCAGTACCAGGAGCCCATTGCCTACGACTCTGTGCCGGTCCCACGTTGGACAAATCTGGAGGCAATTGCTACCGCTGCGGACTGCGATATTGACGAATTAAAAACCCTAAACCGCCAGTTGCGCAAGATGGTCACCCCGCCGGAATATGATTATTATGACATTAAAGTTCCTACGGGCAAGGGTGAACTTCTGAGCCAGAACTTGCCCAGAGTCCATGTCTCCGTCTCAACCGCTTTCAAGAGTCACACAGTCCGAAGTAACGATACAATTAACGGCATCTGTAAAAAATATAACCTCAACAAAAAAACCCTGCTCAAGGCAAATACCCTGCATAAAGCAAAGCTCACGGCAGGGACACGACTCCGAATCCCATACCAGGTTGTCAATTACCAGCTGCTGACAGAAGAGGAGCTCGCCAATAAGAATAAATACGCCACCTCCCGTGACCAATTTCTCTTATATACTATCAAACCAGGTGACAGCCTGTCTCAAATTGCCACACTCTATGGTGTAACTCCGCAAATGGTGGCTGCCTGGAATGGCTTACCGAGCATTCACCAGATCAGAGCTGGTCAACAACTTGCTCTGTATGTCAGTTCAATTGGATCCAGTGACAATTCTGGCATTACCATAAATGAGACTGCCAAAAACTCTGGAAAATCCCCGGATACTACATCAATTGCGAATACCGAGACCACCCGCTACAAGGTTCGGGGTGGAGACAGCCTTTGGAAAATTGCCCGAAAATTCAACCTGCGGACTGCCGACATCAAGCGTTGGAACAACCTGAAAAACAACCTTATCCACCCTGGCCTGGAGCTGCTCCTCAAAAACAAAAGTTAGTTTTTCAATGCAGATTGCCCAAAAAACAGCACTTGTCCTCGGGGGCACTAGAGGTATTGGCAAAGCGCTCAGCATCGCACTGGCTGAGCAGGGAGCAAATCTCATCACTCCCTATTATGACTGGCCCGACGACACAAAACAAACCATCGCGGTTCTTGACAAGCTCTGCAGCAAACATCTGCCAATCCGCACCGATCTTAGAGATCCCGAAGCTGTAAAAAACTTAATCAGGCAAAGCAAAGAAACCTTCGGTGCCATTGATATCTTAATCAATAACATCGAACGAGGTGGAATGCCCATTATACACGGCCCATACACTCCGGAACAATGGGCCCTGGAATTTGACACGACGGTAAAGGCCAAATGGTGGGTATTTAACGAAGCTCTACCACTGCTGAAGAAAAGTCCGGAAGCCGCTGTTGTGAACATCTCATCAATTGCCGGCAAGGTTGGCCGGTCGGGCCCGGCCGCTCTCATATTTAATGACGGCTATGCCGCCGCCAACCGGGCAATCTCATCTTTAACGGAAACCTGGAGCAGAATGGCTGCCCCCACAATCAGGGTCAATGAACTGATGCTTGGTTTTTTTAAAGAACGTCACGCAGAAGGGACACGGGGCTGGGACCTTCTCTCCAAGAAACAGCAGGAAGCGATTAAAGACCACACCCTTCTGGGTAGAACAGGCGATCTGCAGGAGATCATCAAAACGGTTTTCTTTCTGATCAACGATGCCACTTTCATGACAGGCAGCTGTATTTGTCTTGATGGCGGCTACAGCTTAGGTCATGATGGCGCCCCCGTCATGCCTTCAGCTCAAGACAACTTAGAAATTTTCACAACCTGATCGTAATAACAATCCACACCAGCTGTTTCCGTTCAAAAAACCCTAGACTTTTTCAGCAATTGATACCACAATGGAGCGATAACCTTTATCATTTCTGCCGGACACACACCACGGTCGATTGCCAACAAAACCTTAAATCTGTTCCCAAGGTTCAGGAATGTTTAAGGGGGTCTTGAATAATTATACTTTTTCAAGGTGGCCTTAAGATGATCTCAGGAGTTATTATAGTATGGAGAAGCTGACTGTTGAACGCCTGAAACAGGCCAACGAAATCGTCAAAAAAATAAAACTGCCCATTCAGCCCAAAATTGTTATCGACATTAACCGGGAAGCCGGTTCCGGCGAACCGAACTTTCAGCTAATCTCCGCTTTAATTGGAAAAGATGCGGGTCTTACTGCAAAATTATTGCATGTGATCAATTCTCCATTTTTTGGTGTATCCAAAGAGGTCACAAACATAACACAGGCCTTAAGCCTTATGGGGATGGATAATTTCAAGAAAGTTATTTTAACAACATGCCTGCGCGAGGCAATCGGCACTGCAAACAAAAATGATCAGGCGTTCTGGGACCACTCCCTACGCACAGCAGTAGCAGCTGAGAAAATTGCCCAGAAAGTAAGTGGCCTTTTGATGGTTGATAATGTCACCCCTGATCACGCCTATATAACAGGACTCTTCCATGACAGCTCCATTCCGGTCTTTATCAGAAAGGATTCAAGCTACGAGACTATCGCACAACTAACACTGAGTCACAAACCTGATCTGGTGAAGACTGAAGAGGACCTTGCCGGAACAGACCACTGCTCCATTGGCGCCATGCTGGCAAAATCATGGTCACTTTCAACCAGTATATGCAAGGCCATACTTCACCACCACGTCAATGACTACAGCACTATCAAGGGAGATGACCCGCCTTACAAACTCCTTGCCGTGGTGCAGCTTGCTGACTATATCGCCTATACATACGACTATTCAGTAGGTGGCGTGGGAACCTTTATAGAAAAAGACTGGGATACCTATGAGTGGGTGTATTACCACAAAAACGCTCTGGACGAGCTTGATATGACCGAGGAAGAGGTCAATGAACTCAAATTGCATCTTCATGATGTTCTTGGCGAATAACAGCCAACCCTCAGGAAAGATACAGAAATAAGAGCGTTCTACTCCCCAACACCCCAGTCGGGGATTCGATTCAGGATATATTCAACAGCAGCAATCTTGCACTCCTCTTTTTGCTGATCGGTCATTCTTTTACCCGGATCACAACCAACTTTAGTCATTACCTCTGCCGCATCAAACCAGCAAATTTCTTTACCGTTAAGATCATAGACGGTTAAAATCCTGCGATTAAGTTCGCGAATATGCTCTTCCTCGATCACATTGCCAACCAATTTTTTAGCTTGATCGTATGGTAAAAAAGTCATTTCTTCAGACACTGTTTTCTCCTCAAAAAAATTATAACAAGGTTTAAAAGTCAAGGGGGAAGGCTTTTCCCTGCCGGATTTACAGGACAGGTTTAAGGCCGATCTTTAGGTAAAAGTATCCGCTGATACATGTCCTGAGCGAAGCGATCGGTCATACTCGCCAGATAATCACTTACCCGCCTTCCGGCAGAAACACTTGTTGCAAAATCATGGATCTCCGCCTCGAAAGCCGACTGGTTTTCAAAAAAATAGAGAAACAGCTCCCGCAGCATTTTTGAGGCCTTGACGAACTCAGAATGGACCTTTGGTGACCTATAAACATTATCAAACAAAAACTGCCGCAGTTCCTGCATGGTCTCACCTACCGCCGGAGTAACGCCAAAGACCAGTTTATCGCAAACTGGGCACGTACCGGAGATGACCCCCTCGACCATCGTCATGTTACGCTTGGAGTGAGTTGAGCCCAGAACTTCCTGACATTTTGCAGGAATATCTTTTTCACCAATAACACCGCTCCGGATGGCATCATCTAAGTCATGGCTCAAATAGGCAATAATATCTGCATATCTCACCACGCATCCCTCTGCAGTTTCAGGCATATCATGGCTGCTTGAGGGAATAACTTCCCCGTAGCCTTTGGAGTGTTTTGCTATTCCGTCCCGGACCTCATAACTCAAATTAAGACCGGCGCCATCATTTTCCAGGACATCAATAACCCTGAGACTCTGTTTGTAGTGGGAAAAGCCGCCGGGAGCAAGCTCGTTCAAGACGGTTTCCCCGGCATGACCAAACGGGGTATGCCCCAAATCGTGGCCCAAAGCAATCGCCTCAACCAGATCTTCATTGAGGCTCAACCCACGTGCCAAAACCCGGCCAATTTCAGATACCTCCAGAGTATGCGTCAGTCGAGTACGATAATGATCACCCGATGGAGCAAGAAACACCTGGGTTTTATACTTCAATCGCCTGAATGCTTTCGAATAGACAATACGATCTCTATCTCGTTGAAACACGGTTCGAATAGGGCACTGCGGCTCATCAACAACGCGCCCCTTACTTTCAGAACTAAGGCATGCAAACGGAGATAAAATCTTCCGCTCGGCATCTTCTATTTTCTCACGGATCAGCATTGATACTTTCGCAAAAAATTACTAATGGCACCAGATGGCTCAGCATAAAAGTTTGATAAACAAGGCGTGGTGTTTTGTGCAGGGTCTCGACCGTACCATGTGTACGGTCGAGACCCTGCACAAAACCAACAACGCAGTAGATCGGCCTTTTTGCAACGCCATCAGCATTTTATTTCAGGCCATTTTAAATAATGCCAACAAAAATACGTTGTCTTGATCGCAATCGCAAGCTATTCTTTACCAATTCAACTCAATGCGGCCAATTTCCCCTCAAGAATCTCAACACGGGCACTTTTCCACTATGCAACATGAACACTTTATGGAAGAAGCGTTACTCCTGGCAAAATCTGCCCTGAACGCCGGGGAGTTTCCGGTTGGTTGCGTCATTGTTCATGAAAACACCATTGTTGCCAGGGGAAAGCGTCAACAGAGCCAGGAATCGGCTGAGCAGACAGCCAGTGAGCTTGACCATGCTGAAATAATAGCCCTGCGGCAACTTCTTCAAGACCAGCCGTTGATTGATCGCTCTCAGCTGACTGTATACTCGACAATGGAACCATGCCTGATGTGCTTTTCAACCCTGCTGGTCAACGGCGTCCACAACTTTGTTTTTTCCTATGAAGACGTCATGGGCGGCGGCACAAACCTGCCTCTGGCCAGACTTGCTCCTCTCTATAGCAGGGCGCCTGTATACATACACGGCAAAGTACTGCGGCATAAAAGTCTTGCCCTTTTCAAGGCCTTTTTTTCGTCTGGCCAGCAATACCTGCAAGACACCCTTTTAGCAACATACACCCTACAACAGCCCAATGACCAGACAGCTTAAAGCACGCACCCTGGCGTTCCAGCCAAACGAACGCAACATATTTCTGCATATTCTTACCGCCTGCAACCTTTCATGCCGCCATTGTTACATCAACCCAGAGCAGCATGGCAGCAACACCCTTGATCTTGCCACTATCACTGACTGGCTGCAACTTTTTTACCGCAAAGACAAACAAAGCAACATCATTTTTCTTGGCGGAGAACCAACGCTGCACCCGGACCTGCCACAAGCCATACGAATAGCCAGAAAAATCGGCTACCAGTCCATCACCGTTGATACCAATGGATTTTTGCATAACGATCTGCTGGCTAAAATTGATCCTGCAGATGCCGTCATCAGTTTCAGTCTTGACGGTCCGCGCGCTGAAATTAACGACCCAATAAGGGGCAAAAACGTTTTTTCCACCTGCACGAAAAACCTGCGCAAGGCTGTAGATGCCGGGTTTGAAGTCAGTGTCATCTACACGGTTAGTTCACAAAACATCGAATACCTCAAGGAAATGCCCGCCTTATTGCACAAGTTGGGCTGCCGCCATTTCTTCATTCAGGTCATTGGTCTTCGTGGCAAATCAGCAGCTCCCCAGACAGACCACCACTCTGCCTCTCTCCAGGTTTCCTATGAACAGTGGATCGAAACCATTCCCCCCATTGCCCAACATGCCGCCTCTCTGGGAATGCATGTCATTTATCCAAAAGTTTTTCTGGACCGGCAAGAAAATTTTCAATGTGCCGGTGCTGTGGCTGAAAATTTCTTTGTTTTCCCCAATGGCCGGGTCTACACCTGCCCCTTATGTGAAGATTTTCCATTGCACACCTACGAAATAATCAACAATAAATTGATACAGCGCGATGGCCTTACTGAAAAAAACCTCTTTTCTCTGACCATTCCAGAAGGTTGCGTCATGAACAAATTACTACAACCCGGCAGCATTGACTATCTCCCGGACGGGACCCCCAGGCACCGGATCTCCTGCTGTCTGCTTAAGCAGGAAATTCCGGCTGGAGATAAATCGTAGGACTGTGTAGTCCAGCTCCTGTGTTTTATTTCAGTCACCCAGCAAAAACTACTTGACATTACCTTTGTTTTCGTTCATTTTTACCGGCTTAACTGACGTTAAAATGGGCCTATAGCTCAGTTGGCTAGAGCCACCGGCTCATAACCGGTAGGTCCCTGGTTCGAGTCCAGGTGGGCCCACCAGATATACAAACGACACATTGTCATACTAGTTACGAAAGAGTTATAGAACAGATGCAAATCGATATTGCTCTATTCAAAAAAGAGTTCACCCGACCTTTAAAAGTAAGGGGCGAGTTCCAAAAGGTGTAACCGGACAAGGTTACACCTTTTTTATTTGAATTATTTTAATTTATTGTGCACGTGAGCAGCCTAACAACACCCCTAAAATCAATTATTGATGCCATTAACTCAATAGCCCCTTTTTCATATGCTGAAGATTGGGACAACGTTGGCATTCTGGTTGGCGAACCAGACATGAATATTACCGGTATTCTGATCGGACTAGACCCTACAAGTCAGCTTCTTGATGAAGCTCTGCAGATCGGAGCCAATCTTGTCATCACCCACCATCCTGCTATATTTAATCCCTTAAAAAGCATCCGGACCGACACACCGACTGGTGCTTTCATTGCAAAATCA
>Ga0102953_1000070_pt1 | contig 63640 bp, 63 predicted proteins | sample SalPon2A_C_D2_MG_FD_78509 | JGI IMG/M metagenome (GOLD analysis project Ga0102953, IMG submission 78509) | Soil microbial communities from South San Francisco under conditions of wetland restoration - Salt Pond MetaG R2A_C_D2_MG | ecosystem: Environmental > Terrestrial > Soil > Wetlands | place...
ATTTACTCACCCCTTCTTCGGCCACCCCATGGTCACCAGCCATTGTAATCACAGCTTTTCTTGTAATATTGGGATGCAGGCTCCTGGTTTGACCAGCAAGATCAAGCCCTAAATCCATCAATCTGCCTAATGCCCAGTGCGGCAGTGCCAACTGGTCCAGGCGCGATTTGGCTTTTTGGCGCCACTCGCTGCTCTGCGGCCTGATCTGTTCTAAGGTTTCAAGAAGTACACTCATTATTAAGGTCCCTTTATTTTCACAGGAATACCGCAGGTTACCATAAAAACAGTGTCTGCAGATCGTCCGGCTGTCTGGTTACAGCGGCCAACAAGGTCCCGAAAACGCCTGGCAAGTGCATTTTCAGGAATGACGCCGCAACCGACCTCTCCACTGACCAGGAAGACATCACCTGATCGCTTACTACACAATTCAAATAATTTTTCGATATGCAGCTCAATCTCGTCCTCATTAACACTCCCAAGACCCTTTTGATGAAGTAAATTATTGACCCATAATGTCAGACAATCAATGAGAACTACAGCCGCTTCAGGAAGATTTGCCACAGCCTGGCACAAATCGACCTCTTCTTCAACCGTCTGCCACCCTCGTCCTTGACGACTCTCCTTGTGCTTGTCAACTCTGACCGCCATATCGAGGTCTGTTCGGTCAAACACGGGGCAAGTTGCCAGAAAATATTTTTCTGAAGGAAGCATCTTCTCCGCTAATTCCAGGGCAAAATCGCTTTTACCGCTCCGTGCTCCACCAACTATAAAAATACACTGCCCCATCAATATTCACTTATATGCTCTTCATTTAAAGGTTCAATCCGGAAAGAACAGCAGATTTACCATAGACGTCCAATTCAGCATACGTTGCTGGCTTAATGTTAAACAGAAGGTACTCATGAAAGCTCAATCCGAGCAAAATACAAATCATGACCCGAATCACCCCTCCATGACTCACCACCAGTACAGAATCCTTGCCACAATCGAGCAACCTGCTTATCTGGCTGTGAACTCTCTCATAAAAATGCTGATTGTCTTCACCATCCGGAAAGGCAAAACTCAAAGCATTTTGACTCCATTGATCAACCAATGCCGGGTCCAGGCGGCAGATTTCATCAAAAGTGGCACCTTCCCAGCGACCAAAATCGACTTCTTCCAAATCCTTTTCGATTGTAACTTCACAACAGGTTTTTCCTTTGACAATCTCAGCCGTTTGGCGGCACCTGAGCAAGGGGCTACAATAACATCCTGTAATTGCATGCAAAGAAAGCCTTTCAGCTAATCGGTCTGCTGCTTGAGCACCCTCAACCTCACAAATTGGCACATCCAAGGATCCAACATACCTATTTTTAAACTGTTCACCAGTCTCTGCATGTCTCGCTAGAAAAAGTTTCATAAGAACGTAACACCATAATCCTGACACATCAGAAACGAAACAAAATTCCACTCAATAGACCGTAGCTCTTTTTTTGTCAAAAAGACGCAAAAGAACGCAGGCCCCGGAACCCACCGCAGTTCATAACCCACGATTCCCTAAAATCATCACATTTCGCCAAAAACTACCAGATACTGAGATCTCACACAAGCATCCTGCCCCTCTAACCAACCCGTGAAGCCAATATTCCAGGCCCAAATTCAGGCGCCATTGCCTCCTTGAACCCTACCCAACCGCAAAATCCACAGAAACAATATTCAGCTGCTCATGCTATTGGAGATAGACCAGTCATCTGCACGTCCATATCCCTTTTACCGACAATCAGTAACCCTTACCAACAGCACGGCATATGCCCTGACAAAGTCCACAAATAAAGCAGCACATGCACTACGGCGAGTCAACACGCCCACAGGTGAAAGGGTGCAGAGAACACTCTTTGCGGGAAGCATGACCCAGCTATTATCTAATTATGTTTTTACTATAAATAACAAAAGCCTTTAAAGCAGATACCATAAATTCATTCTTTTTTTTATTATTTTCTTAAATTATTTTTCTGTTATCGGAGGTGCCCAAGCTCACAGGACATTAAGACCGAACCGAAACCACAAAAGGCAAAAAAATTAGTAATAAGTAGATAACAGGAGTAAATGTGAGAAAACGTGAGATATTAATTGTTAACATTTTTGTCAGCTTTGAGACATCAACGCAACTAACCACTTAAAAACATGTCACTTTTTATGTAGAAATACCACCTCCCATGTTTATAGGCTTTTTCACAGGCCAGCGTTGCCATCGCCACTCCTGAGAGGTCTGACAACTTGTTGAAAACTTGCAACATAGTTTTGTTAAAATTCTATTAAATCGGCTTTGACAGCATCTCTTTTTTTTGATTAAAAAGTGCAAACCGAAGGGCACAATGATACGACATTGCAGCATCTTTGTGGTTAAAAATGTAAAGTAAATTTTAATTTAAATGTCCTTTTTCTGTACCGTATATCAGTTTTACACAAATCTGAAATCCTTAAATTTAGAAGATGGACGCAGCCAATATGAACTGGGAACAAATCAAGACCAAACTCTCTTCGACCTTATCCCAAGATATTTTTGATCTCTGGATTAAACCAATTAAATGTTTGCATATCGATGACAAACTCATAGAACTTTATGGGCCTGACCGTTTTTTTTGCTCGTGGGTTTCTGAAAATTTTTTAGCAGATATAAAAATGGCAGCCGCTGATTGTGATTGCGCAAATCGTGATATAAAGTTTACTTGTGATTCACAAAGCACATCACCAAACGATATTGCCAGTCCTGAATCAGCCAAAATACAGCTTCGCCTTCCCAACATTCCGAAGTCAAACACATTTGTACGTACCCTGAATCCGCGTTATGTTTTCAATGAGTTTGTGGTCGGTAAAAGCAACGAAGTGGCTTACTCCGTCTGTAACGCATTGGCCGAAGGAGACACCTCCTTCGGCCAATGCCTGTATATAAACTCAGCAACCGGCCTTGGCAAAAGCCACCTTACCAACGCAGTTGCTCATCACATCCTTGAACACACCCCGGGAATCCGGCTTAATTACCTTACTGCTCAACAGTTAACCGCTGAAATGGTCCGTTCAATACAGTCACGGAAAATGGACTCGTTTAAGGATAAGTTTCAAAGCAGCGATGTTCTTCTTATGGAGGACATGCAGTCCTTAACGGGTAAGATCAAGACACAGGAAGAACTTAGCCTGTTGTTTGATGTCCTTCTTGAGACAGGGAAAACTGTTATATTCACTGGAGCCAAGCCACCGCGGGAGATCGAGGGCCTTGATCCTGCAGTACAGTCAAGGCTCTCATCAGGGCTTGTCACAACGATCAAAGAACCCGACCTGCAAACAAGACTTTTAATCGTTGAAAGAAAAGCGAAAAACTTAAACCTTATTCTGACAGAGGCGCTTTGCGAATACATTGCCAACCAGATCACAGGCGATGTTCGCCAAATTCGAAGCGCGCTGATCGGCCTGAAGGCGAAATCTAATCTGCGCAGAATGTCCCCGGATATGGACATGGTTAAAGAAGTTTTAGCAGACGTAATAGTTCGACAACAATCCCTGACACCTGAATTGATCAGAGATTTTATCGCTGATCAATTCAATCTCTCTTCACAAGACCTGTTGTCCAAATCACGGAAAAAAGCTCTTACCTTTCCACGGCAGATTTCCATGTATTTTTCAAGAAAATATACTGAAAAAGCACTCAATGACATTGGCAAAGCCTTCAACCGTGACCATTCAACTGTGGTTCACTCTATTCGAGTGATAAGCGATGCCATTAACCAAAACAACAGCACAAGAGGACAAATTGAACTGCTTGATCATAAATTCAACAAGCAGTTTCTCGCCCTTTAGACAGGCATAGTTTGGCAAGACCTTATACTGGCACTACCAGGACGGTCTTGAGCCTGAATAGCGCCTAAAAGTACACCGGCTTGACCTTTGCTTCATCCACACCTCTAGCCCCGCCCGCTTTCACCGCAAGGACCGTCTTGCTGGCTGACCGTATCATATCGTTCATTCCAATGCCATCCCAGCCAAACCCACAGATATGCAGCCCAGGGTTCTCGTCTTCAACCCTCCTCCGCCATTTCAACAGCTTGGGATGGTCCATCTCAAGCTGCGGAATAGCATGATCAGGTCGAAGAACATGCGTAAAAACAGGTGGTTCAGGCATCTCGATCAACTGGCTGATATCGGCATACACCTGCTCGATAAGCTCTTTGTCAGAAAGCTCAAGCCGCTCAGGGTGTCTCCTGCCCCCCACTAAAGCCTCAATAAGAACATGTCCGTCTGGAGCTCGATCGGGAAACATATGGGAGGTAAACATGGTGCCAAGGGTAAAACGGTGCTCTCTTTCCGGAGCCAAATAACCAAATCCGTAAGGCACCTTTGCAGAGTTTGTAAAGCCCAGCACGACATTAATAATTTTGGCAACAGGAATACATGATACCGGAGGGATTTTAATTGGTGACAAAAGCTGCAGAGCCTGATTGACTGGTACTGCTACAATAATATCTTTCGCACTCAAACGGCCCTTGTCAGTCTGTACTTCCCAGTGTTCATTTTTATTTATGCTCTGAACCAGGGTATCATACTCTATCCGCTCACCCTCAGTCAGTACAGCAATCAATTTTTCCATGCCCTCCGGAAAATTCAGCATTGATGGGAGCCTGCCTAACTTTTCCTTTGTCCGGGATGCCTTTTTCTTACGAATAAGTCCACGCAACAGAGAGCCTGAATCTTTTTCAAGTTGCCGCACTCCCGGCATGACTGCGTCAATACTCAGTCGAGTATAATCCCCGGCAAAACTTCCAGACACTGCTGCATCAACTAACGGCAAGAGTTCCTTTCCAAATCGATAAGCCACCCATTCACCTATCGTCTGATCTTCACTCTTGGGTTTTTTCCAAAGATCAGCAAACACCCTGAGCTTGCCTGACATCGAGACAAGAGGCGTTTGCAGAACTGTTTTCAGACTTTGCGGCAGTCGTGTAATCTTTCCATGATGACAGACATACCTGTAAAAATCCCCAAGCGGCGCCCTTTGCGCTTCTTCATACAAGCCGGTATCATGAAGCAACTCCTGACTTTCCCTGGTATTATCTAAAAAACCATGTGGCCCCCATTCCCCCTGGAAGCCCTCCATTTTAAAACTTTTTACAGCTCCACCACTCCGAGTACTTTTTTCCAGAATGCAGAGATTGGCCTCCGGTATATGCTTGTGCATAAAATGTGCAGCACTGAGCCCCGATAACCCGCCACCAATAATGAGTACATCATACAAACCTTCCATAGCCTCTCTCAATTTCATTTTTGATCCTGTCACTCTTCAACCTGATTGGCAGAATGACAAGAAAAATCGTCTTTACGGATTGCGCTAAAAATGCGCAACCGACAACAGTTATAGTTTATGTAAATATAGGCTTGCAGGCAAAGGAATATCCTTTTATTATCGTTTTGTGAAAAATTCTCCCAAAAAACAAAAAAAAATCCTAATCATTTCATACTCTTTCAGCGGTCAGACCAATGGCTTAATACGCCGCATGGCTGCATCCCTAAAAGAGCAAGACATAAAAGTCATTATAGAGAAAATCACCCCGGTCAACCAACTCCGCTTTCCACTCACCACAATTCCTGCCTGCATTAAAATGATGCTGACAACGTTTGTGCGCCGTAGAATACCCATTGCACCACTGTCAACCAACATCCAGCAAAAATTCAATTTAATTATCCTTGCCGGGCCAACCTGGTCTTACAACCCCAGCGGCCCAGTTCTGTCGCTCATTGATCGCGACGGTCCAACTCTTTTTAAAGGACAAACAGTCTTGCCACTCATCTCCTGCCGTGGATACTGGCGAATGCACTGGTTTGGCCTGAGGCGCCTGTTGAAAAGCTGTGGCGCAACAGTTCCAAACTGCATCGTTTTTTCCCATCCGAACAAAGAACCGTGGCGAACAATTGGTGTATTTTTCAAAATTGCCGGAAAAAACCCAGAATGCCATCATTTCCTGGGCAAATACTACAATCATTTTGGGCACTCCAAAGACCAGCAGAATGAAGCTTCACACTTTGGTAAGATTTTAGGCACAGCCTTAAACACAAACCAGCCCTTAATTTCCTTGAACTTTCAAACCCCCAACGCACTTCCCTAACCAGCACCTGCTTCCAATACTCCCGACAAGGTGTAAGGGCTATTCCTCTAGAACTCTATCCCCTTTTGTGCCTGAACTCCCTTGGCATAGGGATGCTTAACCACATGAATGTCCGAGACAATATCAGCTATATCAACCAGGTTTCGGCTCGCATCCCTGCCGGATATAACAACGTTAAGCGACTGTGGTTTATTCGATAAGACCTCAATAATCTCCTGCTCGGGCACCAGGTCATAGGTGACAAGATAGGTCAGTTCATCAAGAACAATCAAATCATAGGCACCACTCTTAATTTTCTCTTGTGCCAACCTCCAGGCACTTTCTGCCGCATCTTTGGTTTTTTGTCTATCCCCCTCCCAAGTGAAGCCTGTTCCCATGGCATGAAACTCTGCTTTTTCCTTAAAAGCAGAGAAAAATTTCGCCTCACCAGTAGGCCACTTGCCTTTAATAAACTGGATAATACAAACACGAAAGCCCTGACCAAGTCCACGGAGTGCCTGACCTAGGGAGGCGGTTGTTTTTCCTTTTCCATGACCGGTATAGACTATTATGAGCCCTTTACGTTCCATAAAACAATGTATAGACTTTTTTAAAGTGCAACACAAGTATGCTGTGTCAATAAATACCTATAAAACAGTACCCGACGAATCCAACGCTCCCATACTGCAAAAAAAAAGAGGACCAGGCAAATGAAATGCCTAGTCCTCTTTGCAAGAAATATATATGTAAAAACTACTGACCAGGTCCAGACAACCGTGCCTTCGCATCGGCGACAAGTTGGCTTATAGGGGTGCCATTGGCAGCAGTTGCTGCCGGATTAACCTGTAGCAGGCCCTCCCAGGAAGCAATCGCACCCTGGATATCTTTCAGATCATACAACTGCACAATGCCTTTATTGAATCGAGCCAGTTCATGGCTCGGATCAGCCATAATAGCTTTATCAAAGGTAGCAATCGCCTGCTGCGGCTGACCACTTCTTCTGTACATCACACCTAAATCAGTTAAAACATTGGCATTGCCAGGCTGAAGTTGATCGTATTTTGTGTAGGCCGTGATTGCCTTGAAATAATTAGACGTATCAAAGTACAAATTCCCCAATTCAACCCAGGCAGCAGAATCAGCAGGATTGGCTGAAACACGCTGTTCCAGAGCCAGTATCGCACTTGCTTGCTGAGCCGTGGGCCCACCTTGTTGCATGACACTCTGGGGAGGCGCCCCACCTCCCTTATTTTGAACAACAGAAGGAGAATCCGACTGGAAAGAGCTATATACTACTCCGATCATAAATCCTACAAACAAAGCCACTCCCGCCGTAATATACAGAGTTTGCTTCGTTACACCATTATTTCCATTACCCATACAATCAACTCCTTAAGATTATTTTATTCTTTGCTGTGGCTGTGCTGTCATGATAATAAAACCGCCAACTCAGTCGGCGAATCGCAGCTCATGGATTTATAGTGTACAATCAAGAGTGAAATGTCGCAATATCGGATTACGCGCAACCTGCTGTTTGTTCCCAGACGCAGCAATCGAGGCTTAGGAGATAGCAACTTGCCCTATGAGGGGACCATTTAAGTTGCACTAATGGAAATCCTGTCGTAGCCTTCAAGATTATTAGCCTCTATGACACGTTTGACATCTTCAACGTAGCGCTCCTTGCGCTCCGAGTAATGCAATAATCCTTCTGAAAGCAAATATGGATCGAGGGTCTCTTGGCGAATCTGACGCAAGTCATCGTAAGCAGATACCCTGTTAATGGTCAAGACATAGGCACGCACAGACTCAAGAATTGAATCATAAAGTGCTATTCGATGCGTTTTGCCAGCATCCCGCCGTGCCGGCAAAATTCCTCTTTGACCCCAAGTCCACATGCCGAAGAGATTATTAGCTTCGGTGGCAAAACGCGAACTTCCCCAGGAAGATTCAATGGCGCCCTGGGCAACTATCAGGCTTAACGGCAAAACATTCACACGTTTAAGAAGTTCTGTCGCATTCTCTGTCCGATATTTTTTAGTAATCGTTTCAACGAATGCAACACTATTCGCACCCAGACTCTCCATCCATCCGGGATGGGCCTTGGAGAAAATAAGCTCCGCTGGATTACCTCCAAGTTGATCCAAAATGGCTAAGAGTTCCTGGCGCTCCTCCTGGACTTCTTCAAGAACAACCATCGCAGCAGGCAGCACAGAGACAATAAATGCCTTCTTTTTATCCGGCAAAGTGACAGTCCCCAAGTCCGCAGGAAAGCGTGAAACCATTACATTGGTGGGGTGATCAAGTGTTTCGATGTCCCATAAATTCTCCTGCTTTAATTCGCGAATAAGCTCTTCGGCGGATGAAACCAGGATGCGGCTGCTTGAACGTTCTGCGGTCATCGAAGAATCGGACACAGAAAGTAAATTTTGATCAGAACTCATGAAGTGGCCCACTCTATAGCCTAGAGATGGCCCTTCACCACTCCAAATGACAAACGACATAATTACAATTAAGCATGTCAATGCAAACAGGCTATGCGCTTTTCTCCAATTGCCAAGGTCCTTGGCAACACTGCTGTTTTGACACCACAGAATCTGAAATCTGCCTGGCGAAACAGCAACTTGGGCTAACAACATCTTAGCAGGATGGGCACACAGACGGCACAAACGGAACGATTGCGCTAGAGAACGATAATAGAGGTTTTTCATTTTTTTCTTTGCATCTTACAGGCAGAATTTTCATGCACACTACCCGAAATTAATAATAATAGAAGCAGAACCACCTTTTTATCAACTGCGGATCAACCTCGTTTTTTATTGTACGAATTTCTTTGCAACATGCATGCCGTTTCTGTCGAACCAATAGTTCCTTTATTTTCAATAGGTTATATTTTTAAGAAAAAATATTGGCATATAAAAACAGTCAAATTCACCACTCAACGACTGTTATTTGACCCATTGTACCCATTCAACGATACGCCGGGGAAATATCGAAAAACACCGAACTGTAACTGTTCAGCATTGCCTCATGTACAAGAAATAGGCTTGTGCCCTATACACCGTGTATGTAAACAGGCCTATGACGCAGTAGATGTGGGAATGCTGAATAGTTACGACCATTCAGCATTATTCCGGCAAAAATTTCCCATCCTCATATTTCCCGGCTATTTGGCTTCCATCTGGGAGCGTCAATGTGCCTCGCCCTTCCATTGCTCCAGCGATAAAACTTCCTTCCCATACGGAATTATCGGGAAGCGTCAACTTCCCTTTACCATGAAATTGTGCCTCCTTAAACTCTCCTTCATACACCCCCCCGCCAGGTTGAGTTAATTTGCCAAATCCATCAAACCTTCCACCCCAAAAGCCTCCTACATAGTGAAGTCCATCGGGCATTACCAAAGACCCCTGCCCTGAGAACTTGCCATTTTTGAAAGCTCCTTCATAGCGCCCCAGCACAGGCCCAGTTAAGACTCCATGTCCATTAGGTACTTCCCCGACAAGCTCCCCTTCAAACTTACTTCCATCTTCAAATTCAATTATACCTTCCTCAGCCATAATATCTCCTGATATTTCGCAATTAACGTGCTTAACAATGGGTGCTAAATAAAAAAAGGACAGGCTTGTTACCCGCCCCTTACTCCTATTTGAGGCCCTGGAAAGCTACCATCAAAACCGGCTCTCTGTCAATCCCTCACAGATTAAGGGAATATGATATACGCGAGCACCCATAAAACCTGACCGGTTTGTCCGTTGTTTTGTCATCTCTATGCACAAGTGAAACCGAGGGCCAATTGCCTCATATGAGACAAGGTTGAACCGGTTAAGAACTGCCAGAATTGTTAAGGGAACAAGGAGGGATGCTAAAAATCGCTACCGAAATCTACAGGGAGTTGTTTACCACATATTGGGGAAAAAAATGGTAAACGGAGTGTCAAGGTACCATTTCTAAATTCAACTTTTGCGGCATCGGCATCGACTTCATGAAAGAACCGGTATTTGCCATCGTACTGGATATCTGCTGTCTTCGCTGAAACATAAAATCCACAGAGGGCGATATGCAGTTCGTAGCCACCCGGCTCCACCCCAGGCAACTCCACTGTGACAAGCAATGATTCATGTTTATGGTCATAATCATAGGTCACTTCAGGACTTTTTATCAATTTTTGGGTGTCGATAGCCATAATTCAATTATCCAGCAGAGGGCTCTATTTTTCAAGGATATATCCATTGTTTGGGTCCAGCCATTCGCCACTGTCAAGACGTTGCAAATGTGCCTCACAAATCACTGGCGCCTCATCAGCACGAATGATTTTTTCAAATCTTCCCATAAAATGTATGGTTGCCTCACCATCCCTTTGATAAATACCTTTTATTATAACTGTATCAGGATTCAAAGATGCCGCATCCTGGTCGGGGAAACCATGCAGGCTGCAGTTGCTGGTAATTGCCCCTGAAAGAAGCGCCTGATCAATGTCATCAATTGTCAATCTATCCGATGTGACTGTTTCATCCTGGGCAAAACAGTTACTTCCGGCATAAAGGCATATGCTTATTATCAAAAAAAATGCTGCTATTATTTTCATATTATTTTTCCTCCATGGGTTATGAGACGCTGACAGGTTTACTCAGGGGGACTTCCATGACAGTCAGTGCAATCTTCACCCATGGGTCCACCAGAATAATTATGGCAACGGTCGCATTCTGTAGAGTCTTCCCAACGATAGGGCAAACCCCAGGTGACGGCAGGCTCATTAATATGGCATTCGACATTACTGCAGGTCTTGGTTGCCTGGTCAAAAGATGCCAGTGAAAGGTCAATGGGGGTCGTATTACCACTCCAAGTGGAGATATAGGTGAAGTTGTTCACCGTGTCAAAGGCGACATCAACAGCGCCGTTGACATGTTTTGCCTTATCGTAAAGCGGAACATCGTAATAAAATCTCCTGTTCGTTATTGTATCGACACCCCAACCAAAGCCGTATGTTTCGTCATACTCCTGCACCGTATCATAATGGCAGGTGCGGCAGCCTATAGGCTGAAAGCTCATGTTATAGATATGCAGATTTTCATATCCATACTGATCAACCCAGTAATGGCTGTCGCCGGCACCTCCGTCGTTGTCTTCTGCGGATGTCTCTGGTGGATAATCATGGCAGCTGTTACAGGTTAAAGAGCCGCCGCTGGAGCCCCAGACCATATCCTTGTAGTTCCTTGCGGTAAGAATATTGTCAGGGAGTGGACGTGGAAAAGCATCAGGAGGATGCAGCCAACCGGTTGATTCCGGCCAGGGCATTGGGACAACGTCATCAGTAGTCCATGCATTGCCACTGTGACAGTATACGTTGCTGCAAGTGTTTGTCCCCTGATTATAAGAGCCGTTGGGGCTCAGTGCCTTCAGCGAATCAACAGGCGCAGCAGCATTGGCCAGCTCCACATCACCCCAGACCTGGTTGCCGTGGTAAGCCTTATCCAGGGGATGACAGTTGCCGCAACCTAACAGGTTGACAGAAGAGACCTGACCACCGGTAAAATCCTGCGTAATCCGCAGGTCGCCATAAACGATATCGTCAGGGATGCTGGCATGAGCGCCAAAATGGCCGGCATGAGATCCTGTGGATGGCGCAATATTATGACAACTACCGCAGACCAGCACAAAGTCTGGATCATGCCAGCCATCCTTGAATTCGTCCGTTGCCGGATTGCCACTGCCATCCTGATGGCAGCTATAACAGACATCTGTCTCATCAAGGTCATACAGACCGTCTCCATTTGAATCCGTTCCTGATTTAAAGTTAGGAGGGCTCGAATGGCAGGTTGAACAACTCACACCTGCCATATCAAGATGTTCAGGATGCTTGCCGGTGGTTGGGATACCATGATCAACATCAGGCACCTTGTCGGTATGGCAAGTGGCGCAGGTGGCAGGGTTGCCGCTGGCAATAGCGTTCTGGACAGCTACCAGCGGTGGAGAACTGTTCCCGTCATAGGCATGACAACTTGCGCATGCATTTGATGAACCGTCTTTGAGGCCGTCGAGATCATGCTCCACAAGAATTGTCTGCCAGGTGCTCAATCCCAGTGAAGTGTTGTTGGCAATGTCGTAGTCATTGTGACAGAGCGCACAACCCTGCTGCGCACTTTGCGAGGTATCAACAAAAGGATTATAACTAACCTGATTTGTCTCTGAACTGTGATGCGCCGTATGGCAGTTCAGACAGCTTATCTGGGTGCCGTTCAAACCATCCTCAATCGCCTGTTCGACTGTGCTCACACAAATCTTCGTACCGGAGTAGGCGTGGCAGAGGGTGCAGTCGTTTTGGTGCAGAGTGTCAACGTCAGCCTGTGTTGCCAATGTACCAGTACCGGGTAAACCTAGAACAGTAGTGTCGCTGGTATGACACTGGCCGCACACGCTGTCTATAATTCTGTTGTTGTGGGCTGTATCTGAAGCATGCTCTGCAGCACGGTTTTCATGGCAGGTATCGCAGGTCGGGTTTGGAGAGTCATTATCCACCTTTGCCCAGACGAAATACGTGTAAACCCCTGTATCATAATTATCTTCATCATGCCAATCGTGGCATGAGATGCAGCGGATAATCGAGCCGGCTTGCATATTGTTGCCAGCCGTTCTTACGGTTTTGCCATAATGTCCTGGCAATAGAGCATTTACCTGAGGTGCATGACAATCTACGCATGACCCATCCGGGGCCGAGGTAGAGATGTGAAAATTGTATTCCTCAAAATTACCGAAACCATTAACATTCTCAAGACCATGACAGTTGATACATGGCATTTCGGAAGAAGATATATCCTGACCATCGCAGTCCTGATCAATGCCATCGCCCAAAATTTCCCCATAGGGGTGAATATTAGGATTATTGTCGTTGCAGTCATCAACACTGCCTTCGCAGGAGCCAATGGAAGTAAAGCCGTCCCCGTCATCGTCAAAGGTCAGTCCTTCATCAACCAGGCCATCGCAGTCGTTGTCAAGGCAGTCACAAATCTCCGGGTTGCCGGGAAAGTTATTGGGGTCGCCAGGCTGGCATAAAGGTGGTGAATATAAGACGATTTTTGAAAGTATTGCTGTCCCGGCGGCAATTGTTAATGAACCTTGGATTCTGGTTACCATGTAATTATCCGAAAAATCGCAGTTGTTGCCGCCATCAAGAATAACAGATACATCATTGCCAAGGTATATGTCTTCTTCAGCGATTCCCCCGGCCCTCAGCTTTATAGTAAAATTACTCAAACCAGAGAGCATTGCGGAGTCATAGGCTTCCATTATTGTGTTGAAAGGGTTGATGCCCTGAAGCCAGACCGGGATCGGGTTAGCACATTGTTGAAAGGACGCGGTAATTGAGTCGTCAGCCGAAACATTATTGAAGGTATAAGAAGAAACCAGACCAGCAGAGCCGCTGTTCGTGACAACATCATATACTTCATAGCCTAAATCAGGATTTATGATGAATGTCTGGTCGCTGCCGGATGCCACCGTTACTTCCCCTGACGGCGAAATACTGCCACCAGTGCCCGCGCTTGCGCTAACAGTATACGAATAACTTACAGCACCGGAGTGAAACAGCATGAAAAAACACGCCGAGACAACGAAGAAACCTTTATTCATTTTCATACTACTACCCATTTTTATATTTCATGTAAACCTGGCAGGATTCGCATCACTGACAACTCGCCGGTATTATCAATCCATACCCACTTCAATTTTTGATTCACCAATTAGGGTGCAATAATTAAGCCGGAAATGCTATTGAAAATAATTACCATGAAAAACAAAATGTTACAAGGTTGATGGCCAACGCAAGCCTTGCCTAGAAAAACATATTTTGGGGATTTGGCCAAGTGAAAATGGGGAAATACTCAAAATTCACAACGGAGAAACCGTGACAAAAGCCAAAACTCATTTGACAAAACAAGGCCTCGTCCAGTTGCCCTGGCCAGAGCCAGGGCACTGTATGATCCTCACGAGTCTAGAACCTTGGCCGCCTCAAGGGCTGCCAGGGCTGCGCCGTCCAGCACCTCAGCCTCTGGCCGCTTCATCTGGTCCAATATCTGATTGGCCAGGACCTTGCCAAGCTGCACGCCTTCCTGATCAAAGGAGTTGATGTTCCAGACAAAGCCCTGGAAGGCAATTTTTGCCTCATAAATGGCCAGAAGCGCCCCCATACTATACGGCGTTAATCTGTCGGCAATAAGGACCGAGTTCGGACGGTTCCCGGCAAATTTTTTATTGGGGTTCTCACTTGCCTGTCCTCCTGCCAAGGCCATGGACTGGGCCAGCAGATTGGCCACTAATTTCTGCTGCGACGAGGTTTGCTCAATGGTGATATCCTGCTTATATTGGCTCTGGCGATAACCGATAAACTCCACAGGTACAATTGTCGTGCCTTGGTGAATCAACTGGTAGAAGGCATGCTGGCCATTTGTACCAGGCTCTCCCCATACAATGGGGCCACTTTGGTACTCAAGACCCCTTCCCTGTCGGTCAACTGACTTGCCGTTGCTCTCCATGTCACATTGCTGCAGATGGGCCGTAAAGCGGATTAAAGCCTGGCTGTACGGCAGAATCGTCACCGTTTCATGACCAAGAAAGTTGCGGTTCCAAATTCCCAAAAGAGCCAGCATCAGCGGAATATTCTTCCTGATATCAGTCTGCTCTGCATCAACATCAACCTGATGCGCTCCCTGCAGGATTTCAACAAACTGGTCATAGCCCAGAGCAAAACCAAGCATAACAGCTCCGACCATCGAAGTCGCACTGTAACGACCGCCGATATAATCAAACATATAAAATGAGCGTAGATACCGATCAGGATTGTCCATTGGGCTCCCTTTGCCGGTTACCGCCACAAAATGTTTATTCGGGTCCAGGTCAGCCTTAGCAAAACAAGAACGCACCAGTTCTTCATTGGTGAGTGTTTCAAGGGTCGTGCCGCTTTTAGAGACCACATTGACCAGGGTCGTTTCCAGGTTCATCTCCTTCAGTACCGCCGCCGCATCATCAGGATCGACGTTTGAGATGAAGTGGACCCTGCGCCCCTCCACCGCAAAGGCCTTCAGGGCCAGATACAGTGCCCTAGGCCCCAGGTCAGAACCGCCGATGCCAACCATCAGCATATCGGTAAATTTTTCTGATTTATGATTGACCAGCTTTCCGGAATCTATTTCCGCAAGAAAATCTTTGAGCTTCGCCAACTCGGCACAAGCCTGAGATGACGCCTCCCCATGACACGGGTGAACAGAAAACACGTCTCGAACGGCTGTGTGCAGAACCATTCTGTTTTCGCTGTCAAAACCGTCAATCCGATTAATCACCTCGCCGTGCTTCATCCCCATATACTGAGGCACCGCCTGGCTCTCATCGGCCAGTTGCTGAAGAGCATCAATAACACTCTCATCAATACGCTGTGCACCATAGAGCAACCGATATTCAGCCATATCAATGATATAGGAAGCTATCCTATCACGATTTAAGCCGTTTGGGGCGGTCAAATCATAGGGGTGCTGAGCCAAAACTCTCAGAGTATTTGCGGCCTGCGTCTGGGCAAGCCCCTTGTATTCAGACATTTTTTCTCCTTAAATTGATGTTTTTCGCCAAAAACCAACCCCCGCCACAAGTCTCAATAACTACTTGATTTTAAAACAAAAAAAACAAAACCCTGATCTCCAGACAATGATTTTCACCATTTTATTCAAAAAACTCTTTTAAATTAACCAGTTATAGAATAAATATAGAGTATCTTCTCGAGGAAGTCCTTAGAATTTTGGGTTCGACAATGCCGATCATCTTAACCAAACCGATAAAAACATTCTGGCTTCAGTATATAAATCTTCGCCCATCAATGACAATTAATTTATGCAACTACGGTACTATAGGATTTTGAGGGAACCACATGACAGTCCTTATTGCAGAGCACGAGTTGGTGCACTCCTGTCAGGTGCTCTTCGGCGCTGAGACAAATATCACGAGAGCATTTCTCGAATACCTCCAGCCTTCCGGAATAAAAAGCGCCTACAGAAAAAAAGCCTTTGAGACCCACCCTGATACCCTTGTCGGCAGAAATGGCAGCCAGGCTCAACAAAACAGCGACCTTTTTCAGGTTGTCCAACAGTCCTATGAGAATTTAAAATGTTATTTGGAGGCCAGAGAGCAGGGATTTCGATTCAAGGTTATATCTCCCAGTTCTCACTCGCCCCAACGTCATCCGGCCACCGCTCAGAAAACCAGCCCCAGACCCACATCGCCTCAAAAGACGAAAAGTCGACAGACTGACTCAAAAAAACACACCTCAAACCACGCCAGAACCAGAACGGATCGTCGCCAGAACCAGTCAAACACAAAGTGCTACACCTCATGGGACCAAGCCAGGCTCAACCGCTCAATCCCTTCCCGGCCGCTGCTTTTTGGCCATTATCTCTATTATTCCGGAATAGCCAACTGGCAAACCATCATCAAGGCCATTGTCTGGCAACGCACCGAGCGACCGAAAATAGGTGAGCTGGCCCGCAAATACGGGTGGCTGTCCAGCAAAGATATTCTCACTATTCTCAAAAGCCGTAAACTCTCCGACTCTTTTGGCAAGTCAGCGGTTTCCATGGGACTGTTGACAGATGCCCAATTGCGAATCCTGCTGTTTCAGCAGAAAAGAATCCAAAAGAAATTCGGACAGTATTTCGTCAAGAACAAGCTGCTGACCGCCTTTGAACTACAGTCCCTTGTGCATCAATTTTATTCCCACAACTCCTCCGCAGCGCAGCAGGCGTCTTCATACCGTGGCAGGATGTAACTCTTGATTTATAACAACTTAATTTATTTTCTGGTTGTTATCGTCATCTTGTCAACAAATTCAGCACCAGCCCATCCCCAATTTCCCGCCACCATAACTCTTGCTGTGTTTTTAGCAAAAGCTGTTTTTTATCGCTGGTATCTCACTCGCATTTTTGACAAGAAAAAAGTGTATAACGCCACTCATTACTCTACGGCAGAGCGAAAAGGGGCCATTTGGGCAATCATCATCTTTAGTTTGGACGTCTACCTGCTTGACTGCCAGTACTACTTCAATCTCCTGCCTCTTGCCAACAAACTGCCTGTTATCTCAAGCTTCTCCTGCCTCACCCTTTTTGTTCTTTATCTCATCCTGTTGTGGGACGCCGCAGCCCACAGCTACCAGTCGTCGTTTGGCCAGAAAGAAAACCATCGCGCCTTTATAATGACCAATATAAAAACAAATCTACCAATTGTTCTGCCATGGCTATTGCTCTCACTTCTGGCCGATATCCTGCAGCTTGCCTCGGTACCGATCATCAAAGATTTTCTCAGTTCAGCCTGGGGAGAAGAGGCAATTTTTGTTCTTTTTTTCATCTTCCTGGCAATCATCTTTCCTGCAATAATAACCAGGCTCTGGGGCTGCACACCACTGCCGCCAGGCCCGACACGCCAAAAGATCGAGAGCTTCTGTCGCTCTCAGAATGTCCACTACAAAGAGATTATGGTTTGGCCACTGTTTGAAGGACAGGCACTCACTGCCGGAGTGATGGGATTTACCAGGAAATTTCGCTATCTCCTCGTCACCCCCGCCTTGCTTGCCGCACTCTCTCCTGCAGAAATTGAAGCGGTAATGGCCCATGAACTCGGCCATGTGAAAAAAAGGCATCTACAGTTGTATTTTATTCTTTTTCTCGGCTTTGGCACAATGGTGCAGCTGGCAACCTATCCTATGCTCTATATGCTTACCAATTCGGACCTTTTTTACCAGGCGGTTCATTTTGCCAACAAAAAACCGGGCAATGCCCTGGCCCTGGCCAGCACTTTTTCGATGCTTCTTTTGATGATTGTCTATTTCAGGTATATCATGGGTTTTTTTATGCGGAATTTTGAAAGACAGGCAGACCTTTTCGCACTAAAAACGATGGGTACCTCAACCTACCTGATTAATGTTTTTGAAAAAATAGCCTGGCTCAGCGGCAACATCCGGGAACTGTCAAGCTGGCACCATTTCGGCATCGGTCAGCGGATTGACTGCCTGATCAGATGCAGCCGCAATCCCTCACTGATACAGCGCCATGACCGGAAAGTCCACATCGCCCTGGCCACCTTTGCCATTGTCTTTCTGCTCTCTTTTTTCGCCCTGTGGAAAATGCCCGACACCTTTCTGGCTGGCCCATCACGGGAAAAATTTGCAGAGGCCGTAATCCGCCAGAAAATTTCGGAAGAACCCCGAAATTACGCCTGGCAGCAACTCTTAGGAGACCTGCAGTACAGCAGACAACTCTACCAGGATGCTATCCGCGCCTATTCATCCGCAATAGCGCTTAATCCGGAACAGCCGGAGGTCCTGAACAATTTAGCATGGATCCTCCTGACAGCAGAAAATCCGAGAGTGCAAGACCCTCCACGGGCGCTTGCTCTTGCCAAGCAAGCTGTCATTATTCAGCCCAGTGCCCATATTCTCGACACGCTGGCCCTGGCGTACTGGCGAAATGGTTTCAGAGAACAGGCTGTTTTAGCAGAAAAAAGGGCCATAGCACAGCAGCCAGCTGACCTGCCCTACTACATTCACCAACTTAAGAAATATGCTGAAACAACACCCCCTGCTTCTTCCCCAACTCAGGAGAAAGCCAATGATCATTAAACAATTGCTGGTCGGCAACTGGGACGTTTTCTGTTACATCATTGCCTGTCCGGAGACAAAAGAAGCCCTGGTGCTAGACCCTTCCGCAGAAGTTAAACGAATATATTCAACTGCTACAAAGAATAATCTTTCAATCAGATACATCTTCAACACCCACCGCCATCAGGACCACACAGCAGGAAACCGACCACTGCAGCAACTTACCGGCGCCTCCCTGGCAATGCATGTCTTAGACAGTGAAGACTACCCGGATGCCAACATTTTATTTGAGGAGGAGACACGCTTTTCTCTCGGCACCCTGGCCATTGACATACTGCATACACCGGGGCATACGCCTGGCGGAATCTGCCTGTACTGTCAAGGTCAACTGTTCAGCGGCGATACTCTCTTTGTTGGTGACTCCGGCAGAACAGACTTGCCCGGAGGTAATCGCGCCACTCTTGGCGCCTCAATCCGCCGACTCATGCAATTACCTGACGATACTGTCATTTGGCCCGGGCATGACTACGGTCCGACCCAACAGTCAACAATCGGCTGGGAAAAGAAGTACAACGTCAACGCCAAAGAGTACGGTTTTTTCGAGCCTTAATAGTGCAATAGCGCATACAACCATGCTTGTCGACAATGCTCGTGGCTCCTACTGCCCTTTCCTGTTAGACATAATGCCTAGAAGAATCGACCAATTAATGCTCCAGTCTCATACAGTAGCCCAAGCGGCAGAGTAATCAGAAATGCGGAGACAGGATCACCTGCCGTCAAAAGAAAACTTAAACCAACGATTGCCACGTAGAAAAACAATCTTTTCCGGTGAAAATGCTGTTTTGGCACCAGTCCGACCTTCACCGCAGCAACCATAAGAAATGGGATTTCAAAGGCAAGGCCAAAACCCAGCGCCAATCGTGCCACAAAAGTAAGATACGTGCCAAATTTAAGCATGGGGGTGAGATTACTACGGACAAAGCTCATCAGAAATTTCAAAAGTTCGGGCAACACCACAAAATAAGAAAAAACAACACCGCCGCCAAACAAAACCGTGCCCATACTGACAACAAATAAAACAGTCTTTTTCTCACCCTTTTTCAGACCAGGCGCTACATACATCCAGGCTTGATAGGCAAGTATGGGAAAGCTGACAATAATCCCAACCAGAATTGAAAGTTTCAGATAGGAAAATAAGGCCTCTGTGAGGTTGGTATAGACAAGACCAGCCAGATCAGGGTAGGCCAGAAACAACGGGGCAACAAGAAAATGGGCAATCGGCTCGGCAAAGCCGTAGGCCACGAGACTGCCTAAAACAACTGCAGCAAAGGCAACCAGCACCCGCCGCCGCAACTCCTGCATATGGGGAGAAAAACCGGCACCAGCCTCCTCTTCATATTCGAGGGCCGGGGGACCGTCAGAACTATTTGAACCAGTTCCTTGAGCAGCTACATTTGACTCGGTCATGTCTTGTCTGAATTTGTCTGGGTAGCTCTACTGGAATCTTCTGGAATATCTTCATTCGACTGGGTCGCTGTACTGGAATCTTCCAGGATATCTCCCGGGGACGAGGACACCTCCACCTCCGGAATCTTTGCAGGCTCGAAAAGCTGGTTTTCGTCGCCAGGTCTGTGTTCTGCTATTTGTGGATTTTCAGGCGTTATTTTTTCCCACGGCTTCAACTCCTCTTCATCTTCATCAAAGCTGTTTTTCAGGGCATTGGCAGCTTTTTTCAACTCAACTACCTGCTTTCCCAGAGATTTGGCCAGCTCGGGCAATTTCTCCGGCCCGACAACAATAAGGGCAACAGCCATAATTAATATCAGCTCAGGTAATCCTATTCCAAACATAGTTGAGGCGCTCGCTGAAACTTTTAAATGAGGAGACAATACACTATCAAGAGTGGTAGCGTTGTTAAATAATACAAAACTCCCAATATCGCTTTACGTCAGGGATATTGGGCAAATCTACGGCATTTACCACTGCATGTCAAGACGCTTATCTTTGTCACCGTTGTTTGCCACACAGCATATGTTTTGGTCTGACACCGGTAGGTTTTTTTTACGGCGATTGACTTTTCCCCGGCCTTTTACTATTATGGCCAGCCGGTGTGTCAGTCAATGCCTTAACTTCTTGGGCGTATACGGCAGTTGACGGCAAGACAGTCGGTAGTGTCCTATCGCGCAGTATGCGACATAATCTTTATCGCTTTTTAGCATGTTCAAAGCGGATCGGGAGCACAGATAATGGCCAATGTTGTAATTGTTGGAACCCAGTGGGGTGATGAAGGAAAAGGTAAGATTGTTGATCTTCTGACAGACTATGCCGATTATGTTGTCCGCTTTCAAGGTGGAAACAACGCAGGCCATACTCTGGTTGTTGACGGCAAGCAATATATTTTCCATTTGATTCCATCAGGCATTCTGTATGAAAACAAAAAATGCTTTATAGGCAACGGCGTTGTCCTCGACCCCAAAGTCCTGCTTGAAGAGATGCGGGAACTGGCAAAAAACAACCTGACGGTCACCCCGGACAGATTATCCATCAGTGAAAATGCCCACCTGATTATGCCGTATCACAATCAGCTTGACCTAGCCAGTGAGACAAAAATGCAGAAGGGTAAAAAAATCGGTACCACTGGCCGCGGTATCGGCCCCTGCTACGGCGACAAAATTCTTCGAAAGGGCATCAAGTTAGGTGACCTGCTTGACCAGGACCTGTTCCGCGACAAACTGCAGGACAATGTCGCTGAAAAAAATCATCTTCTCAAGGAGACGGGGGCAAATATCTCCTTTGACGATATTTACGGACAGTTTCAAACCTACGCGGAGCAGCTGGCCCCATTTGTCAAAAATGTCTCCGTAGAATTAGACCAGGGCAGGAAAGCTGGAAAACATATTCTTTTTGAAGGGGCCCAGGGAACCCAGTTGGACATTGACCACGGCACCTACCCCTTTGTCACCTCCTCCAACACCATTGCCGGCAACGCCTGTACCGGCTCAGGTTTTGGCCCCTCACATATTGACTGCGTAATCGGCATCATTAAAGCCTATACCACCAGGGTCGGAGAAGGGCCATTTCCAACCGAGCTGTTCAATGAAACCGGCGATGCACTGCAGAAAAAAGGTGGTGAATTTGGTGCCACTACCGGCAGGAAAAGACGCTGTGGCTGGCTTGATGGCGTTCTCGCCCAGGAAGCAGTTAGACTCAATGGTATTAACGGGTTGGCAATCACCAAGCTTGATGTTTTAAGCGGTCAGGGCGCCCTAAAAATTGCAACCGCCTATGAAGCGGACGGCAAGACCTACCACGCCATGCCGGGCAACATAAGAACCACTAAAAAACTTCAGCCTGTCTATGAGGATATTGCGGGATGGCAGGAAGAGATTGATCATATACTCAGTATGGATGAGCTGCCCTCAAAGGCCCGAGATTACGTCAACCGCCTTGAGGATCTGACCGAAACTCCGGCCTATATTGTCTCCGTGGGTCCAGGCAGAGAGCAGACCATGCTTCTGAAAAACCCCTTTACCAGCTGACAACCAGTCCAGTCTAAGTCTACCTTTTCACATAGGATGAACCACTAAGCACATCGGCCACATCAACTGCTGATTGAGCAAACATATTGGTCAAAACCGGCGCCCCTGCCGGCCGTTTAATCGGCTCAATTAAGGTAGAACTTATCAGGAAACCAAATAGATCTGTGCGAGGATAATCCATTGGCTGATCCATTGTCTGTCCGATATGCCAGACAGTGGCGCCAGTCCTCACATTTATGAGCCGAACTGAGATATCCAGCTTAGCTCCCCCCAGCTCTGTGCCTTGAAGAAAATAATTCAGCCTGCCGGCCAAAACAAGGTCTGTACCATATTCCCGTCCTGCGGCAATCGCATCTTCATAATCTCCATAGCTATGCCCAATGAGTTGCACGCGGGGAAATATCTGTTTTCCCAAGAGAATATCTTTATACAGTTCCCCTATCCCCATGCCAACTGCCGGATCAACCCCACCCGGCAGCAGAAACGGCAGCACCCCGACTGTGGCCTGTTGATATGCGGCGGCATCACTGGGATGAATATAGACAACCGGCACCCCCTTGTTCACCTCAACCTGAGTAGATGACTGTTTTTCCATAACAGTCGAACACCCAGCCAACAGTAGCATAGCAGCCACGAACATTATTATTCTGTGCATAATAACATCTTCCTCATTTCAATTGCCGGATTTAACGTTCGTAACCGGAAATCTTTGAATCAACCACACCGCCCCTGTCTGCCAGCAGGTAATTAATCGTGTAGCTGCGCTGCAGCTCCAAACCACCAGCCGACAAGACCTCCTGCGAACCAATATCCAGCACTTTGACGTTAATAATGACAGAACTCGGTGTCATTGAATAGGTGCCGGCAACTATTGCGTCCGCCTCCTGCTGGGCCGCCAGGTGCTTGGTCTCTCTGCTTAAAACCAGCTCCCCGCTTTTATCCGACACGAGTATGGCATCGATTTTTCGCAGCTCGATCACACCATAGCCATGCTGAAAAAAACGGGTGGCCAATGATTCACTCATAGCCCTGCCAAACTTGGATGTCTGATGCAGATCATCAAGGTTGACCAGCGTCGTAAATAGAAGCCGCTCCCCAAGCCCGAAATCACCCCTTCTATTCATAATCAGCTGTTGGGTAAGTTCTTCGCCGATTCCAAAAAAATCCGGCGACGCAACCGATACAGCTTTTTGGGGCTGCCCCCCCACACAGCCTGCAACCATTGCCAGAAAAACACTCCCCAGCAGACTGCAGATAATCTTATTGATACAATTCATAGTTCGCGCCCCCGACCTCCTGTTGTACAGATCATAGACTTAGCGTTTGACGGCTATAGCCGTCTCGGCTTTGGCATAGCCATCTAATCCTAGTTTTTTCAACTTTAGCGTCGTCGTAGTCGCTGCCACAATAGCAAACTGTTCCCGTGCCAGCTCAAAGCGGCTTTCTTCCATATAGCGCATGGCTTTACGATAACGCGACTCCGCATACGCCTCCATTTTCTGGTCCGGTTGCTCCCAGGGCATGCTGTTCCTAATACTTTCACAGCCTGTAACGAAAAAAACGGGTGCCACCACCAACAGGATAACCGTGCCAGCCAGCTTAGGCCAATCTTTTGACATGGACCCCTCCCTTCAATTCTTATATTGCTCAATCTTCACGACTCTTCCACGCCGCGGAGGCATAGACTCGTCACTGAGCATCTGCCTGGTTACCGGATCAAGATCAAACACAAGGCTGGCATGCGAAAGAACCATGCCATTACTATTCTGCAGCAGACGGGCATTCACAAAAGCCTGCCCTTGGGCATAGGTATATGTACCAACAACCATCAGCTGGGAGTTATGAACATAACTTAGCTCATTCATGTCCCTCGACAACCCGTACTCACCATGTTTTTCGTAAATCATCAGTCCGGCTGCTTTTCGCACATCAATCACCTCGACACCAGCCATTTGCAGCTCACCAATCAATTCCTCCGCAATATACCTTCCAAAAGACGAAGTTTTGTATAAATTGTTCAGATTCACAAAGCTGTTAATACTGACCACATACTCCCCAGCAATACTCTCTTGAACGTTAGCCAGAAGCTGTCTGCCGAGCTCCCGCACCCTGGCCTTAAGCTCAGTCGCTTCTTCTGCCGGATAAAAATGCTCTTTTTCCGGATCATTTCTAAAAGCAAAAAAGGACAAATAATCCCAAATACGCTTGTCAGCATCCGTTTTTTGTTCTACCTGGCCGGTGCTGTATAGATATTCAGGCCTTATGCTGTGGGGAAACTCCACCCCGGAGATTCGCTGAGACCCGCCCTGAGCAAGCGACACATTCAACACCAACAAGCCCGTCCAGACAGCCGTTAGCAATAGTTTATTCATCACTACCACTCCCATTCAATTTAAAAAAATATCGCGCGACTCTGCTCCGCGCCATACACCAAGATGACAAAAAACACTGAATTGTTGCCAATACACCCAGCCTTATAAATCGTTTCTAGTGCCAGCCGGATACACGACCGCCTCATGTTTTTCATAGACAATCGGCGACAAGTCGTAGCTCATTGTCTTTTCCGAAACAGACAGACTTCCAGAGGTACTGCACCCAGAAAGCCCCATAATCAAGAGTAATCCAATTGTAATTTTTTCCATATCGCCAATACCTGTCATAATTTTGACGGGAATTATTTTCCTATCAAGAAAGCTCACAGTGATACGACCACCAAACCCCAGACACTTACAGCCGCCGTCAGCATTGGGTTCCATAAGACCTGTTCTCAGCGCCCCAAAGCCCACAGCTCAGAGAAAATTCAAATCTACCTGTGATCTGTGCACTTTACATGCCAAATCAATAGTTCCATAGACGGTGCAGGCAAAAGAGCGGGCATCACTTGCAACAATGGTCCTTTCCCTAAAGACTATCACTTCACTGCTACCCCATTATTTTCACCGCTGAAATGGCAAAGGCCTGTCACCCCCTGCTCTGCTCCATATTGCACCACACCGCAAAGCTATAAAAATCCTTGCCATTACCCCAAAAACGATTATATTATTTCAGTTTTAGCTGATGGCCCGGACAGTTACCAACAAAACGCCGTCACCATTGGCCTGAATCAGTGGTATCTCTCACAGACAACAACGGATAGCCACTCAACCTTGCAAGTAGAAAGCTTCAGGAGATTATAAATGGCCAGAATCACAGTTGAAGATTGCCTGAAAGAAATTGGCAGCGAAAATCGTTTTTCCCTCATCCATCTTGCAATTGCCAGACTCAAGCAGCACAGAGAAGGTCTCCCTTTTGTGGTGGAAGGCAAAAACAAAGAAGTGGTTATGACCTTACGTGAAATTGCGGCAGGTAAAGTAACGATTGAGAACATCAGAAAGTTTGAAGAAATTCTCAACGAAGAAGAAAACGCTGAGTCTGCCTCTGAGGATGAACTGCAGGAATCAGCCGTCGTCTAACCTTTTTTTAACATGATCACAAAAGCACTATCAATATTATGGATTATTATGAAATATTAGGGGTTTCTCGCACAGCTTCAGCTGATGAAATTAAGAAAAGCTACCGCAAGCTGGCAATGAAGTTTCACCCTGATAAAAACGAAGGCAACAAAGAAGCTGAAGAGAAATTTAAATCTGCAGCTGAGGCCTATGAAATCCTGGGCGACTCCGAGAAAAGACAGATTTTTGACCAATACGGAATTGATGGCCTTAAGAATACCGGCTACCACGGCCCAAGAAGCGCAGAAGATATCTTTTCCAGTTTTGGCGATGTCTTTGAGGACCTTTTCGGTTTTGGAGGGGGTAGATCAGCACAACGCCGCCGAAGCGGGCCGGTTCAAGGCAGCGATCTGCGCTATGATATAACAATTTCTTTTATGGAGGCGGTTCACGGCACCAACAAAGAGGTTGAAATAACAAAACCGGATACCTGTTGGACCTGTGAAGGAACCGGAATGCGGCCCGGATACCAGGCCCAGACTTGCTCTACCTGCAATGGCCAGGGTCAGGTTATGCGCTCCCAGGGGTTCTTCAGACTCAGTACCACATGTCCTCAATGCCAGGGTACAGGAGAAATCATTACCGACCCCTGCCAGGACTGCAACGGCAATGGCCTTGTCAACAGAAAAAAGAAAGTTTCCCTGAAGATCCCGGCCGGTGTTGACACCGGCGCCAGAATGCGTCTCCACGGTGAAGGGCAGGGTGGACGTAAAGGTGGGCCAGCTGGTGACCTGTATGTCATTATTAATGTTGAGCCTCATGATTTTTTCGAGCGGGAAGGTGAAAACATCTACTGCCGATTGCCAATTTCTATTGTGCAAGCCACCCTGGGGGCTAAAATTGATGTTCCCACGATTCACGGGACAAAGACAATTACCATCAAGAAAGGAACTCAGACCGGGGAAACCTTGAAACTGGGGTCAGAAGGCGTCCCAAGTCTTCGTGGACATGGCCGGGGTGATATGATTATTGTCTTTAAGGTGCAGACGCCGACAAATCTTAACAAAAAACAGGAAGAGCTTTTGCGTGAATTTGCTGAAGCAGGCCCTGACTCTTTAAGTGCTGACGAAAAGGAAGAAGGGTTTTTTCAAAAACTTTTTCACAACTAAACATCGTTTGATTGTGACTAGATCTTTAACACACTGCAGCCTATCGACGACAAACAGCACTATGGAGCTATTTGAGACATAAGAAACAATGCCACAGCACTCTTTTACACATTTTGACCGATCAGGTCATGCCAGGATGGTTGATGTTTCCGAAAAGAATAACACCATCAGGGAGGCAGTCGCCACAGGATCCGTCACAATGTCCGAGCAGTGCTTCACCCTTGTTCGGGAAGGTGGAATAACAAAAGGTGATGTCCTCGGCGTTGCCAGGATTGCAGGGATAATGGCGGCCAAAAAGGTTGACCAGCTTATTCCCCTGACACACCCGTTAAACATTACCAAAGCAGAAATCGATTTCAATAGTGACAACAGTAATACTGCTATCACTATTTATGCAACAATCGCAACAACCGGGAAAACCGGCGTTGAGATGGAAGCGCTGACCGCAGTTTCGATAGCGGCGCTAACAATATATGACATGTGTAAAGCAATCGACAAGGACATGATAATCGGCAATATTCAGCTGGAAAAAAAAAGCGGTGGAAAAAGCGGGACATTTATCAGAACAAAATGATACAATAGTTGCGTCGGTTCGTTTCATTGAGAAACACAGATACCAACTCAATTAATTTAATTAACATTAAGTTTCTCAAGCAGAACTTGTATTTGGTGGAGGATTACCTACATGGACAAAGAACAACTTCTTTATTTTCGCAAAAAACTTGAGGCCGAGGCTGAAGCTCTCTTGTCAGAAGCAGATAAAACATTGTCAGAGATGACTGACCAAAACGAGAATTACCCAGACCCCACGGATCGTGCCTCTGCGGAATCTGATCGGAATTTCGAACTGAGGCTCCGAGACAGAGAAAGAAAACTCCTTAACAAAATTAAATCTGCCATTCAACGAATTGACGATGAACAGTATGGTATCTGTGATGACTGCGGTGACGACATTTCCACCGAACGACTTGAAGCCAGACCGGTTACAACGTTGTGTATCGAATGCAAAACTCAACAGGAGAACCACGAAAAAACCCATGCGGGTTAAAGCACTGCGCCCGACACATGTTTGAACATTTCATTTTCGCGGCACAATGCGCGTCAATGAACTACTGGATCACGTTTAAATAAGTTTAAAGAGCTGCACTTTCGGATAGATACAGATAGAACATTAACATAACTCCAGCCTGAACGACAATTTATCATTATGCCGGAACTTCGCAAAGATCCAATCCTTGGCCGCTGGATAATAATTTCCAAGGAGCGAGGAAAGAGACCAACAGATTTTATTGTTGAAAAAACCAATACCAAAAGTGGTTTTTGTCCCTTGTGCCCCGGCAATGAAAAAACCACCCCCCCTGAAGTACTTCGTTACGGCCTGCAGTCCCACGCAGCAAACTCGCCCGGCTGGACGCTCAGAGTCGTGCCCAATAAATATCCGGCCCTGGTTATCGAAGGAGAACTCGGTAAGGTCGGGGAAGGTCTCTATGATAAGATGAACGGTATCGGGGCACATGAAGTCATTGTCGAGACCCCAAGCCATGAAGAGAGTTTTTCAGATTTATCCATTGAGAGCATGACTAATGTGCTTTTCGCCTATCGTGACCGCCTGATTGACCTTGCCCATGACCCCAGATTCCGCTATGTGATGGTATTTAAAAATCATGGTAAAGCCGCCGGCGCTTCACTTGAGCACTCTCACTCACAGCTTGTTGCACTTCCCATCCTGCCAAGGATGGTTGTCTCCGAATTGCAGGGAAGCAAAGACTATTACCAATACAAAGAGCGTTGCATCTTCTGCGACATTATCCATCAGGAGCTTCGCGACAAGGTCCGTCTGGTCTGCGAAAATGAACAGTTCCTGGTGATCACTCCTTTTGCGCCCCGATCACCGTTTGAAATGTGGATTCTGCCAAGGCATCACTCATCATCATATATTTCTCTGGATGAACATTCGTACGCACTCCTGGCAAACGTTTTTTCCGAGTGCCTCAAACGCCTGAATACCTGTATTCCCAATGCACCGTACAATTTTGTCCTGCACACAGCACCCCTCAGGTCACAACCTTTGGAACATTTTCACTGGCATTTTGAAATTGTGCCAAAACTGACACAAATAGCCGGTTTTGAGTGGGGTTCCGGGTTTTACATCAACCCAACCCCGCCCGAAGATGCCGCAAAATATTTACGGGAAGTAAAACTCTGAGACAACTGATCTGGCCACTGACAGGCCATGATTCAGCTAAAGCCACGATCCAAGATAGAAGAGGTGAACAAAATGAAAAACATATTACTTGTTGACGACGAAGACTCTATCCATCTTCTTTACCGGGAAGAACTTGAAGAAGAGGGGTACACTGTATTCTCAGCCTTTACAGGAGAAGAGGCCCTTACCAAGCTGAATGAGGCCGATATTAATCTGGTGATTCTTGATATCAATATGCCAGGCATGAATGGTCTTGAGGCCTTGCGCAAAATAAAAGAACTCAATCCGTCCCTCCCTGTTATATTAAGCTCTGCCTATCAGGAGTTCAAACAGGACCTCGCTTCATGGTGCTCCGACGAATACCTGGTAAAATCTGCGAACCTCGATGAGCTGAAAGAGGCTGTTAAGCGCCATCTTCCATAAAACACAAGAACAGTTGCGAGGCCTACGGATTCCGGGTCTCCCAATGTACCCCTGCTCTCTCCTGTTGCTTATTCTGTGACAAGACATGATAAATCCCTTGCTATGCCGTAATCAATTTGCATGAAAGACATTCAAAACCAACCGGACTTCCGACGGATACATATCAGAAAAGTCGGCGTCAAAAATATCTCCTATCCCATCACAGTCCTTGACAAAGCCAACAAGACCCAGAAGACTGTAGCCACCTTCAATATGTATGTGGACCTGCCCCACCGTTTTAAAGGGACACACATGAGCAGGTTTATTGAAATCCTCAATCGCTTTCACGGTGAAATAAATTTGAGGAATTTTCATCTGATCCTGAGCGAAATGAAGGAGAAGTTACAGGCAGAAGAAGCGCACATTGAAATAGAGTTCCCCTATTTCCTCAAAAAAACACAACCAGAGTCTCTCACCACGGTTGAGTACCAGTGCAAAATGCACGGCTCTCTGAAGGAAAGTGATGATTTGATTCTGGAAACTCAGATCCCTATTTTCCCACCACTGCCGACCCAGTCACTGGCGAGTTTACCAAAATCACTGGGCCACTGGGGGGTCGCAATTGTCGCCCTGCGTTTCCAACATTTTATTTGGATTGAGGATCTGATTCGTCTCGTTGAATCGGTAACCACGGTTAATTTGGCCGACCCATCTACTGGTGAGCAGTCACCTATCACCCTTGAGGTTGAGTCACTTACCAGAAATCTTGGCGAGACATTAAAGAAAAATTCTGATATCAAGTGGTATGCAATTACTGTGAAAAATTTTTCGGAAGGATGTAACACCTTTGCCTCTCTCGAGTGGCCTGAGAATTTTGCTGTTATCAATTAAGGAAAATCCATGACAAACCAACTTATTTTTGAAATTGGCACAGAAGAAATCCCCGCAGGCTATCTGTTGCCGGCGTTAAACAAACTTAAAGGCAGTTTAGCCGATGCCTTAACCGAACATAAGCTGACCTTCGGCAAAATCAAAGGTGGTGTTACGCCGCGCCGGATGGTGGTCTGCGTCGACGACCTTCCAGACCGTCAGCCAGACAGTACCGACGTAATTTTCGGCCCTCCTAAATCGGCCGCCTTCGATGCCGATAATCAGCCGACCAAGGCCGCCATAGGTTTTGCAAAATCAAAAGGCGCCAGCCTTGCTGATATCCAGATTGTCTCCACCGATAAAGGTGAGTACCTGATGATTCTTCAGGAACAAAAGGGACGTGGCACAAAAGAAATCCTCAGCACTGTACTTCCGGAACTGACCCGAAATCTCTCGTTTCCAAAATCAATGCGCTGGGGCGCCGGCAAAATGACCTTTGCCAGGCCGATCCAGTGGCTGCTTGCCCTGTTTAATGAAGCAACCATCGACTTTACAATAGACGGTGCCGGAACTACTGAATCTGTAAGTTATGGCCATCGCTTTATGGCGCCAAATGCCTTTGAGGTCACTAATTACGATCAGTACGTTGAATCACTCCGGTCTGCCCATGTTCTGCTTGTTCAGGATGAACGCAAGAACGCTGTCTCTGAGGAGATCAACCGGGCAGCCAAAGAAGCGGGCGGCCAGATCCTGCCCGATGCCGAGCTTGTCGATACTGTGGCAAACTTAATTGAAAAACCCCACGCCATTTGCGGCTCGTTTGAGACAAAATTCTTAGCACTGCCAAAAGATGCTTTAATCACCTCCATGCGCGAACACCAGAAATACTTTGCCGTTGTTGACCACAATGGCGACCTTATGCCTAATTTCATTGCGGTGAATAATACCCTGGTAAAAGATAAAGTTCTGGGTGCCGAAGGCCACCAGCGTGTTCTGCGGGCCCGCCTGGAGGATGCCCTCTTTTTCTTTAAGGAAGACCAGAACCGCCCATTAGAGAGCCGTGTTGATGATCTCAAGGGGATCATTTTTCAGGCCAAGCTCGGCACCATGGAAGAAAAGACCCGGCGCGTCCAGGCCCTTGCCGAAACGATTGCCGACACAGTTGCGCCGGAAAAACGTGAACTGGTCAGCCGCAGCGCCTTGTTGTCCAAAGCGGACCTGCTCACTGAAATGGTTAATGAATTTCCCTCGCTTCAAGGTGCTATGGGTCGTGACTATGCCCGTTTGAATGGCGAACCGGAAGAAGTGGCCATAGCCATTCATGAACATTATATGCCGGTCAGGGCCGGCAGCAAATTGCCCCAAACAGTGACCGGTTCAATCGTCAGTATTGCCGATCGACTTGACACCATCGCCGGCTGTTTCGGCATCGGCCAGATTCCATCGGGATCAGCTGACCCCTTTGGCCTGCGCCGTCAAACCCTTGGACTGCTCCATATTATTGAAGAAAAATCGTTTCCGCTGTCGATCAGCGAACTTCTGAACAAAGCCTTTGACCTCTATGGCGACAAACTCACAGAGGAGAGGGAGACCGCGTTAGCCAACAGTATACAATTCATCAAAGGCCGTTTTATCAATTATCAGACAGCCAATGACGTTCCAGCCGATGCCGTCGATGCCGCGACATCAACTACCGTTGATGATATCGTTGACTGCAAGCACCGAATCACCGCCCTTGTCGAAGTCAGTACCCAGGAGAGTTTTCCGCTGCTGGCCAACTCATTCAAGCGTGTTATGAATATTATTAAAGGGCAGCCTGCGGGCACCATCAATCAGGCACTGCTCAGCGAGGACGCAGAAAAAGGCCTTCACAATGCCTATCAGAAAGTAGCCGCTCAAGCCCAACCCTTTATTGACAATAAGTCATACCAGGAGGCACTTTCAATTATTTTGCAAATGAAAGAACCGGTTGACTTTTTCTTTGACAAAGTAATGGTAATGACCGATGAGGTTGATATACGGAACAACCGCCTGGCCTTGCTGAGTGCCATTGCAGCACTCTTCCTGCAGGTCGGCGACTTTTCCAAAATGTCCGTGGTATAAACAGCAAGGATTAAAGAGCACGGGCCAAGACACATACATTGCAACACCGGGGTTGTAAAATCAGCCGCCTGGTGACTGGTGCAGATTTTAAACAGTGCATCTTGGTTCATTTCTTTGTGCCCTTGCAGAATCCAGCGTACAGTTCATGAAACCAGTATATCGCCGAAACTACCAGGCAGAAGCTGCCTCCCACTTTACAACCTTTCCACAGACCGAGCAGTCACAGCAGATTCTTAACCGCAACCGCCAGAAACTGCAAAGCATTGCTGACCAGACCAGCCAGAAAATCAGCGATGAAGCCCGAGCCGAGGCTAGAAACAGTCTGCTCGGAGGCAAAGTCAATATCTTCATCTAGATGGCAAGTAATTGCTTTTTTCCTTTTTTTGTCCCTTTCCAAATCGATAATGGGTTGAAATTTAAAATAAGTATATTAAAATGGAGTTACTATTGTGCAATATTATTTTGCGCAATAGCATAGAGTTTACCTTTACTTTTCAAAAAAAAACAAAAGGATGATGACAATGAAGAAAAAAATTTTATCTATGCTTACCGCCGCGCTCATAATTTTAACAGCTGCCAGCGTAACCTCTGCTTTCACATGCAAGGTCGTTTCTGTACAAGGAGAAGAAGTGAAAATTGAATGCAAGGAAAGATACATTAAAAAGTACTCCCTTGAACAAGGCAGCAAAGTTAAAGTCAGAGCTAAGAAACAAAGAAAAGCACTAGAGGGCTGCTAAACGCAGAGTTTGTGATGTGATGAACTTTTCAAAACTTTTAGGGGAAGAAATACCTGCTCCACCGAAAGGTATAGTGCATTGGCACTTCTTATTTACTGGGAAAAGATCATAGAATAAAATTTGAAGCTTAAGTGAAACGCTTCGTCCCAAGTGGCGGGGCATTCTTCAAAGATTTTCGTAAAATAATTACGACAGAATCCCCTAGTCTGGCGTAAGTTCTCAGACCCATAATTAATTTGTAGACCTGCCATATTCAGGCTGAAAGAGATGCTGTCCACATTCCTCTCGTTGTGTGCTCCTTTTTCAGCTCTGGATATGGTTTTCTTTTTTATGCTGCCCGGCGGCTTCAAATGACACACCTCAATTTTGTTGCAAATTCTGGCCTACCGAAAAACAGGATAGATTTATTTTTTGCCTCGTATCACCTTAAAGAATAGTTTCGTACCCTTTTTTGTCGAGCGATCGGTAATTTTTCATAAAGCATAATTAAGATGCATTATGCTCTATGTAATCAAGTTAGTCGAGTAGGATATCCAAATCAGATTTGGCCAGAAGTTCTTGGCGAATTTTTTCTTTAAAAGCCATATCGGCATAATCCATAGGATTGTATTCATCAGTCAGGATAACAGCATCTGCTACATTGGGGGAATAATAGCGATTTTGTAAAGCATAAGACACCTGGAACCTCGCTCTGGGATGTATGGCGGCAGAAGACGGCACATGAAATTGCATTGGTGCTGTTACGCTGGAAGAATAAGCAAAGATAATGATATTTCCGATAGCATCACTTTTGTGAGTGTTAAAGAGGGGCATGATCAGGGTTTTGTCAAAAACCGACTCGATTGTTTTAATTACAGAAGCAGTCATTACGGCATCCTTATTTAGACTGCCGACCATGTTCATGGTAAAAACACCGTTGTCTGTCATATGTTGCCTTACCAACGAGAAAGTTTCTTTGCTTAGGAGATACGATGGTGTTACGTCACCGTTAAATACATCTAAAATAATGTAGTCATATTTTTTATCCACCTTATTTAAAAAATACCGGGCATCTTCGATATTGACATTTTCTCCGGCGGGATAAGCAAAATAATCAACTGCCATCTTTATTACTGTTGGATCAATATCGACTACATCGGTATTAACTCCTTGTTTCATGTACCAGCGGGGGACAACTCCTATGCCGAGACCTATCACCAGACATTGCTTGCCATACGGATTAAGTATCCTCGGAATATATTGCATAGGGTAAGCGTATGCTGCGACCGAAAGTCCGTTACTGAGGTCAATCCTCCCCTGGAGAAAACCGTCAATGGTCATTTGTCTAATAGTTTGATTGCCTTGATGTTTGTCAATTATTTTGATTCTGCCATACATGCTGCTTGCTTTGTCGATAACTTGTAAAATTTGCCCGTCTTTCACCACTTTGCTGTCTACGCTATGGGGAGCCATTAATAGTAATGGTACAGCTATAAGGAGAAGGACGAGAGTGGCAACGATATAATTGCGCCGAAAAATGAGAAAATATATAGCTGTCAAAAATATAAGGAGGAGTCCAACAACAAAGAAGATGTTATTGACACTCAAATATACAATGAGCACAAAGCCTGTGAGGATTGTTCCCGCTACGCTGCCTAAGGTAGAAAAGGCATAATAAAAACCTACGGTGCGCCCAACTCTCTCCAGTTCACGGGTAGCCAGCTTGATTACAAAAGGGGAGACACAACCCAGGATAGTGAGACAGGGTGCAAACAGTGCAATGCTTCCGGCAAAAGCTCCGCCTCGTAAACCGAGTGAAATACAGGATTTTAAGATCGGGATTTTTATATACGGAATGACCATACTTAACAGGCCGGCTAAACCGATCAAACTATAAAGCAGATCTGGAGACTTGGTACGGTCAGACAAAATGCCCCCGAGCATGTATCCCACTCCCAGCGCAATCATTGTGACAGCAATCAAGGATGTCCACACAAAAAGGCTAATTCCGAAAAAAGGGCCTATAACCCTAGAGCCGACAACTTCGATTACCATGATCAAAGCGCCACAGACAACTGCAGTGAAGATAAGAAATATGCTAAATGATCTATTTTTCATTAATTAACTGTGGTTTGAGCCTCTTGCAAGAGGCTCATTTGTTTGGGATTAACAAATAAGAGAAGCTGGAACTTCATCGAGGTTATAGTTGATCTAGCGGCAAATTAAAGCCTAATACTTACAGCCTTTTTTAGCTTTAAGGTTCCAGTTGCTGCAGGGTTGCCTTTTGGACTCAGCCAAAGATATTTGGCGGTAGTGTCATTCAAGAGAACAAGCTTGATACGACCATTATCACGGCAGTTTGACTCGCCATATTCGAGCTGTTCTTGAAACTCCAGTTTTTGGGGGCTGGAGGAAAGAAGGGTCAGCCTGCCGCCGCATCCAAGTGAAGGGTAATCAATTTTATATAGATGGTTTCTAATAGTAAGTTCAACTGCCCAGGAAGTGTGGTATTGTCCGCACGTTCCCTGCCAGACCCCATTGAACCGGGAGCTATTTCCTTGCAAGGGGGAAAGTCGAACACAACAGGCGAGGATAAACGCAATAGAGGCCAATATTAGAATATTTCTCACTGCAAACTCTAGTTATTTGAAAATCGAAATTTATGTTATTGAGCGTCTTGGAAAGGTCAATGTACAGAATGAGACGCAAAGGTCAAGGTAAACCCGTAGAAGTGCACAGGACTCCTTTTATTGGAATTAAGTAGGCGTCCCCGGAGTTCCTCAGAATTCCTCACACTGTACTACGGGCCCTTAATAAGGCCATATGAGGTGAAGGCCAGGCCATGGGCTGCTGGGACACAGCGTTCAAGGCGTTCAGTATGCCTGCATTAGTGATAAAAGTAACGAGTTTACGCTTAACTTCTAGAGAACGACCTCTAGCTATTTTTACTGAAATTATCGGTATGGAGATTCTACTCTCTACCTCTATATTGTTTTGGGCATATCGTCCTTCATGAGTTGCCGGGCCAGCATGCCGGGCCAGCAAATGTCTGTCATTGGGGTCATCCATTAAAAGGCCCTTGTCAAGAGACAAACTACCCCATATCTGTTTATTAACAGCCACAAAAGATAGAGTAAATAGAGTAAAAAGGATGTTCAAAAATGCCCCGGATTGCCCGGTCCCTCTCCAAACTATGGTTGGCCAAGATATTTTGCCTGAAGGCCAGATTTAATGGCTGAATCGAATTGTCTTTTATCAGATGTTACGAATAGATCCGCTTTCCACTCCAATGCACAAGCCACATGCAAAGCGTCCATAGCACGCACTGCACAGTTTTCAAGAAGATAGACAGAGCGTGAAATGACTGCAGGAGTTAGCTGAAGCACAGTTGCATCGCTAACATCATTCAATAGAAACTTTTTGACCTTCCGGTAGTCTCCACTGGATAGAGAATTTTCACGTAAGCGCCGGTTCAATGCAGAAATGAGTTCAGGAACCAAGATCACGCAGATAGCTAATTCAGAAGCCCTTTGAAAAAATTCATCAAGCTCTTCGCTGCCCGGTTCCTGAATATATCTTTTTGCAAATGATGAAGAATCAACAAGCAGTTTCACTAGCTTGCCTCACGTTCGTCTAGAATTGCAGAAGATAAATCACGGCCTTTTATCCGTAAACGGTTCACTGATTTTTTCCATGATGGTTTCTTCAAAGTTTCATCTGAAAAAGGCACCACTTCCGCAACAGGTTTTCCTCGACGCAAGAGAATAAGTGTTTCTCCATGTTCCACTTCAGTAATAAAACCCGAAGCTTTTTTTCGAAAATCGGTAAATGATATTGTTCTCATTGCATTGCCTCCATTTATGTACAGTTGAGTGTACATAAATGGAGGCATATTGTCAAATGCGCTTTAAATTGGCCAACCATAAAACCTCGCAATGATCCCCTTCCCGTCTCCTGCGTTGCCTGATTCAGCGTCCTTGTTGGTTGATAGTTGTGGAAGCTGGCCGGAGACTTGTTCTCGGTAATTTTCCTTGGAGATGTAGTTGGCGTAATGAGGGATACCAACAATTTGAAACTCCTTAGTCAGATTCCTTTTAGCTATCTTTTTAGCGTCTTTTCCAAATGCGACGAGAACCGGGCTCGAAAACCCGAGAACCTCAATTTCCTCGCGGATTTTTCGAATATTCTCTGGCTCAAAGTCTTTATTACTTCTCAAAAAGCTCATCATCTTTCCCGATGCCTTTTCTTCAAAGTCTTTGATGATGTCTGTCATGTAGGCACCCCAATATCCCGTGTCCATGAGAGCGTATCGAATTTTGAAGTCGGTCGCCATCGGTCTGGAATCATGGAAATTGCCAAGGGGTCATTCAATCCTTCGTGAAATATTCAGCCCAAGTAGAATCGAATTTCCATGTAATATATTGAGAAGTCTCGGATTCACATCTGGATTCAATACCGAAAGGTCCTCTATATTGTCTTTTGGTTTTACCCCTTCGTCCACCCATATTGCTCAGCTCGCAAAATGGCCAAAGCGTTCACCTATCTCGATAAACTTTTTGATGCTGATCATTTTTTTTGTCATGAAAAAACAACTATAATTTAGGTAGTAAAGCAAAATCCGCAACTGCCGATACACGAATATGAATTGACTAGCGCATGACGCTTATAACAATAGTTTCGAGCTGGCAGAGGCGCTTTATTTCGACAAAGAATACTCAGGGAGTGTCGTTCAACCGACTCGTCTATAATTCTGAGGTTGGCAATGATACAAAAATCCATTAAACAATTTACGGCAGTTATTGGTATCGGTTGCAGTAGTCATCAGGGTCGGGTCTTGAATTATCACTTTAAAAAATAGTGCCGCGAAAAACGGGATAGATTTATTTTTTGCCTCACCACCTTTTCCAACCCTTCCAGATAGGTTGCTTGAATTGAATCGCCCCTGGTTTTTGAAACACCTTATTTTACAGAATACCGCCCTTCACATTCGACTGGTGACAAGTCATCATTGTTTCCTCGGTCTTACCCTGCTTGTAGCTTGAGCGGTAAGCGGATCATCAGGCCAATAATGTTTCGGATACCTGCCCTTCAGTTCTTTTTTCACCTCGTGGTAGGTTGACTGCCAGAACCCGGCAAGGTCCCCGGTTACCTGGATCGGTCTGCGGGCCGGCGACAGAAGATGGACAAGCACCGCCACCTTGCCGTCAAAGACTGTCGGCGTGCTAGAGAGTCCGAACATCTCCTGGAGACGGACAGCAAGGACAGGAGGTCTGCCTGGCTCATATTGCAGGGGTATTTTTGAGCCGCTGGGCGCCTGAAAATGGCTAGGGACCAGGCGATTTAGCTCCTGTTGTTTCTGCCAGGGAAGAAGAGAGGCGATAATCGGCAGCGGATCTATTTTTTCAAGCTGTTTCAAGGTGCTGACCGAATCAAGATACGGTTCCAGCCAGAAAAGATCAGCAAGAAGAGTTGCATCCGACACATCCGGCCATGCTTCGGGGGCTAGTTCGTGGGCGAATTGCATTCTGGCCTGCAGTTCACGGCTCTTCTTGTGCCAGCCCAGACAACCAATCCCTGTCTGCCTGATCCCGGAAAGCAGGCAGGCCCGCATCCTGTCAGGATCGACTGCGGCCAGAGGCTCCCGTGCTAACTCAAGTTTACCAAGCGACAGGATAGAGGCAGCCTCCACCTGGGTTTTGTTCCAGATCACTGCATCTTTTTTGGTGAGCAGATAGGCATGATCCGCGAGTATCTCATCCATGGCCAGAGACGCGCCCAGGAATATCCGACCCTGTTTTTTGCCGCTATCCACATTGGCGGCCACCAGAAATTCCGCCCGGTGCAAATGGTCTCCGACCGGCAGAATCACCCCGCGACCTGAGGAAAGCAGATGCTGATCTGATCCCGGCTGCTTCATGGCGATACGATCAGGATAGGCAATGGCCAGCAGATTGCCGGACTCCTGGAAGTTTTCCGCCATACCCTGTATGCCGAGCAGTCGCTCATATTGACGGGCCTCCTGCAGAATCCGGCGACAGAGGGATGGGTCGCCGCCCCGGGCCCGGACCATCCCTGCCCCTTCCTGCTCAAACAAACGCAGAAGCTCCAGACGGTCCTCGATATCAACACTTCGCGCCTCATCCCGGCCGCGAAACGGATCGCGATTCTGCAGCAAAGCGGCAAGTCGGCAGGCCAGCGGGCCGCTGCCGTGGTCCCGGCCATGCAACAGCATGAGAGCCAGGCGTGGGTGCAGAGGTAGCAAAGCGATTTGTCTGCCGATATCTGTCAGTTGTCCTTTTCCATCGACTGCTCCCAGTTGAACAAGAAGCTCCCGGGCCTGGTTCACTGCTCCTGCTCGCGGCTGATCAAGCCAGGACAATTTTTGGGGATCAGTTATTCCCCATTGCAGGAGTTCAAGGAGCAGCGGGGCAAGATCGGCACCAACAATTTCCGGTGGCAGAAAATCCGCTTTTGAGTGATGGTCGGCCTCTGTCCACAGCCGGTAGCAGGTCCCTGGTTCCAGCCGGCCGGCCCGCCCGGTTCGCTGCGCGGCAGAGGCTTTGGATATGGCTACGGTATGCAAGCCTGTCAGCCCGGTTGCCAGAGAGAAACAGGGAATTTTTACCAAGCCGGAATCAATAACCACAGAGACCCCTTCAATGGTGAGACTGGTTTCGGCGATGGGAGTGGCCAGGATCAGCCTTCTTTTTTCCTGATTGGCAAAGACCAGGTCCTGCTGTTTTTGCGGGAGATTGCCGTAGAGGGGCAGGCAAAGCACATCGCCCTCAATCTGTTTACGAACCGTTTCGATCTCTGCCGCCCCGGGCAAAAAGACCAGGATGTCTCCTGTATGTTCGGTTAGTGCCCGGTAAATTGCCCTGAGAGTTCGCTGCACCAGGGAGTCTGTTGTCGGCCGCGGCAGAAAGGTGACGCTTACCGGAAAACAACTCCCCTGCCCCGTAATCACCGGCGCCTTGCCGAGGAGTTGCGAAACTCGCGAGCTGTCAATGGTAGCAGACATGATCATGATTTTCAGATCATCACGAAGCACCTGGACATCAAGACAGATCGCCAGGGCCAGGTCGGCATGAAGCGTCCGCTCATGAAACTCATCAAAGATCACCAGGCCGATGCCGGAAAGTTCCGGGTCCTGCTGCATCATGCGGGTAAGGATGCCTTCGGTAACGACCTCAATTCTCGTTCTGGCGCTGATTTTTGTATCAAAACGTATTCGGTAGCCAACCAGACCGCCAACCGAATCGCCTGCGATCTCGCTCAACCTTTTTGCCGCCATACGGGCTGCGAGACGACGGGGCTCCAGGATGATAATTTTCTGTCCGGCAAGCCAGGGCTCTTCCAGCAGTGCCAAAGGCGCAACGGTGGTTTTCCCGGAACCGGGCTCCGCCACCAGAACAGCAGAACGATGGCCGACAAGACCTTGCTTCAGTTCGGGCAGAACATCAAGAATGGGTAAGCGGGGCAGATCATATTCCATCCACTCTCCATACCATTGCAGGTATCTATTCTGCAATATCGTTGTCAACAACCACCAGCCCTTTGCAAGAGGAGCTGTTGATGCATGAAGACGGTCGATGCTGGATCTAAAGAAAAGCTGAATTTCAGCGGCAATCAGATTTATTTGTAATCAATTCTTTTGAAAACTTGACCAGCAATGCAACCTGGGGTAGATTTCGGTCGTTAGGGAGGGCTTAATCGGTTTTTCCTAAGGCATAGGCCTGCTGACCACCAGGAACTGGCCTTCTTCGTGTCAGCAGGGCCTACTGACCAGATAAGATAATACAGAGAATCCCGTCCCACCTGAACGGGATAATTAATAGCATAAAAAATGAGCACGCCAAAAGACATGCCACAGCAATCCCAAGCAGCCTCAAAACCTGTATCTGAAGACGCTATTCTCAAAGTTGCCAAAGAGGTAGTCATTAAATTCATTGAGGTTGGCCGGCTCTCCCCGGGAAATTTTGCCGAAACATTCCAGGAAATCTACACTTCGGTTCGCTCCACGGTCAAAAACTCTGACAAATAAATTTCATATTTAACTCCGTGCTGCTCACCGAACTCAATATCGCCCCCCAATCATGCAAACACATCCATCTGATGGGAATCTGCGGCACCGGAGTGGGTGCACTAGCCGGTATGCTACAGAAAAGAGGCTATACCGTCACCGGCTCCGACCAGCAGGTTTATCCGCCGATGAGTGATTTTCTAGCCGGTTTGGGAATTGAGGTTAAAAGCGGTTACAGACCTGAAAATCTTGAACCCAGGCCAGACCTGGTGATTGTCGGCAACGTCATCCGCCGCAACAATCCCGAGGCCCTTGCCCTTGCCGAAGCTGGCATCCCCTATCTCTCCATGCCCCAGGCCTTAAGCCATTTTTTCCTCACAGAAAAAACCTGCCTCGTCGTCTGCGGCACCCATGGCAAGACAACAACATCATCACTGCTGGCAACCATGCTCCATTATGCAGGGGAAGAACCCGGCTTTATGATTGGCGGCATCGTGCAAGCCTTCAAACAAAATTTTAATGTTTCTGCCGGACGATACTTTGTCATAGAGGGTGATGAGTATGATACCGCCTTTTTTGACAAGGGTCCTAAGTTCCTGCATTATCAACCCGATATCGCTATTATTACGAGCATCGAATTCGATCACGCTGATATTTATAACGATCTTGAGGCAGTAAAAACCTCCTTCAGGAAACTCGTACGCATCATGCCAGCGTCCGGCAGGATTATTGCCAATATTGATGATGAAATTGTCCGTGAAATCGTTGCCGAAGCCAGTTGTGAAGTAATTGGCTATGGCCTGTCGGACCAGGCGCAATGGTCTTTTGCCGACCTTAAAGTGGACCATGCCAAAACGACATTTATTGTCACCAGAAATGGGGCAATTTTTTCAGAATTCGCCTCACCTATGCCGGGACATCACAACGCCATGAACACCCTGGCTGTAACCGCCGCTATGGACGAAATCGGCATCTCACCCCAGGCCTGCCGGGAAAGTCTGGCCAGGTTTCCCGGTGTCCGCAGACGTCAGGAAGTCCGCGGCGTTCGCAACGGCATCACTGTTATCGATGATTTTGCCCACCACCCAACCGCTGTCAAGGAGACCTTGTCCGCACTGAGGGCCGCCTACAGCAAAAACCGGCTGGTCGCTGTCTTCGAACCCCGGACAAACTCAAGCCGCAGAAATATATTCCAGACTGACTACAGGGAAGTTTTCGACAAAGCAGATGAGATTATAATAAAGACCCCGATTCCGCTCGATAATATTCCTCAGGAACAGATGCTCTCGAGTCGTCGGTTGGCAGATGACCTCATAAAGCGCAATAAAAAAGCGGCAAGTTTCGACTCAACAGAAACAATTATCGATTATCTCAAAAAAACCGCTGCTAATGGCGATGTTCTGGTCATCATGTCCAATGGCGGTTTTGACGACATTCACAACCGGCTTCTGGCAACGTTATAATTGTTCACACCCTGACGTCAGGCACTTCTGAAATTTTACCGAAAAAATATTCAAAGGGTTACTTTCATCGGACCACAGAGACAAAGAAAACATCACTCAACTAACCGTAATTACAATATTTTTTTAAACAAATACCACTAGGTAGTAGTACCGATAATTTTATGAATAACCATTCAGTATTTCCTTGACATCGTCTGTTGATTAATATACAAAGCGTGAAATTGTACGATAAGCACAACCGATTCTGACTAACCTTTAGGAGCAGAATTTTGGACGAAAGATCGACACTTGACCTGCTATACGTTGCAGCCTTTTTTCTTGGAGGCCTTGGTTTTGCCATAGGGCCTTTCATTATTGCGACACTTCTGGCCCCCCGTGGCACCCGCAGTATCACCCAAAAAACGAGTCAAATTATAGAGTGTGGAATGACACCCATTGGCGATGCCTGGATACGCTTCTACGCTATCTATTACCTCTATGCCCTGATTTTTCTCGCCTTTGATGTCGATGTTCTATTTTTATTTCCGGTTGCTATGGCCTACGATCAGATATTTGCTGTCCGCGACTTTGTTGAAGTCATCATTTTTGTCAGCATTTTATCACTGGCGCTGGTTTACGCCTGGAAAAAGGGAGTCTTTGAGTGGAAAAGGAAGAACTACAACCGGCAATAATCCAATTTGCCCCTTTGGACAAACTTTTGTCCTTAGGGAGAGCAAACTCACTGTGGCCCATGACCTTTGGGTTGGCCTGTTGTGCTATTGAAATGATGGCGGCTGGAGCATCACGCTTCGACCTGTCTCGTTTTGGCGCCGAGGTCTTCAGGCCATCACCGCGCCAATGCGACGTCATGATTGTAGCCGGCACCATTACCAAAAAAATGGCACCCGCGGTTAAGACTCTCTATGACCAGATGCCGGAACCCAAATGGGTCATTGCCATGGGTAACTGTGCAATATCAGGTGGGCCATTTGCTTACGAGGGCCAATACGCCATTGTTGAGGGTGCCGATCAGTTCCTGAACGTGGATGTTTACATACCAGGGTGTCCTCCTCGACCGGAAGCTCTCATCGAAGGTATTCTGGAACTGGAAGAAAAAATTACCGGGTCACGCCGCTGGCCCCGAGTTGAGTGTGGCTAATGCTAATTGACGAGATAAAACAGGCGCTTGCCAACCTGGCTGTAATCGAAAAGAAAGAAGTCAAAACAGAAACAGCCGCTCCCGCACCTGCCGAAGGGGAAACCGACCAGGCTGATGCCGGAAAAATCGTAACAACTGAAGTCATTGAAGAACCGGCCCTGCACCAGACTGATTATGCCCAAAAAGGCTACCACCTTGACATTACTGTTGCACCAGATGATGTAGTCAGTGCAGCCAAGCAACTTCTTAAACTGGGTTTTTTCATCGAAGCTGTTACCGGTGTTGACTGGATCAAGGAAAATCAACTGGAAGTCGTCTATGATTACAACCATTGGGATGAGTGCTGCCGGGTTGTGGTCCGTACCTTCCTTGACCGGGAAAAACCTGAAGTGCCAACCATCTCGGAGGTATACTCGGGCGCGAACTGGCACGAACGGGAAACCCATGATTTTTTTGGGATTTCATTTCTTGGGCACCCTGACCTGTCCCCTTTCTTACTGCCTGAAGACGCTGACTATCACCCTCTGCTAAAGGACTTTAAGGCATGACTCTGGAAGTAGTAGATAAATCCCTCGAAACATTCGTTCTCAATTTAGGTCCGCAACATCCAGCCACCCATGGAGTTCTGCGTGTTAAGCTCACCATGGACGGCGAGTATATCGTACATGCCGAACCAGTTCTGGGCTACATCCACCGCATGCACGAAAAAATGGGCGAGAATAGAACCTGGGCCCAGTACATGCCGAACACTGCCAGGATGGACTATCTTGCGGCTCTATCATATAATCATGGGTATGCTGCTGCGGTAGAACGGGCCATGGGGATTGAAGTGCCGGAACGGGCCGAATACATCCGATGCATCACGGTTGAACTTAACAGAATTGCAAGCCACCTTTTATGGTTTGGCGCCTTCGTCCTGGACCTGGGTGGCTTTACCCCATTGCTCTATGCCTTTGATGACAGGGAACAGATACTTGACCTGCTCGAAGCAATTACCGGCGCTCGCCTCACCTTCTGCTATTTTCGCTTTGGCGGTCTCTATAACGACATCGACGATGACTTCATCACCGGTACCAGGGCCTTCATTAAACGGCTGCGTTCCCGAATGCCAATGTACCATGATCTTGTCACAAACAACATTATCCTGATCAAACGTCTTAAAGAGATCGGCCCCATATCCCAGGAAATGGCACGTCGATATGGCGCCACAGGGCCCGTACTGCGGGGCTCCGGCGTCAACTTTGATGTCCGTAAGCATGAACCCTACTCAGTGTATCCGGAATTTGATTTTGACATTCCCGTCTACAGTGAAGGCGATTCCATGGCTCGCTATATGGTCCGCATGGATGAAATAGAACAGAGCATGCGAATTGTTGAGCAGGGCCTGGATAAATTGCCGGAAGGCCCGATAATGGCTGAAAAAGTACCCAAAATTCTAAAACCACCGAAAGGCGATTATTACTGTGCTGTTGAGGCGGCCCGCGGCTCCTTTGGCATCCGCCTGGTCAGCGATGGAACCAACACGCCGTACCGCTTAAAACTACGTTCCCCGACCTTCTCAAACCTGAGCCTGTTCAGTGAAGCCTGCCACGGCATGATCATGGCTGACGCCTTAGCTTTAATGGGAACCTTGGATCTGGTTATTCCTGAAATCGACAGGTAATTATATGTTAACGACTGAACTCATTCGCTTATTAGCCTTTCTGGTTGGAATCATCGCCTTTGCGGCCGGCAATGCCGCCTATCTTGTCTATGCAGAGCGTAAAGGCGCCGCCTTCTTTCAGAGGCGGACAGGTCCAAAAGAAGTAGGGCCCCAAGGCTTATTGCAGCCTTTGGCTGATGGCATCAAACTGATGACCAAACAGCTGCTGGTACCGGAAGGTGTTGATCCGATCTTGTTTAAGATCGCCCCGATTATGCTGATGGTGCCTGCTGTTATGTCCTTTGTTGCTATCCCGTTCAGTGAACAACTCACCGCCCGGCATATTGATCTGGGGCTCCTGATGATTTTTGCCTTTGCCTCTGTCAACGTCCTTGGCTTGCTAATTGGCGGCTGGGGATCGGCGAACAAATACGCCATCATCGCCTCGGCCCGTGTTGTTTCGCAAAACGTTGCCTATGAAATCCCGATGCTGCTGACCGCCATCACCTTGGTCATGGCTACCAATACCATGAATTTGAATGAGATTGTCGCCCAACAAGGCGGCGGCTTCTGGAACTGGAACCTGATCAGGCTTACCTGGGCGGCAAGCCCCCTCACTCCGGTGGCCTTTCTAATCTTTTTTACCTGCATGCTGTGCGAAACAAATCGTGCTCCCTTCGACATGGCAGAGGCGGAAAGCGAGCTGGTGGCAGGGACCTTTACCGAGTACCCAGGAATGGGCTTTGGCGTCTTCTTCATGGGTGAATATGCCAATATCGTTATCGGCGCCAGTCTTGTTACCGTACTCTTTCTGGGGGGTTGGCAGAGCCCGTTGCCATTCCTGCCCAATAGTGTGGTTTGGTTCCTTATGAAGATGTACGCAATAATCTTTACTGTGATCTGGATTCGCTGGACCTATCCACGTATCCAGTTTTACAAACTTTTAAATTTGTCCTGGAAGATTCTTATTCCAATTTCACTTTTCAACCTTATTTTGACGGCCGGCTGGTTAAAGGTATTCTAAATGCCCTATTTTTCTGAAATATATACTGGCACACGCAGCTTATTCGTTGGCTTAGGCATTACACTCAAAGAGTTTTTCAAAAAGTCGGTAACGCTGCAGTATCCACATGAACACCTGGAAATGCCCCCTCGGTTCAGAGGACACATCGAACTCATAAAAGACACTGAGTCCGGCATGGCAAAATGTGTTTGCTGCGGCATGTGCCAGAAGACATGTCCATCCAAATGCATAAGTCTGACTGGAGAGAAAAGGGAAGGGGTTAAAGGAAAAGTCCTTACTTCGTACATTCTTGATTTCACGACATGCAGCCTCTGTGGAATGTGTGTGGAATCATGCAAATTTGGCGCTATAACTTTTTCAAAGGATTACAATCTGGCCAGCACAAGAAGAAGCGACTATGTCTTTGACCTGCTGAAAAGGCTTGAGGGAAAAAAATAATGGGTGCAGCTTTATTCACAGCAGAAGGTCTTACCGGACTGGTTTTCCTGGTACTGATTGCAACAACGGTTAGCGGAGCGCTCGTTGCCACCAACGCTAAGCGTCTGGTTCGAAGTGTGGCCGGGTTGGCCTTGTGTTTTATCGGAGTTGCCGGCCTCTTTTATTATTTAAACAGTCCTTTTATTGCCATGATGGAAATGCTTATTTATGTCGGCGCCGTCTGTGTTGCAATTACCTTTGCAATTATGCTTGCGGAACCACGTAATGAAGATAAACCTGGTAAACAATCCGGCATCGGCGCTTTTTTTGGATTTTTTGCGGCTGGTTTGATTTTCTGGGGGGTTGCTTCAATCGGTAAGAATACCACCTGGGTTTCTGTCCAAACCAAGGTAAATGATGGTTCAGTAACGGAAATTGGTAAAGCCCTGTTAACGTCATACAGTTTAGTGTTTGAGCTCATTTCCGTGGTGCTGCTCGTCGCAATAATCGGCGCACTGGTCTTGGCTCGAACAGGCAGGAGTAAAAACAATGCTTGATCTCTGCAATGATTTAAACACTTATCTCATGATCGGGGCCTTTCTCTTTGCCACCGGCTTTTACGGCATCCTGCAGCGGCGAAGTCTGATCGGCATGCTCATTTCATCTGAATTAATCCTTTCAGGCGCCTCGCTTAATTTCATGGCGTTCAGTCGTTTTTTGGCACCTGATCCAACAATGGGACAAATCTTTACTTTATTTATTATGGGTATTGCTGCTGCAGAAGCAGCAATTGCCTTAAGTATCGTTATCGCAGTCTATCGAAATTATAAATCGATCGATTCAGAAGACCTTACAGATCTTAAAGGCTAACCAGGGAAGACAGTTATGGAAGGTGCCGCAGTCGCAAATATAATCGAATCGTCTAAACTCCTCTGGGCCATTCTGGTGCCCTTGGCAGGCTCGTTTGGCGTTATGTTCATGGGCGAGAAACAGGCGAATTTACGGGAGGCCTGTTCCGTTACCGCAGCGGTACTCATGTTTGTCACCATTGCGTCAATGATACCGGACGTCCTTTCCGGCCACACCCTGCACTTTCGACTCTTTACTATCTTACCAGGAGTAACCGTCACCCTGCGCGCAGACGCCTTTTCAATGATCTTCGCCGTGGCGGCCTCGCTTTTGTGGATTTTAGCGGCTTTCTACTCGATGGGGTATATGCGCAGTTTAAAAGAGCATGCCCAAACACGATTTAACGCCTGTTTTGCTCTGGCTCTTTTTGGCGCGATGGGGGTGGCCTTTTCTGACAACCTCTTTACTTTGTACCTGTTCTATGAAATTGTTTCAATTTGCACTTATCCACTGGTTGCTCATCATCAGGACGATGAAGGATACCACGGAGCCAGAAAATACATTGTCTATCTAACCACCACGGCCAAGGGTTTCCTTTTACCGGCCCTAGCCCTTATCTACATGCTTACCGGCACGCTTGACTTTGCTAATAATATCTCCACTGGTATTTTCCCAGCCGATGTTAATCATGTAATCGTTACTATGCTCTACATCTTCTGCATTTTCGGTTTTGCCAAGAATGGCGTGATGCCCTTTCATCACTGGCTGCCCGGTGCCATGGTTGCCCCTACACCGGTCTCAGCCCTGCTCCATGCAGTAGCCGTTGTAAAGGTCGGAGTATTCTCCACCACTCGGGTCATGCTCTATGTCTTTGGCGTAAACACCATGGACGCACTTAATCTCGGCATACCAACTGCTTATTTTGTCGGCTTTACCATCATAATGGCCTCCGTGATTGCCCTGTCCAAAACCAATCTCAAGGCCCGGCTGGCCTACTCAACCGTAAGTCAGCTCTCATATATCATCCTTGGTGTGGCGTTGCTCACCCCGGCCGGGATTTCTGGTGGTCTTATTCATATAGCCAACCATGCTTTTTCAAAAATCACCTTGTTCTTCTGTGCTGGCGCAATTTATGTTGCCACCCACAAAAAGGATATTTCTGAAATGGGCGGACTCGGCAAAACCATGCCTTTTACCTTTGCCGCATTCGGTATTGCCTCCCTGTCCATGATCGGCGCCCCCCCTGTCGCCGGTTTTGTAACAAAATGGTATCTGCTGGTCGGCTCCATACAGGCCCATCAGATAGGAATTTTACTTCTCTTGCTGGCCAGTACGCTACTCAATGTCGGCTACTTCGCTCCAATCACCTACAACGCTTTTTTTGGCAAACGCCCTGAAGGCGAAAAATATGAAGGAATTAAGGAAGCACCGTTGTCAATGGTTATCCCGCTCTCAATAGCAGCAGTAATTTCGGTACTAATCGGTATCTTCCCTGAATTTATGATGAATTTTGTTAAGGCGGTGATTGGATGATTGTCGAATTAATCGATTATTTACGCGACCGGCTCAAATCGGTCATAAAGATTTGTTATGGGGTCCTGGCATCGCTTGTCGTCATTGATGCTATCCCATCAATTGTCGATAAACACCATGCTCATACCTGGGTGGAGCATTACCCTGGATTCTGGGCCCTATTTGGTTTCGTTGCCTGCGTGCTGATCATCATCTTATCAAAATGGTTTGGACACCAGGGTATTATGACGCGAGAGGATTATTATGATGATTGATAGCTGGCTGCACCCATCACTTATCCTCATTTGTGGAGCATTGCTGCTTCCCTTTATTAAAGGAATGCCAAGAAGGGCTTTTCTGGTCTTGATTCCGGTACTGACCTTTATCGATATTTGGCAGTTCAGTCCCCATGGCACCTTTGCCGTCGTAAACGTCATGGACTGGCAACTGACCTTTGGCCGCATTGATCGCCTTAGTCAGGTTTTTGGCTATATCATGAGTCTGATGTGCATTATTGGGACAATATACGGACTGCATGTTAAAGATGACCTGCAACATATCGCGGCCTGGTTTTATGTGGCCGGCTCCTTAGGTGCTATCTATGCCGGAGACTATCTTGTCTTGTTTCTGTTCTGGGAACTTATGGCTTTCTCTTCCGTGTTCCTTGTCTGGTTCAGAGGACGAGAGCAGTCACTTGCCACAGGATACAGGTATTTGCTTGTCCATACCGCCGGCGGCTTAATATTGCTTTGTGGGTTCGTGCTCCGCTATAAAGCAACCGGGGATCTCTCTTTCACACTTATGGATGTGACCCATCCTCAGTTATATACCTACCTGATCATGTGCGGCTTAATATTAAACGCCGCCGTACCCCCCTTGCATTCCTGGCTGCCGGACGCTTACGGCGAAGCAACTGTCACAGGTGCTGTTTTCATGTGCGCCTTCACTACCAAGACAGCAATCTACGCCTTGGCCCGAAGCTGTGCCGGCATGGAGATTTTAGTCCCGTTAGGCGTTGTCATGGCGCTTTATGGTGTCGTGTACGCGGTACTTGAAAATGACTGTCGACGCCTGTTGGCCTGGCATATTATCAGTCAGGTTGGCTATATGGTAGCGGGAGTCGGCATTGGTACCGAGCTGGCCATCAACGGCGCTTGCGCCCATGCTTTTGCCCATATCCTTTATAAAGGGCTACTGTTTATGGGATGCGGTTCCGTTCTCCACATGACCGGCAAAAGCAAATTTACAGAACTGGGCGGCCTCTACAAGAAAATGCCGCGGACTTTTGTCTTTACTCTGATCGGCGGTCTGTCGATCTCCGCCTTTCCGCTCTTTTCGGGATTTGTCAGCAAATCAATGATCATTGCCGCCGGATTTGAAGAACATATCCTATGGGCTGGATTTTTACTGACCCTTGCTTCTGCAGGAACGTTTCTGCATACTGGTCTGAAAGTGCCCTACTTTATCTGGTTTGGCAAAAACAACTGCAGTGATGAAACCTGGGAAAAAGCCGAAGATCCGCCTTGGAATATGCAGGTCGCAATGGGCATGGCCTCGTTTTTGTGTATTTTTATAGGCTGTTACACCGCATATCTTTACGATATGCTGCCGAATCCGGTCGACTATCACCCGTATACCGCCTATCACCTGTCTGAAACAATGCAGATTCTGCTTTTTACCGCCCTGGGCTTCTTCTTGTTGATTAAGAAATTAACCCCGGAACCAACAATCAGTATCGATCTGGATTGGTTTTACCGCAAAGGCGGTCGAGCCTTCCTTTGGATGGCAAAGAAACCTCTGCAATTTATCGATACTTGTGTGGGCGAGATATACAGGGTAATCGGTCTTGTTCCGCTAATGACAGTAGCCGGATTCTGGAGCTGGTTCGACTGGCATGCTATCGACGGTGTTGTCGACGGTGTTGCACGCTCTGTTCGCTGTATCGGTTCGTCGGTGCGGCATGCCCAAAGCGGTCAGCTGCAGTACAATATTTTTTGGGCAGTAACTATTGCTGCATCATTATTACTTACCTATGTTTTTGCTTAATTTTTGAGGATGAATCTTGATGGATTTTCTGATACTCAATGAGGGCATGCCACTTTTAAGTGTGCTCATTTTCCTGCCGCTGGTTGGCGCCCTGATAGCACTATTTATGCCCAGCGATTCGACTTCTCGCATTTGGGCGTTGATAGTTACTTCTATCAATGCTGTTCTTTCCTTTTCTTTGTATAGCGGGTTCGATGTCTCCACATACAAATATCAGTTTGGTGAACATGTCTCATGGATACCAGCCTGGGACATTAATTATACCCTGGGCGTCGACGGCATAAGTCTTCTTCTTATACTGATGACCACTCTGATTATGCCATTTTGCGTACTGGCCTCATGGCGTTATATCGAAAAACGCGTCAAACCTTTCATGATCTGCCTGCTGATCATGGAGACCTCCATGGTTGGCGTTTTTGCGGCCCTAGACTTTGTACTTTTTTATGTCCTCTGGGAAGCAATGCTTATTCCCATGTATCTTCTCATTGCTATCTGGGGCGGGCCACGCAAGGTATACGCGTCCATTAAGTTTTTCCTGTATACGCTGGCCGGCTCAGTAATGCTTCTGGTGGCTATCATTGCTCTTTATCTTGCCAATGCCCCACACACATTCAGTATCCCGGCACTTATGGGCCAACAATATTCAACGCTTTTTCAATTACTGGTATTCGGCGCATTTTTTCTAGCCTTTGCCATCAAGGTTCCGATGTTTCCGTTTCATACCTGGCTACCAGCCGCCCATGTTGAAGCACCGACAGCTGGCTCCGTCATTCTGGCAAGTATTCTCCTGAAAATGGGAACCTATGGTTTCCTGCGATTTTGCCTGCCCATTACGCCTGAAGCGACCATAAGATTAATGCCGTACATTTTATGGCTTTCTGTCGCCGGCATACTGTATGGTGGATTTACCGCTCTGGCCCAGAAAGACATGAAGAAGCTGATCGCTTATTCAAGCGTCGGCCACATGGGTTTTGTTACGCTGGGTATTTTTGTACTGAAAACGCAGGGGATTGAGGGTTCTCTCCTGCAGATGATTAATCACGGTGTGACAACCGGCGCCCTCTTTCTCTGTGTAGGCATGATCTACGAACGGACCCACAGTCGTGAATTATCAACCGCCACAGGCATAGGCAAGCAAATGCCTGTTTTTGTGACATTTCTTGCCTTCTTCTCCCTATCATCACTAGCTTTTCCGGGTACAAACTCCTTTGTTGGCGAATTTCTCATTCTGGTAGGTTCTTTTGCAAAAAATAAAATTGTGGCCGGAGCTGCAATTCCAGGGGCTATCTTAGCTGCTGCCTATATGTTGCGAATGCTTCAAAAAATTATCTGGGGCGGTACCAACAACCCCCAAATTACGATTGCCGATCTCAACACACGTGAAATAGTTACACTGGCTCCATTCCTTGTTTTTGTTTTTTGGATTGGCCTTTCACCCGCTCCTTTTCTTGATGTGATGCATACCAGTGTAGCTCATTTACTTGATCAAGTTAACTCAGGTACTGCTGCGTTGGCTGTTGCCACTATTCTTCCCTAGGACAACTCAATGAAACTTATGCTGTTTGCCCCTGAACTTTTACTACTGCTTGGAAGTCTGTTAATTTTTTTATTCAGTCTCACTGATGAAGATGGCAGGAATGCTAAAAATACCGCCATCGCTGTCGCCGTTGGCACGGCAATCCTTATTTTTTCGGGGCTCAACAACAATGGCGATCTTTTTCTTGGCGCCTATAGGGTCGATTTATTCTCACAACTATTTAAGTTAATGATCAGTTTGGGGGTGACGGCAGTATTAATCTTTGGCCGTGAGTTGAAAGATATTACTGATGATATCCGACCTGAATATTATCTTTTTCTCCTTTTGAGCGCACTTGGTCTCATGATGCTTGTTTCAAGCATTGAACTTATTACGTTATTTGTTGCCTTGGAATTGTCCTCTTTTTCCCTGTATATTCTTGTGCCAATGCGAAGTGATCAGAAAGGTCTGCGCTCACAAATGGAGGCCGGCATCAAATACATTCTTTTTGGTGTGACAGCCACCGGCATAATGCTCTATGGAATGAGCTATTTATTTGGGCTTACCGGCACAACATATCTAGTTGATATGCTGCCTAGACTTACAGGGCTGATTGGTGAACCAGCTGCAATTGCCGGGATCGCCATGCTCATGTGTGGCTTTCTCTTCAAGCTTGCAGTCTTTCCATTTCATTTCTGGGTACCAGATGTCTATCAGGGAGCTTCGAATGAAACAACCGCATTTATAGCCTCGGTCCCTAAACTTGGTGCTGTTGCAATCCTTATACGGATCGTCATGATGGCAGCACCCGAGGGGACTGCCTTAATAAACATGATGGTGGTTCTGGCAATCTGCTCCATGTTTTATGGAAATCTTTCCGCGCTCGTCCAGACAGACATAAAACGAATGCTCGGTTTTTCAGGCATTGCCCACGCAGGCTATGTTCTATTGGGCCTGATGACTTTCAAGGAGCTTGGTTACGCAACTTCAATGTATTACATTTTCGGCTACCTTGTAATGAATCTCGCCTGCTTTCTGGTCATCTGTAAGGTCAGTAAGTCCGGTGAAAACGTCAACGTTAAAGATCTTACCGGCCTCCATAAACGCTCACCGGTTCTCGCTTTCACCATGGCAGTCGGCATGCTTGCCTTGGCCGGGATACCGCCATTTGTCGGTTTTATGGGCAAGTTCATGTTACTGGCCGGTGCTTTGAAAGCCGGTCAACTAACACTGGTAATCCTGGCGGCTATAAACACGGCCATCGCAATTTATTACTATCTTTCAGTCGTCAAGGTTACTTACTGTGATAATCCAGATGGTCATGCCGATCTTCATGTAGACTTTGCCACAAAAGCCTTGAGCGTTATACTGGTCATTGCTATTATCGTGATGGGTGCTCTGCCAACTCAGGTACTTGCCATTGCAACAAGTGCTGTTCAATCAATTATGTAGCGTACGTACATAATTGCCTTCTAACTGAATTCGCCTCTAAGTCTTTAAACCGTCTCAGCTTGATTCTTGACGAATGGTAACGGCGATGTCTGTGAATTCTATGATATACGCCACTCTTTAAGGGCTTTCGAATTCTTTTTACTCTCGTAAAATAACACAGGAGAGCTATGAAGTAAGGGGAATAAAAGATCGTGTCAATAATTCTTCGCACACTTCATATGACGCCAACCTTGGTATAGTCTCCGGCAGTAGTCATTTCCGTCTCCAACTCCAATTTTTTTTAAAGTTCTTTTGGTAAAAATAGTTGCCTTGGCAACAGTCATGCTCCTAAAAACAAACATGGCAGTCAGTACGACTTTTTTTTACTTCCTTTCTCAGAAATTATATCATTTGTATTCATTTCTCATTATTTTCTGGTACTGACAAGCAAGACGCCAGACCATTTAATTTTTTCTTTTTAAATTAAATGGTTGCCCAACTTAGCTCATGAACCATATACTATGTTTATGACAAAATTTCTTAAATTCAGCAAATTTGCACCTATTGATTATGCCAGCATACAGTGAGCAGGTTTTTATTAAAACATGGTATTCTTGTGTGAAAGACTTTGTTTAATTTTTTTTTTATGATACAAATCAATAGAATCAAATCAATAATTGCACTGACAGGGAATATATGACTGAGTCGCAGCGCCGGGAAAAACGTTACAGTAATGACATGAATGTCGAGCTGTACCTGCGCAATGAGGCCAACTCAGAAACTCTGGCAGGCCCCGCGCATTGTTTTCTCCGAGACCTGTCAACCTATGGTGCCGGTCTTATTCTGACCCAGATTCATTTTGGCCCTAATCACCTATTCTATACCCCTGATGAAGAGGATGATACCCAGCTTTTTTTAGAAGCCACCGTTGGAGAAGATAAGCGGATTTCTATACCAATCCGCCCAGTTTGGTTTAAACTCGATGAGAATGAGGATGTGAACTATTTCCATATGGGAATTGAATTTCTTGTTGCCCCAAAGGATGATCGCATTGCAGATCTTAGAAATCTTGCCATTAACAGCCAGTCCGAAGGAAAAGGCTGGTTGTCAAAAGTGCTGCTGAAGATTTGGAATTAAGAAAGTTTTTCTAACCGCGCAATACCTCTACGCACTGTTTGATAGACAGCTGTGCCCGACACAATCACCGCAAAAACAAACCAGGCACCCAATAAAGCAACGTCGCCAGAACGCATTAACTGATATTTCAACCACCCTTTTGTCAGGCGATAGGCAGGGAACGCTCCCGTGCCCAAAACAACACCCATATACACCAGACTTGTCAGCAAAAAAAGAGCAACACCTATGCCGCCAAGGGCAGCCGCCCTATTTTCCGCTTTAAAATCCGCATATAAGGCCCCAAATCCCAGAGCAAGACCAACTTCCGTAATCGTTATTATGCAGCCTGCACATACGGATATCCATAGAGCTGGGCCTGAGATATTCAGCAAAAAATCTGAAACCATTATGAGAACTGCAGCAAGGCAGAGAAATGGCCCGGAATAAAAAAGAAATTTATACTCCAGATATCTCCAGAGTGAAATTGGCGCACTTCTAATCAGATAAAAACTGCCCCCTTCAGCTCCAATTGACGGAAACACAAAACGAGCGGCTAATGAAGCGACAACAAAGCCAGTGAGTCCGATATTCATAAAGGCAATCAAATTTGCCAAATACTCTTGCCGCCAGAAATTCCGATCAATGGGCAGCACCTTGAAATTATATAAATAGACAATAACGAGCGCTACTATCATAAACAATTGCGACCACTCAGACGAATCCCGCAGAAATTGTTTTGTTTCCTTACCGATAAGTATACGAAACAACCCTCTTGATTTGCGCAACGTGTTCCCAGCGAAGGCACGGTGACCACCGAATGATTCCTGGGCCTTACTGAACCCTGTAAAAAAGAAAAGCTGCATACACCACTCACCAATAAAATAGATAGCGGCGGGAGACAACAGAAGCAGTCCGGCAAGGACCCAGTCAATCCGACGCTCCGCAAGGTACAATGATAAAAAGCTAGCGGCCCATGCCCCTGGCACATAAGGACCGGACGGGGTGGAAACAGACGACAGATAATCGACAAAGGAGGCAAACGCGTCCGGGTTAGCCAGCAACTCCGGTCGTAACATACGAAACAGTATGTAAATAAAGATTGCAAAACAAAGACTGAGATAAAAAATAATATCTTTGGTTCGTTTTGCTGGAAAAAGCCTGACAAGCAGAATAGTTAAGACCAGAGCGAGTCCAACCCCTGTCAGGGCGATTGACCCAAGACAGACGAGTAGAAAAGGCCAATACAGGATTCCGGCCTCAAATACTTGGCCAAACGCTATAAATACAGGCAGAGAAAAAACAACTGTCATCCAGGATGTATAAAAAACCGACGTCCAGTAGCGCATACAAAAAAGAGAGGCCCGGGTAACGGGTGCTGCAAACACGATTTCATTGTCGCTGCTGAGAAAGACGGTAGAAACAGCAGAAACCATACAGGAAAAGACCTGCATGGCAAACATCAGAATCCAGGCCATTTCAAAAATCTTTAAGCTTAAGATTACGCCAAGCTCATTCTGGCTATGAAAAAAGCGGATCACTTTCAGGGAAACCAGATAGAGCCCACAACAAACCAGAACGCAAAAACAAACCACGGCAATGGCCTTCCAGGGCTTTTTCCCGGAAGGAAAGAGTAAGTTTGTGATCGACAGAATGATTGGCCGTAAGACGAGCAGCATAGTACCTTTCAACCTCTAAAAAGCGGCGGGAACCACATTCCGTTCCCTGTTGAACTAGTTAGTCTGTCCAGAAATGACCAGGCTCTAACTAAGAGCGTATAGCCTTAATAACTTCCTGCAGTTCAAATGAGCCGGTGAGCTGCAGAAAAATGTCCTCCAGGCTCGACCCATCGGATTCCGCCTGCTGTCGGATTGCAACCAGGCTGCCAGAGGCGATAAGCCGACCTTCGACAATGATAGAAATTCTGTTACACAGTTCTTCAGCCACTTCCATGGAGTGAGTTGACAGAAATACCGCACCTCCCTGATCAGCATGTTCCTTAAACAGCTCTTTAACAATCCTGGCGCTTTTAGGATCCAAGCCAACCATGGGTTCATCAACTATAATTAAAGGCGGCTCCAGCATAAACGCTGCAGTAATAATCAATTTTTGCCGCATGCCGTGGGAATAGCTTTCGATAAGGAAGTCCTGCCACACCGCCAGATCAAAGAGGTCCAGAAGTTTCTGCGCTTTCTGCTCAACCCTCTCATTTTCTTTGCCATAGAGTCCCGCAATAAAACCCAAGAACTCCATGCCCGTCAGTTTTTCATAAAGAAATGGCCGATCAGGGATATATCCGGTAAGCCGTTTACACTCTTCAGGCATTTTGGCAAGATCAAAGCCATTGATCGTAATAAGCCCCTCATCTGGTTTAAGCAAACCGGCCAGCATTTTTATGGTGGTCGTCTTTCCGGCCCCATTCGGACCTAAGAACCCGAATATCTCCCCCTTTTTCACCTCAAGAGAGATTGAGTCAACAGCCTGATACTCGGCAAAACGTTTTGAAAGTTCTTTAACCGTCAGCATAGATTTATACTTCATGCTAGTAAGTTCAGTATTCAACTCGACAATGTTCCTCGATGACTAATCATTGTTGTTCTGATTCAGCTTCCGCGCCCGCAGTTGGTGGTTGGTCTATCAAGTTGATTTTCAGATGCCCAAGCAACGCCCCGATTTTTACCTGCTCGGCAATCTCTCCCTCAATAAATTTTACATGACTCACATCAGCAGGAAGTTGATTTTTCGTCGTATCAAGACTAATCCACCGCCCACCTGCACAAATTTCGTTCCAGGCATGATAATAGAAGGCGCCCTCATGATAGGTAACGCCTGCGACCAATCGGGTGGGAATACCCGCATTTCTGGCAAGAGCAGCAAACAAAGCCGCGTGTTCATTACAGTCTCCCCTTCTCGAGGCCAACACACTTACGGCGTCAGGGACTCCGAGAACCGGGCGCTTTTCAATATTCTCAAAGACCCAGCGCGCTATTGCCCGGACTTTTGCGATGCCAGTTAAACCTTCAAGACTTAAATTGTCTATCACTGCTTTAATCTTAGCATGCTGCGATTGCACATAGGGTGTAGGGCTTAAATATTGCGCTTCATCTGCACATAATTCTGCCGCAGAATCGATCCGTTCCTTGGTGATGGTGACAATGTTACCATCACGACTCTGCCGATCCAGACCCAGCTCAAACAGTTCAGGGTCTGGGAGGTCAATACGCAAGCGCAAGTTGTTTAAGTCATCAAGGCTACTAATCTGCCCCTCTACCTGCACCGATACCGCTGAAAGTATCTCACGGACCGGTTTTTCGAGATTTTTGGCCTTAAACTCAGGCTCGGCAAGAAAAACAAATCCAGCGGGCGACTCTTCCTTTATGACCTCTCCTTCGTCATTAAGCCAGCTATTGACAACAACACCGGAAAAAACCTCCTCAAACCTATGAAGATTATAAACCCGCTTGTTGATTAAGGTTTTTTGGCGGCCTTTATATTTAACTACCGTGTCCTGAGCAGACAGAGAGATTGGGTCAAAATAAGGAACTTTTACCTTTTGCCCCGGTTGCATATTTTCACGCAATAGGTAGGCCCTGCGGTTTGTAGAGAAAAATGGAGGGTCTTTAAGGTGAATCACGTTATGAATTTCATCTTTACCCGTAAAGATGGTCAGCGATATATCTGTTCCTGCAACTTTTCCCTTAATATTGGATGTGTAGAATGGTGCCTTAATCTGAAACGTGAATGATCGCAAAAGATAGTTCTGAGATAAAATCGCAGTGCCATTCATCTGCACGGGATGAGTTTCACCAAGGATATTGAGCTGTAGGAATGCCTCCTGCTCTAAGGAAACTGTATCATCGTCCAGTACAGAGAAATAATTCCTGACAAAGCCAATCCGTTCTTTTTGGAAATAAACTCCAAGAAAACTTTCCGCAGAACTGCGGGCCAGAACTTGCTGTTCGCGCAGTTGCAGAGACTCGACAAAGTAATCCCGGGACAAAAGGTGCATGAAAAGCAGGACCGTTGCCGCAACGATCAGCCCCCGTACAGCCATACCTGTTTTGTGCATCGCAATAGCTCCCGTGTCTTAGCCAATAGCAAAACCAGGGTTGCTGGCCATCAAATAATCATTTGTAACACTTACGGAGAAAGTACTCTAAATTCGCTAACCTTCTTAGGAGTCCCAGCTTACAGGGTGTCGAATCATTTAATCAATCGCCGCCGCAGGAGTACGGTCCCGAACAGCGTAGCACCACCCGCAAAAATAGTTATCAACAGGATCCTGCCCCAAACATTTCCTGAGAAATCACCATAACAGAACATTCTGGAAAGGGTAACCATTGGTGTCAGGGGTAAAACCTGCAAAAAAAATCGGCTGCCCGCAGATAAAGTACTTAGTGAGAAAAATATACCCGAAAACAAGAACAGAGGTGTTATCACCAACGAGATAAAATAGTTAAAAAATTCATAGTTTCGGGCGGTAGCAGTCATAATCAAGCCAAGTGAAGCAAATAACACCCCGGTAATAAAAAGCAGCGGCAGCAGCAACACGACCCATGGTGAGGGCCACAACCCGAAAAGCGGCATGGTCACTATCATCACACCACCGGAGAGAAGGCCCTTTAAAGCCCCCCAGACAATCTCTCCAATTGCCACCTCTTCCACGGTTACCGGGGTCATGAGTATCCCTTCAAAGGTATTCTGGGTAGACAGCCTGGTAAAAGAACCGTACGTGGTTTCAAAGGCGGCACTGTACATGACGGCAGAAGCAGTAAGTCCCGGCGCAATAAATTGCAGATAGGTGAATCCTTCAATCGTATCGATTTTCTGACCGAGCCCAACCCCAAACGCCAAGAGAAAAAGTAACGGCTGGCCCAAGTTACCGACAAGACTGGCCATCATAAACTTTCTCCAAACCCTGCCATTCCTGCACACAACTCGGAATACACCCAGATAGCTCTTATGTCTCATGAAGAGATCGCCCCGTTAGCTGAATAAACAAATCCTCGAGATTCGCCGGCCTTCGTACCCACTGTTGGAGAGGCCGCACATGGCCGCTCAACCCATGACAATCCTTGTGCATATAGAGAAATATTCCTTCCGGCATTATCTCACTTCTGGCCCCGCATTCTTTAGCACTTTTGGCCAGTTGAGCGGCATCCTCTGCCGAACAGAGCACCTCAAAAACATCAACGCCAACAAGATCATTGACAAGCCTGCCGGGTTCGCCTTCAACAATCACTTTCCCCTGATCGATAATCAACACCCTGTCACTCAGGCGGGCGACTTCATCCATGTAATGACTGGTGAGCATCATTGTTACGCCATTCTCCTTGAGGGCCTTCAAACGCTGCCACATAAGATAGCGGGCCTGGGGATCGAGGCCGACGGTAGGCTCATCAAGGATTAATAGATCCGGATCATGCATCAATGCCCTGGCCAGCAATAGCCGTCGGCGCTGCCCGCCGGAAAGATGTTCAATCACATCATTACGACGATTTTCCAGAGCAAAATAATCAAGCAACTCCCCGGCCCTTCCTTTTGCCTTGCTGCCGACCAAATTATAATAGGATGCATAGGTGACCAGGTTCTCGAAGACGGTCAAATCAGAGTCAAGATTGTCATTTTGCGGAACCACCCCTATCCGTGATTTTATCTGACGAAATTGCTCTGGGACCTCCTGGCCGAAGATCGTCAACTCTCCGGCTGTTTTCTCAACCAGGCCAAGCATGATCTGAATAGTGGTTGTCTTGCCGGCCCCATTTGGCCCCAGAAAGCCAAGACACTCTCCTTTATTAACCTCAAAATCAATGCCGGCCACAGCCAGGCGCTGCCCGAACCTTTTCTGCAATCCTTCAGCTGCAACGACACGCATATTCTTACCTGCACAACGTAAAACCGATACCCCGGAATCTTTATTTATACTGTGCCGCCTCTTTGGTCAGTTAACGGCTTGCTATAGTCATATCCGGAAAATACTCTTTTTCCTGATGAACACTAAGAAATAATGCATGCCATTGTCAAGCCACAAAAACGACACTGCTAAAAGCGGGCCTACAATAGTGGTGATCAACTCGTTAATTTCGCAGCAGGAATGTTTCTAGGCAATAATATCGACTAAAATACTGCGAGCATTTCGCCGTGATGCACGGGATTTATTGGGAGGGACAAAACTCCGGCGCCGGTCAAAACGTGAAGAACGCTTGTCGTTCTGGGATGATGAGAGGCTTACAATAATTCCATCATTAGCCGAACTTCGTCTATCCACTGACGATTTACGCCTTTCGCTTCGTCTTCTCTTCTTCCGTTTTGGCCCCTGCAGTCTTTCCGGATCTCTTGTTGTTTCTGTTTTCTGATGCACTAAAATATCCATCTCTCTGATCCTGCGTATTTTTTATCCTTTATAATCTATATCGTCATCTCATCGTAACACTTTAAGCTTTTAACAAGCCTACGCAGTGGGTATACTAGGAGGGAACACCTGTTGAACTATTCAGAGAGTGCATATCTCCCCTGGAGCGCAGCGCCTTAAGCTGATTTCATCAGCAGCGGCATCCAAAATTTCAGGCTGTACGCTGAGAGAGAGTTCTTATCAATCGAAGGAAGGAACCAATGATCATCAAACCCATTCACACGTCCACCGCAGAAGGCGGAACAGCCATAGAGACCCTAAAAGACCGTTTCCAGCCAAGCGGTAATGAATGCCAGCAGGCAGTGGAAGCCATCATCAGCAATATCCGCTCAAATGGCGATTCAGCCCTGATTAGCTACACTAACCAATTTGACTCTCCAGAGCTTACCATTGACAAGCTCCGTGTTTCGGAAGCTGAATTTCAGGCTGCCGCCAAAGAAGTTTCCGATGATTTTAAGGCCACTCTTGACAAGGCAATTGAGCGTATCCGCTCCTTTCATGAACACGAAAAAGAAGATTCTTGGATGGTGACCCGTAAAGACGGTACCATTACGGGCAGGCTTGTCCACCCGGTTGACTCTGCCGGCCTTTATGTGCCAGGCGGCCAGGGAGGCAAAACCCCTCTGGTCTCCTCTGTATTGATGAATGGTATTCCAGCCGCCATTGCCGGAGTTAACAGAATGGTCATGCTGACCCCGGCAAACACCAACGGCCGGATTAACCCCGCTCTTTTAATCGCAGCACAAAAAATCGGCATAACCGAAATTTACAAAGCCGGCAGTGCATGGGGAATCGCCGCCCTCGCCTATGGCACCAAAACCATTGCCCCGGTGGACGTTATCGTCGGTCCAGGCAATCAATATGTTACCGAAGCCAAAAAACAGGTGTCCGGCAAAGTACGGATTGATATGATTGCCGGACCAAGCGAAGTACTGATTATTGCCGACGAATCTGCAAACCCTGCCTACATTGCGGCTGATATGCTTGCCCAGGCAGAGCACGACCCCATGGCACTGGCAATGGTTGTCACAACCTCAAGCAATCTTGCCACTGAAATCGCCTCCCAGGTAGAACGCCTGCTACCACGTCTTTCAAGGGCCGATATTGCCCGAAAATCAATAACCGATCGAGGCGTTATTCTAATCGCAGACACAACCGAAGAGGCCATTGATCTTGCAAACCTGCTGGCAGCCGAACACCTTGAGTTGATGCTCAAAGAACCCTACACCTGGATGACAAAAATCAGGCATGCCGGAGCAATATTTTTAGGCAGCAACTCTCCGGAGGCCACCGGCGATTACCTCGCGGGACCTAATCATGTCCTTCCAACAATGGGCACCGCCAGATTTTCTTCAGCATTGGGGGTTGAGACATTTTTGAAAAAAAGCAGCCTGATCTCATACTCCCGGGAAGCCTTACTCAGTGACGCCGACGACATTCAGACCTTAGCCAACCTTGAGGGACTCTCGGCCCATGCCCTTTCTGTTAAAATACGTGTCGACACCCTTTAGAGCCACACCATGATTTCAAAAGAGCAGGCCCTGACTCACCTGGGCGTCGGCCTGAACAAATTAAGCATCACCCTGCCGCCGGCAGAAGTGCTTGACCAACTATGGCTATATTTCACAGAGCTGCTCAAGTGGAACTCAAAAATTAACCTTGTAGCCAAAGGCCCGGAACTTGATCTTCTTGAAAATCATTTCCTGGACAGCTTTACCCTGGTGCCCATTGTGCAGAGGTATTTGCAGGAAAAACCAGGACACCGCCTAGCAGACATTGGCAGCGGAGCAGGGTTCCCTGGCCTGGTCCTTAATATTGCCTGCCCAGAACTGCCAATCACACTTGTTGAACCTCGGCAGAAACGAACAGCATTTTTGCGA
>Ga0102953_1000071_pt1 | contig 63303 bp, 52 predicted proteins | sample SalPon2A_C_D2_MG_FD_78509 | JGI IMG/M metagenome (GOLD analysis project Ga0102953, IMG submission 78509) | Soil microbial communities from South San Francisco under conditions of wetland restoration - Salt Pond MetaG R2A_C_D2_MG | ecosystem: Environmental > Terrestrial > Soil > Wetlands | place...
CCGCTGGCGGCGAAGCACACGAACGGCAGCTCCTGCTCCACGGCAAGCTGCACGCCGCGCACGAAACGCTCGCCCACCACCGAACCCATCGAACCGCCCATGAAGCTGAATTCGAATGCCGCCGCAACCAGCGGCAATGCATGCACGCTGCCCTGCATCACCGCCAGCGCATCATCCTCGCCGGTATCGCGTCTGGCTGCAGTCAGCCGCTCGCTGTACTTGCGGCTATCCTTGAAGCGCAGCGTATCCACCGGCAGCACTTCTGCACCGATCTCGAAACGTCCTTCCGCATCAAGCAACCAGTCGAGCCGGGTACGCGCATTGATGCGATGATGATGGTCGCACTTGGGGCAAACGTTGAGATTCTTCTCCAGGTCGGCGTGGTACAGTACTGCCTGGCACAACGGGCACTTGTGCCACAGGCCTTCCGGCACGTTTTTCTTGGTCTCGATGTTATCGCGGCGCTTGATTCTGGGGGGCAATAGTTTCTGGAACCAACTCATAACTCTCTCCCTAATCCTGGTCTATCGCCAGTCTGAGTTCTTTTACCAACTTTGTCACGTTGGCGACCACTTGCTGTTCGTCCGAGTTCTCGATTTCCTGCACGATGCGGCTGCCCACCACGACGCCGTCGCACAATCGCGACACCGCGTGTGCGGTGGCCGCATCGCGAATACCAAAACCGACGCCGATCGGCAGGCCGATATGTTTGCGCAGTTGCGGAATCTTTTTTTCCACGTCGCTCAAATCAAGATTGCCCGCGCCGGTCACGCCCTTCAACGACACATAATACACGTAGCCGCGCGCCAGCTTTGCCACGCGCTCGACGCGCTCATCGCGGGTGGTCGGCGCCAGCAGGAAAATCGGATCAATGCCATGGCGCTGCAGATGGCCGAATGCCTCATGGCTTTCCTCAGGCGGAAAATCCACGGTAAGCACGCCGTCGACACCTGCCTCTTCGCAGCGCTTCGCGAAATGCTCCCAGCCCATGGCTTCGATCGGATTGCCGTAGCCCATCAGCACCACCGGCGTGCTCGCATTCTTGCTGCGGAACTGTTCGACCATGCCGAACACGTCGCGCAGGCTGACATGATGTTTCAGCGCACGCTCGGATGCGCGCTGGATGGTCGGGCCGTCCGCCATCGGGTCGGAAAACGGCACGCCGAGTTCGATCACGTCGGCACCCGCCTCCACCAGTCCGTGCATCAGCGGCACGGTAAGCTGCGGATTCGGGTCGCCCGCGGTGATGAACGGGATCAGCGCGCGGCGTTTATGCAGCTTGAGCTTTTCAAACGTACCTTCGATGCGGCTCATAGCGTAATACCTTTTATGTTCGCCACCGTATTGATGTCCTTGTCGCCGCGTCCCGACAGGTTCACCAGCAGGATCTTGTCCTTGCCCATGGTCGGAGCGATCTTGGCCGCATGCGCCAGCGCATGGCTGGACTCGAGCGCGGGAATGATGCCCTCGTAGCGGCACAACGCATCGAACGCAGCCAACGCCTCGTCGTCGTTGATCGCAACGTATTGCGCACGGCCGCTGTCCTTCAGCCAGCAATGTTCGGGACCGACGCCGGGATAATCGAGGCCGGCAGAAATCGAGTGGGTCTCGACCACCTGGCCATTCTCATCCTGCATCAAATACATCTTGTTGCCGTGCAGCACGCCGGCCGGCGCATTCGCAGCCAGCGGCGCCGCGTGCTGCCCGCTGGCAAGTCCGTGGCCGCCCGCCTCGACGCCGATCAATTCCACCTCCGAAATATCGAGATAATGGTAGAACGCGCCCATCGCATTGGAGCCGCCGCCGACGCAGGCAATCACCGCATCCGGCAGGCGCCCTGCTACCTCCGGCATCTGCACGACGGTCTCGCGGCTGACCACCGCATTGAAGTCGCGCACCATCGCTGGGTACGGGTGCGGCCCGGCTACGGTGCCGATGATGTAGAAGGTGTTCTCGATGTTGGTGACCCAATCGCGCATTGCCTCGTTCAGCGCGTCCTTGAGCGTCTTCGATCCGCTGTGCACCGGCACCACGGTCGCGCCCAGCAGTTTCATACGGAACACATTGGGCGACTGGCGCTGCACGTCCTCCGCCCCCATGTACACCACGCATTCCATGCCCAGGCGGGCAGCCACGGTCGCGGTTGCCACACCGTGCTGGCCAGCGCCGGTTTCGGCGATCACGCGCTGTTTGCCCATGCGCTTGGCGAGCAGTGCCTGGCCGATGGTGTTGTTCACCTTGTGCGCGCCGGTGTGGTTGAGGTCTTCGCGCTTGAGGTAGATCTGCGCACCGCCCAGTTGATCGGACCAGCGCTTCGCATGGTAGACCGGACTCGGCCGTCCGACGTAATGCTTGAGGTCGTACTCGAATTCGGCGATGAACTCCGGATCGTTGCGGTATTTCTCATAGGCCGCGCGCAGCTCTTCCAGCGCCCCCATCAGCGTCTCGGCGACATAGATACCGCCATAGGGACCGAAGTGGCCGGTGTTGTCAGGATAGTTGTACATCAGTCTGCTTAACCTCTTTGATGAACGCGGCAATCTTTGCCGCATCCTTGATTCCCTTGCCCGCCTCCACACCGCTCGACACATCCACCGCGTAGGGGCGCACCTGACGGATCGCCTCCGCCACATTGTCCGCATCGAGGCCACCGGACAGAATCACTGGCAGTGGCAGTTCATGCGGAATCAGCGCCCAGTCGAATGACGCGCCGGTACCGCCGTGGGTACCTTCAACATAGGCATCCAGCAGCAAGGCCTGGGCCCCGGCATAACGGGCCGCGAATTGTACCAAATCCACGCCCGGCCTGACCCGTATTGCCTTCAGGTATGGCCGGCCGAACTGCGCGCAGAATTCCGGATCCTCTTCACCGTGGAACTGCAACACATCGAGCGGCACATGGCCTAATATTTCACGCACCTCGGATTCGGTCGGATTGACGAACAGTCCCACCGCGGTCAGGAATGGCGGTGCCGCGCGCATCACTTCCAGCGCCAGGCCCACGCTGACATGGCGCGGACTTTTTGCGTAGAACACCAGCCCGAACGCATCCGCGCCGCTGGCCGCGACGACCTGCACGTCTTCGGCACGCGCAATGCCACAAATCTTGGTCCGGGTCATAAAATTGATTTATTGGTTAACTGCAGACTGGCATTGTAAAGCATTACGGCAACGGCCTAAATCGAAAGCAGCGGCATATTGACTCGCCGGCGTACTCGGCATACGTTTCGCAACATGAACTCCCAGACCTTCCTACTGCAACTGCTGGCCATCCTGGTCGCTTCGCGCATTTTTGCGGAAATCGCAATGCGCCTGAAAACGCCATCCGTAATCGGCGAACTGCTGGCCGGGGTGATTCTGGGGCCCAGCCTGCTGGGCTGGATCGAGCCCACACAGACATTCCGGCTGCTGGCCGAAATCGGCATCATCCTGCTGCTGTTCGAGGTCGGTCTGGAAACCGACGTGATGCAACTGGTACGCGCAGGCGGCAAGTCCGTGATCGTCGCGATCTCCGGTTTCGTGCTGCCGTTTGCTCTCGGTTTTGCGCTGTGTTATTGGGGCTTCGGGCTGGCAATGCTCGTTTCGCTGTTCGTCGCCGGCACTATCACCGCCACCAGCATCGGCATTACGCTGCGCGTGCTGTCCGACCTGAGCCGCCAGCACAGTCACGAGGCACAGGTCATCCTTGGCGCTGCAGTAATCGACGACATTCTCGGCATCCTGCTGCTGGCGCTGCTCTACGAATTCTCGGTCAGCGGCAGCATCGATTTCGCCGAAAGTGGCAAAGTCCTGCTGTTCGTGCTGGTGTTCTTTCTGTTTGCGCCTGCCGCGGCAAAACTGATGTCCTTTCTCATTCAGCATATCGACAACTCCAGCGAATTGCCGGGACTGATTCCGATTTCCATGGTTTCGCTGGTACTGTTCTTCGCCTGGCTGGCACACGCCATCGGCGCGCCGGAGCTGCTGGGCGGCTTCGCTGCGGGGCTGGCACTGTCGCGCCGCTTCTTCCTGCCGTTCGGCCTGGCGCTACACAGCAACCCAGACTTCAATGAACGGGTAGAAAAACAGATGCTGCCCGTTATCAACCTTTTCACCCCGATTTTCTTCGTGGTGGTCGGGCTCTCGCTCAACCTGAAACAGGTCGACTGGCATTCCGCCTTCGTCTATACCTTTGCCGGCAGCCTGCTGCTGGCAGCGGTCGTTGGCAAGCTGGCCGGCGCGTTGCTGTTGCGCGAGCCTTTGCCCAAGCGCTGGGCAATTGGCATCTCGATGGTGCCGCGCGGTGAGGTCGGACTGATATTCGCCGAACTGGGCCGGATCAATGGCATTCTGGTCGATGACGTGTATGCAGCAACGATCATTGTGATCGCGCTCACCACGCTGCTGCCGCCATTCGCGCTTAAGGCGCTGTATGGCCGCTACGGCAAGAGCGTTACCGAAAACAATTGAGCCTATCTCAAAATGTAGCGAGCGCAGGCAGGTTGTGCTCCGCCGGAGCACAGGAGCCGGAGCGTATACGGAAACACATGAGGACTTCGAGCACCGCCGGAACGCAAGATGGCAAGCCTAGTAATTTTGAGACAGGTTGTAGCTAGCGCTGCGGCAGACCCCACTGCGCATCATAAGCGATGTGGCGCAGGTACAGGCCGTCCGGCGCAAAGGTCGGTGCGGCATGTGCACGGCTGCGACTTTCCAGCACTTCCTGCAACCATTGCGGCGGATGCTTTCCCTTGCCGATATACACCAGGCTACCGACGATGTTGCGCACCATGTGATGCAGGAAGGCGTTTGCCGTAAGATCGAAGATGATCGTTTCGCCGTGCCTGCGGATGTCGAGTTGCGTAAACGTTTTTACGGGCGATCTGGCCTGGCATTCCGCAGCACGAAAAGCGCTGAAGTCGTGCTCGCCCAGCAGGAATTGTGCGGCCTCGCGCATGGCCTCCAACTCCAGCGGCGCGTGGAACCAGCCCGCCTTGCCATGCTGCACTGCGCTGCGCACCGGGCGGTTGAGCAACAGGTAACGGTAGCTGCGAGCCTGCGCCGAAAAGCGCGCATGGAACTCTTCCGGCACCGCATGCGCCCACAGCACGGCTATGCTGTCAGGCAACAGCGCATTGACGCCACGCACCCAGGCGGAAAGCGGGCGCTCCACACCGGTATCAAAATGCACCACCTGTTCCAGCGCATGCACGCCGGTATCGGTGCGCCCGGCTGCGGTCACCGCGATTGCTTCCCCGGCAATACCGCCCAATGCATCCTGCAGCGTATTCTGCACATTGGGCACATCAGGCTGACACTGCCAGCCGTTGTAGGCACTGCCGTCGTATTCCACCCCAAGCGCCACTCTCATGATATCGGTCTCACAGCAACGCCACGACCAGCACAACAGCGCCGGCAACCAGCAGCAAGCCGTCGCGCAGCGTAAACGGCGCGGCATGCAATTCGATATCGTGTTGTTCGGGCACCACCGGCTGCAGCATGCGCGATATGCTGCCGCGCCAATCCGCCGCAGTGTCCAGCATGGCGGACTCCGCATAATGCAGCGTCAGGGCCAGGCGCACCGCAATGCGCTCGCGCGACAGCCCGACATAGCGCAGCGGCCAGGCCAGCACATACAGGCCGCCGACCAGCTGTTCGCGCGACAACATGCCCAACACGATGGACAGGCCGGCCAGCGCAAAAACCAGGCGGCTCAATTGCAGCAAACCATCGAGCAATCCTTCCCGGGTCGGGCTGAGCAGGCCGCCCTGCGCCCACACCGCGGTCCCCGCAGTGGCATAGCCGTAGATCAGCAGCAGCGACAGCATGATCCAGCGCGTGCGTCGCAGCAGAATGATGAAGCGTCCGGCAGACAACTTCAGCGCAGCCGCAATCAGCATGCCTCCGCTCAGCAGCAATGCCGGCGCATGCATCGGCTGCATGGCAATGGTCAGGCATAGCCATAGCAGAATCAGCGCTGCAGGATGAGGCTGCCCTGCGTTTTCGCAATGATTGTCGGTAGTCGCCATACGTCTGTCCAAATAAAAAACGGCAGCCGCTGCTTCAGGCTGCCGTCTGCGGTGATGCCGTCGCTCAGGCCAACTGATCGATCAGCGCCTGGGCTGTTGCGCGTTGCTGCTCATCCCCGTCACGCAACACTTCCTGCAGGATTTCACGCGCGCCATCGGCATCGCCCATTTCCTGGTATGCCTTGGCCAGATCAAGCTTGGTGGCCACTTCATGCCAGTGCTCATCCTTGTCACCTGCCGGCGCTTCCGCTGTTGCCGGCTGTTCAGGCTCTCCGGCATCGAGGTTCAGGTTGATATCGCCCAGGCCGATGTCCATCGGCGCGCTCGCCTCCTCGGCAGTTTCGGATTCAGCTTCCGCCGTTTTTTCCGTGCCGGAGGTCCCCGTCACATCAAAGATCAGGTCGTCCAGGTTGAGGCCGGAATCATCCTGCTCTTCTTCCGCCGTTACGTCGATTGCAGCGCTCTCTTCCGGCTCTGCCGCGTGCATCGAAGGATTGGTCGAAGTGATGTCGAAATCCAGTCCCGCATCGTCGGCTGTCGCAGGCTCCTCAGTTGCCTCCGCTTCCGGCTCTGCCGCGTGCATCGAAGGATTGGTCGAGGTAATGTCAAAGTCCATCGGTGCGTCCTGTGCCGCACGCATTTCCGTCTGCGACAGGATGGTGGTTGCTTCGCTTTCTCCCGCAGCCTCCTGCGGTGCGCTTTCTGCTTCCGGTGCAGCTTCTTCGGATGCCCCCATTCCCAGGTCGAAATCAAGCGCAGCAGCCGCTTCATTCTTGCCTTCGTCCAGATCGAAATCGGTAACGGCAGCCGCTTCGCCAGCACCTTCAGCAGCCTCCGCTTCTCCCGTTGTTTCTTCCGGGGCCGCCTCTTCTGCCCCGCCTGTTCCACCATACGCCGGATTGCCGGGATCGATATTCCTGCCCATGGCGGTAACCTTTTCCCATGCCTCGGCATCGCCGGAGTCCTGGACCCGGCGTGCAAACGAAGAGAATGCATTCACATCCTTTTCGTTGGCGTAGATTCCCAACAGCTTGAGCAGGTACTTGAGATTGTTCGGGTCCCTGCTCAAGGCCTCTTTCAGCACTTCTTCCGCCTGGGCATAGCGGCCGAAGTTCAGGAACAGCTCGGCCTCACTGATCGGATCAACCTCTTCCTCCTCTGCCGTTTCGCTTTCCTCGCCGACGGCTTCCTCATCGGCGCCTTCAACATGGGTAAAGTCGCCGGTTTCAGGAGAAGGCATGAGCGGCTCGGAAATGTGACCCGCAGCCTCTTCTGCCTGTTCGGCCAGCGCACTCTGGATGTCCTTTTGCTTGCCGCCCGCACCGCGACGACGCACGGCGAAGAAGCCCAATCCGCCCAGCGCCAGCAGAGCTGCGGCACCGCCTCCCAGGTACAGTGGATTGCCCATGATTTCATCCAGCAACGACGGTGGAGGTGGGGGCGGCAACTTCAGTTTCGGCGCGGCCTTATGCTTGGGTTTCGGCTTGGGCTTGGCTTCCGGCTTCGCTGCTTGCTCTGTGCTCGCAGCGGCAACACCGCTGGCGGCAGCTGTTGCCGGTGGCGGCACTATCTTGGTCGACTCGGGTTTGGCCGGCTTGGTTTCGGCCGGCTTTGCCGTCGGGGCTGGTTGCGCCTTCAGGTCGACCAGGTGCTGCATCTCCTTGATGTTCTTTTCCAGCATAGCGATGCGCTGTTTGCTGTCCTGTAGTTCCTTGTTTCTTGCAACGGCCTCTTCTTCCAGGGAATGTATCTTGTCCTGCATGGACTGGGCATTGTTACCGCTCGCAGCAACCTTGTCGCCAGGCGCCTCACCCTTGGACAAGCGCAGCACTTCCTTGGCGGACGCCTTGGCGGCGGGCGTTTTATCGGAAACCGAGGCGCTGATCTTGCCGGACACTTCCTGCTGCGGGGCCTGCTCCGACACAGTGGAACTGGCGGCCGCAAGCTTCTGGCGGTAAGCATGCCAATCGGCGGCCTGCGCCCGGATAACCTTCACCGCTTCCGTGTTCGACAGGTGGGCGAGATCCGACTCGGCCGGCCGACGCAATATCTTGCCCGCACGAATACGGTTCATATTCTTGCCATCGAACTGGTTTGCATTGGCGCGATACAGCGCCACCAACATCTGTTCCAGCGTAACGTCCGGATCCTTCATTTGTGCGGCAATCTTGGTCAGGGTATCGCCACGCTTGACCGTGATGGTACCTGTGGCAACCTGACCTTTACCGGCTACGGCCGGTTTCGCAAGCTGCTTGGCAGCGGGAAGCGCCTTTTCTTTCGCCGGGGAAGCAGCAGGAGGCATTGGCCTGGATTCTTTCTTGGCCTTGGCCGCCCATTCTTTCTGCCATTGACGCTCGGTCGCTGTCGGTTCGACCGGTTGTACCGGCTCGGGCTTGGGTTGTTCCAGCGTGTATCCGGGTGGGTCCAGCAGGAAGGTGTATTCGCGCATCAGTTTGCCGGTAGCCCAATCCAGTTCCACCAGCAGATTGACGAAAGGATCATTCACGGGATCCTGGGTGGTCAGCTTGAGATAGGACGTACCGTCCTTGCGCTTTTCAATTCTGAATGTGATTCTGGGCAGGCTGTAGGGGTAGTCGATTCCCGCCATCTGGAATGCGTCGGGCGAAGCCAGACGGGCAGACAGACTCGCCTTGTCGGACTTGCTTACCGAAAGCAGATCAACTTCCGCATTCAACGGCTGGCCCAGAGCAGACGTAACGTTGATGCCGCCCATGCCCAAGGCATATACGGCGCCGGAAAAAACCAAGCCGGCAATAAGTCCTGTAATTTTAACGAGTGATTTCAGCACGCGGCCCACCTCTAATTTTTCACGTCCAAACAGACTAGCATCATGAAGTTAGTGATGCAAGTTGAATCAGGGCCTGACATTATGCCGCCAAGTAGCCTAATTTCAAACAGATTATTGAGTCAGCAAAATACGCAACATGCGCCGCAGCGGCTCCGCAGCGCCCCACAATAACTGATCCCCTACAGTGAATGCGGACAGGTACTCGTCTCCCATATCCATTTTGCGTAACCTCCCGATCGGAACCGAAAGATTCCCGGTGACAGTGGCGGGTGTCAGATCGCGCATGGTGGCCTCGCGCTGGTTGGGTATGACCTTCACCCAGTCATTATCCGAAGCCAGCATGGCCTCGATCTCGGAAAGCGGCACATTCTTTTTCAGTTTGATGGTCAGCGCCTGACTGTGGCAACGCATCGCACCGATGCGCACGCACAGCCCGTCGATCGGAATCGGATTGTCCTCGCGCCCGAGGATCTTGTTGGTCTCGGCCTTGCCCTTCCACTCCTCCTTGCTCTGGCCATTGCCGAGATCCTTGTCGATCCACGGGATCAGGCTGCCGGCCAGCGGCACACCAAAATTGGCAACCGGGAATTTCTCGTCACGCAAAATGCCCGCGACCTCGCGATCGATATCAAGGATTGCCGAAGCCGGATCGTCGAGCATGGTTTTCGCCACGCGGTGTGCCTCGCCCATCTGGCTCAGCAATTCGCGCATGTTCTGCGCACCGGCACCGGATGCCGCCTGATAGGTCATCGCAGTCACCCAATCGATCAGGTCGTTGCGGAACAACCCACCCAGCGCCATCAGCATCAGGCTGACCGTGCAGTTGCCGCCGACGAAGTCCTTTTTGCCTTGAGTGAGCGCATCCTTGATCACGCTCAGGTTGACCGGATCCAGCACCACCACGCTGTCCTTTTCCATGCGCAGCGTGGAAGCCGCATCGATCCAGTAGCCCTGCCAACCGGCCGCGCGCAATTGCGGAAACATTTCACTGGTGTAGCCGCCACCCTGGCAGGTGACGATGGCGTCCATCGCTTTCAGTTCGTCGACGTTCTTCGCATCCTTCAACGGCACGCCGCCGCCCTCGGCCGGCGCTTCCCCGCCGACGTTGGAAGTGGTAAAGAACACGGGCTCGAACAATTCGAAATCGCCTTCCGCACGCATGCGCTGCATCAGAACCGAACCCACCATCCCGCGCCATCCGATCAAACCTACTCGCATCATTGCTGTTCCCTTAATATTTATTGCAGTGCCGCAACCACGGCATCGCCCATCTCGGCACAGCCGACCTTGCTGCAACCGTCAGTATATATGTCTGCCGTGCGCAAACCCTGCACCAATGTCTTTTTAACGGCATTTTCGATACGCGCCGCATTGGTTTCGTCATTGAACGTATAGCGCAACATCATCGCAGCCGACAGGATCGTCGCCAGCGGATTGGCCATATCCTTGCCGGCAATGTCCGGCGCCGAACCGTGGCTGGGCTCATACATACCCTTGTTGTTCTGGTCGAGCGAAGCCGACGGCAACATGCCGATCGAACCGGTCAGCATCGAGGCCTCATCAGACAGGATGTCGCCGAAGATGTTGCCGGTCACCATCACATCGAACTGCTTGGGCTCGCGCACCAGTTGCATTGCAGCGTTGTCCACGTACATGTGCGACAACTCGACTTCCGGATAGTCCTTCGCGATCTCGATTATCACCTGGCGCCACAGCTCGGTGGTCTCCAGCACGTTGGCCTTGTCTACCGAACAGACTTTCTTGTTGCGCTTCATCGCAATGTCAAAGGCCACGCGGCCGATGCGGCGTATCTCCGACTCGCTATAACGCATGGTGTTGATGCCCTCGCGCTCGCCGTTATCCAGCGTGCTGATGCCGCGCGGCTGGCCGAAGTAGATATCGCCGGTCAATTCACGCACGATCATGATGTCGAGTCCCGCCACCACTTCCGGTTTCAGCGTCGAAGCCGAAGCCAGTTCCGGATACAGCAGCGCCGGACGCAGGTTGGCGAACAGATTGAGCCCCTTGCGGATGCGCAGCAGGCCGCGCTCGGGACGCATATCGCGCGGCAGTGTATCGTACTTCCAGTCGCCGACCGCACCGAGCAGCACCGCATCGGCTTCCTGCGCCAGTTTCAGTGTTGCTTCCGGCAGCGGATCGCCCGCAGCTTCGTAGCCCGCACCACCGATCGGCGCCTCTTCCATGTCCAGACCGATGTCGAGTGCGCGCAGCACCTTGACGGCCTGCGCTACGATTTCGGGACCGATGCCGTCGCCCGGCAATACCGCAATTTTCATGAATTATCTTCCAGGTTAAAATACAAAATCTACCACAGAGACACCGAGACACAGAGAACTTCAAAACCAAAAACAGCCCGTCCTTTTCAGTTATAGGGCTTGGGTTTCTCTGTGTCTCGGTGTCTCTGTGGTGAACGGTTTTATCAAAACAGCCACGGCTGCGCCGCGCGATGTTTTTCTTCGAACGCCGCAATCTCGTCTACATGCTGCAATGTCTGGCCGATATCATCCAGTCCATTGAGCAGGCAATGTTTGCGATGCGCATCAACCTCGAACTTGTACACCGTGCCGTCCGGCGCAGTGATGATTTGCTGCTCGAGGTCAACCTTCAGCTTGTAACCGTCATTGGCCTCGACCGCCTTGAACAGTGCATCGACGCTAGCCGCATCCAGCCTGATCGGCAGCATGCCGTTCTTGAAGCAGTTATTGAAGAAAATATCGGCAAAGCTTGGCGCAATGATCACGCGGAAACCGTAATCCTGCAGCGCCCATGGTGCATGTTCGCGCGACGAGCCGCAGCCGAAATTCTCGCGTGCCAGCAATACCTGCGCACTCTGGTAGCGCGGCTGGTTCAACACGAAATCCGGATTCAACGGACGCTTGCTATTGTCCATGCCCGGCTCGCCGTGATCCAGATAGCGCCATTCGTCGAACGCGTTCGGGCCGAAGCCGGAACGCTTGATCGACTTCAGGAACTGCTTGGGAATGATCGCGTCGGTATCCACGTTGGCGCGGTCCAACGGCGCCACCAATCCATCGAATACGGTAATTTTTTCCATTACTGCCACTCCCGCACGTCCACGAAATGTCCGGCAATCGCAGCGGCTGCCGCCATCGCAGGACTCACCAGATGGGTACGTCCGCCCTGCCCCTGCCGCCCCTCGAAATTGCGGTTGGAGGTCGAGGCACAACGTTCGCCCGGTTCCAGCCTGTCGTCGTTCATCGCCAGACACATCGAACAGCCGGGATCGCGCCATTCGAAGCCGGCTTCGATGAATATCTTGTCCAATCCTTCTTTTTCGGCCTGCGCCTTCACCAGACCGGAGCCCGGCACCACCATCGCCAGTTTCACGTTGGCGGCAACCTTCTTACCCTTCGCCACTGCTGCCGCCGCGCGCATGTCTTCGATGCGCGCATTGGTGCAGGAACCGATGAACACTTTATCGATACCGATATCATTGATCGGAGTATTGGCGGTCAGCCCCATGTAATCGAGCGCGCGCTGCCAGTCCTGTCGCTTCACCTCGTCGGATGCGGAAGCCGGATCGGGCACACGCCCGTCGACCGCCACCACCATCTCCGGCGAAGTACCCCAGGTCACCTGCGGCCTGATCTGCGCGGCGTCCAGATCCACCACCGCGTCGAACGCAGCACCGTCGTCCGAATGCAAGGTGCGCCAGTAGCTCACGGCCTTGCCCCAATTCTCACCGTGTGGGGCAAACGGGCGGCCCTTGACGTAATCGATGGAAATGTCGTCCACCGCGATCATGCCGGCGCGCGCGCCGGCCTCGATCGCCATGTTGCACAAGGTCATGCGGCCTTCCATCGACAGCGCGCGGATCGCGCTGCCACCGAATTCGATGGCATAGCCGGTACCGCCCGCAGTGCCGATCCTGCCGATCACCGCCAGCGCGATGTCCTTGGCGGTCACGCCGCGACCCAGCGCGCCCTCTACCTTGACCAGCATCGCTTTCGATTTCTTTGCGACCAGGCATTGCGTCGCCATCACGTGCTCGACCTCGGAAGTACCGATGCCATGCGCCAGCGCGGCAAACGCGCCATGGGTGCTGGTATGCGAATCACCGCACACCACGGTCATGCCCGGCAGGGTCGCGCCCTGCTCCGGGCCGATCACATGCACGATCCCCTGGCGCACGTCGTCCATCTTGAACTCGGTCAAACCGAACTCGACGCAGTTTGCATCCAGCGTCTCCACCTGGAGACGCGAAATCGGGTCGGCAATACCGTCGTCGCGATGCGTGGTCGGTACGTTATGGTCCGGCACTGCGAGCATCGAGGCCGTACGCCACGGCTTGCGATGCGCCAGCTTCAGGCCTTCGAACGCCTGCGGACTGGTCACCTCGTGCACCAGGTGGCGGTCGATGTAAATCAATGCGGTGCCGTCGGCTTCCTGCCGCACCACATGTGAATCCCAGAGTTTGTCGTATAAGGTTTTTGCGCTCATTTCCACACCTAGATTGAACCTGTAATTATGCCACAGCCGCCGTGCCGGTCCCAACAACGCCCTGCATCTGCAAGCGGTTGACACCGCTCAGCAGCGCCTTGATCGATGCCGTGACGATGTTCGCATCGATACCCACGCCATGGCATTCGCCCCCCGCATCCGGGCTCGCGATTTCCAAGAAAGCGCAGGCCGAAGCATCGCCGCTTGCGCTCATCGACCTTTCCTCATAGCTGCGCACCTGGACGTGGATGCCCGCACCCTGCAAGGCATGCACCGCCGCATCGATGGGCCCGTTGCCTTCACCGACGAGCAAATGGGGCACACCATCGATTTCCACGTTCAAGCGTATGCCCTGCGCGTCGCCGCGCTCGAACAAATGATGTTCCCGATAACGCACCGAACCAGGCGCATCGAGATAGGTCTCCGCGAACAGCCACCAGATATCCGCAGCTACAACTTCCCCGCCATGGCGGTCGGCATGCTGCTGCACAACCGCAGAAAACTCAATCTGCAGACGGCGTGGCATCACCACACCATATTCCGTTTCCAGCAGATACGCGATACCGCCCTTGCCGGACTGGCTGTTGACGCGGATCACCGAGTCGTAACTGCGGCCAACATCCTTCGGATCGATCGGCAGGTAGGGTACGCTCCAAAATGCATCTGGCTGCCGGGCGGCGAAGCCTTTCCTGATCGCGTCTTGGTGCGAACCGGAAAATGCGGTAAACACCAGGTCGCCCACATAAGGATGGCGCGGATGGATCGGCAACTGGTTGCAATGTTCGACCGTGCGCGCAACCGCATTGATGTCGGAAAAATCCAGGCCCGGATCAATGCCCTGCGTGTACAGGTTCAATGCCAGCGTCACGATGTCCACGTTACCGGTACGCTCGCCGTTTCCGAACAGACAGCCCTCGACGCGGTCGGCGCCGGCCATCAATCCCAGCTCGGCAGAAGCGACGGCCGTACCGCGGTCATTGTGCGTATGCAGACTGAGCACGATGCTGTCGCGCCGCGCCAGCTTGCGGTGCATCCACTCGATCTGGTCGGCATAGACATTCGGCGTCGCCACTTCCACCGTGGTCGGCAGGTTGATGATGACCTTGTCGTCCGACGTCGCCCCCCAGGCTGCGGTCACCGCATTGCAGATCTCGAGCGAGAATTCGAGTTCGGCAGCGCTGAAGGTCTCGGGGCTGTATTCGAGCACCCATTCGGTCTCCGGCTGCGCATTGGCCAGTTGCCGGATCAAACGCACTGCGGACACCGCCATGTTCACCACCTCGGCTCGGCTCATGCCGAACACGACGTCGCGGAAAGTTTTAGACACCGGGTTGTACACATGCACGATGGCGCGGCGCGCGCCCTTGAGCGACTCCATGGTGCGGCGGATCAGGTGCTCGCGCGCCTGGGTCAGCACTTCTATGGTGACATCCTGCGGAATGTGGCCGTCCTCGATCAACGTGCGCACGAAATTGAAATCCGTGGCGGAAGCCGACGGAAACGCTACTTCGATTTCCTTGAAGCCGATCTCGCACAGCATCTTGAACATGCGCAGCTTGCGTTCTACATTCATCGGCTCGAACAGCGACTGGTTGCCGTCGCGCAAATCCGTACTCATCCAGACCGGCGTTCGGGTGATCGTACGGCTCGGCCACTGGCGCTCGCCCAATGCGACCGGCGGGAACGGGCGGTATTTGATTTCCGGGTGCTTCAGCATGATTCCACCTCCTTTCAGCAGGGTGTGTTAACACTAATTTCGCATCAGCGACGGGGACGGTTTGGGATGCCATCCGCGAAGCAAGACGCGCCGTAGTGTCGCTCACTACAAGTGGCTTGCGACAAAGGAGGGCGCCCAAACCGCCCCCGTCCCGAAGGGTTGCTGCGAAAAAACAGCAACTGTCGTGTTGCTCGTTTTGCTAATGGAATAACCATTACCTTCAACTCGCCCTTGCATTTGCCGCCTTTTCGCAACAACGCAGTTGTGAAATTAGTGTTAGCACACCCTTCGATGGAAGCATCATAGAAGTAGAATCGAGGCAGGCGCTTGCGAATTACACGAAAAAAACCACCTTTCAGGCAATATAATTGCCAAAAACAAGTAAATGTGTAGAATTATCCTCCATGCATCGAGAAATAGAGGAAATATCATGAAACTCGACCGCTACGATCTGGAAATTTTGCGCGTGCTGCAGGAGAACGGCCGCATCAGCAACCAGGAACTGGCCGACCGCATCAGCCTCACCCCCTCGCCCTGTTTGCGCCGGCTGCACGCACTGGAGGAAGCCGGGCTGATCACCGGCTATCGCGCTCTGCTCGATGCAAAAAAACTGGGATTGTCATTGACCGCGCTAATCCTGATTTCGATGGACCGGCACACGCCGGAACGGCTCGGCAACTTCGAAGCCGAAGTGGTAAAAATTCCCGACGTGCTCGAATGCCTGCTGATCACGGGGCAAGCGGCCGACTACCAGCTCAAGGTGGCGGTGAAGGACATGGATGCCTACCAAGAACTGCTTCTTAACCGCATCACCCGCATCGCGGGCGTAACCGGCGTGCACACCAGTTTCGTGTTGCGCCGCGTAGTGGATAAAACGGCCTTGCCTATCTAGGCCGCGCTGCTATCCGGCATACTGCGCAGTTTCCACAGCAGCAACACCAAACCCAGCAAGGCCGCACCTGCGCTGAAGCTGTACATCACCGAAGCGCCCCAGTGCTGCCACAGCGGGCCGCTGGCCAATCCGCCCAGCATGCCGCCCGCGCCATAGGTCAGGCTGCCGTACAGGGCCTGCCCGCGGGACTGGTGACGCCCCCGGAAGAAATGATGCACCAGCGCCACTGCCGTCGCATGGAAGGCGCCGAAGGTAATCGCATGCAGCGCCTGTGCCAGTAGCAGCAAAGGCAGCGAATCCACCGCCCAGGCAATCAGCAGGAAACGCAACACCGCACTACCCAGGCTGAACTTCAGTATCTGCAGCAAGGTGTAGCGCCGCATCAGCCACGGCATCAGGAAAAAAATACCGATCTCACAGATCACGCCCAGCGCCCACAGCCAGCCCACCATGCTTTTGGCATAGCCATGCTCCACCAGGTAAATGGAAAAGAATGTGTAGTACGGCCCGTGTGCCACCGACATCAGGAAACAGGCCCCGAAAAACGCCAGCACCTGTGGCTGCCGCACGATGCGCATGATGGAATGGCTGTCGGTGTGGTGCGCCAGCACCTGGGTGGCCGGAATCTGCCGCGCAAAGAACAGAATGCCCAGCATGATGAACATTCCGGCCCATAGCAACCAATGGATGGCGATATAGTCGAAGGCATAGCCCAGACCCAACACCGCGAGTATAAAACCGACCGAACCCCAGGAGCGGATGCGCCCGTAGCGCGCGGTGTGCTTACCGAGGTAAGTCAGCGTGGTCGCCTCCACCAGCGGCATCGACGCGCTCCAGAAAAAACCCATCAGCGCCAGCACGAGGAACATGCCCCAGAAGCTGGTGGTAAGAAACACCCCCGCGTAAAACAGCACGCTCATTGTCGCCGCCTGCTTCACCACCAGCTGGCGATCCCCCGTGTGATCGGCCAGCCAGCCCCACACGCTGGGCGCGGCCATGCGCATTACCGGCTGCACCGACATCAGGATTGCGATCTCGACTGCATCGAAATGGATCGACTTCAGGTACAGGCTCCAGTACGGGGAGAACATCCCCACAAAGGCAAAATAAAAGAAGTAGAAACCGGCGATGCGCCAGTAATGATTTTTCCGGGAATTCACAGCAACTGGAGAAATAACGGCAATCGGCTTAATTAAACGACCGTGGATTATCTCATGCCGCAATATTTTTTGCGGCCGCCCCTTGAAATAGCGGATATGGCCCCCACGTACCTCCAGTCGACAATGGGAGCAGAAGATGACACACACGGAAATTACCCCGCAGGATCCCGAACAGAAACAGGACGCAGCAGCCGCTCCGGCCGCTGACAACGGCGCCAACAATGGCGACGAGACCATGCCCAGCATGGAAGAAATGCTGCAGGCCGCCGAGCGCAAGGCGCAGGAACATTACGACGCCTGGATGTACGCCAAGGCCGAGGGCGAGAACATTCGCCGCCGCGCCGCCGAGGACGTAAGCAAGGCGCAGAAATTCGCCGTCGAGCGCTTCTCCAACGAATTGCTGGCCGTAATGGACAGCCTGCAGGCCGGTCTGGCAGTGGAAACCGAAAACGTCGAGAGCTTCAAGGACGGCATGGAGCTGACCCTGAAGCAGCTCAACAGCGTATTCGAGAAGTTCAACATCAAGGAACTCAACCCGGTCGGCGAGAAATTCGACGCACACCTGCACCAGGCCATCGGCGTGCTGGAAAGCGACCAGGAACCGAACACCGTGGTCAGCGTAATGCAGAAGGGCTACGCGTTGCATGACCGGATATTGCGCCCGGCACTGGTGATGGTAGCCAAGGAAAAAGAATAATCTCTTGAAATTTGACTGGCCGCCCATACCTTAGCGGCAAAGGTTTTCAAATATTTACTGTATTGATTGAAAGGAAGCATCATGGGAAAAGTTATCGGTATTGACTTGGGCACCACCAACTCGTGCGTTGCCATCATGGAGGGCGGCAAGTCCAAGGTGATCGAGAACGCCGAGGGCGCACGCACCACCCCTTCGATCATCGCCTACATGGAAGACGGCGAGATCATGGTCGGCGCGCCTGCCAAGCGCCAGGCGGTGACCAACCCGAAGAACACACTGTACGGCGTAAAGCGCCTGATCGGCCGTCGCTTCGAGGAGCCGATGGTACAGAAGGACATCGACATGGTGCCGTACGGCATCGTCAAGGCCAAGAACGGCGACGCCTGGGTGAAAGTGCGCGACAAGGAAATCGCGCCGCCCGAGATTTCCGCGCAAGTGCTGATGAAGATGAAGAAGACCGCCGAGGATTACCTGGGCGAGCCGGTCACCGAGGCCGTCATCACGGTGCCCGCTTACTTCAACGACAGCCAGCGCCAGGCTACCAAGGATGCCGGCCGCATCGCCGGACTGGACGTGAAGCGCATCATCAACGAGCCGACCGCGGCCGCGCTGGCGTTCGGCCTGGACAAGCAGGAAGGCGACCGCAAGATCGCGGTGTATGACCTCGGCGGCGGCACCTTCGATATCTCCATCATCGACATCGCCGAAATCGAGGGCGAGCACCAGTTCGAAGTGCTGTCGACCAACGGCGACACCTTCCTCGGCGGCGAAGACTTCGACATGCGCGTGATCGAGTTCCTGGTGGAAGAATTCAAGAAGGAAAGCGGCGTCGACCTGAAGAAGGACATGCTGGCACTGCAACGCCTGAAGGACGCAGCGGAAAAAGCCAAGATCGAGCTGTCTTCCGCGCAACAGACCGAGGTGAACCTGCCTTACATCACGGCGGACGCCTCCGGCCCGAAACACCTGGCCGTAAAGATCACCCGCGCCAAGCTGGAAAGCCTGGTCGAGGAGCTGATCGCGCGCACCATCGAACCGTGCAAGATCGCGCTGAAGGATGCCGGCGTATCGGCCAGCGATGTCAGCGACGTGATCCTGGTCGGCGGCCAGAGCCGCATGCCCAAGGTGCAGGAAAAAGTTAAGGAGTTCTTCGGCAAGGAGCCGCGCAAGGACGTCAACCCGGATGAGGCCGTGGCCGTGGGCGCCGCAATCCAGGGCGGCGTGCTGCAGGGCGAGGTCAAGGACGTGCTGCTGCTCGACGTAACCCCGCTGTCGCTGGGCATCGAGACCCTGGGCGGCGTGATGACCAAGCTGATCAAGAAGAACACCACAATCCCGACCAAGGCTTCGCAGGTATTCTCCACTGCCGAGGACAACCAGAACGCGGTGACCATCCACGTGCTGCAGGGCGAGCGCGAAATGGCATCCGGCAACAAGAGCCTGGGGCAGTTCAACCTGACCGACATCCCGCCGTCGCCGCGCGGCATGCCGCAGATCGAGGTTACCTTCGACATCGACGCCAACGGCATCCTGCACGTAAGCGCGAAGGACAAGGCCACCGGCAAGGAGAACAAGATCAAGATCCAGGCCAGCTCCGGCCTGAACGAGGAAGAAATCGAACGCATGGTGCAGGATGCCGAAGCGCATGCCGACGAAGACAAGAAGGCGATGGAACTGGTGACCGCGCGCAACCAGCTTGATGCGCTGACCCATTCCACCCGGAAGTCGATGACCGAGTACGGCGACCAACTCGGTGCAGACGAGAAAGAGAAAATCGAAGCCGCGCTGAAGGAAGCCGAGGAAGTGGTGAAAGGCGACGACAAGGAAGCCATCGATGCCAAGGCGGCAGCCCTCGGCGAAGCCGCACACACGCTGGCGGAAAAAATGTACGCCGCGGAACAAGCCAAGGCACAAGCCGGCGGTGAAACACCGCCGGCAGACGCAGAAGCCGCCAAGGACGAAGGCGATGTGGTGGATGCCGAGTTCACCGAAGTAAAAGACAACGACAAATAAGGAGCGCTGAACGAGGATCGAAGATCGGGCCGGCCATCATCAGGCAACCCGGTTTTCGGTCCTTTGTCCTTTGACCATGAGCAAACGCGACTACTACGAAGTATTGGGCGTCAACCGCGACGCTTCCGAAGAAGACATCAAGAAGGCTTATCGCAAACTGGCGATGAAGCACCATCCCGACCGCAACCCGGACAACCCGAAGGCGGAGGAACAGTTCAAGGAAGCCAAGGAAGCCTACGAAACCCTGAGCGATGACCAGAAGCGCGCGGCCTACGACCAGTACGGCCACGCCGCATTCGACGCTGGCGGCATGGGTGGTGGCGGATTCGGCGGCGGTGCGGGTGCGGCCGGTTTCGATTTCTCCGACATCTTCGGCGACATCTTCGGCGGAGGCGGCGGTGGAGGCCGTGGCCGCAGCAACGTGCATCGCGGCGCCGACCTGCGCTACAACCTCAAGATCACGCTGGAACAGGCGGCACGCGGGACCGAAACCAAGATTCGCGTGCCCACCATGGCAGAGTGCGAGACCTGCGACGGCACCGGCGCCAAGCCCGGCACCAGCCCGACTACCTGCTCTACCTGCGGCGGTCACGGCCAGGTACGCATGCAGCAGGGCTTCTTCTCGATCCAGCAAACCTGCCCGCGCTGCCACGGCACCGGCAAACAGATCGCCTCGCCGTGCAGCGACTGTCACGGCGCAGGCCGCGTCAAGCATCACAAGACGCTGTCGGTCAAGATTCCGGCCGGCGTGGACAACGACGACCGCATCCGCCTTTCCGGCGAAGGCGAAGCCGGCATTAACGGCGGCCCGGCCGGCGACCTGTATGTGGTGATCCAGATCACGCCGCATCCGGTATTCCAGCGCAGTCACAGCGACCTGCATTGCGAAATGCCGATCAGTTTCGCCACTGCCGCGCTGGGCGGGGAAATAGAAATTCCCACGCTGGACGGCTCGGCGCGTATCAAGATTCCGGCCGAAACGCAAAGCGGAAAAGTCTTCCGTCTGCGCGGCAAGGGCATCCAGGGCGTGCGTAGCTCGACCCACGGCGACCTGCACTGCCATGTAGTGGTGGAAACGCCGGTCAGCCTCACCGAACGCCAGAAGGAACTGCTGCGCGAATTCCAGGACATCAACGACCAGGACAGTGCACGCCACAGCCCGCGCAGCAAGTCATGGATGGACAAGGTAAAAGAGTTCTTTGGCTAGTAGTAGGCCAAGAACTCTTTTACCTTGCGGTGAAGGCTAACATTCGCACTGCGAATGTTAAGCTGCGCAGTAGCGGCCGAAACCACAAGGTCTAGGAGTTTTGGCTAATAGCAAAACTATTTTGCTGCGCGGCGCAGGCTAACTTGCAAAGCAAGTTAAGGGCGCAAGCCCGGCCATAGCCACAAAGTTTTTGAGTTTGGCCAGCAGGCCAAGAACTCGTTTACCTTGCAGTGTAGGCTCGGCTTCGACATAACCTGAAGGTTAGTTTACGCAGCAAGTTTAAGGACGCCCAGCCCACATGAACACGCACAAACGCATGATAGGCATCCTCTGGATCGTGACCGCGCTGATCCTGGCCGTGCTGTTGCTGCTCACACTCGACCGGCTGTCCGTCCAGGTTATTACTCTGGCGCTCCTGCTCTGCTTCGTTCAATTGCTGGCAGGCTATTCCCTGCTGAAAAACTTCCGCTGGTCGCACTGGCTGAACCTGCCCCTCGCAGTTGTAAGCTTGTCCAACGTTCCGGTCGGAACATTCATCGGCCTCTATTACCTGTGGTATTACTTCAAACATGAATGGCAGCGTTCCGAAACGCCGCCTTCCCCCTGACCCTGCAATTACGCGAGATAACGATGAACATCAAAGCCATCGGCCACGTCGTTCTCAAGGTACGCAACCTGGATCGCTCCGCCGCTTTTTATCGCGACGTGCTCGGCATGAAGGAAGTCATGCGCTACCAGGGTGCGATGGCATTCTTTTCCTTCGGCGACAATCACCACGACATCGGCCTGCTGCAGCTCGGAGATCACGCGCCGGATGCCGAACCGCATGCCGTCGGCCTGTACCACATTGCATTCAAGGTGGGCGATACGCTGGACGAACTGCGCGCATGCAAGGCGCATCTGGAACAACATGGCATACAACTGATCGGCATGAGCAACCACGGCGTCAGCCAGTCGCTTTACCTTGCCGATCCTGACGGAAACGAAATCGAGTTATTCGTGGATGCCGACCCGGCCAGTTGGCGCGACCGGGTGGCCGAAGTGATGACTACCCGTCCGCTCAGACTTTGACAGAACATTAAAAGCGTAGCGAGGATACCGCGCAGTAGTTTTCAGCCTTTGCGCGGCGGCAGCATGCGCAACAAAGTATCGTCGTTCTGCTTGCGATGATGCCAGACGGCCGCGCCAACATGGGCTACGACCAGCCCGATCAGCACGTTTCCGATAACCTCGTGCACCTCTTTCAACTCCTTGGAAAAATCCTTGTCGACGCCGATGAAAGACGGCAATTGCACGACACCCAGGAACGCCAGCGAATGGTCTCCCGCCTGCGTCATCAACACACCCAGGATGGGCAGCGCAATCATCGAGGCATACAGCGCCAGGTGCACCAGCTTCGCAGCCACGTGCTGCGACAGCGACGGCTCCGGCGTGATCGGCGGCGTCCTGTCCGAAAACACGGCCACCAGTCTTGCCCAGATCAGCAGGAATACCAGCAACCCGATCTGGAAATGCGCAGCCATCATTCCGTTGCGCGTGGCACCGCCCTTGGGGAAAAACTCGTGCAGCTCAACTGCCGCGATAGAGACAATAATCAGCAAGGCCATGCCCCAGTGCAGCAAGCGGACAATGGCACCATAATGGGTACTTGTATTGCGCAACATGTTTACCTCGACAATCAGCGCTGCCAGTTTACACGCAGCAGGAATTGCTGTGGATTGTAGTGAAACTCTAGGTCGCCCTGATAGGCATGATGGATGGCCTCACCTATCCGGCGCGCCAAATGAATGTCGGTGGTAGTGATGCGGTAGCCCTCGGGCAGCCGTTCGATGTTCATGATGCGCTTCAGCGGATGTTCGGACTTTGCCTGGGTTTCCTGATGGCGCACCAGATTGAGGATTTCCACCTCGTGCGAATTGAGAAAATCGCCCCCCAGATGGATATAACCTGCCGGAAACTCGTCGTGCTGGCGATGGCAGGCCGGACAGCGTTCCTCGTGGGCATCGGCAGGACGCTCCAGCCATTGCCAGCGCCCCTCATGGTATACCGCACCGCAATCCGGACAGACTGTCGGCTCATGCAGTTTTCCCTTGGTCTTGTAGTTGTCGTGTTCTGCTTCCTGCAACAGGCGATCGTGGCGGATCGGGTGAAATAAAGCCTCATTGACGGTGCTGCTCATGATCGACTCCTTAGTCTCGTAATGAATTGGTCGCGTCACGTTACGGCGCAGCAAGTTTAACCAGATTCCGCACCAGCAACAACCATACCGCCACGGTTTTGTTTTATGATGGCGTTACAAAAAACAATTACAGGGAGACATCATGAATACGGGTTTGATTCTTCTCGGTATTGCCATCGTGGTACTGGTTTACGCCATCAGTTTGTACAACAACCTGGTGCGTCTGAAAAACGCCGTGGCCCAAGCCTGGGCCAACATCGACGTGCTGCTCAAACAGCGCCATGACGAGCTGCCCAAGCTGGTCGAGGTGTGCAAGCAGTACAAGCAGTTCGAACAGGAAACCCTGCAGCGCGTCATCGCTGCACGCTCCCGGGTACAGACCGCACGCGAGGGCCATGACATCGCCGCGCTGGGCGTGGCCGAAGGCGCAATGCGTGCCAGCCTTGGCGGCCTGTTCGCGGTAGCCGAGGCCTATCCCGAACTGAAAGCCAACGAAAACTTCATGCAGTTGCAGAACCGCATCACCGGACTGGAAAACGGCATTGCCGACCGCCGCGAGTTCTACAACGACGCGGTCAACATCAACAACGTCGCTGTCGAGCAATTCCCGGCCGTAATCGTCGCCAATCTGTTCAATTTCGACGCCAAGCCACTGCTGGAATTCTCCACTGCGGAGAAGACCGACGTGGACATGAAAGCCCTGTTCAGCTAACCACGGGCTGAACCGCAATGCTGAGGACGCTGCGGCGCGAATACGCCCACCTCGTCACCTCCGGCGCGCAACTGCTGTTGCTGATCATCGGCATCAAGCTCGAGTCGCGCATGGGCTGGCTATGGGTGCTCGGCATCATGACAGTGGTCAGCCTGTTCGCCTGGTTTTCCGCGCTACGTCGCCTGCGCGCAGTGCGCGACACGCCGACCTCGCGCATCGCCTCCGCCGCCCAAGGCTATGCGGAACTGATCGGGCGCGGCAAGCAACTCTCCGACCCGCCGCTGCTCAGCAAGCTCTCGGTGCTTCCCTGCCTGTGGTACCGCTACAAAATCGAGCGCAAGAACGCCAAGAACCAATGGATCACCCAGGACAGCGGCGAAAGCAACGACCCGTTCCTGCTGCAGGACGACAGCGGTCGCTGCGTGGTCGATCCTTCCGGCGCGGAAATCCTGACCAACCACAAGGACACCTGGAGACAGGGACAATACCGCTACACCGAATGGAAACTGCTGGACATCGACTCCATCTACGTCATCGGCCAGTTCCGCACCTTCGGCGGCAGCAGCACGCAAACCACCGCCAAAGAGGAAATGAAACAGGTACTGGCCGAGTGGAAGCTGGACATGCCCGACCTGCACCGGCGCTTCGACCTCAATGAGGATGGCCGGCTCGACATACAGGAATGGATACTGGCGCGCCAGGCAGCAAAACGCGAGGCGACAAAACGCGTTGCCGAAGTACGGTCACAGCCCGACACCAACTACATGCTGCAGCCGCACGACGGCCGCCTGTTCCTGATCAGCAACCTGCCACAAAACAAACTGGAACGACGCTACTGGTTCTGGACCTGGGCACACCTTGCCATCTTCTTTGGGGCGCTGGGCGGGTTTTCATGGGTGTTGAGTCACGCAACAATTTGATACAAGAACAAATAACAGCTTCTCGACCGTTGCAGACCTTGAGATGTAACACCGATACGGCCGGTTGAATCCGCACCGAACAGCAGACATTCATAGAACAATCACCCGAACATCATCAGCCCTGCGACTCACCGCAGGACTGATGCATATCAGCTTACTTCAACGCAGCAATGAATTTCGCCAAGCGGTTGACATCGGCATCTGAAATCTGGCTGCCACCGCGCGGCGGCATGATGCCGAATTTCCAGCCGAAGCTGCCGCCGGCCTTGATGTGCGAAGCGATGGTGGTAGCTGCCTTGGCATCGCCCTTGTATTTCGCCGCAACATCTTTCCAGGCCGGGCCGACCAGTTTGCTGTCGATCTTGTGGCAGGCAAGGCAATTGTTTTTGGAAGCCAGGGCCAGCGCCTGATCCTGGGTAAGCGGCCCCGATGTGCTTACCGGTGCGGCGGGCTTCTCGGCCATGGCCGGTTTTCCTGCGGTTGCTGGAGGTGCAGCCGGCTCGGCCGCCCTGGGCACAACACTGGCTTCCGGCGCAGGTGCGGCAGGCAGTGGCGAAGTTTCTTCGGCGGGTTTGTTGCAGGCGGTGACACCCAACAGGGCGGCGGCTGCAAGAACAAGCATTCTGGACATGGCGGTATTCCTTTTGGCCGGTGACAACGATTCCATTGTGTCAGATACAAGCGGAACAGCAATTGCAAATTCGACCGCATTTCCGGACTGGCGTTCCCGCTACATGCACATCAGCAAAAATACTTATTGCCATTCCCGAAAATGTAGTGCATAGTGCGCGCCAGCGATTCTCAAGTATGTCTTAAGCTGTTTGGTTCTGTACTCGCGCACTCTGACTCCGCGACGTTCTTCCCTCTTCTTGCCGTCTTGATCATCGCCCCACAGGGGATAGACCCCGTTATTTATTTTTCAGGAGTTTCAAGATATGGCAACAGGTACAGTTAAGTGGTTCAACGATTCCAAGGGTTTTGGTTTCATCACGCCGGAAGACGGCGGTGACGATCTCTTCGCCCATTTTTCCGCAATCCAGAGTTCGGGATTCAAGACCCTGGCCGAAGGCCAGCGCGTAAGCTTCGATGTCGTGAACGGTCCGAAGGGCCTGCAGGCAGCGAATATCCGCGCGGAATAAACAGGGTCTGTCCGGCATGGCAAGTCCATGCCCCAGCCCTTCCGGAAAAGCCCGGCATCTGCCGGGTTTTTTCTTTTTTGCTTTTGGAGACCCAACTATGGCCAAAGAAGAACTACTTGAAATGGAAGGCGTAGTGGACGAAGTCCTGCCTGATTCGCGCTACCGCGTCACACTGGAAAATGGCCACAAGCTCGTGGCATACGCCGCCGGCAAGATGCGCAAGCACCATATCCGCATCATCATGGGCGACAAGATTTCGGTTGAACTTTCACCCTACGACCTGAGCAAGGGCCGTATCACGTTCCGTCATATTGAAAGGCGCGGCGCACCTGCCCCGCAGCACCGGCGGAAATATTAATCCGCACGAGGATGCGGCCGGCATTGGCCGCAATGCAAAACCTTATTTGATCAAACCGGACTCCCGCTGACGCGGGAATAACCCGTCGTCTTACCCCACCCATTTCCGCGCATTGCGGAACATGCGCAGCCAGGCCCCATCCTCCTGCCACTCCGACACGGCGGGGCGTAGCCCTTCGGTGCGGGAGGAGTGGCTGGGCAGTTGTTCCCGCAAGCGGCTGGCCTCGCCTGTAACATGTTGCAACTGCCACTCCCGTGGATACCACGAATTCTGCACGGTGCGGAACACGCGTTCCGGATGCGGCATCATGATGCTGAAACGGCCGTCCGGCGTGGTCAGCCCGGTGATGCCTTGCGGCGATCCGTTCGGGTTGAGCGGATAGCTTTCGGTGGGCTTGCCATAGTTATCGACGTAGCGCAGCGCTACCAGCGGCTGTGCGGCTTGCAGCTTCGCCTCATTGCCGAAATCGGCATAGCCTTCGCCGTGCGCAACCACGATGGGCATGCGGCTTCCGGCCATGCCGTCGAACAGGATGGAAGGCGATTGCTGCACTTCCACCATCACAAAGCGCGCCTCGAACTGCTCCGACTGGTTGCGCGAAAAGTGCGCCCAGTTCTCTGCCCCGGGAATGATCTCGTGCAGGTTGCTCATCATCTGGCAGCCGTTGCACACACCCAGCGCAAACGTATCGCCGCGTTTGAAGAATGCCTCGAATTCATCGCGTGCCCGCGGGTTGAACAGGATGAAATTGGCCCAACCCTCGCCCGCACCCAGCACATCGCCGTAGGAAAAGCCACCACACGCCGCGATTCCCTTGAAGCCGGAAAGCTGCACACGACCGCCAATGATGTCGCTCATGTGCACGTCCACGGCGTCGAAGCCGACGCGGTCAAACGCCGCAGCCATTTCCACTTGGCCGTTCACGCCCTGCTCGCGCAGGATGGCGATTTTCGGACGCGATTTGAGCAGCGCCGGCGCGACCGGATTTTCGTTCGGATCATAAGCAAGCTGCACGTGCAGGCCGGGATCGCCCGCATCCAGGATGCGGTCGTACTCCTGCTGTGCGCAGGCCGGGTTGTCGCGCAGTTTCTGCATCTGGCAGGTGGTCTCGGACCAGATGCGTCGTAACGCGATGGCGTTCTCGCTGTATAGCTGCTTTCCGTCGCGCGAAATCGTGATGGTACCGGTGGCATTCAGTCTCGCCACTTCGTGCACCGTGCTCAATCCGGCCTCGTCGCAAGCCACGAAAATTTCCGCCAGGTCGTCGCGGCGTACCTGCACCAGCGCACCAAGCTCCTCGTTGAACAGCACCGCCAGATCGTTGCCATGCAACTCATCGAGATTGATGTCGAGACCGATATGCGAAGCAAACGACATCTCGCACAGCGCGGCGAGCATGCCGCCGTCGGAACGGTCGTGGTAGGCGAGCAGCTTGCCTTCGCGATTGAAGTGCTGGATTAGTCCAAAGAAATCCCGCAGCTTGTTGGCATCATCCACGTCGGGTGCAGCGTTGCCGACCTGTTTGAATACCTGCGCCAAAGCCGACCCGCCGAGGCGATTCCTGCCCTGCCCCAGATCGAACAACAGCACCACGGTATCGGTATCCGCCACCAATTGCGGTGTAAGCGTCCGGCGCACATCGGAGCACGGCGCGAAAGATGAAACGATCAGTGACAACGGTGCGGTGACCGACTTGCTGTCGCCGTTTTCCTGCCAGGCTGTCTTCATCGACATCGAATCCTTGCCCACCGGGATGCTGACGCCCAGTTCGGGACACAACTCCATGCCCACGGCATGCACGGTATCGAACAGCGCCGCATCCTCGCCATGGTGGCCGGCGGCGGCCATCCAGTTGGCGGAAAGCTTGATGTCACCGATCTTTTCAATCGATGCGGCGGCGATATTGGTGATCGCCTCGCCGATGGCCATGCGTCCGGAGGCGGGGGCATCGATTACCGCTATCGGTGTGCGCTCGCCGATGGCGAAGGCCTCGCCGCGATCAGTATCGAACCCCATCAGCGTCACCGCGACGTCGGCCACCGGCACCTGCCACGGGCCGACCATCTGGTCGCGCGCGGTCATGCCGCCCACGGTGCGGTCACCGATACTGATGAGGAATGTCTTGTCCGCCACCGAAGGCAGGCGCAGCACGCGCTCCAGCGCTTCGCGCAGGTCGATGCCGGAAGTGTCGAACGCGGGTAACTTCGGTTTTTCGCGTTTCACCTTGCGCGTCATTTTCGGCGGCTTGCCGAGCAACACCGACAGCGGCATGTTGACCGGGTGATTATTGAACTCGTCGTCGTGCACGGTAAGCTGCTCGCCGACGGTGGCATGGCCGATCACCGCAAACGGGCAGCGCTCGCGTTCGCACATCGCCGTGAATTCGTCCAGGCGCTCTGCCGCGATGGCCAGTACGTAACGTTCCTGCGCCTCGTTGCTCCATATCTGCATCGGCGACATGCCGCGCTCCTCGCTCGGCAGCTTGCGCAACTCCAGGCGCGCGCCCTTGCCGCCGCCGTGCACCAGTTCCGGCAAGGCATTGGAGATGCCGCCGGCGCCGACGTCGTGGATCGACAGGATAGGATTGCGCTCGCCCTGTTGCCAGCAGCGGTCGATCACTTCCTGCGCGCGGCGCTGCATCTCTGGATTGCCGCGCTGTACCGAATCGAAATCGAGGTTCTCGGCATTGGCGCCGGTATCCATGCTCGATGCCGCACCGCCACCCAGCCCGATCAGCATGCCGGGGCCGCCGAGCTGGATCAGCAGCGCGCCAGTCGGCAACTGGTGCTTATGGGTATGCTCAGCCTTGATGTTGCCGACACCGCCCGCCAGCATGATCGGCTTGTGGTAGCCGCGCACCTCGCCGTTAACCTGCTCCTCGAAAGTACGGAAATAGCCGGCAAGGTTGGGGCGGCCGAATTCGTTGTTGAATGCGGCGCCGCCAATAGGGCCGTCGATCATGATCTGCAGCGCGGAAGCGATACGCGCGGGCTTACCATAGGGATGCGCTTCCCACGGCTGCACATAGCCGGGAATGTTCAGGTTGGAAACCGAAAAACCGGTCAACCCGGCCTTGGGTTTGGAGCCGGAACCGGTCGCGCCCTCGTCGCGGATTTCGCCGCCGGCACCGGTGGCCGCACCGGCGAACGGCGCGATCGCGGTCGGGTGGTTGTGCGTTTCCACCTTCATCAGGATATGGGTCAATTCGCGGCTGGACGCGTAGCCGCCGTCGGTGCGCGGATAGAAGCGCTCGATCTCGCCCCCTTCAATCACCGAGGAATTGTCGGAATAGGCCACCACCGTACCCTGCGGGTGCAGCTTGTGGGTGTTGCGGATCATCGCGAACAGCGACATCGCCTGCTGCTCGGCGTCGATAATCCAGTCGGCATTGAATATCTTGTGGCGGCAGTGCTCGGAATTGGCCTGTGCGAACATCATCAGTTCGACGTCGGTCGGGTTGCGCTTGAGCTTGCGGAAATTCTCCAGCAGGTAATCGATCTCGTCGGCGGACAGCGCCAGCCCCATCTCGCGATTGGCCGTCTCCAGCGCGCCGCGTCCGTCCTTGATGATATCCACGCTGGTCAGCGGCGGCGGCGTGCCATGGCGGAATATCTTTTCTGCCGCGCCGTCGAATTTCGACAGCACCGATTCGGTCATGCGGTCATGCAGCAACGGCAGCATCGCCTTGAATTCGGCATCGCGCAAACGCTTGCTGCCGGCGGCCTTGAAGTAATACGCCACGCCGCGCTCGATGCGTTTGACCATCGGCAATGCGCAATGCTGCGCAATGTCGGTCGCCTTGGACGACCACGGCGAGATGGTACCCAGCCGCGGCACCGCCAACAGACGCTGCATGCCGGCCTCCGCCGGTTCGCCCGCCGCCGCGTCGATACCGAGCAGGCGATCCAGCAACGCCGCCTGCTGCTTGTTCAGCTTTGCGCCCGCTGCCAGTTCCACGAAATACCAGCGGCGGGTATCCACCATGATCGCGTGGGGAGCAACATTCTCCAGAGCGGCACGCAACTTTTCGAGACGGAAGGAAGAAAGGGCGGGCTTGCCTGCTGAAACGCGAAACATAGGTGTGGTGATGCCATGAAATAAAGAACTGCAATTATACTATGGACGTCGGGAATCGCCCCAACTACTGCCGCACCCGCAGCGCTGCGGATGTGGCTGCATGAATCATGCCGAAAGGACCGGTACGCCATGAGCAAACGCATCCCCACCATTACCCGCAAGCAGATGGCCGCCCTGCTCAAGCCGCGCCCGCGCGACAGCCACAAGGGTATGTTCGGCACTGCTGTAATCATCGGCGGTGCCGGCGGCATGACGGGTGCCGCGCTGCTGGCCGGGCGCGCCGCGCTCAAGCTGGGCGCGGGTATCGTGCATGTCTGCCTGCTGGACGAACACGCGCCCGTCGTTGACATGCTGCAGCCGGAACTGATGCTGCACCGAGCGGATGAGGCGCTGCGCCTGCCGCAGCCCGACGTGTTCGCCATCGGCTGTGGCATGGGCACTTCGGTCCCCGCCTACAAGCTGCTGTATGAAGCACTCAAACTGGACTGTCCGCTGGTGCTGGATGCCGATGCGCTCAACCTGCTCGCCAGGCATGCCGACCTGCAGGACGACCTGCGCCGGCGCACTGCACCCACCCTGCTTGCGCCTCATCCGGCCGAAGCTGCACGCCTGCTCGGTAGCAGCACGGCTGCAGTGCAGGCCACACGCGAGAAAGCCGCACAACAACTGGCGCGGCAGCTGAATTGCGGCGTGGTGCTGAAGGGCGCCGACAGCATCTGCGTCACCCGCAGCGGAAAAACCTTTGTCAACCGCACCGGCAACCCCGGCATGAGTGCACCCGGCATGGGTGACGTGCTCACCGGCATGCTGGCTGCTTTCATTGCGCAGGGCATGGCTGCAGACGACGCGCTGCTGCTGGCGGTATATCTGCACGGTGCGGCTGGCGATGCGCTGGCGGAACAGCATGCCGCCATCGGCATGACCGCGACCGAAGTAACCGAGTGGGCGCGCTGGCTGATAAACCAGTGGCTTGCGCAATAACGGCCGCTCAATACCCCTGTTAAAAACCGTATTACCGATATTGACAAAACCACCCGGACAGGCGACATTCTCATCCAAAACAAATAATAAGGGAGGAGAAGATGCGCGACCGTACCGTGCTCGTTCTGGAGCTCATCCGCAACCCGCGGCCCGATGCGCTGATCATCGAGGAATTGGCCAGATATGGCCTGGCCAGCGACGCTCCGCTGGCCATGGTCTCCCGGACCGATTTCATTACCATGCTGCAACAATTCAAGACCGGGACCCTGGAAGCGCAGGAATTCAAGGAATGGGCCTCCCGTCTACTGGGACGCAGGGACATCGAATTCGAGTTCGGCCAGGAAGGTGCTGTGGTGGAAGCGCTGTTCTGGCTGGCCTACGAAGAAATCACGGAATGGGAAAACAACCAGCTGTGCCGGCATATCGAATCCATGCTGGAAAGGCGCAGGAAGCGACGGGACTGAGCCGCCCGCTGCAGGCTAACGCACGCAGCGCACGTAGTTGCTGATCCTCACCTCGTCCTGCTGCGGCCCGAGCCAAGGATAATCGCGCGGGCTGCCCGCCTTCGGGTCACTGCGCTGCGCACCCGCCCCGTGCACGTCCGCTCCCTGCGCCGAAGTGCAGGCACCGAAACAGACATAGTCCGCCATGCGGATGTTGTCGCCGTGCGTGGTGGACGACCAGAACCAGCCTTTCGGGTCGGACATCGTCAGGTAGCGCGTATCCAGCGCCGGCGCATGGCGGCGATAGTCGACGATGGTTTCGAGTTCCTTCACGTTCGGCAGCCGCCAGTCATCGTAGCCGTCGAGCCTCAATGCCGCGCAGTAGGCCAGCGCGGACTGCCAGTTGCGCGTCTTGCCGTCGTCCGCGCGCTGCCAGCTCAGGCCGGTGGCGCGGTCGAGCACGCTATGACCTTTGACCTCGAACTGGTTGTTGCCCCACTCCGCACCACGCACGCAGCGGTAGAACAGTTTGCTGCGCCCCTGCACCGGTGCCTGCTTGATGTGGCCGTCGAGGAAGTTGAAGAGGAATGCCGCCTTTACACCGGGACGTCCCCAGTGTTCGCCGGTGTAGATGGTGGACGACCAGGTCTGCCCCATCATGCCGACGTTGTGCTCCCTGAACGGATCGCCCTCGAGTACGCTCTGGTCCGGCTGGTGGAAATCGAATACCTCGTCGATATACGCACGCCGGCCCTGCGAACCGCGGAAGTCGGCCAGCGAGAACAGTTCCTTGATGTTCGGCAGCCGCCAGTCGCTGTGGCCGCCCAGCTTCAGCGATGCGCAGGCGGCCGCGGCATCGACCTCGGTCAGCCGTGTCGCATGATGCGCCTGCTGCCAGGTCAGCCCGGTGATCAGGTCACTGACCGTGCCGTCGCCGTTGTCGCGATAGGCCGGGCGCGCACCTTCGAACTGCGCATCCTGCCCCCAGAACGGCGAACCGCGTTGCGGACAGAGAATGATGCCGTCGTTGTCGAAGCAGCTGCCCTGGTGGGTGTCCGGCACGCGGCTGTTCACGCGCAGCGCGTCGGGATTGTCGCCCGCGATGTCGGCACCGGGCGGTGCGCCGAGTCGCTGCCCGCTATCCTGCCGCATCGAACCCTGTTGCATCGAACCGGGACCCGTCATGCCAGGTTGCCTCATGCGCCCAGCCGGCACACAGGCCATTCCGCCGTCCGGCACGTTACGGCATGTTCCTTCCACCCGACCGCGCGGCGCATCGAAACCGCACGCCGCACCCTCGCTCTCACCCCGGCAGGCGGCGCTGGCTTGCGGCGGCGAACCGCCCATCGGACCTGCACCGAAGGCGAACGGCGAAACAGACAGCAGGCAGCACAGCAGCAGGTGTTTCATGGCATCTCCCCGGATGAGCGCAATACGGTTTATGGTAATCTTGAAACCATTCAAAGTCAGCAATCGTTTCCGTTCATGTTCCTGCAGCAACCCACTCCGAATTAACAGCCATGAGTTTTTCCATCGACATCCGCGAAGAAGCCGGCGTGCGCACGCTGCATTTCGGCTCCGACTGGATTCAGGGTGCAATGCGCATCGCGCGGCCATGGAATCTGGAACTGGACTACACCAGGGAAATGATGACGAGCCTGCTGATGCGCGATGAGTCGCGTTTCCCGCGCCGGGTACTGCTGATCGGACTCGGCGCGGCTTCGCTGACCAAGTTCCTCTACCGCAACCGGCCGCTGGCAAAATTGACCGTGGTGGAAATCGAGCCGCGCGTAGTGGCTGCGGCACGGCAATTCTTCAAGCTGCCGGAAGACCCGAGGCGGTTGAACATCGTGATCGCCGATGGCGTGCAGTTTGTCGCCGAAACCGACAAGCAGTACGACCTGATACTGGTGGACGGCTTCGACGAGGATGCGCGCCCCGGCGAGTTGGATGCGCTGCCGTTCTACCAGATGTGCCACACGCGCCTGACCGATAACGGCATCATGGCGGTTAACCTGCTCGGCCACAGCCGCGGCTTCAAGGCCAGCGTGGAGAGCATCCAGCAGGCGTTCGACGGTCGCGCGATGGCTTTCCCCTCATGCGACAGCGGCAATGTGATCGCCCTCGCTGCAGCCGGTGAGCCGGTATGCATTCCGATCGACGAACTGCGCGAGCAGGCCGCCGCACTGAAAACGCAGACCGGCCTCAACCTGCTGTCGACACTGAGCCGGCTGGAACAGGCGCAGCACTGTCCCGGCGGCTTGTTCGAACTGTAAGCAACAGTTTGCAGGAAATTAACAAAAACTTATTAATTTATGTATAGAATTGCAACGCGTGGAATATCAGGCTCCACGCAGCCCTGAACAGGGCGGGCAGGTGTCGTATCCGGATGGGCACAACGAACTGGTGTATTTTTTGTGAAAGGGATCAGCATGGCAACTTCCAAGAGCAAGGCGTCAGTGGCAAAGAAAACGACCACCGGCAAGAGCACAGCCAAAGCCACCACCAAAAAGGCGACGGCGAAAAAACCGGCCACCAAGGTAGTTGCAAAGACTACGGCAAAAAAACCGGCAGCAAAAAAACCGGCTACAGCACCGAAGAAAACAGCAGCAAAGAAATCGACTGCTTCCCGCGCAAAAAAGGCAGCGGCGCCCTCGCCGGAACAACGCTACCGGATGATTGAAGTGGCGGCTTATTTCCTCGCCGAGAGTAACTCGTTCGCCGGCAGTTCGCTGGAATACTGGATAGCTGCCGAAGCACAGATCGACGGGATGATCGGCGGCAAGTAAGCGTTATTGGGACTCAGGCAGACAGGCTGCTCCCAACATCCCTGCCTGGTCACCGGCCTTCGCCAGACCGACCTGAACCCGCCCATGCAAGGCGGGAATCAGCGCGTAGTGCAATGCCGCTTCGAATGCAGCCTGCATCAGCGGCCATGCGGCATTCATGCCGCCGCCGATCACCACCTGCTCGATATCGACCACCTTCATGATGTGCGCCAGTGCTGCCGCCAGCATTTCCGACGCGATGCGGAAAGCTTCCAGCGCATCGCTGTTGCCCTGTTCGGCCAGCACCGCAATCTGTCCGGCATTCAACGCAGCATTGGTAAGCTCGCGGTAGCTGATGGCCACTCCGCTGGCCGAGGCATACTGTTCCAGGCAGCCACGGTTGCCGCAGCCGCAGGGACGACCGCCCGGCTGCACGATCAGGTGGCCGACTTCCATCGCCACACCATGCTGCCCCGGATACGGCTTGCCGTCCACAATCAAGCCACCGCCGACGCCGGTTCCCAGGCCGAGATAGATCAGACTCTCCGGCTGCGATTCGGCCAGTAGGTACTCGCCATAAGCCGCCGCCAATGCGTCGTTCTCGATGCGCACCGGCAAGCCAAGACGCTGCGCCAGCGGCCAGGCGATGTCGACATCGCGCAATCCCGGCAGATTGGGCGACAGCGAAACCAGATGTGAAACTGGATCGATGAATCCGGGAAAGCCGATGCCGACCGAAGCTGCACCCGGATAACGTTTGCGTGCCTGCTCGATGGTCACGTCGAGTTCGGCGATGATTTGCTCCAGCGCCAGTTCCGGCGCATGGCTGCGACAGATCTGCGCAAAGTCGGCATTGTGGCGAATTTCCCACAACACCTTGTGCTGCTGCACCACGCCGACGCGCAGGTTGGTGCCGCCGACGTCCACACCAATCCGTTGCGCCCCGTCTTCCATTTATTCCACCGCGATGCTGAGGGTCAGCTTGCGTCCGATGTCTGCCACCGGCCAGGATAGTTGCAGCGTAACCGCTTGCATGATTTTTTCGAAGCCGGCCTCCGATTGCGAAACGCTGAAACACGGCGCGCTGTGCAGTGCGGCCGGACGGCTTGAGGTCAGGGTCAGTTTACCGCCCAGCACTTCGTCCCGCAGGGTGATATCCGAACAGTCGGCAAGCTGGTGCAACTGGCCGAAACCGCCGTTGACCTGGCCGCCGACCATGAAACATCCAGCAGGACCGTCGCAACTCGGCATCGCCAGGTTCAGCTCGACCTCGAACACGCCGGTGAACGTGCCGTCAAACTGGTACTCGACGGTCAGCACATTCTTTTTCAGTTCGATCTGCTTGCGTACCGTGCCGCGTTCCTGCTGCGACACATATTCCGCATTCGCGGAATTTTTCGCAGGCAGCGCGGCATAGTTCACCATCTGCGACTCGCTGCGATCCTTTTCTGAACACAAGCGATCAATAAACAGTGAGCGGCGGTGCGTATCCACGATCAGATCCTCGGGCCGGATTTCGTGCTTGAAACTGACATGCTCGTGCGGATTGGCGATACCCTCGGTCTGCTGCCCGCCGTCCCGGCCGCCGCCCGCCTTGCTGTGGTAATGCTCGGTCTGGCGCGCCAGGGTATCGCCGAAATTGTGGTTCAAGGTATAGGCATCGAACTCGCACAGGCTGGCCGAACCGTCGCCCATCACCACCGCCTGCAGCGTGCCGTTATGCAGGAAGGTTTCGTCGTTGCCGTCGAGATCGAGATCGTGTTCCTCGCGCGCCGGCCGCCTGGCAACCGCGTCGAGCAGGGCTTCCAGCCTGACGATGGCGTTATACACGGCGCGCCGCAGATGCGGCAGGTACAGCCCGCCGAACAGTCCGTGCCAGTAGGCATCGTTGGCCTGCGTCTCGTACAGCGCCTCGCGCATCGCCGCGGTTTTCTTTTTTTCCGGCAGCGCCTCGTAGCGCGCGGATAGCTGCAGCATGCGCTTGTGCATCCAGTTCGATTCCGGGTAACGGCTGAAGAAGTTGCGCCAGATGCCGCCACGCAGGAACGCCTTGTCCTCGTCGTAGCGCCCCTGATTCTTGATCGCCTGCACCAGATCGGAAAAGCGGTGTGCGGCCGGCGCCGGTAGCGTCCACTCGTTCATTTCGATGTAGGAAGTGGTCGGCAGGTAAACCACGCCGTGCGTCCTCGCCTGCGCATGGTAATCGCAGTAACGCATCGGCTTGATCATCTCGGATGCCAGCACACCCTCGATGAAACTCGTAAGCCATCCCTTTTCGTACACCCATTCGTAGGTCTCGGGCCAGATACCGAATTTCTCGATGTCGTCAAAATACACCGCTGCGTTGTTGTCCTCGCCGGCCAGGCTCTCGATGTAACGCACCGCTTCGTCCGCAGGCGAAAACGGCAAGCGATAGCGCAACGCTTCCGAGATCGGATACATGTCGAGCGTGCGGCCATCTTCCTCGGTGCTGAAAAAACCGGTGAGTTCGGCATTTTCGCGACCCGCACAGAGGAAATGGTAATCGTCCACGGTGACGTATTTGACGCCGCAGTCGGCCAGCGCCGGCACCACATTGGATTCCCATACCCGCTCGGTGAGCCAGGCACCGGAGGGACGCTGTCCCAGCGTGCCCTGCAGACGGTCTGACAAGCGGTTGATCTGGCCGATGCGGTCGCGCGTCGGAATCGAAGCCAGCACCGGCTCGCTATAGCCGGCGCCGAACAGTTCGGCCTGGCCGCGTGCCACCATCTCGCGCAGCAGCTTGATGTCGTCAGGATAATGTTCGAGCAGGTAGTCGAACAGCCAGCCGCTGAAATGGATGGCAAACGGGAAATCGGGAAAACGGTGCATCATGTGCAGGAATGGCTGGTAGCAGCGGCGATGCGCATCGTCCAGCACGTGCGGGAAATTTCCCACCGGCTGGTGGGCATGAACACCGAGGAGCAAGGCAACGGATTTCGACATGCGTTTATTCTTCCTTGTTCAATATTGTTGCTGATTCATTCCGAGCCGCGGCGCATGGTGCCGCCCATCTCTGCAGTGCCGCCTGCGCCTGCGCTGATCGGATGCTGCAGTTCCACCGGCGCCGGCAGTTTGAGCAACTGGTACAGGTTGGCCAGGTTGAGACGGTACAGCCGGTCGAACGATTGCACGCTGGGCCCGGGATTGTAGTCGCCGAACCACCAGAACCAGTCCGAACCCTCGCAGATGCCGAGTTGTCGTTCGGCCTGCTGTTGTTCTTCTTCGCTCAGGCGGCCGCTGTTTATCACCAGGTCGTAGCTGGCCTTCGCCGCACACAACAGGTCCCATGCACGGTTCTTGTCGGCCATGCCGATCCAGGTGCTGAAGGTACCGTACACCCAGCTACCGGAAACCATTGCCGGCAGGTTGCCCGGCTCCAGCGCGATGCGCTTGCTCTTGGCCGTGGGATTCAGCCGGCTGACGCATTCGCCAAAGGTAATGGTCTGGATAAATGGGTGGCTCTGCAAGGCCTCGTACAGTTCGGACAGGAAGTAGTAGCCATTGTAGGGATAATATTCCCAGGCATTCTCGCCATCGAGGATCACGCTGACCACCGGCTCTTCTTCCGGCTGGCTGCGATGATATATATCCTCCAGCGCGCTGATGAAATCGCCGACCGCATCGCGCCCGTGCCACTTGGTGTATTCGAAGCCGATCTTGTCGGACAGACGGTCGTCGCGGAAGAAGCAGAGGATCTCGCCCTTCTCGGTCAGGCACCGATAAGGGCGGTACAGATATTCCACGCGCTCCGGCATGCCTTCGCCCTGCAGCCGGCGCAGGCTGTTGAACAGCACGGTCTCGCCGCTGGCAGTCCACTCGCAGCCATATGTGGCCAGTACGCCCGCGGCAGGCAGCGAAATACCGCCTTCGCCCGGCCACATGCCATGCGGCACGCCGCCGAAATGTTCGCGGTAATTTTCCAGCGCTTCTTCGACTTGCTTGCCGGCGCGCTCACGCCCGCCGGGATAGCGCGGCGTCTTCGGCAGTTCTGCCTGCGGCATCGCCTCGCGTGCGCTTTCGAAATCGATCAGCAACGGCAGGATCGGATGATAGTAGGGCGTGGTGGAAATCTCGATCTGGCCCTTTTCCTGCAGTTTGCGATAGCGCGGAATCACGTCCTTGATCAGCTCCCCGATCAGTTCGAGCAGCTGACGCCGATCCTCGTAGCTGAACTGGCATTCCTTGGCCATCAATTGCGGCACCAGTTCCGTGCTGCGGCGCACGCTCTCGCCCATCCACGCAAGGTGGTACCACACCAGCAGGTCCCCCAGATATTGCGCCGACAGATAGCTCAGCTGCAGCTCACCCACCTCGTCCAGCATGTTGAACATCTGGTATAGCCGGTTGTAGGCCGGAAACGGCGCGATCATGTTGTTGTGGTTGCTGCGAAAACAACTTTCCATCAACAGGCGGCGATGCTCGGGCGTCAGGCCGTGCAGATCTTCCTGCGCCAGCATCTCCAGCAACGGGTCGCGCATTTCTCCGCTGGCGAACTGCTGCTCGTAATCGATCAGTTGATCGATCAGCGATGGCACGAAATTCACCACCGCCTTCACCCCGGGATGCTGCTCCAGGTGATAGGCCATATCGGTGTAATCCTTGATCGCGTGCAGGTAAGTCCACGGCAATTCGAATGCACCGCTCAGGCAGTTGCGGTAATCCGGCTGGTGCATGTGCCAGGACAGAACCAGATGGAGCTTGCGAGGAGTAGTCATTGCAAAATCATTTTCTTTCAGGAATACGGCACGAACAACCCGCTCCGAAACGGGCGGGAAGGCAAAGTCGGTCTAAAGAACCTGATGGCGGTTCTGGCCCAGCATTTCGGGCGTGATCAGCGTGATTCCCTTTTCCGAGACATAGAAGCGTTCTTTGTCTTCTTCGGGATTGACGCCGACCTGCAGGCCGTCCGGCACCATACAGCCCTTATCCACGATGGTGCGCCTCAGCACGACATGCTCGCCGATGTGCACCTTGGGCAGGATCACGCTGTCCTCGACCACACTGTAGTCGTTGACGTGCACGTCGGAAAACAGCACCGAACGCCGCACCACCGCACCGCTGATGATGCAGCCACCGGACACCAGCGTATCCACCGCCATGCCGCGGCGGCCTTCCTCGTCGAACACGAACTTGGCCGGTGGCAATTGTTCCTGATAGGTCCAGATCGGCCAGTTCTTGTCGTACACGTTGAGATCGGGCACCACCTTGGTCATTTCCATGTTGGCTTCCCAGTAGGCATCCACCGTGCCGACATCGCGCCAATAGGAATGACCGTTGCGCTCACCGACGCAACTGCTCTCGAATTGGTGAGCAAATACACGGTAGCGTGAAATCAGGTAGGGAATGATGTCGTGGCCGAAGTCGTGGGTGGAATGCGTGTCGTAGGCATCGCGGATCAGCTGCTCGTACAGGAACTGGGTGTTGAACACGTAAATGCCCATGCTGACCAGCGCTTGGTCCGAGCGCCCCGGCATCGGCGAGGGATTGGCCGGCTTCTCGTCGAAGCCGATGATACGATTCTGCTCGTTCACCGTCATCACGCCAAACGCCGAGGCCTCGGCCAGCGGCACACTGAAGCAGGCAATGGTCATGTCGGCCTGGTCGCGCACGTGGCTGGCCAGCATCTTGCCGTAGTCCATCTTGTAGATATGGTCGCCGGCGAGGATGACGATGTATTGCGGGTTGTGCGAGCGCAGGATGTCGATGTTCTGGAACACCGCGTCGGCGGTGCCCTTGTACCACTCTTCCTGGATGCGCTGCTGCGCCGGCAGCAGCTCGACGAATTCGTTGAACTCGCCGCGCATGAAACTCCAACCGCGCTGGATGTGCTGCAGCAGGCTGTGCGACTTGTACTGGGTGACCACGCCGATGCGACGGATGCCGGAGTTGATGCAGTTGGAAAGAGGGAAATCGATGATGCGGAATTTGCCGCCGAACTGAACCGCAGGCTTGGCGCGCCATTTGGTCAGGTCTTTCAGTCGGGAGCCCCTGCCGCCTGCCAGTATCAATGCCACCGTATTCTTGGTAAGGACACTGATAAATCGCGCCGAAGTGGTATCCTGTTGCAACATGTGTCTCTCCTTTGAAAGCGGCGCCCCCGTCTGGATGGGGAGTTCACGAGTGATTATAATCGATTTTGCTTTAACTTTAAGTTAAAGCATCGTGCGCAAGGTGATCGCAACCTTTAACAAGCCAGGCTATCTGGCATTAAACGAATAACAAGCAAAATGAGCGCCAGAAAATCAAACCCGCTGATGCAAACCATTCTTGATGCGCGCATGCACGATCCTTTTTCCTGGCTCGGCCTGCACCAGAGCGAGGATACCTGGACGCTGCGCGTGTTCCTGCCCCATGGCTGGTCGCCCGAAGTGCAGACTGCCACAGGCTGGCAGCCGTTCACCCGGCTGCATGAACACGGTATCTACGGCTATGACAGCAGCACGCCGCTGCCGCGCCCGTGCCGCATCCGCTACAAGCAGGAGGACGGCAACTGGCACGAAACCTGGGATACCTACAGTTTCCCTGCCACCATCGGCGACCTTGACCTGCACCTGTTCAGCGAAGGGCGGCTGCAGCAGGTATATCGCATGCTGGGCGCCCACCCGATCACCATCGACGACGTGCGCGGCACGCGCTTCGCGGTATGGGCACCGAATGCGGAACGGGTCAGCGTGGTCGGCGACTTCAATCGCTGGGACGGCCGCGCGCACCAAATGCGTGCACATGGTTCCAGCGGCGTATGGGAATTATTCATCCCCGACATCCCGCCCGGCGCTCTGTACAAATTCGAAATACGTAACCGCCACACGGGTGCGGTCATGGTCAAGACCGACCCCTATGGCTTTGCCTTCGAAATGCGCCCCGGCACCGCGGCACGGGTATGCGCGGAAAACAACTACCAGTGGTCGGACAGCGAGTGGATGGATCAGCGCGCCAAGGCCGACTGGCTGCACCAGCCGATGAACATCTACGAAGTACATGCCGGCTCGTGGAAACACCCGCACAACGAGAGCTTTTTCAACTTCCGCGAACTGGCTGCGATGCTGCTGCCCTATGTGCAGGATCTGGGTTATACCCATATTGAACTGATGCCGGTCAGCGAACACCCGCTGGACGAATCCTGGGGCTACCAGACCACCGGTTATTTCGGTGTCACCAACCGCTACGGCTCGCCGGACGACTTCCGCGCCTTCGTCGAAACCTTCCACCGCGCCGGCATCGGCGTGCTGCTGGACTGGGTGCCGGGACATTTTCCCAAGGACGATTTCGCGCTGGCCCGCTTCGACGGCACCGCGCTGTACGAACACGCGGACCCGCGCCTGGGCGAGCACCAGGACTGGGGCACCTATATTTTCAACTACGGCCGCAACGAGGTGCGCTGCTTCCTGATCGGCAACGCATATTACTGGCTGTCCGAATTCCACATCGACGGCCTGCGCGTGGACGCCGTGGCCTCCATGCTCTATCTCGACTATTCGCGCAAGGAAGGCGAGTGGCTGCCGAACGCTTTCGGCGGGCGCGAAAATCTCGATGCACTCAGCTTCCTGCGCGAGACCAACATGATGGTGCACGAGCAGTTCCCGGGCGCGCTGACCGTTGCCGAGGAATCCACCTCGTGGCCGATGGTGTCGCGGCCGGTGTACCTCGGCGGCCTGGGCTTCTCGATGAAATGGAATATGGGCTGGATGAACGACAACCTGAGTTATTTCGAACAGGATCCGGTGCATCGCCGCTACCACCACAACAACCTGACTTTCGGACAGCTCTACGCCTACACCGAAAACTTCGTGCTGCCGTTCTCGCATGACGAAGTGGTGCACGGCAAGCGTTCGCTGCTGGACAAGATGCCGGGCGATACCTGGCAGAAGTTCGCCAACCTGCGCCTGCTGTTCGTGTACCAGATGACCTACCCCGGCAAAAAACTCAACTTCATGGGCAACGAGTTCGGCCAAGGCCGCGAATGGCAGGTCAAAGCGCAGCTCGACTGGGATTTGCTGCAAACCGGCTGGCATCAGGGCGTGCAGCAGCTTTCGCGCGACATCAATCATTTGTATCGCGACACCGTCGCGCTACACGACCTCGATTTCGAAGTGGAAGGTTTTTCCTGGATCGATTGCCACGATGCCGATCAGTCGGTGCTGAGCTATCTGCGCCGCGCGCGTGATGGTTCCTTCGTCGTGGCGGCATTCAATTTCACGCCGGTGCCGCGCACCGATTACCGCATCGGCGTGCCCGAGCCCGGCACCTACCGCGAACTGCTGAACAGCGATTCGGAGCTATACGGTGGCAGCAACCTGGGCAACGGCGCCGGACTCGTGGCCGAAGACATCCCGTGGATGGGCCATCCGCATTCGCTCAAGCTTACCCTGCCGCCGCTGGCGGGACTGGTCCTGGCACGCGTATAAGGGAGTTAGCATGTCGAAACTGACTTCCTCCCCGGCCTGGCAGGCACTCACCACACACTACAAGAACACCGCCCCGCTGCACATGCGCGAACTGTTCGCGCATGATGCTCAGCGCTTCGGCAAGTTCTCGCTGCAGTTCGAGGACATCCTGCTCGATTACTCCAAGAACCGCATCACCGAAGAGACCGTGCGCCTGCTGCTCGACCTTGCGCATCAGGCCGACGTGCCGGGCTGGACAGAGAAAATGTTCAGCGGCGAAAAGATCAATTTCACCGAAGGCCGTGCCGTGCTGCACACCGCACTGCGCGGCAAGGACCCGGTGTACGTCGGCGGCGAGGATGTGATGCCCGGGGTGCATCGCGCGCTGGCGCACATGCGGGAATTCTCGGAGGCGGTACGCAGCGGCTCATGGCGCGGCCATACCGGTAAAGTCATCAGCGACGTAGTCAACATCGGCATCGGCGGCTCCGACCTCGGCCTGGTCATGGTGACCGAGGCGCTCAAGCCGTATTGCGGTACACCGCGCGTGCATTTCGTCTCCAACGTGGACGGCGCGCAGCTCGCCACCACATTGCAAAACCTGTCGCCCGAGACCACACTGTTCATCATCGCCTCCAAGACCTTCACCACGCAGGAAACGCTGGCCAATGCACACAGCGCGCGCGCTTGGTTCCTCGATGCAGCAAAAGATGAAGCGCATATCGCGAAGCATTTCGTTGCGCTCTCCACCAATGCCTCCGAAGTGAAAAAATTCGGCATCGACACCGACCACATGTTCGAATTCTGGGACTGGGTCGGCGGACGCTATTCACTGTGGTCGTCAATCGGCCTGTCGATCGCACTTGCGGTGGGCATGGACAATTTCGAGCAACTGCTGGCCGGCGCGCATGCGATGGACGAGCATTTCCGGCGCACGCCGCTGGAGCGCAACATGCCTGTGATCCTCGGTCTGCTCGGCGTCTGGTACAACGATTTCTTCGGCGCGCAAAGCCACGCCATCCTGCCCTACGACCAGTGCCTGCACCGCTTCCCCGCCTACTTCCAGCAGGGCGACATGGAAAGCAACGGCAAGCGCTGCGACCGCGACGGCAATGCCGTCGACTACGCCACCGGCGCCGTGGTGTGGGGCGAGCCCGGCACCAACGGTCAGCATGCGTTCTACCAGTTGATCCACCAGGGTACGCATCTGGTGCCCGCCGATTTCCTGGCGCCGGCCGAGACACATTATCCGCTGGGCCAGCACCATCCCATCCTGCTGTCGAATTTCTTCGCGCAGACCGAAGCGCTGATGCGCGGCAAGACCGCAGACGAAGTGCGCACCGAGCTGGAACAGGACGGCATGGATGGCACTGCACTGGAACAACTGTTGCCGCACAAGGTGTTCCCGGGCAATCGCCCGACCAATTCCATCCTGTTCCGCAAGCTCACGCCGCGCACATTGGGTTCGCTGATCGCGTTGTACGAGCACAAGATTTTCGTGCAGAGCGTGATCTGGAACATCAACGCCTTCGACCAGTGGGGCGTCGAGCTGGGCAAACAGCTGGCCAGGAAAATCCTGCCGGAACTGTCCGGGACCGATGCTGTCACCGGCCACGACTCCTCCACCAACGGCCTCATCAACCATTACCGGCAATACCGCAAAACCTGAGTCCTTGCCCCGTCCGCCGTATATGGCGATATAATGGTCCCCATCGGGAGTAAGGTGATAACTAACGCCCACAATCAACGGTGGAGACAAATCCGCCACGCCGACTGATCCCGACAAAACCTTAATGCCGACGAGCGTCGGCATGGGTTACGCACCTCGGAACAGAACTTTGCTAAATTGAAAGCAAGACACGCTGGGCTGGCCGAACTCAAGAACAACCGCCCTCAAGGGCATCCAGGTATCCGGCATGCATATACTTTTTGTCACTTCGGAAATCCATCCGCTGATCAAGACAGGCGGTCTCGCGGATGTAAGCGGTTCGCTACCGCCAGCACTGCGCAAGCTTGGTGCGGATATCCGCGTACTGGTCCCGGGCTATCCGGCCGTACTGGAAAAACTTCATTCGCCCGGCGTACTCGCCGAATTGCCGTCACCTCCCGGCAATGCCGGGTCGGCACGTCTGCTGTCCGCCACCATGCCGGGCAGTGACCTGCCGTTGCTGGTGCTGGACTGTCCGGCGCTGTACGACCGTCCCGGCGGCCCCTACCTGGGGCCGGACTATCAGGAGTGGCCGGACAATGTGCTGCGCTTCGGTTTTCTCAGTCAGGTCGGCGCCATGCTTGCCCGACCCGACACGCCGCTGGACTGGCATCCGGACATCGTGCATTGCAACGACTGGCAAAGCGCGCTGATTCCGGCATTGCTACATTATTTCCATGTGCCGCACGTAAAATCCGTGGTGTCGATCCACAATCTCGCATTCCAGGGAAATTTCGATGCCTCGTGGATCCCCCGCCTGGGCCTGCCGACATCGAGCTACCAGGTCGAAGGCGTCGAATTCTACGGCCACTTCTCGTTTCTCAAGGCCGGCCTTTACCATGCAGACAAGATCACCACGGTCAGCCACACCTATACCGAAGAAATCCAGACACCGCAGTTCGGCTGTGGCATGGAAGGCCTGCTGGAAACGCGCAGCAGCGACCTGGTCGGCATTGTCAACGGCATCGACGACAACTGGAATCCGGAAACCGACCGCCATCTGAAACAGAACTACGACAAGCGCAAACTGACCGGAAAAGTTGCGAACAAACAGGCACTGCAGCAGGAACTGGGACTGGAGATCGATGCCGACATCCCGCTGCTCGGGCTGATCAGCCGCTTGACCCACCAGAAAGGCATCGACCTGTTGCTGGACTGTGCGGACGATCTGCTGCAGGACGACGTGCAGTTCGCCATACTGGGCAAGGGCGATGCGAAACTGGAACAGCACCTGCTCAAACTCGCGCGCGGCTGGCGCGGACAGGTCAGTGTCACCGCCGGCTATGACGAAAGCCTGGCCCATCGCATCACCGCCGGCAGCGACATATTCCTGATGCCCTCGCGCTTCGAGCCCTGCGGCCTCAACCAGATGTATGCCATGGCCTACGGCACGCCGCCGGTGGTGCGCCGCACCGGCGGGCTGGCCGATACCGTAATCGACAGCAACGATGCAACGCTGCGGGACGGCAGCGCCACCGGCTTCGTGTTCGAACTGGCCGAGGCCGAGGAATTACTGCAGGCGATACGCCGTGCGCTCAGCCTGTACCGAGATCGGAAAGCCTGGCAAGCCATCCAGCTGAGCGGCATGCAACGCGACTTCAGCTGGCAACATGCCGCGGAGCAGTACTTCGAAGTCTATCGTTCACTGCTAGAGGGAACCTCTGATTAAGCGATGGACTTAATCAGAGGTTCCCTTAAAGCCAGGTCATCAAACCGGTTTCGAAAGGATGCGTGAGCAGCGTGTTGCTGGGATAAATGCGCACGTGATAATCAAGCTGGCCGCATAGCTCGGGCCGCAGGTTGAGCGCAAACAACTGTTCCTTGCTGTCGCCGACCGGCCCCTGATGACGAAAGCGGAACGGAATCCGCGTCGGGCGCCGGCTCTTGCCGATAGCACGGCTCAGCAACAATTCGACGTGCACGTCGTCCGGCTGCAGGTCGTTGAGGTTGACTGCGACCTCCAGGCTCATGTTGGCGCCGTACTCGATACGCTTCGGCGGCACGTCCAGACGGCGGATGGTCACGCCCGGCCAGGCCTTGCGGATGCGCGTTTTCCAGGCCGACAACTGGCGCGCGGCATCGTAGCCTTCATGGCTGTACTGCCGTCCCTGCTGGCTGGCCGGCTGATAGTATTTGCTGACGTACTCACCCATCACGCGCGCGGTGTTGAAATGGGTCAGCGCAGTGGACATCGCGTATTTCGACTTGGCCACCCATGACGGCGAATAACCGTACTTGCCGCGCTCGTAATAAAGCGGCGCCACCTGGTCCTGGATGATCTCGTACAGGCTGCGCGCATCCTCGCGGTTGCGCTTGTGGTCGTCAAAATATTCCGGTGCCGGCCGGATCGCCCAGCCGTTCTGTCCGTCATAGCCTTCGCCCCACCAGCCGTCGAGCACGCTCAGATTGATGGTCCCGTTGATGCCGGCTTTCATGCCCGAGGTGCCGCTGGCTTCCATCGGGTACTGCGGCGTGTTGAGCCAGACATCGACGCCGGCCACCAGCCGGCGCGCCAGACCCAGATCGTAGTTTTCCACCAGCAGTACCTTGCCCTCGAACTCCGGCATGCAGGAAATGGCATGGATCTGGCGGATCAGTCCCTGGCCCGGCTGGTCGGCCGGGTGCGCCTTGCCGGCGAAGATAAACAGCACCGGACGCTGCGCATCAAGCACGATTTCGCGCAGCCAGTCCAGGTTCTGGAACAGCAGGTCGGCACGTTTGTAGGTGGCAAAGCGGCGCGCAAACCCGATAGTGAGCACGTTCGGGTCGTGCGAATCGGCCTGTTTAAGTATGCGTTCGAGATGCGCTTCGCTGCCATGATTGCGGAAATGCTGCACCGAGATGCGGTGATGCAGCATTTGCAGCATCTGTGTCTTCAGCGACTGGCGCACGCTCCAGTATTCCAGATCCGGGATGTCGTCGATGCGCCGCCAGAACCCGCCATCGGACAGGCGGTTGCGCCATTCGCCACCAAGGTATTTGTCGAACAGTTCGCCCCACGCCTCCGCCAGGAAGGTCGGCACGTGCACCCCATTGGTCACATAGCCGACCGGATTTTCGTGCGGTGGGACCTGCGGCCACAAGCCGGAACAAATGCGCGCGGTAACGTCGCAGTGGATGCGCGACACGCCGTTCTGGTAACGCGATATGCGCACCGCTAGCGCGGTCATGTTGAAATCGGTAGCATTGCCGCCGGGATCATTGCCCAGCGCCAGCAGATCTTCCATGCTGATGCCCAGCTGCGTATCCAGTCCGCGAAAATAACTGGTGATCAGTTCGCGGCTGAAATGTTCATGACCGGCCGGTACCGGTGTATGCGTGGTGAACACCGAGCTCGACGCCACTGCCTCCAGCGCGCTGGAAAAATCCATTCCCTGCGCCACCAGTTCGCGCGCACGCTCCAGCAACATGAATGCAGCGTGGCCTTCATTGATGTGCCACACGGTGGGCTTCAGTTCCAGTTCGGCCAGTGTGCGCGCACCGCCGACGCCAAGAATGATTTCCTGTTCCAGCCGGGTCTTGCGGTCGCCGGCATACAGGCGGTGGGTAATCTCGCGGTCGTCCGGAGTATTTTCCGGCAGATCGGTATCCAGCAGATACAGGCGGACATGGCCGACGCGCGCCCACCACACCTTGGCCCAAGTGCGGCGCCCGGGCAAATCCACGGACACCTTGACCTCGCTGCCATCCGGGCGCAGCGCGGGGGTGACCGGCAACTCGTCGAAATCGGAATCGGCGTTGCCGGCAATCTGGTTGCCCTCGCCGTCGATAGCCTGGGTGAAATAGCCCTGACGGTAAAGCAGGCCAACACCAACAAACGGCAGGCGAATGTCGCTGGCAGCCTTGCAGTGGTCGCCGGCCAGGATGCCCAGCCCGCCGGAATAGATCGGGAAGCTTTCGTGAAAACCGAACTCGGCGCAGAAATATACCACCAGATCGGTCTCGCCCAGGTTGTGACTGGCGTAGCGCGACGGTTCGTTGTGGTAGGTGTCGTAAGCCGACAATACGCGGTTGTAGGATGCCAGGAACACCTGGTCCTCGGCCGCATCCAGCAAGCGGTGTTCGTCGAGACGGCGCAGAAACTTGATCGGGTTGTGCCCGACCACATCCCACAGTTTGGGATGCAAACGCGCAAACAACGTGCGCGTTGGACGGTCCCAGCTATACCAGAGATTGTTGGCCAGTTCCTCCAGCCGCATCAGCTTGCGCGGAATTTTCGGATTGACCTCGACCACGAAGCGCGTGCCGGGCTGCTGTTCTTGTTCCATATTCATTATCCGCAGTCCCCACAGAACGAATAGAATCAGATTATCACAAGTCACGTCATTAGCGTATTACGCCATGCCCGACTATCCGGCCCAGCAAAAACTGATCACCGCGCTGTGCGATCCGCATCGCTATCCGCATGCGGCAAAAACAGTGCATGTAGTAGAGACGCATATCTCATGGGTGCTGCTGGCCGGACGCTATGCCTACAAGGTCAAGAAAGCCGTCAATCTCGGCTTTCTCGATTTCACCGACCTCAAGGCGCGCCGCCACTACTGCGCGGAAGAACTGCGCCTCAACCGTCGCCTGGCACCCGGCATTTACCTCGGCGTGACGGCCATCGGCGGCACGTCGAACAACCCGCAACTGGACAGCTCCTCCGGCGCCGCCATCGAATATGCGGTAAAAATGCGCCGCTTTGCAACTGATGCACTGATGGACAGGCAATTGGCACGCGGCCGGATAACACCGCGGCACATCGACCACCTTGCCGCCTCGCTCGCGCGCTTTCATTCCGGACTGCCGCCCGCAAGCGATACCAGGTACGGATCGCCCGCCGGCATACATGCCGCAGCATTGCAGAATTTCGAACAGTTGCAGACGCTGCTCCACGATGCGGACGACCTGCAGATGCTGGCCGCTGTGCGCCAGGTCGCCGAAAATGAATTCGGCTTCTGCGCGAAAACTTTCGAACAGCGCCGCCAACAGGGCTGCGTGCGCGAATGCCACGGCGACCTGCATCTTGGTAATATCGCGCTGCTGCGCGATGAGCCGGTTCCGTTCGATGGCATCGAATTCGATCCCGAACTGCGCTGGATCGACATGATCAACGAAGTCGCTTTCCCGTACATGGACCTGCTGCACCACCGGCAAGCGGCGCTGGCCTCACGTTTCCTCAACACATGGCTGGAACAAACGGGCGATTATGCCGGCATGGCCGTACTGCGCTTCTACTGCGCCTACCGCGCCATGGTGCGCGCCAAGGTCGAAGCCATCCGCGCCCACCAAACCGGATTATCGAAACGCGTCCGCACAAACGAACTGGCCGCCTGCCGCGACCACCTCACGCTGGCCGCGCAATGCCTGACGCGGCAATGGCCCGCGCTGATCATCACCCACGGCCTGCCCGGCTCCGGCAAGAGCAGCTTCGCGCAATTCGCGCTGGAAAACCTGCAGGCCATCCGCATCCGTTCCGACGTCGAGCGCAAACGCCTGTTCGGGCTCGCCGCACACGAAGACAGCCGCTCCGCCATCGACGGCGGCATTTACAGCACACAGGCCACCGCGCAAACCTATGCGCGACTGCTGGAACTGGCGCAGCAACTGCTTGCCGCCGGTTACCCCGTGATCGTGGACGCTGCCTTCCTCAGGCACGCAGAACGCCGGCAGTTCCGCGAACTCGCCGAACGTATGCAGGTGCCGTTTGCCATCGCCAGTCTGCAGGTGAAAACGCAAACACTGCGCACGCGCATCATGCAGCGTCAATCACAGGGAAATGATGCATCGGAGGCCGGCCTTGAAGTGCTGGAAAAGCTGAAGCAGGTGCAACAGCCGCTGGAACAGGAAGAACTGGAATGCAGCATCATCTTCAGCGATGCAGAAGGCATGGATTTCACCGGTACCGCGGCATGGCGCCGCCTGCTGGAATGCCTCAAGGCAAAGACATAAGCCCTTAGTCGATCACCGCGGCGCGCCAGCATTCCTCGATGTGCGCTTCCACCAGCGCCACCACCTCGCCATCCAGTTTGCCGCTGCCCACGTATTCCTTGAGGATGCGCAATATCTCGTCCGGCGGTAGCGCATCGCGGTAAGGCCGGCGCTGCGCCAGTGCCTGGAACACGTCGGCCACCTCGATGATGCGCGCCTCCAGCGACAGGCCGCTGCCGCCGACGTGGCCGGGATAACCGCTGCCATCCATCCGTTCGTGATGCTGGCCCGCCCATAGGGCGATCTGTTCCAGCCCGGAAATATTCTTGAGCACGTTGTAGGTATCGAAACTGTGCCGGCGCATGGTGAGAATTTCTTCCTCGTTCAGTCGATGCGGCTTTTCCAGCAGTTCGTCCGGCACGCGCAGCTTGCCGATGTCGTGCAGCAGCCCCGTCAGATCCAGCATTTCGCAGGTTTTCTCGGACAGCCCGGATAGCGTGCCCAGGTAGCGCGCAAGACTGGCCACGCCGTCCGAATGTTCACGCGTATAGCCGCTCTTGGCGTCGACAATGCCGGAGAAAATCTGCACCAGACTGCGCAATTCTTCGAAGCTGATATCTTCCCGACCGGTTTCCGCCAGCCAGGTCGAGACGTAACCGTCGATCCGGCCGGTTTCCAGTTGCAACCAGAATGAAGCCGACTCCGACATCTGCATAAAAGCATCAACCAGTTCCGGACAGAACCAGTCATCGCGCCTCTCCATGATGGCATTACGTATCGATGCCCGGCCCGCCAGGATGTCGCCGCCATTGGATAAATACTTGAGTGCAAGCACATCGACGCGATCCGACAAATAAATGCAGTTGGCATTGAGTTTGGCCGCGTCCGGCAGGTCCATACCCTGCAACTTGCTCCAATGGGTATGGTGATGCAGCACGACCAGTGCGAGGTGGCTCAGCATGGGACAGGAATCCATTAGCGCGGCCCCTATCTGGCAATGCTCGGCCTCATGTTCCCAGTGGAACTGGGCCAGCTTGACGTGCACCGTGGTCTTGGAAACTCCGCTGTCATGCAGAATGGCCGCCTCGAACAGGTCGTCCAGTTGTTGTTTCGGCCAAGCCAGATGCTGACCGATTTCACTGGCTATAAAAGCGACATGCTTGCCGTGGTGGATATGCGTTACGCCGACCAGATCAAGCGTGTCGGACAGGGAATAAATCGCCTCGTGCAGATTGATATTGTAATTGGACATGGGGTTCTTTCTGCTTCTGCCACACTACCCGCGTGGGTAGACCCACCCCTCATGTTTCTGCGACTGCTGCCTAGTGGTGGTGTCCGCCATCTCCATGCACGTGGCCATGCGACAACTCTTCCTCCGTTGCCGGCCGCACCCCGGTAACGGTACAGGCGAAATTGAGCGCCTTGCCCGCCAGGGGATGATTGCCGTCTACCGTCACTTCCTTATCGGTGACGTCGACCACAGTGTACAACATGTAATCATCATCGTCCGCACCTTCGGCACCGCCCTCGAACTGCATGCCGATCGCGACGCTTTCCGGAAACAGGCCGCGCGGCTCGACGCGCACCAGTTCGTGTGCGTACTCGCCGAAAGCATCGTCCGGCTGCATGGTGATACAGCACTCTTCGCCCTCATCCCTGCCCTGCAATGCTTCCTCGACCGCCGGGAAAATCCCGTCGTAACCGCCGTGCAGGTAGTTGACCGGATCTTCGACCTTTTCCAGCAATACGCCATTGGCATCGGTAAGTTCGTAACGCAGCGACACTACGGTGTCCTTGGCAATTTTCATTTCATCTCCTTCAGCAATTTAAGGACTTCCTGCGGATGGCCGTGCGCATGCACGCCATACAGGGCGTGGTGCAATTTTCCCTGCTTGTCGATAATAAAGGTAGAACGCTGGATGGCGACTCTTTTATGACCGTCGACTTCCTTATTGTAAAGGACACCATAGGCTTTGCACACCTTGCTTTCGGTATCCGACAGCAACAGCACGGACAGGCCGTATTTGTCGCGGAACTCGGCATGACTCAGGCAATCGTCGCGACTGACGCCGACCACCATCGTATCCAACTTGGCAAAGTTGTCTTCCAGGTCGGAAAACTCGTTCGCCTCCATGGTGCAGCCCGGCGTATCGTCCCTGGGATAGAAATACAGGACCACGTTTTTCTTGCCGCGCAATTCAGACAAGCTGAACATTTCCATGTCTGCGTCGGGCAACTCGAAACGCGGCGCTTCTATTCCTGCTTGCAACAACATAAAGCCACTCCTCCTGCGCTGCATTCTAACGTACGTTTCAGCGGACGGAAATTAATTTTTATCGGCCGGCAGCACGGTTATAATTTAAAGAATGAATAAACCAGAAAAACTGCTCGGTGGTCTCAGCGTAAACCGGTTTCTGCGCAAATACTGGCAGAAAAAGCCCCTGTTGATACGACAGGCAATGCCAGGGTTCAATGGCCTGCTGGAGCGGCAGCAATTGCTCGAACTCGCCTGCGACCCGGACGTGCAGGCGCGTGCCGTGGTGCACCGGCGCAATCGGTGGGAGCTGTATCATGCGCCGTTCGAGGCGGAGGATTTCGCCGGCATGGAAAAGATGAAATGGACGGTGCTGGTGCAGGGCGTAAATCACCACCTGCCACAGGCCGCGGCACTGCTGCAACATTTCAATTTCGTGCCGCATGCGCGCCTCGACGACCTGATGGTGAGCTACGCGACCAGGGGCGGCGGCGTCGGGCCGCACTTCGATTCCTACGACGTGTTCCTGCTGCAGGGAGCGGGACGACGACGCTGGCAGATTTCGCAACAAAAGGACCGCAGGCTGATAGAAGGCGCCCCGCTGAAGATATTGCAGGACTTCAAAGTCGAGCAGGAATGGGTGCTGGAGCCGGGCGACATGCTGTACCTGCCGCCGCACTGTGCGCACAACGGCGTCGCCGAGGACAGCGAGTGCATGACCTACTCCATCGGCTTCCGCACACCCGCCTATCATGAACTGGCGGAACAGTTCCTGGTTTACCTGCAGGATCGCATCCGCATCAAGGGCATGTATGCCGATCCCGACCTCAAGGCGCAGAAACACCCGTCCGAGATCGGCCCCGCCATGCTCGACCAGGTAGCACAGGCCATCGGTCGCATCCAGTGGAACAAGCGCGATGTCGCCGCCTTCCTCGGTTGCTATCTGTCCGAACCCAAGCCGCACATCTTCTTCGATACGCCTGCCCGGCCGCTAAGCCGAGCCAGGTTCGAACAGGCGCTGCAGACGCGCGGTGCGAAACTCGACCTGAAAACGCAGATGCTGTGCCACGGCCGCAGTATCTTCATCAACGGCGAAGCGCACGCCATCGGCAAGGATGCATACTGCGTGCTGCGCGCACTGGCCGACGTGCGCAACTTGCCTGCCGGCACCGCACTGCCGCAGGAAGCGCTCGACCTGCTTTACCAGTGGTACGTCGACGGCTATATTTCACCCATGGCAAACAAACGAAAGGCGTCATCATGAGCGAGTTGCAGCACACCGCGCTGGACGGCAACGCCGACTACATCGCAGCCCTGGACCTGCTGTGCGGACTGGCGCAGCACGAGATTGTCGTATTCGAAAAGAATTACGACAACATCGGCTTCAACGCCGAGGCGCGCTATGACACGCTGCACGCTTTCCTGCTGGCCAACCCGAACAACCGCCTGCTACTGCTGGCGCACAACACCTCATACCTGGTGCAGCATTGTTCGCGCATCATGATGCTGTTGCGCCAGTTCGCGCACAGCATGTACATCTACCAGACGCCGCCCCACCTGCAACATGTTTCCGAACCGTTCGCGGTGGCCGACCAGACGCACTTCGTGCGCCGTTTCCACTTCGACGACCCGCGCGGCATCCTGGCGCAAAACGACCCGGAAGGCGCGCGCACGCTGCATTCCCGCTTCCAGGAAATGTGGGGCGCCTCCCATCCCGGCGCCGCCGCCACCACCATCGGCCTGTAACCCGCCCCCCCGATTTACCGGCCTTCGCACCCACTAGTATTTTCCTTCGGAATTGCTAGAATCGCGCCGCCATGCCGCAGTATTTCGGCATGGCGCCCCTGACTACTACATTGAAGGAATATGAAATGAAACATTCTGCTCTGGTTGCCATCCTGCTGGCATTGTCCCTGACTGCATGCGGCGAAAAGCCGGCTGAAGAAGCCGCTGAATCAGCCGCTGCCGCCGAGGCTGCACCTGCTCCGGAGACCGCATCGACTCCGGAAACCGAACCCGCCACTTCCGCTCCTGCCGCCGCTGCTACCGAAGCCGCTCCTGCAGAAGAACCTGCTGCTCCGGCAGAAGAAGATGGCAACGACGAACCCGCACAGAACTAAGCGGATTCGCAAACAAACAAAAAGCCGGCACAAGCCGGCTTTTTGTTTACAGTGCAAGTTCGCGCCAGCCCAGCCCCTCCTGCTGCGTCGCCACGGCGATCCATTCCGCGCTGCAATTGAGCGCGCCGCTCAATGCCGCCACGGCCAGTTCCGGCAGATTGTTCTTGCGGCTCAGGTGCGCCGCAACGATGTGCTGCAAACCGGCCGTATCGAGTTCCGCCAGCAAGGCTGCCGCCGCCGCATTGCTGAGGTGGCCCATGCGCCCGCCGACGCGCTGCTTGAGATGCCAGGGATAATCGCCGTCGGCCAGCATCTGCGCGTCGTGATTGCATTCCAGCACCAGCGCATTGCAGCCGTTGAGGGTCGTTTCGATGTGCGGCGTGGTACATCCGCTATCGGTCAGCACGCCCAGCCGCCTGGCGCCATCGCCGAACACGTATTGCACCGGTTCGGCCGCATCGTGCGGCACCAGGTAGGGCTGCACCTCGATGTCGCCGATGGCGAAGGATTGGTGCGGGTTGATTTCGGTGATGCCGGGAAGACCGGCCAGCGCAGCATGCGAACGCAGGGTTCCATGGGTCAGCCAGACCGGAATGCCGTGCTTGCGCGCCAGACGCGCCACGCCGGAGATGTGGTCGCCATGCTCGTGCGTCACCACAATGCCGTCGATTTCCTCCGCGGCAATGCCGAGACGCGCCAGACGGGCGGTGGTTTCGGTCAGCGTGAAACCGCAGTCCATCAGCAGGCAACTGCCGCCCACCTGCACCACCAGCGCGTTGCCCTCGCTGCCGCTGCCGAGTAGGGCAAAGCGCACAGGTTACCTATTTAGGTTTTGATACAGCGAGTCGATGATCTGCTGCGTCGCCTCGTTGGTGCCGCCATTGCCATCGTTGGCCGATATCTCGCAGCCACCGGAAACCGCACGCACCACAACTTCCGGACGCGCCATCTTGATTGCGCCCATTTTCCAGAACTTAAGCCGGCTGAACCAACTGCCTTCCTGATCGCGATCCGCGGCCGGCAAATACAGCTTGCCGGCAACGCGGTCGGTATCGACCGGCGACATCTCGGCACGATCCAGCGCCGCCAGCGCATCGTTCCAGCACAAGTCGACCGATTCGCCGATCACAATGGTTTTGTTGCCGGACGATTCCTGTAGCCTGGGCGGTGCAGAACGGAACGCCGCTGCCGCCGCGCCACCCTGCGCCACTGCCGCGACCGGCGCAGCCTGTGCGCTCATGACCCGATACAGCGCATCGATCACGTGTTGGGTGTCGGCATTGATACTGCCGTCCTCGGCGCTGGCCGTCACGATGCAACCGGTGGCATCCTGGTGCACCAGCACCTGGATGCGCGGCGCGTTTTCTTTGCTCTTCCAGAATTCCAACCCGTCAAGGAAACCGCTTTCCTTCTGCTGTGCACGCAGGTACAGCACGCCGCTGGCGCGGTCCTTGTCTTCCACTGCGATGCCGGCCTGGTCCAGCGCGCCCTCGACCGACTGCCAGCAACGGCCGAATGGCTCGCGCAGCATGATCGCGGTGCTGCCGTCAGACATCCGTTGCAGCATCGGCACCGCGCCGCCTGTCGCAGCTGCGCCAGTTGCACCGACAGCCTGCGTTGCGGTGGTGCCATTGCCGCCCAGTCTTGCCATCAGCATCTGCAACATGGCAGCTTCAAGATCGGGATCGCGCGGACGCGGTTCCCACTTGGACGAATCCTTGTCCGAACCGGTCAGAATTTCCTGCATGCCGTAATGGGTGATGTAGACGTTAGTACTCTTGCCGTCCTTGCTGCGCTCCAGACGCGTCATGTAGCGGTCACGCATGCCGGAATCATAGACATCGCTGAACACCTTGCCGAGCAGTTTGCGAATGCCGCCCTCCGGAATGTTGGCACGGTTCTCGAGCCAGTTGGTTTCCATCACGCCGGCCTGCGGATTGTCGGTTTTCAGGGTAAAGCCGTTTTCCTGCCAGAACTGCTTGACCTTGGGCCATACGCTTTCCGCGGGACCGTCCACCGCCAGCCAGTATTGCGTGCCGCTGTGCTCCAGATGCACGCCTTGGACAGACGGCAGCACGCTGCCGGCCGCTGTGCTGCGCTGCGGCCGATTGCCCGCACCCCTGGCATAGTCGGAATAGCTTTCCACACTCTCGCCGTTGCCCTCGGGAATGGCATAGCGATCCCCGGACTCCGGCGTGGTCAGGTCGGGCGGCACCTCCAGCGACGGCTCCCTGGCCGATGTCGACGCGGACTTGTAATCGACGCGTTTTTTCTCGATGCCCAAGGTATGGCAGCCGGCAAGCGCCAGCAGGCAGGTGATTATTACGGCTGTATGTAGCTTGTTCATGCTGCTCCTGGATTGGTTCTGGTTTCAATCAATCAAAAATTCCCGCCGGCTCAGATCACACCGGCCTGGCGCATCGCATTTTCCACTGCCGGTTGCGCGGCGGCGGACAATGGAGTCATCGGCAAACGCAACACGTTGCGCGCCATGCCCAGACGCGCCACCGCCCATTTTACCGGGATCGGGTTGGCCTCGACGAACAGACTGCGGTGCAGTCCGAGCAAGCGGGAGTTGATCTCGCGTGCCCGTTCCACCTCTCCGTTCAACACTGCGGCACACATCTCGTGCATCAGTTTCGGCGCGACGTTGGCGGTCACCGAGATGGTGCCATGCCCGCCCAGCAGCAGCAGCGCCAGCGTGCTGGCGTCGTCGCCGCTGTAGATCGCAAAACCCTTCGGTGCGCGCAGCAACAGATCGCTGCAGCGCTCCATACTGGCAGTGGCGTCCTTGATACCGACGATATTGGGTATCTGCGCCAGGCGCAGCACGGTGTCGTTGCCCATGTCGGCAACGGTACGCCCCGGCACGTTGTACAGGATGTGCGGCATATCCACCGCCTCGGCGATGGCCCTGAAATGCAGGTACAGCCCCTCCTGGGTCGGCTTGTTGTAGTAGGGCACCACGGTCAGGCTGGCATCGGCGCCCGCCTTCTTCGCAAACGCCGCCAGCTCGATCGCCTCGCGGGTGGAGTTGGCGCCGGTACCGGCAATCACCGGAACGCGCCCGGCGGCATGCTTCACGGTCTCGGAGATCAGCAACTCGTGCTCGGCGAAATCGACGGTCGGCGACTCGCCGGTGGTCCCCACCACCACAATGCCGTCCGTGCCCTGCTCGACGTGAAAATCGATCAATGCGCGAAGCGCATCCAGGTCCAGACTCTCGTCTTCCTGCATCGGGGTCACGATTGCAACTATGCTGCCCTTGATCATTCGGTCAATCTGCCACTGCGAAAAGCCGGTATTCTACCGCAAACCGGCGAATCCTCACATTACAAAACCTGCCACCCGATCAAGGCTGCCCGCAAGCTGCCGTTTGCCGCACCGTAGCTAAAACCATGACCACTGTGAAATAATGCCGCCATGAAATTTATTGCCGCATCATGCCTGCCGTAACACTTTCCAGCCTTGCCCCCGGAGAGAGCGCGACCATCGTCGCGGTCCACACCGAAGAACCGTTGCACCAGCGCCTGCTGGCAATGGGCTTTCGCACAGGCAAACAGATCGAAATCATCCGCAAGGCACGCTTCTCCGGCCCGCTACAGGTGCGCATCGGCACCACCGACATCCTGCTGCGCAAGAACGAGGCTGAAAAAATCAAGGTCAGCAAGGCATGAGGCGTATTGCATTGCTAGGTATGCCCAATACGGGCAAATCGACGTTGTTCAACCGCATGACCGGCGCCTCGGCGCGCGTCGGCAACTGGCCCGGCATCACCGTGGAGTTGCTCTCCGGCAAGATCCTGCTCGGCGCGGACATGGTGGAAGTGATCGACCTGCCGGGCATCTACGACCTGCACGGCTTTTCCGAAGACGAGCAGGTGGTGCGCCATTTCCTGCACGAAAACGTCCCCGACCTGGCCCTGATCGTACTCAACGCCACGCAGATCGAACGCCAGCTGAGCCTGGTGGTGCAACTCAGGCAACTCAACCTGAACATGGTGGTGCTGCTCAACATGGCGGACGAGGCGCGCAAGTTCGGCATCACCATCGACGCGGAAAAGATGTCGCACGAAATCGGGATCCCGATCTTCCTGCTCAGCGCAAAATATGGCAGCGGTTATCCGGCGGCGCTGGAGGCCGTCATCAAGGCGTTGCACTACACCACGCCGGGCATGGCCGAACAGCTGCGCAACCAGCTGGAACAGGACGAACACCTGGAAAGCGAAATGGCGCGCGTGCTGCAGCATTCGGTGCAGGTGCCCGCACGCATGTCGGACAACCTCACCACCCAGCTCGACCACCTGATGCTGCACCCGTGGCTGGGGCTGCCGATCTTCTTCGTCATCATGTTCCTGCTGTTCCAGGCCATCTTCTTTTTCGGCCAGCCGCTGCAGACCGGCGTCAGCGCACTGTTCGTCTGGCTGCGCAGCGCGGCGCTGGACCCGATGCTCTCGGGCCTGCCCGCAGTACTGCAGGGCTTCCTGCTGGACGGCGTCTACAACGGCGTGGCCACGGTCGCCGCCTTCGTACCGATCATCGTGCTGTTCTTCCTGTTCATGGCCATCGTCGAGGATACCGGCTACCTGTCGCGCGCGGCCTTCCTGATGGATGCGCTGATGGCGAAGATGGGACTGGACGGACGCAGCTTCGTAATGCTGCTGATGGGCTTCGGCTGCAACGTACCGGCATTGATGGGCACGCGCGTGATGCGCTCGCGCACGCTGCGCCTGCTGACCATGGTCACCATTCCGTTCTCGCTGTGCTCGGCCCGGCTGCAGGTATTCGTGTTCATCACCGCCGCACTGTTCGCGCCGCACTCTGCCGCACTGGTGCTGTTCAGTCTGTACCTGATGAGCTTCGCCAGCGCCATCCTCACCGCACTGGTGTTCAAACGCTTCTTTCCCAGCAACGAGCCGTTCGTGCTGGAACTGCCGCCGTACCGCTTCCCGACGTTCCGTCAGATGATGCTGCGCGGCTGGCACGAAGTGCGCCACTTCGTGCATCGCGCCACCAAGTTCATCATTGCCGGTGTGGTGCTGGTGTGGCTGCTCACCCACATGCCGCCCTCGGCCGCGCCGGCCAGCGCCGACACCTGGGCCGGTGCCATCGGCGACTGGATGCATCCGCTGTTTGCCCCCGTCGGCATCACGCAGCAGCTGACCATCGCACTGATCTTCGGCTTTGTCGCCAAGGAAATCGTGATCGGCGCACTGGCGGTGATCTACGGCCTGTCCGGCCACGCCCTTTCCGGCGCGCTGGCCGGCAACCTGGACTGGGTGCAGGCCTACAGCTTCATGCTGTTTACGCTGATCTACACGCCCTGCTTGTCCGCCGTCGCCACCTTGCGCAGCGAATCGAAAAACTGGGGCTTCACCCTGTTCTCCATCGGCTGGTCGCTGACGCTGGCGTGGCTGGCCAGCCTCGCGTTCTACCAAGGCGCGCGGGCACTGGGTTACTGACCACATCGTCACTCTTCACGCACGCACCACGACAACAAAAGTATATTGCCGCAAATGCACTATTGTCGTCCTCTATGCGAGGTGCTAGATTGCACCCAACTGATAAACGCCCATCGATTAACCACCCGGCTTCCAACGAAGACCGTTCAACTGCTTTAGTAGTTTCAGCGTAAGCTAACAAAATATGCAAAGAGTTGCCCGCGGATTCTCTATGAAAATAGAGTCACAAACAACGAATATCCACCCTGGTGATATGGTCAAGCTCTTGCGTATTTTCACGGGATTTCTGCTGTTATGGCTGTTTGTCGCTCCGGCCATGGCGGCCTCCATCACCGCCAGCCCAAGCTCCTGTGTCAACACATCCGGTATCGGTACCCAGCCATGGATGCCGACCGGCGGCTCCCTGCCCGCAACCGCCTCGGTCAGTAGCGGCAATAGAACCACGAATTACCTGACATGCACGGGCTACAACTTCAGCATTCCAGCCGGTGCAACCATAGACGGCATCGTGGTCGGCGTCAGCCGGTACAATGCCGCCAGAGGAACCATCCAGGATATGGCCATGCGCCTGATCGATGCTACTGGCGCTATTGGCACCACCGATCGCTCGACCACAACCGCATATCCCACCCAAACCACCACAGGCACCCTTGAAAACCATGGTATTGGAACCACCGACCTATGGGGCACTGCATGGACATCCGGGAATATCAACAGCCCAAACTTCGGCGCGGCATTTGCCTCTACGTACACGGGCAACAATAACTCCGGTCACATGGTTGGTGTCGATGGCATGTCGATCACCGTCTATTACACGATTCTTGCGGCTCCATCGGCCACCACCGATCCGGCCACCTCGATAACCGATGCACTGGCAACACTGAACGGCACGGTCAGCAGCAATGGTGCAAGCACCACCGTCACCTTTGATTACGGGACGACCACGGCATATGGCAGCACGGCCACCGCCACGCAAAGCCCGCTGGCGGCCGGGGCAACCGCCACGGCCGTTTCCGCCGCCGTGACCGGTCTGACCTGTGGTGCTACCTACCATTTCCGCGTAAGCGGCACCAATTCCATCGGCACGACCAACGGTAGCGACGCCACCTTTACCACGTTGGCCTGCCCTGGACCGCCCACCGCCACCACCGGCACCGCTACGTCTATCACAACCACGGGAGCCACGCTGAACGGCACCGTCGATGACAACGGCGGAGACACTGTGGCCAGTTTTGATTACGGGACAACAACGAGCTATGACACCAACGTCACCGCCACCCCGGCTACCGTCACCACAGGATCCGGTAATACGGCGGTAGCCGCGGCGTTGACCGGCCTGACCTGCAACACCACCTACCATTTTCGCGTGAAGGGAATCAACTCTTCCGGCACGACCAATGGCAATGATGCCACCTTGACGACTTCTGCCTGCTCGACCACTGGCACTGCCACCGTCACCGCCAGCCCTGCCAACTGTAGCGACATCACCACCGGTACTCCGGTATTCGGTACACAGGCATGGAGTAATCCCGGCAACGCCACGGCCAGTGACAATATTTACGCAACGGCAAGAGTTAACGACAACCAGATCACCCACTACCTGCAATGTCTCGGCTACAATTTCAACATCCCGTCCAACGCCACAATTACCGGCATCGTAGTCAGCGTCGAACGCAACGCCAGCAACACCAATGTCACCGATGCGGCAATGCGCCTGGTCAAGGCGGGTACCATCCAGGCCACCGACCGCTCGACCGCCACCTTCTATACAACCACCGACACTTACGAGGATCACGGCGGCAGCGCCGATCTGTGGAGCGGCGCCTGGACGCCGGCGGATATCAACGATGCGAATTTCGGCGCAGCCTTTGCCTCGCAGAAGCCCAGTACTTCCGGCGGCAACCGTACCGTCAGCGTGGATCACATGCCGATCACCGTTTATTACTCTTATCCGTTGACTCCCCCCTCGGTTACCTCAATCGACCGCGCCGGCCCCAACCCGACCAGCGCTGCCAGCGTCTCCTGGACCGTCACTTTCGATCAAGCCGTGGCCGGAGTCGATGCCAGCGATTTTGTTCTGGTGGCAACCGGCGTGACCAGCACCATTACCTCGGTAACCGAGGCCAGCGGCACCGGCATCAACACCACCTGGACAGTGACCAGTATTGGCACTGGCGCCGGAACATTAGGGCTGAATCTGGTCGACGACGACAGCATTGTAAACCCCACTACCGGCCTCAAGCTGGGCGGAATCGGCACCGGCAACGGCAACTTCACCGGCCAAGTTTACACTATCATGAACAATTGCGTGGGCGGCAATTTCGGCAGCACGCTGGATACCAACCAATGGGACGTCCAGACCATCATGGGCACCTATTTGCCACAAATAATTAATGCCGGCGGCGGCGACTACCGCTTGCGGCTGACCGACACCGGCGGCAATGAGGCAACCTTTGCCCAACTCAAGAACCTTTTTCCCGCCTATGGCAACAAGGTTGTGCTGACGTTCGACTATTTTTCCTACGGCGGCTCGGGCGCTGATGGTATGGCCGTAACCTTCTCAGACGCCACCATTGCCTCCACCACCGGCGGTTTCGGCGGCTCGCTGGGCTACGCCCAGAATGGAACCAATCCCGGTTTTGGCGGCGGGTGGCTGGGTATCGGCCTGGACGAATACGGCAACTATCCGTGCACCAATGAATCGCGCACCGGCTACCCCGCCGGCTGGACCGATCCCGTACTCGGCAATGTGACGCCCTGCACCGGCTCCGGCGGCGGCAACCATTATGTCGCAATCCGCGGCAGCGGCAGCGGTACCGCCGGCTACAACCTGATTGCCAACACCGGCCTGATCGCCGCCACCGCCCCGGCCGCGGC
>Ga0102953_1000072_pt1 | contig 62522 bp, 50 predicted proteins | sample SalPon2A_C_D2_MG_FD_78509 | JGI IMG/M metagenome (GOLD analysis project Ga0102953, IMG submission 78509) | Soil microbial communities from South San Francisco under conditions of wetland restoration - Salt Pond MetaG R2A_C_D2_MG | ecosystem: Environmental > Terrestrial > Soil > Wetlands | place...
ATTACGGCGGGATGATTTATTTTTTAATAATCAAATTTGAAAGCGCTTGAAAGATTCATATCTATTTATTTCTGATATCCATCTTGGACTTCAATCAAAGGCCATTGAAAACAGAAAAGAAAGACTTTTAGTAAATTTTCTTAGATTTGCACAGGAAAACGCAAAAGAATTATTTATAGTTGGCGATCTTTTTGATTACTGGTTTGAATATAAGAAAGTCTATCAAAAAGGATTCTTTAGGACACTTACAGCTTTACAGGATCTTACTGAAAGTGGAGTAAAAGTTCATTACATTATTGGCAACCACGATTTTATGCACCGTAATTTTTTCCGTGATGAAATTGGTACAATAATGTATGAAGATTCTATTAAAACAGAACTAAATGGCAAAAAGTTTTTTATAGGCCACGGTGACGGGCTAGTAAAGAATGATTATGGTTATTTGATACTAAAAAAGATATTGAGGAATAAAATATTGCAGAAATTTTACTCGTGGCTTCATCCTGATATTGGGGTTTCGCTCGCAAGTAGTACAAGTAAATCCAGCAGGGACTATACTTCTAAAAAGGATTATGGGGAAGAAGACGGTATGTTTGAAGCTGCAAAGGGAAAAATAAATGATGGTTTTGATTATGTATTGTTTGGACATCTGCACAACAGATGTTATGAAAAATATAAAAATGGATATTATATAAATCTGGGTTCGTGGCTAGATGAGCCTTGCTATGGAGTTTATAAAAATAATAAATTTGAAATAGTAGACTGGAATGAAAATGGCTAATAGAACAGATGATGAAATGAAAGAATATTTTAAAAATCCTAATAAAAAAAGGAAAAGATCTTCAAGATTTAGTCTTAAAACAAAGTTAAGCATATGGGGAGTCTTTTTATTAATTATTGTGGCTTTTATTTATTATGTAATAAGTGGTTTACCTTCACTTGAGCAGCTTGAAAATCCAAGACCTCAACTTGCAAGTACAGTATATTCAGCCGATGGGGAAGTACTCGGACAATTTTTCATTGAAAACAGAATTGAAACCCGAGTGGATAGTTTACCTTCATATGTACCAGAAGCGTTAATTTCAACAGAAGACAGGAAATTTTATACTCACTGGGGTGTTGATCTGGATCGCTTTGCGAAAGCAATGGTAAAAAATGTTTTGACTTTTTCATATGAAGGTGCCAGCACAATTACTCAACAACTTGCAAAGAACCTTTATAATTTAAAAGGCAAACACGAAAATGTCTTTGAAACTGGCATTAGAAAAATAAGAGAGTGGATTACTGCAGTCCAAATTGAAAAAACTTATACGAAAAAAGAAATACTGACTTTATATTTGAACGTTTCTTACTTTGGCAAAAGTGCATATGGAATTGAATCAGCTTCAAGAGTATATTTCGGAAAAAGCGCGAGTCAGCTCACACTTCCTGAAGCTGCAGTGATGATAGCGCTTTTAAAGTCTTCAGCTTATTACAATCCTTCCACGCATCCTGAAAATGCATTAGCACGAAGAAATCTAGTAATGTATAATATGGTAGTAAATAATATGTTGAGTCAGGGAAAATATGAAGAATTGAGGGAAAAACCGATTGTATTAGCGTCGGGCAAAGCAGATGGAAATACAGGCATTGCACCATACTTTATGGAATATATTCGTCAGCAATTGGAATCAATGGTAGATAAATATGGATATGATATTTATAGGGACGGATTGAGTATTTATACAACTCTTGATTCAAGAATGCAAAAAATTGCTAATAAGGCATCAGAAGACCATCTGAAAAAATTTCAACCTATATTTGATAAAAGGTGGAATTGGAATAAAAACAAAGCACTTCTTGCAAACATCCTTGACAGAGATATTAAACTTTCTGATGAATACAAAAATGCATCTACTCCTCAGGAAAAAGCAGATGTTTATAATAAATTAAAAAATGATAAAGACTTTGTTGACAGAGAAAAGAAAAATTCTACACGTATTCAGGTTGGTTTTGTTGTAATTGATCCTAAAGACGGTAACATAAAGGCTTTGGTTGGTGGGGAAAACCAGAATTTTGGAAGAGGATTAAACCATGCTACAGGTATTCGTCGACAGTCCGGATCTGCTTTTAAACCATTTGTGTATACAGTAGCAATTGATAACGGGTATTTCCCAGCATATACGCTTTTAAATCAAAAGTTTGAGCATAATGGTTGGTCACCTGATAACTTTGAAGCAGATGAGTATGGAGGGTACACAACTCTTCGTTATGGGTTGGTTCATTCTTTAAATGTTATAGCAGGAAGAATGACTACAAGCGATATTGCACCCCCTTCTCAAGTTGTAAAATTTGCAAAAAATATGGGAATTGAGTCGCCACTAAACCCTTATCCTTCTCTGGCATTGGGAACAGCAGAAGTCAGCCCGCTGGAAATGACTTCGGCATATGGTACTCTTGCCAATAAGGGCGTTCACGTTTCACCTATATCAATTTTAAAAATTGAAGATAAAAACGGAATTCTCATAGATCAGTTCGTACCCGAATATAAAGAGGCAGTTTCTCCCCAAACCGCATCAATAGTCACAAACATGATGGAGGATGTTATTAATAGTGGTACAGGGGTAGGAGTTAGAAAATATTTCAAATATCCAGCTGCAGGAAAAACCGGAACTACACAGGATTATGCTGATGCTTGGTTTGTTGGTTTCACACCCGATCTGGCTGCTGGTGTCTGGGTTGGATTTGATGATCACAGAGTTAAATTTACAGAATCTTACGGACAAGGTGCAGTTGCTGCTTTACCAATTTGGGCAATGTTTATGGAAGGCGCCTACAAACAGTTAAATCTTCCTGTAGATTATTTTGAATTAGCACCGGGTGTAATAAATGCTCAATTTTGCAAGGCTACAATGGATAATGGTGATACAAAACTAGCAACTTCTAATTGCCCTGAAGTTGTAACTGATATTATTAATTCTAAAAATCTTCCCGGAGAATGTGACATCCATACAGGTGGAAAAATAAAGCAGGAGGATAAAAAAGGAGATTCAGGCTGGTAAACTTTTTGCAATGTACAATTTACAATGAAAAATGAAAATTAAATTATTAATTGTAAATTATTAATTATAAATTTTGAATTTATTTGCCCAAATGGCGGAATTGGTAGACGCGCTAGGTTCAGGGTCTAGTCCATGTACTTGGGTAGGGGTTCGAGTCCCCTTTTGGGCACAGAAAAAAGCTTCTCGGAAAGAGAAGCTTTTTTATTTTAAAATTTGAATTTTAGTCTTCTTCGTATGCAATCTCACCATGAAGTGAAGCATCCATTCCTGCTTCTTCTTCCTGTTTAGTAACTTTAACGGGTGTTATGTAGTTAATTAATTTCAAAACAAAATAAGTGAAAATAAAACAGTATGCACCAATAGCTAAAACAGAAACCGCCTGTTTAATGAAAAATTCCCACGATCCACCCACAAGCAGTCCTTCAACTGTGACCATTGGGTTCACAGCACTTGATGCAAAGAGTCCCAGCATAATTATTCCCAATATTCCTCCCACACCGTGAACACCCCAAACATCGAGAGCATCGTCCCAGTTTAATTTATTTTTTAGCGCAACTGCATAGTAACAAATAATACCGGAAGCAATTCCAATTAAAGCTGCGTGTCCGACGGAAATAAAGCCGGCTGCCGGAGTTATTGTAGCAAGACCTGCAACAGAACCCGTTAATAATCCAACTAACTTTGGCTTTTTCTCAAGTACCCAGGCCAAAAGCAACCAGGTTATAGCTGCAAAAGATGCTGCGACATCTGTATTTAAAAATGCAGTGACTGTAATTGTATCTACTTTTAATTCACTGCCGGCATTGAATCCATACCATCCGAACCAGAGTAAGCCTGTTCCCAAAGCTACCAATGGAATACTGTGAGGACCGCGTTCCTTTTTATTTCTCTTCCCGACATATAAAACAGAAGCCAGTGCTGCCATTCCCGCGCTTGCGTGAACGACAATTCCACCTGCAAAATCAAGCACACCCCATTCTGCAAGTAATCCGCCTCCCCAAACCATATGAACCAACGGGAAGTATACACAGATTAACCAAAGAGTCAAAAATATTAAATATGCGGGAAACCGCACCCTGTTTGCAAATGCACCGGTGATAAGAGCAGGTGTAATAATTGCAAACATCATTTGATAAGCAACAAAAACATACAATGGTATTTGATTATTCCCAGTAAACATTGTATTCAAATTTGTACCGGCTAAAAATACCATATTCAGATTACCAATAATTCCGCCCTGACCACCACTAAAGCATAGCGAATAACCAAATGCAAACCACAGTATTGTCGTCCATCCAAGAGAAACAAAACTCTGTATCATAATTCCAAGCACATTTTTTCTTCCCACCAAACCACCATAAAAGAAAGCCAGCCCCGGGGTCATAAGCATAACAAGACTTGTAGCTATAAGCATAAAGCCGGTACTTCCGGTATCAAACATTTTATACCTCCAAATTTTATTTTTTAAATTGATATACCCAGTACAAAAAAAGCTAATTCACTTTTTGGATTAAGAATGAAGCTGCAATAAACCGGAAGTGAAAAACTCTCCGTAATTTTTACTGATTTTGAAACTTTTAAACCGAGGTGAACAAAACTAAATTTATCAGTACCGTAGTAGCCAGGATTATCTTTACTCCCAGCTGCTGCACCAGAGGATAAAGTAACATTAAAGTCTTTAACTGATGTTGAATAGTCTAATTGGAAATAGGTGTTTTTGCCTTTATCATTGTATACATTAACATAACCACTAAGGCTTAGTGGCAAAGGCTTTCTACCCGTAATTGTTAATCCGGCTTCTATAGTGTGCGCGCCGGGACCATTGACGTTGTCGTAATTATCAAAATTCCCAATCCCGACTCCTGCACTTGGGAAATAATAATCAGTTAACAAAGCGGTTATATTTATGGAATTGTTTATTGAAACAGTATAGCTGAGCCATGTGTCAATTTCTGAGCTTAATTTATAATTTTCATCCGTAGAATTTAAATGTATTAACCCGTATGATCCCCAAAAGCCAAGTTGCAAACCTGAATATCCTATTGAAATGAAAGGCTGAATATTTGCCTGGTTATTAATGTCCGCTCCACGCCAAATATAGCGGCTAACCAGGTCAGCTCCGGCATCTATGGAAAAATCCTGGGCCGATATAGAATTGCTGAAAACTAAGGATATTAGTAAAAATGATAAGATTCCATTTCTTTTCATTAACTCCCCCAAAAGTTTTTGTTGGAAAGAAAATTCTCACATTTAAACTTGCTAAAATTCATTGATCATTAACAGCCTTTTGCAACAAGCGCAACAATTTTGTCTTAAACGTTTTGTAATATCTTAGAAGATAAATAGGTAATTTTGTCCTGTAATTAGTTCTAATTAAGCTAAAAACGATTAAATATTAGACTATTGAAAAAAGTTTTAGTCATTCAGAATAACGATAGTTTAAAGACGTTTGATAAAATTTTATCAAAGGACGAATTTGAAATATTTTATTCTCACAACATAAATGACGGACTCGAAATTTCAATACGATACCTACCTGATTTAATTCTTCTTCTCATTAATAATATTGAAGATGATATTGCGGTAATTTCAAAAATCACAGAATTAGAAAAAACTTCCTGCATACCCCTGATCGTAATTTCTTCAAAATCATCTTTTAGAGAATTGCGTAGAGTAATGGAGCTTGGTGCTGATGATTATTTGCCTGAGGAAATGTTAGGTGAACACTTATTGAATTCTATTAATAAACGGATAAAAAAAATAGATAAAATAAAAACAAAAATTTCAAACCGGATAAATTCATTCGAAAGTGAAAACAACGAGGGTAAAAGAAATGACCACATATTGGTCAAGATTGGTAATAAACTAAAGCTGGTAAAATTTACTGAAATAGTTTGTATAACTGCATTAAAAGAATATAGCAAAATAACTACAAATGATAATAGCAAAATAATTATCAGGAAATCTTTGAAAAACTGGACAAACTTATTACCGGCAAAATTATTCTTGCAAATTCATCGCTCAACAATTATCAATATAAACTTTATTGATAAAATTGTTAAAACTAATGACCGCACTTATACTGTTCACCTGACCCATATAGCAGAAACTTTCGATTTCAGTCACCGCTATGCAAATATTATGCGACAAACTTTTCCAACCTAACCAGCTTCTGAGAAACGAGCGTTATCAAAAATAAAACTTTATTCCTGCACGAATCATCATTCCGCTCATGTCAAATTTCCTTTCAAATACTCTTGTCTTATTATTTTGCTGATCCTTAACTTCAAATTGCCAGCTAGGTTTTGCATTGTGATAAGTTAATTCTATGAATCCATCAGATCTTCTGCCAATTTCATAACTCACTCCACCTCCAATTCTCCAAGCAAAATCAAATGCGGCTTTAAATTCATCATTATCCGGATTTTCATAATTACGATAATAAATCAGCAATACTTCAACTCCCGCTGCTCCGGTTACAAATGCTCTTGTCCTGTAGGCAATCGACCAGCTTCCGGTCAGGCTTGCCATAATTGGAATTGCATGTAGATTTGTTTTTGCACGAAGTTCATTTATTGAATAGCTTGGTCCGTAAAAATCATTAAATTCATTTACCAGGTTCTGGTCGGTGTAGTTCTTATTGAACCAGTCTACACTGTATCCCCAGGAAATCACTTCGTCAATATTTGTTCCTCCTTCATATCCGATTATAAAACCTGAACTTGTAGCGCCCGGGCTGAATAAACCAAGTTTTACACTACCAAAATTATTTTGAGCCAGTAAACTTGCCGGAAATAATATCATTACAAATAAAATTAGCTTTTTCATATGATAACCGTTTTGTTTATTTGAGAGTTCCAAAGATCAAAATAAATGCCACTAATTAAAGTTTAATTTCAACTAATTTATGAAGCATTTTATCAAGATGTACTAAAATATACACAACTCTAAAATTTTATGTATTTGATAATCTACATTTGTGATGAACGGGTAAAATAGCCGCAATTTTCATATTTTAATAAAATAAAAATTATGGATTAATTAAGGAAATTATGAAAAATCGATTTGATACTTTTATATTGGTAATATTAGCTCTTATAGCTGTAAGTTTGACTAAAGCTCAAAATTTGGGGGAGACAAAAGAAGTGAAAACTGTTAGCAATGTTGAGTTAAATAAGTATGTCGGCAAGTGGTACGAAATCGCAAGAATTCCTAATAGCTTTCAAAAGAATTGTGAATCAAACGTCACAGCCAATTATACGCTTAGGGATGATGGTAAAATTAATGTTCTGAATAAATGTGTAGAAGACGATGGTTCTGTTAACGAAGCAGAGGGATTGGCGCAGGTAGTTGATAAAAAAACGAATTCAAAACTGGAGGTAAGTTTTGTAAGTATTTTCGGCATCCATTTGTTTTGGGGTGATTACTGGATAATCGGGCTTGATGAAAATTATGAATATGCAGTTATCGGACATCCCGATAGAAAATATGGATGGATATTAAGCAGGACTTCAAAATTATCAAAAGATAAATTAGATGAAGCATTTGAAATTCTCGAGAGAAACGGATATAATCCTAAAGATTTTGTAATGACTGTACAATAAATTATGGGAATTGTGTTAAAAGAAATATCCACTATTTCCCCGGATTCTATAAAGTTAACTGAAAAATTTTTAGAAGAAACTAAAAAGATGATAAAATTTATTGTAGCATATGAAAATAAAAATCCTGTTGCCTGCGGAGCATTGAAACATTACGATTCCGAAACCGTTGAAATTAAAAGGATGTTCGTAATTAAAAGTTTCAGGAGAAGGGGAATTTCAAAACTGATTTTATCCGAACTTGAAAAACAATCGAAATATTCAGGTTTTAAAAAAATAATACTAGAAACAGGTATCATGCAGCCAGCTGCGATTTCTTTATACCAAAAAAATAATTACAGGCAAATAAATTGCTATGATGGTTATGCTAACAATTCAGATAGCATCTGCTTTGAAAAATCTCTGTAAACTTATATTTAGATCTTATCCTAATTATTGAACATCAAAACATAGAACCATTCATCTAATTTCGACTGATTTTTTGCTAAATACTTCGTATATTTTATGTGTTACGATGCGTTATGGTAAATAATATTTAGGGGAATATAAAAGGTAATGTTATGTTTTTTAGAAAATATTTAGTTCTGTTCTGTCTTTTTACATTTTCTTCAGTAATTATAGCTCAACAAAATACAACTCAGAAAAAATCAAATATTTCCGGAAAAATATTTGATGCAAACGATGGCTCAGCACTGCAATTAGTCAATGTTATAATATTTAACGCAAAGGATAGTACGCAGGAAGGCGGGGCTGCAACAGATAAAAATGGATATTTCATTTTATCTGGCATCGATCCGGGTAATTATTTTATAGACATAAAATTTATCGGGTATGGAAAAGAACGAATAAATGATATCAAGATTATTTCAGGAAGAAACCTGGATCTTGGAAAAATTAATCTTAAACCTTCATCTGTAGAACTTGATAATGTAGTTGTAAAAGGGAACAGATCTCCTATAACGTATTCAATAGACAAAAAAATAATTGATGTTAGTCAATTACAGACTGTAACATCTGGTAATGCTGCAGATGTGCTGGAAAATATTCCATCTGTTAGTGTTGACGCTGATGGTAATATAAGTATCAGGGGAAGTGGAAGTTTTACAGTTTTAATTGATGGAAGACCATCAGTAATGGATGCACAAGATATTCTACAACAAATACCTGCTAGTTCTATTAAAACAATAGAACTGATTACTAATCCTTCAGCTAAATACGATGCCGAAGGAAATGCAGGAATAATAGATATAAAATTGAAGAAAAATGAAAACCTGGGATTAAGCGGGCTGGTAAATGCAAATACCGGATTAAATAAAAAATATGGTGGAGATTTCTTACTCGAATACAAAACTCAAACTATTAATTATAATTTCGGTGCAAATTATAACAACAGGTATTATCCGGGTGACAGGAATGAATTTAAACAATTCAATATTGGATCAGGTAATACTTCTTATCTAAATTCTAATGGGAGTAATGGGAGGGAAAGAAAATCATTTAGCCTAAAGAGCGGAATTAATTTTAATATAGGTGAGAACAATTATTTAAGTTTTGGTGGAAGATACGGATACAGGGACGGAGGACGAAATTCATTTTTAAATTATACTCAGTGGTCTGATGCAAATCCTAACCAGGACTTTTACACAAGTCAGAATGATCGGGGAAGAAGTGGTTACTATTATGCATTTAATACAAATTATAATCTAAAGTTCGATCAAAAAGGTCACGAATTATCTGTAGAATTTTTTGCCAGTCACCGTAATTCGGATGAATCAACTATTTCATCTGAATTTCAGAATGGTGCCCAATTTAGCGGAAGAAAAACTACTGAGACGGGACCATCTACAAGATATCGCGGTAAAATTGATTTTTCACTCCCGTTTGGTGAAAGTTCAAAATTTGAAGCAGGCTCTCAGGGTGAAATGGATCTTTCAACTGACGGAACTGACTTTTTTGAGTTTAATAATAATTCTGATCAGTATGAGTATCAACCAAATTACAGTAACGTAACGGATTATAATAGAAGCGAATTAGCTCTTTATTCAATTTATTCCGTTGAACTCGGCAATCTTGGCTTGCAAGGTGGTGTAAGAGGAGAATATACTTACAGAACTATAGAATTGACCAGAACAAATCAAAATTTTTCAATTGATAGGTGGGATTTTTTTCCGACAATTCATTCATCATTTAAGTTCAGTGATGGATCTCAATTAATGGGAAGTTATACAAGAAGAATTGATCGCCCGCATGGCTGGCAGCTTGAACCTTTTAAAACGTGGATGGATGCAAATAATTTAAGAGAAGGTAATCCTGCACTTAAACCTGAATTTATTGACTCATATGAATTAGGATTTCAGACATTTATTGGAGAAATAACTTTTTCAAATGATTTTTATTATAGGGTAAGTCATAATAAAATTGAAAGAGTAAATTCATCTTATTCTGAAAATGTAACTTTAAATACTGTTGATAATGTCGGCACAGATTATTCCTTAGGTTCAGAATTTATGTTTACATTCAGCCCCGTTGAATTATGGAATGTTAACCTTATGGGTGATATTTATCATTACAAAATTAATGGGGCTTTAAATAACATACCTTTTGAAAGATCCAGTTTAAACTGGAGCACAAGATTTAATAATGAATTTAAATTCAGCGATGTATTTCAGATTCAATTTAATGTGAGATATAATAGTCCAAGAGTTTCATCTCAAGGCAGGAGAGAGGGCTATTTTAGAACTGATGCTGCTGTAAAAAGAAATTTCTTTGGTAAATTATTGACACTCACACTCCAGGTGAGAGATTTGTTTGGTACCGGAAAATATGAATATACATCGGAAAGCCCTGACTATTATTCCTATTCTCATTTTACAAGAGAAGCGCCGCGAGTAATGTTAAATCTAAAATTAAATTTTAATAATTTTAGTGACACAAGTGAAAATAACGACAGGCACCATGATTAGATTGAAATTTCTGAAAGCTCCCAAATAAATGAGGGCTTATATTACGCAAGTTCTTCTTGTTTAAACGGCACATCAGACAATTCAATTTTCGGATGTTTTTCCATAAAATAATTTAATGACCATTCGCTTGTTAATAGTATAACAAGCCTTTCTTCTGAATCAAAAGCAAAAGCGGCTCCAGCCGGTAAAATAATTTTTGAAATCTCATCTTCAGAATGAGAGGGTGAAATCCAGCGCAAAACTTTCCAGTTTGTCTGTTCAAGTCTTGATTCGGCTCCATATTCATCCTGCAGTCTGTATTGTACAACTTCAAACTGAAGGGGACCAACTGCACCAAGCAATGGAACTTTTTGTCCAGAATTCTTAAGATAAAAAGCCTGAATTACTCCTTCCTGTAAAAGCTGATCTAATCCATCTCTAAATTTTTTATAATTTGAAGGATTTGGGTTATGAAGCATTACAAAATGTTCCGGTGCAAATTTTGGAATTTCTTTATATACAACTGAAAGGTCTTCTGTAATTGTATCACCAATTCCAAAATTTGAATTCCCTACGAATCCGATAATATCACCAGCATAGGCTTCGTCAACGGTTTCTCTTTCTTGTCCGAATAATTTTTGAGAATTTGAAAGTCTGATTTTTTTACCACTGCCGGCGTGAAAAGCCTGCATATCTCTTGTAAATTTGCCCGAACAAATCCTCATAAATGCGATTCTGTCTCTGTGCTTCGGGTCCATATTTGCCTGAATCTTAAATATAAATCCCGTAAAAATTTCTTCATCCGGATTAACAATTCTTTCTGTGCTTTTTCTTGGGGCGGGCGGATTAGCATAATCAAGAAAACCATCCAACAAAAGCTGAACGCCAAAATTATTTGCAGCACTACCGAAGAATACAGGTGTCTGCTTTCCTTTAAGAATCAGTTCGGTATCAAAAGTTTCTCCCGCATGATCAAGCATTTCAAGTTCTCCAGTTACAGTCTCATAATTTTTTTCACTCAATTTTTCTTTTACTAAAGGATCAGTGATATCGTGAATTGATACTGGTGCTTTAAATGATCCTCCGGTTGTTTTTTCGAAAAAGTGAATACGTTTATTAATTCTGTCATAAACACCTTTAAAATCAATTCCGGAACCAAGTGGCCAGTTCATCGGGAAGGCACCAATTCCTAAAATACTTTCCAGTTCATCAAGCAATTCAATTGGGTCGCGGGCAGGGCGATCAAGTTTATTCATAAAAGTAAAAATAGGAATGTGTCTTTTACGGCAGACCTCAAATAATTTTCTTGTCTGTGCCTCAATTCCTTTTGCAGCATCAATTACCATCACAACTGCGTCAACTGCTGTTAAAACTCTGTATGTATCTTCAGAAAAGTCTTCGTGACCCGGTGTATCGAGCAGGTTTATTTTGAATCCTTTATAATCAAATTGTAAAACAGTTGAACTGATGGAAATTCCTCTTTTGCGTTCAAGTTCCATCCAGTCTGAAGTTGATTTCCTTTGGTTTTTTCGCGCAGTTACTGATCCGGCTAACTGAACTGCACCTCCGTAGAGAAGAAACTTCTCTGTAAGTGTAGTCTTCCCAGCATCCGGGTGCGAAATAATTGCAAACGCTCGTCTTTTATTAATTTCTTTAATATTGCTCATAAAAATTCTAATTTTAATTTTATAGTTGAATGTAAAAGGGCTGCTTAATATTCAGGAAGCTTTAGTAGAAAAAACTGTATTGATTCAGGTAATATTTGAGGGAAACTATTTGTCTCATTTTTCTAAATTCAGGCTAATTCCAATATGATACTTTGGTTACTTTCCATAAATTATTGGTACAAAAATAGGTATTTTAGAGTGGTTTAACAAAATATATAATCTCATCTGAATGAAATTATGCTATTTAAGATCTTATGAACATTGAAAATGCATATAGAAAGGCACTCAATTTTGCAAAAAACCATTATGAAAACTTTCCGGTTGTTTCATTTTTAATTCCTTACGATTTAAGAAAAGATATTGCAATAATTTATTGGTTTGCCCGCACAGCAGACAATCTTGCCGATGAAGGTGAGCTTTCTGAAAATGAAAGACTGAGAAAACTTGAAAATTTTGAAAGCAGATTGTCTGATTTGTTGAAGGGTAAACATGTAGATGATTTTGATTTTGCACTTTCTGAAACGATAAAAAACCGGAAGCTATCTATTGAACATTTTTATAACCTATTAAAGGCATTTAAGCAGGATGTTGTAAAGAAAAGGTATCATTCATTTGAAGAAGTTTTATCATATTGCAAAAATTCAGCAAACCCGGTTGGCAGATTAATCCTTGAACTTTACGATATCCGGGATCAAAAAGCATTTGAATATTCCGATTCGGTTTGTACGGCTCTGCAACTGACTAACTTTTACCAGGATACTAAAATTGATTTTGATAAGGGAAGAAATTATTTCCCGCAAGATGAAATGGAAAAATTTGGTGTAACAGAAATTATGTTTCTAAATAAGGGAAATAGCCCTAATTTAATCAATCATGTAAAATTCAATATCGAGAGGGCAAGGAAGCTGTTTTCATATGGAAAGAAACTCTTGAATTTTCTGGATGGCAGATTAAAATTAGAAATAAAGTGGACAATTTTGAGCGGAGAAGCAATTTTAGATAAAATTGAGAAAAATAATTTTGACGTTCTTATTGAAAGACCTAAATTGAATAAAATGGATTTCGGAAGACTGTTAATTAAATCATTATTTTGATAGATGGACACTGCAAAACAAATAGCGAAAGAAAGTAAGAGCAGTTTTTATTATGCTTTTAATTTGCTCCCCGAAGAGAAACGTGACGCAATGAATACCGTTTATGCATTTTGCCGTCATACTGATGATATAATTGACGAAGGTAATGAACCAACAGATTTTAAGTTTGAAAAATTAACTAAATGGCGCATTGAATTTGAGAAAGCTTTCAATGGTCATTCAGAATATTCTCTTCTTAACAAACTGGCGTCAACAGTTTCAAAGTTTAACATCCCGGTGGAACCATTCTTTGAATTGATCAAGGGGATGGAAATGGACCTTGTTAAAAGCAGGTATCTAACTTTTGAGGACCTTCAACTTTACTGTTACAGAGTGGCTTCCACGGTAGGGCTTATGTGTATTGAAATTTTTGGTTATAAACACAAAACCACAAAAGATTTTGCTGTAAATCTTGGAATTGCTCTTCAACTGACAAATATTCTTCGCGATATAAAGAAAGATTCCGAAAAAGGAAGAATATATTTGCCCCAGGAAGATTTAAAGAAATTTGGTTATTCTGAAAAAGAATTACTTGATCAGACTTACAACCATCATTTTAAAGATATGATGAAATACCAGGCAAGACGCGCAAAAGTATATTTTGATAAAGCAAATGAATTACTCGATCTTGATGATAAAGCCTCAATGTTTGCAGCCAGGGCGATGCAGCATATTTATGAAAGGATGCTCATCAAAATTATCGAAGCGGATTATGATGTCTTCAATAAAAACATTAAAGTTTCAAAATTTGAAAAAGTCGGTATTTCACTTGGTGTATGGGCAAAATATAGTCTAGTCTACTAATGAAAAAATGTCTTATCCTCGGCGGCGGTATCGCTGGGTTAACTTCCGCAGTTTATCTTTCCAAAGCCGGATTCAAAGTAAAACTAATCGAAGCTTCTCCTAAACTTGGAGGGCGCGCGTATTCATATTTTGATAAAGACCTAAACTTAGAAATTGATAACGGTCAGCATATTTTAATGGGTTGTTATAAAGAAACATTAAAATTCCTGAGGACAATCGATTCAATTGGAAATCTTACTTTTCAAAAAGATCTAACTGTAAATTTCCTGAAGGAAAACAAAAACCAATTTCAGCTTAAATCATCGAATCTGCCGTATCCTGTCGGATTAATTACTGGATTATTATCATATAAAGCAATTACTCTATTAGAACGATTATTATTACTTAAATTCTTTATAAAACTTCCATTCCAAGCCATTAAAGATTTAGAAAATTTAACTGTGCTGGAATGGCTGGAAAGAGAAAATCAAAATGAAATGACTCGGAAAGCATTTTGGAATTTTATTGCAATTGGTGCGCTAAATACGAGTCTGAATAAAGCCTCTGCTAGGTCACTCCTAATTATCTTAAAAGAAATGTTCTTAAAAGGGAAGAATGCAGCAACAATAATTTTACCGGGGAAGGGATTGACGGAAACTTATTGCAACGAAGCTGAAAAATTTATACAAGAAAACAACGGGGAAGTTGTCCTTTCTGAAAAGGTTGTAGAATTGAAAGTTAAAAATTCTAAAATAGTAAAAGTAAAAACAACTACAGGTGAATTAACTGATTTTGATTACGTTATTTCTGCTCTTCCATTTTTTGCACTTGAAAAAATCTTATCGCCTGCGGTTGAACTGAAAAAAGCAAATTATAAATACTCATCTATTTTATCTGTTCATCTAAAACTGGATAAAAACGAACTGACTGATAAATTTTATGGGTTAATTAATTCCAGAATCCACTGGATTTTTAATCACGGGGATAATATTACACTTGTGATAAGCGATGGTGATAAGTACATGGAATTATCCAAGAAAGAAATATTTGATTTAGTTTGTGATGAATTAAAGAAATATGCGGGTATCGGGAAAGGAAATATTTTAAACTATAGAGTGATAAAAGAAAAACGAGCTACTTTTATTCCGTCAAATGATATAGAAGGCAAAAGACCACCTACCGAAACAAATATTAAAAATTTCTTTTTGACGGGGGACTGGATTGATACAGGTTTACCTTCAACTATAGAAAGCGCAGTTAAAAGCGGAAGAATGGTTACTGATAAAATTTTGGAGTTACAGGGGCGTTAGTGAGCACGCCCCCGTTAAATATTTACAGTCCGTATTTATCAATCATATATACAAGTGTTGCAATAGCTGCCGAGCCAAGTTCAAACTCACGGGGATGAATAATTGAAAACTGATCATTATCTGAATGATGATAATCAAAGTATCTTTGAGGATCGGGGTTATAACCTATCCTGGCAATCGCATTCTTAATATCCCCAACATCAGCACCGCTTCCTCCTTTTCTCAACCAATCGATGCTGGCATGTTCTAGTACCGGAAGCCAGCCTTGAACTTTTGCAATTACAGTTGAATCTGCATCCAAGGAAAATCCGCGAGGCGTACCTGCACCTTCGTCAGACTCTATCGCACCAATATGTTTTTCAGAAGAATTTGCTGCATATTCAGCGTATTTTTCCGCTCCTTTACTTCCGTTTTCTTCATTGATAAAAAACACGCACCGTATTGTTCTTTTGGGCTTAATATTTAGTCTCTTAAATAAATCCAAAACTTCCAGCGATTGTATTATTCCTGCACCATCATCATTTGCGCCCACTCCTTTATCCCAGCTATCTGAATGTCCCCCTATAACAATAACTTCATTTGGGAATTCGCTTCCAGTTAATTCACCTATCAGGTTATATGATTGTGCGTCTGGTAATGTTTTACAGTTTAGTTTTATATTTACTTCAAGTGAAGGATCTTTTTTTATTGCTTCGCTTAAAAAATCGGCATCCTGGTATCCAAGAGCAACTGAAGGAATTTTAGGAATTGTATCGTTGTAAATCATAACTCCAGTATGAGGAACGTTATCATATTTTGTTGTAACAGATCTTATCATTACTCCAACTGCTCCAACTTGAGCAGCCATCATTGCGCCTACAACTCTTTGTCCAACTGCTCCTCCATAACCTCTGAAAGTTTCAATCAGTCCTGGATCTAGCGGGCGGCTCATAAAAATAATTTTCCCTTCGGCTTTTTTACCAAGTGCTTTTAATTCATCAAAATTCTTAACTTCCATAACTTCAGCGGTAATTCCCTCTTTATCAGTTCCAATGCTTCCGCCTAATGTGGCAATGTTCAGTTTCCTGTTTTTAAATAATTGTGATTTTATAATCTCTGCACTTTCAACATCACCCCTGACCCAATGTGGAACCAGAACAGGTTGAAGCCAGACTTTATCAAATCCCAGCTCTTCCATTTTCTTTTTTGCCCACATTATTGCTTTCACTGAGTTTTCAGATCCGCTTAACCTTGGGCCCATATCTGAGAGCTCTTTTAGTAATTTGTATCCTTTTCTATCAGTTAATGCTGTCCTTACAAGCTGATCAGCAATTTTAATGTCTTCTTTTGTATTGATAGTTTCGGGAGTTTGTGAAAAGGTTATATTAAAAGGAAATAGAATAAGTGAAATTAAAATAACCAACGCTAAATTAAGCCAAAAATGTCTCAAAGATTTCTCCATCTTATTTTGAGTAATTTCTTGTTTCAACAGGATGAATTTACAATAATTTTCTAATTATTATAATTATATTCTTATGAATGGCAACAATAATGCAAAATAGGGAAGTAATTAAATAAGTTCCTGCTGCTGCTCTTGTTTTGTAACTGATAAATCCTTAACCAGTCCTGAGTACTTCCTTTCTATTTTAAATCCAAACCTGTAAAAATATTCCGGTCGGAAAAATCCAGTAGTTACGTGTTTTATGTGATCATCTCTCAAGCGGCTGAATAATTCGTTCATTAATGCCTCGCTGATTCCTTTTCGCCTGTACCTGTTGGAAACTACTATTTTTTCCATATGAGCCGTTTGTTCAGAAGTTTTGAGATAAAATAATCCGCCGATAATATATCCACGCTCCGAAAGGGCAACGAGAAATTGATGTTCAGGTCTGAAATGAACAAGCAGGTTTGTTTCGATATATAATTGATGTAGCCTGGAAATTTCCTTTGGAGAAACGGGATTTCGAATCAATATTATTTTACCGTCGTTATCTTCAATTTGGACAACAAGATTCGCAGTTGTAGTTCCTTCGCTTTTAATTTTCATTAATGTTGCAGAATCTGTTGGCTTCAGATGTGGATAACTTAATCTAGTTAAGAAAAAATCTTCACGTTCAGTTAATTTGAATTCTGACTGGATACCAGATAGTAATGTAAGAGTTTCTTCTTTAGTGATTTGATGTTCGTGCTGTTTTTTAATTATTTCCTTTAGCTCGTTTTTAATTTTTTCAGATGAGTTAATAAATATTGTCTCAAGAAAAAATCTTGCACGGGTTTCAGGATAATTTTCTTCAAGCTGGTACATCTGGTAAGTTTCATATAATTCGTAGATCATTTCTGCCTGCGCAGTTAGTGCTGCATCTTTATTTAATTCAAACCATCTGTGAAATCTTTTAATTGCGAAGAATAGTTTTTTTGGTATGAATCCATTTTCACTTACATTATTAATAAATGAATCAATTTTTTCAATTATGTCTTCCTTGTATTTAAATATTGAAGCCTTTTCAATTTCAGTTCTAAATTTGCTTAGCAATTCCAGCCCCTGGTATTCACCTTCAGAATCGATCACACCGGAAAAAACATAATTCCATATGGAAAGTTTTTTTAGGAAAGGATAATCCTCTTCTGTTGTCTGGATAAAATATTTAAAGAAATTGTAAAAGAAAGTTTGCGGAGAATTTGATTTGGTTCTCTCCGAAATAGAAACCAGTCTTGTTCCCGTCTGATAATCGTGTGTAGGAATAATAATATTTGTCGGCATCGGGTCTGCTAATTCCAATTTATATCCTGACAGTTTCCAGAAATTCATATAAGAAGTTGCGGCGCTCCAAACGAAATATGGCCATAAATAGAATAACCTTTTCTGGTTAGATTCATCTTTTTTTCTTGATTCTCTTTGCAGAAATTTTGCAACAGTTTCTCCCGGCACAAATTCTTCTGTCCATAAATCGTAATCTTCCCAGTATCCGCCAAAATCTTCGACTAATTTTTGCCCGGCAATTTCTGAACCTGCAAGAACCAGCCAGTTGATCTCTTCTCTTACATTTTCTTCAGGAAGGTCTTTATTCAAATTTATTACAATATCAAAAGCTCCCTGGAACCGCGTTTGAATTGTAATTCTGTAAACAGATTTTTCGTGTTGAGATCCTAAATGACTTATCCAGAGTCCGCCAGGCAGAATGTTATTCAAGCCAACAAGTGTTCCATCTGAAAATAAGAATATAGCTTCACGAATAAGGGAAGTTTCTGAAATCGCTTTTATCAATAATTGTTTATCACTTTTATTAATACCTTCTTCCATAATTATTACATCTGACCATCGATATTCTTCACCTGTTTCAACATCAACTGCTACAGATGGATTTGAACCAAGCCATTTTCTGAATCCTTGCAGCATATCCAGTCTTGCTTTGTCAGCATATTCAACCAGTTCTTCCCATTCTTTAAATAATTTGTAATACATAAATATTTGGCGAATACGTTTGTAACAATTAGGATGTTGAATTCCGTACTGGCTTAAAAGAGCGAAGAGAGCAGGAATGGGGGTATCATTAATCTTATTATAAATAGTTCCGAATTCAATTTCATGTTTAAGCACTAGTTCAATTGCTTTAAGATTTTCATCGCCACGGGATTTATCAACGATTAAATTAATTATTGAATTATCCAGTAAATCGAAATTATGTTTTAAATATAATTCCAGGAAATCGGCGAAAGCATTTCCGCGGAACTTAGCTATCCCGATTTTGAACAATTCGCGCCTGATGTTTAATGATCCGGTCAAGCCCGGTCTTTGCAGAACAGTCAGAGCAGTGAAATAATGAGGTTGAGATTCATCATCGAGCAATGTTTTTAAATATTGTAACCCTATATAACCGTCATCAGTCTCCTCAGATTCTATTAGTAAAACTGCAAGATGGAAACCATAAAGAGTCTGGTCATTTAAAGCATACAGCTTTTGTACCTGGTCTTTTAATTCTTTATCGGGGATAAAAACTGTTGACCTTGAATCAAAAATTATTTTATCATCACCCTTGTTTTGTCTGAACCATTGGAAAATTGATTCCCCTGTAAATTCAAATAAGCCTTTGTTACCAATCCAATATAAAGGTGTAATAAAAATTTGTTGAAGATCAATAAATGCAGGTTTTATTTTATAATTAAAATCTCCGATTCTAAATAATTTATCACTTTTAACAATGCATTCTACAGCTAAAGTTAGCTGAAGTTTTGGGATTGAAATCCCATTTTGTTTAGGAATAATATCTCTGCTTAAACAACCTTTTTCACGCAGAAACCAATTCGGAATTCTGACTTCTATTTCAGAAATATTTATGCTTGTATGGTCTTTCACATACATTGTCTCTATTTCATCAGTAAAATTTTTCTCAATAATTCTTCTTTTGTAAGTCCCTTTTGGTGTAAGTTCTCCTTTCTCATCACTAAAAGGTCTGTCTATAATTCTGAAGTCTACAATTCTTTCATAGGGAGCTAAAAATTTATTAACAGTAACAATTGCAGAAGAAAAATATTCTTGCATTTCATTCTTATCCATTTTTTTCAGGATGGCGTTTTCATCTTCAAAATTTGGATAAATTAAAACTGTGTTGAATGGGCGATGATCGCCGGCGAGAAAAACCTGTTTAACAGTATCGAAATCCCTGAAATAATTCTCAATTTTTTGCGGGGCAATTGTTTCGCCCTTAATATTTTTATAGATTTCTTTTTTTCTATCGATGATTTTTATAAACTCGTTTTCATCCATTTGCATAATATCGCCGGTAGGGAGCCAGTGACCTGGAAGGAAAGTGTCTTCTTCTTTTTCTCCAAAATATCCCATCATTACATAAGGGCCTCTGATTAATATTTCACCGTCTTCAGCAAGTTTAATTTTAATTCCGGGAAGTGCTTTACCGAGTGAGTCGGGAATATAGTTTCCCGGAGGGGTCATTGTAATACCACCAGTTGCTTCAGTCATGCCAAAACCACTCATTAACTCAACTTTATATTTTTGAAAAAACTGGAAGATGTCAGGTGATAAATATCCTGCTGCGGATAATCCCCATTTTAATTTTCCGCCGGTTACTTCATAAACTTTTTCCTGGATTATTTCTTCCTCTTCAATTTCAATATCCACTTTGCTGGAAACATAATCGTAAAGTTGAACCCACTTTTTAGGAATGCTTATAAAAATTGAAGGCTTAACTGTCTGCATATTCGTAATCATTGTTTCAATGGAAGGGTTTTCCATAAATACATATGTTGCTCCCCAGAAAATTGAACCAACCATTTCAAACCATCTTCCAAATGTATGGTAAAGAGGAAGGTATGCTAAAAACTTATCTTTATCTCCTATTTTTGGAATTGCAAGTGCCCGGCAGAATCTTTTGTAAACAATATTGACTTGTGAAAACATTATCCCTTTTGGATCACCCGTTGTACCGGATGTATACATAATGCTGGCTAGGTTTTCTATTTTGTTTTCTGAGAGCCTCTCTTCCAAAATTTTATCAGGTTCTGTTTCTCCTAATTTTATAAAATTGTCAAAAGTGATTACGAGATTTTCGCCACTTGTTCCGTGACGGAGAATAATTTTCTTAAGATATTTTAACTCGTTTTTTATCATTCTTATCTTATAAAGCTGCTTCTCGTCCGAAACAAAAATTAACGGAGCTTTAGTTTGATTAAGAATGTATACAAGATGCTGAGGGACTGAGTTTGCCGGTATCATTATATTTAGTATTCCATTAGTCAAACAGGCAAGATCAAGAACCGCCATTGATAATTCATTTTCCATCAGGAAAGCGGCACTTTCATTCTCAGCATTAATATCTTTGAATAATTTTAATATTGATTTGGCATAAATTTTTGTGCGTTCAAGAATTTCATTCCACGTAAATTCAGTTTCAACTCTACCGCTAAGAACAGAAAAAAGAGTCTTATCACTATAATCTTTAACTCTTTGACTGAATAATGAATTTACATTAAAATTACTTTTTATTATCAGATCAAGGATTAAGGACTCCCATTCCTTTTGCCCGTAAATTCTTTGAAGGAATTCGGTTAATCGAAAAACATTTAAATATGAATGAGCCAAACCGCAAAGATGTCCACCAGGATGTTTTTCAGAGTTTGTTAAATTTTTTAAAAGATAATTACCAAATTCGTAGAATACTTCAGGAGGAATATTCCTCATTAAGTCGGGCGCAATTTGAGAAGGGAAAAGGGAATTGAATATTTCTTCAAAAGATTCAATTAAAAAAACATTATTGGAAAATGAGTCGGCTGTATATGTTTCGTTAATTTTACTTTCAATAGATTTTAACAATAATTTATGCTCTTCTTTATCAAGGGCTGCTTTGCCGGCAAATAGTTGTTCGGTAATTCTTAGAATATCCTGTTCGGTTTCGCGGGTAATTTTTGAATCATCCATATGTTTATCCGATGATTAGTTTCTCAGAATAAATAGTAATTGTAAAATAACAAAAGAAAACTAAAAGTTAGAATTAATAAAAAAACCGGGGCTAAAAAATTTAACCCCGGAATTGATTTCATTTATTAAAAGAAAAACTTACTTGGTTTCCTGTAATTCTTTTTCTGTTATACCTGCATAATCTTCAAGCATGGCTGTTGTGAGTGATTTAGGTCTTTCAATCGGGTAACCTAAAGCACGATCCCATATAATATTGGCAACAACACCAAGTGCTCTACCAACACCGAATAAAACTGTGTAGAAATCGTATTCGGTTAAGCCGTAATACCACTGAATAACTCCTGACTGAGCGTCAACATTTGGCCATGGGTTCTTTGCTTTACCTTGTTTTTCGAGAATTGGAGGAGTCACTTTATAAAGTATATCAACATATTTGAAAATAGGATCATCTTTTAAATGCTTTAGGCAGAAATCCCTTTGTGCCTGGTAACGAGGATCAGTTTTTCTCAAAACTGCATGCCCGAATCCAGGGATAACCTGGCCTGAATTAAGAGTATCCCAAACAAATTTTTCCATTTCTTCTTCAGTAGGAACTTTACCGCCCATCTGATCCATTACACCCTGAATCCATCTCAATACTTCCTGGTTAGCCAGTCCGTGTAAAGGCCCTGCAAGGCCATCGATCATTGCAGAAATTGAATAGTAAACGTCTGATAAAGCTGATGCAACAAGGTGTCCGGTGTGTGCACTTACGTTACCACTTTCGTGATCACTGTGAAGAATAAAATATAAACGGGCTACATCATCGTAAGGTTTATCAATTCCCATCATATGAGCAAAGTTACCGCCCATATCCAGATCAGGATTACCTTTTATTATATCACCATTTTTGTATTTTAGTCTATATATGAATGAAGCAATTGTTGGAAGTTTTGCAAGCAAGTTCAAACCATCTTCGTAGTAAGGATCCCAGTAGTCCATTTTGCTCATACCTTCATTGTATTTTTCTACAAAGACAGATTCTTTTTCCATCGCTAGAATTGCAGTAGAGAACATTACCATTGGGTGGCTTTCAATTGGCATAGCACGAAGAATGTTAAATACATATTCAGGAACGTGCTGTCTTTTCTTAAATTCTTCTGCAACTTCAAGAGCTTCTTTCTCGGTTGGGATATCACCTGTTAAGAGTAAATAAAAGAAACCTTCAACATAAGGCATATCGCTGCCTTCTACTTTAGGTAGTTTTTCCAGAACTTCTGGTATTGTGTATCCCCGGAATCTGATTCCTTCCATAGGATCTAAATAGGAAATATCTGTTGTAAGACATTTAACGCCTCTTGCACCGCCAATTGCCTGCCCGATCGTTACATCACTGATTTTCACATCCCCGTAATCTTTTATTAATCTGGATGTTCTTGGGCGCCAGGCTTCTATTTTACTTTTTAATTTTTCTTTCAATATGGACATTACTTCCTCCATAAATTATTTTTACTAAAATGCAGGATATTTAAAGAAGGATCAGCTGTTACCATAATTAAAAGATATTCATTTGGTACGTTGATGCTGGAACTGTATATGATGAATTAACGATATAAATGAAGCATAATTCATATATAGAAACAATAACTAATCCCCCTTAATAACCCCTTTTTTCTTCAATACTATTTTAACAAAATATTACTTGAAATGAAACTAATTTTTTTAGTAATGTATTAAAAATGTGATAAACTGTTTTCTAATATATATAATAGAAAAATTGAGAAATATTTTAATACTTGAACGTTTTAAGATTTGGTATTAGGTTTAATTATCTATATTAAAAAGATTAATTGTAACCTAAAGAAATAATAAGCATATTAAAGTAATTTGATGAATGAAAAAGCAAAATATTATATAGATAAATTGAAATTGAAAAAACATCCTGAGGGTGGATATTATAATGAGATCTATTCTGCAGGAGAGATTATAGAGGCTGATGTACTTCCAGTAAGATATGAAGGGGCAAGAGTATTTTCTACTTCAATATTCTTTTTGCTGGAAGGAGAGCAGATTTCTTCATTACATAAGTTGAAATCCGATGAAATTTGGCATTTTTATGATGGTTCGACGATTAATATTTATATTATTTCCTCAAACGGTAAATTGGAAAAAAGGACGCTTGGCAGAAATCTTGAAAATGATGAATTAATTCAAACAGTTATTGAAAAAAACAATTGGTTTGGTGCAGACTTAAATGATAAGAGTTCTTACGGATTAATCGGTTGTACAGTTGCCCCAGGTTTTGATTTTGATGATTTTGAAATAGGGAAAAGAGAGGAATTACTAAAAAAATTTCCTGACCAAAAAGATATTATTTTAAATATTACTAAACCTTAAATCTCACTCCGATATTAAAAACTTTGCATTGAATATTTGATATATATGTGCCAAAAAAAATGCCTTAAATTAGCGACAAAAAACAATATCTTTAATCTCGGATTTATATAAATTGTTTTCGGTTGTTTGAAAATTAGGCTTAATTTACATAATTTTTGGTTCTCATAATTTGGAGGCATTAAAGCACCTTTTTACAATTTTTAATAATTCTATTAATATCTCTTAAAGGTTCTTCATTAATCGTAAAATCTTATATTGGTTTCAAGAGATTTTAAGCGTTGCTTTGGTTTTTGCTATTCTATTTTATGTTGCAATTAATCTCGGCTTTGATTCTCCAAATTATACTGAAACTAATCCTTCTATTTGGATCTCTGCCTGTATGAGGCTGAACACTTCTCTGGATGAATTCCAAAAATCTCAATTATCCACTACGAATGAAATCAGTGAACATTTTAATTCTCAAGGAACGAATTCTAAAGGCAATTTTTTTAGTACGGATTCAACAGATAAAAAAAATAATCAGATCGATTCTGTAAAAATTTTCCCCGATTCTTTAGTAGCAGCAATTGATTCACTCAATCCCAAATTGGATACTTTAAAAATAGTAAACCAGGATTCTCTTCAACTCGCAAAATATGCACAGGATTCAACAGCAAGATTAGAGAATTACAGGTATGAGCAACCAACTTCGCCTGTTGTACAATTAGGGAAACCATACAGGCCTTCACTTTCATTACAGCCTTCATCTGGATTTATTTCCCGTTCAGTAGTTATTGATTCAACTGGTAAATATGTAATTATCCAGGAAGAATTAAATGGTATTCCCTATCGGGTTCTTCTGAAACTACCTATTGAAGAATACATTGAGTTGAAACTAGCTGCCAATGAAAAAGAAGACTGGGACCAATTGGGAGATCAATATGTGCTTAAAAAGTCGAAAAAAGAATTAGGCGAGTTAATTAAAAACCTGACTGATTTTGAAATCCCATTACCTAGTGTAGGTGTATTAAGCATTTTTGGTACGCCAAAAATTAGTTTGAAAATAAGCGGGGCAATAGACATACACGGTGCATGGAGAAATGAAACTACGGAAGGAATTACATCTTCCTTTTTAGGGAATACAAGAAATGAACCTGATTTTAGTCAGACAGTTCAGGTTACAGTTGATGGAACTATAGGGGATAAATTAAATATTAAAGCTGACTGGAATACAGAGAGACAGTTCCAATATGAAAACCAGTTGAAGATTAAATACACTGGTTATGAAGATGAAATTATTCAGAGTATTGAAGCAGGAAACGTTTCTCTTCAAACATCTCCCCTGGTTGGTGGTAGTGAAGCATTATTTGGATTAAAAGCTCAATTTAAACTAGGGCCATTTACTCTTACTACACTTGCCAGCCAGAAAAAGGGCGAGATTAAAGAAGTGTCGGTCAACAGCGGTACCACTTCCCAGAAATTTAATTTACGTGCATACGATTATTCAACAAACCATTATTTCCTTGATTCAATTTATGCAGATCCGGGTTTAAATTTATTTTATAAATACTATGGAAGCGCAACACCAATTGTTAATGAAAATTATAGAGTAACCAATATTGAAGTTTGGAAATCAGTTAATTCTACTATTATTGATAAATCAAAAGAAAGACAAGCAAATGCCTATATAGATTTGCATCCAGTTAAAGCCAATACTCCATATGAAGATAATAAAAGGGATGCCAACATTGATCCAATACCTGGCAAAGTTGAAACAGGAAGGTTTGTCTTATTGACACCTGGAGTTGATTATGAATTGCATGATGCAACCGGGTATGTAACATTTAAAACTCAGATTCAGGATCAGGACATTATTGCGGTAGCCTATAGAGTTGAAAATAGTCCGGGAACAAAAGATGATGATGATTATTACGGTGAATTTTTAAATACAGCTACTGTTAATAATGATTCAATTCTGGTTTTGAAATTAGTTAAGCCAGCAAATCTTCAACCAAGTATGACCCAAGCCTGGAAACTTCAATTGAAAAATATTTATCCTGTTGGCGGGAGAAATATTAAGCAGGAAGGATTTGAATTTAATATTAAATATGAAAAGCCAGGACAGGAACCTGTAATTGAATTACCGAATCCTAACCCAAATGGAGACCCGATAAAACTTCTTAATGCTTTCGGTCTTGATAATGTTGATCCTGCAAATAATCCAAACCCGGATGATAAATTTGACTACAGGGCTGGTATTACTATTTTCCCATCAACGGGTGAAATAGTTTTTCCGACCCTCCAGCCATTTGGTAATGATATAGATCAATTTAATCCTGATTTGCCCGATTCATTAAATTTTCAGTCGGTTTATGATACAACAAAAACTTACGCAAGGCAAAACACCACAAAAGATAAGTGGCTCTTAACAGGTGAATTTTCAGGTGAGGCTAGTGATACATATTCTTTAGGTTTTAACGTTGTAGAAAATTCTGTAAGAGTTTATTTAAACGGGACTTTATTAAAAGAGGGTGTCGATTATATTGTCGATTATAATATTGGCCAATTGAAAATAAGAAATGATGCTGCCCTGGTACCAGGAGCCGATTTAAGAATAACATATGAACAAAATGATCTTTTTCAACTAGCATCAAAAACATTATTGGGTGCAAGAGGTGTTTTTGACTTTTCGCCTAGGACTAAGCTAGGATTTTCTGTCCTAAATTTAAATCAGCAATCACTTAGCGATAAAGTGAGAATTGGGGAAGAGCCTTTAAGTAATACAATCTATGGTGTAGATTTTTCAACGAGTTTAGATATCCCCTTTGTAACTAAAATAATGGATAAACTTATTTCCACTAGAGAAATGTCCTCTCTCTCATTCTCCGGTGAATATGCTTATATAAAGCCAGACCCAAATACAATTAAAAGTACTATACCTAGTGACAAAGGTGAGAGTGTTGCATATATAGATGATTTTGAAGGAGCAAAAAGAATTATTCCTATTGGAGTAAATTATTCTGGCTGGAAGGATTTAAGCCCTCCGACCAATTTCCCAACTAATCCTACGCTAACTCCTCAGCAAATGATGGACTACAAGGGCAAAAGTTTCTGGTTTTCTCCTACTCCCTCTGATGTAAATGTGCAGAATATATGGGGAGACAGAAAAAAAGTTGCAAGGGCGGATCAGCAGGTTCCTGTATTAGATTATGTCTTCGTACCGGACACACCAGGTACTTATAATTATCACCCAAATCTTATTACAAATAAAGCTAATGATTGGGGAGGTATAATGAGACTTCTTTCCTCGAATGCAAATAATCTTGTAGAAGAAAACATTGAGTTCATTGAATTTTGGCTTTACGCACGAGGAGTACCGCAGGGAACAAAAGTGTACCTGGATCTAGGAAGAATAAGTGAAGATGTAATCCCTAATAATATTTTAGATACGGAAGATAAAAACAGGAATGATGTTTTAGAGGCGGGTGAAGATACAGGAATAGATGGATTACTTGATAGTCAGGAAGGTGATCCGGCTCAGAATCCAAATCTGAATGGGACTGCGCCTACAAACACAAGTACCGATCCAAGCGGTGATAACTTTGGTTTCTCATCTACAAGTTTAACTAAACATGAATTATTTGATTATTTCAATTTTAACGGAACTCAGGGAAATGCTGCTTTGACTGATATTGGGAGAATCCCTGACACTGAAGATCAAAATAGAAATGGGAACCTGGATAGAGTTAACAGTTATTTCAGGTATGAGGTACCACTAGATACTAATTTAGCAAATAATCCGTATATCGCTGGAAGCGGTGCAGGTCAGGGATGGTTTTTATACAGGATACCCTTAAAAGATACAACACAATTAGTAGGTGATCCAAGTTTTACGAATGTTGAAACTATAAGGATGTTTGTTACAGGTGCAGAAAATCTCGTTCACCTAAGATTAGCAGAATTTAATCTAGTTGGAAATCAATGGCAAAAAGTTTTACCACAGGATACTGTGATGTCTGTATCAGTAATCAATGTCGAAGACAATGAGAATTATTCTACTCCTCCGGGAGTTTTCCAGCAAAGAGATAAAACCCGGCCGGATGAACAGGTCTTTGGGAATGAGCAATCTTTAGATCTTATCATAAATGATTTACCTGTTGGAGAAAGTAGAGAGGCTGTTAAATATTTAACTGTTCCGCTGGATGTTTTCAATTATTCTGAAATGAAATTATATGTTCATGGCGATGAAAATACATCTTCTGGATCTGTTTCTTCATCCGATCCAAATGATTATACTTCAGAGGTTTATTATCGTTTTGGTAGTGATACGAACAATTTTTATGAATATCGTCAGCCAATCAGGCCGGGATGGAATGAAATTTCAATCAGTTTTAAGGATTTAACAGCAATTAAAGAAGCCAGGGATTCACTTTCACAATTAGTCAAACAGTCGGTTCCGGGAAGACCAAATAATTTTTATTCATTAAGAGGTAATCCTACTTTAACATCTGTAAGATTCCTATTAATAGGTATTCTAAATAAAGGGAGTACTGTTGGTGCGGGTGATGTTTCAGGCGAAGTATGGATTAATGAATTAAGAGTTATTGGAGCAGATAATCACCCGGGATGGGCCTATAGTTTCAATTCTTCTTTGAAACTTGCTGATTTTGCTACAGTCAATTTTAATATTACTGGGAGGAGTCCGTACTTTCATCAATTATCGGGAAGGTTTGGCTCCAGAATTGAATCCAGGAATTGGGCGATCTCAACAGATATTGATATATTAAGGATTTTGCCATTTAATTTACCAGGCAGTAACCTTAGATTAAATTATTCCCATACTGAATCACTAGGTACACCACTTTATATTCCAGGAACTGATGTTCTTGTTTCTGAAGCAGCAAATCAATTAGATCTTAAAAACTCAAGCGGGAGAGGGATTAAGACTGGTGATCAATTAATTGAAGAATCCAAAACGTTAAACATATCCGATACCTGGTCAGCTTCAAATATTAAAATCAAAATTCCTACAGATGCCTGGTGGATAAAGGATACTTTTAATGCACTATCTTTTTCCTTTAATTATAATAAATCATTCAGCCAGAGTCCTACTGTGCAGTCTAACAATTCATGGCTATGGACTGCTAATATAAATTATGGATTAAATCTACCGTATGATTATTATTTTAAACCAGCAGATATACCAATACTGGGTGCACTTTTTAAATTAATTCCGGATTATGGGGATGCGCGTTATTACTATTTCCCTCAGGTTATATCATGGAATATTTCTGCCAGAAGATCGAGAAATACAAATATCCCCCGGCCACAGGATACCTCGGTGGCTAAACCAATTATCTCAAGAGATTTTACAACTTCAAGAGGATTTAATTTTTCCTGGAGGATGAGTGAACGAAGCTTCTTTAATATTACAGCTGATTATAATCTGCAAATAAATTCTTCTCTTGCAAATCTTGAAGTAGATAAAAATGGAAATCAAAGATCTGAGAGTAGTATCTGGAGTGATATAATTTCTGGAAAATCTTTTGGAAGAGATTATGCGTATCAACAATCATTAAGCTTTAAAACGGTTCCTTCATTACCGTCGTTTTGGGATATCAATAAATATTTTTCAATAAATGCGAGCTACAATGTTAATTACAGGTGGAATTATGATTTCAGACAACAGGAACTTGGACGTAGCGCTGGTTTTAATAATAGGACTTCATTTGGATTGACTTTGAAATGGAAAGCTTTAACTGCGCCACTTTTTGCTGAAGACAATGATGTACAGCAGCAAAGCCAATCTAACCAGTTTCAACAAAATATTAGCACAAAAACCGGAAGACTGAGGGTGCTTACTGGAAATGAAGCAATTGATATTGCTAATATATTAAAAAGTAAAAACGCTGAAAAAGAATTAGCCCCCGATGAAAGAGAAAATTTAGTTCTATCCGATTCATTAAGCAGCACGCCTAAAAAACCATTATTGACAAGGGGACTAATGTTTTTAAGAGATATAGCCAAGTCTATCTTTTTTGATTATGAAAATATCTCATTTAATTTCTCAAGTGAGAATACAGTATCAAAAACAGGTATAAGATCTGCTAAAACAGGATTTAAAAATTTCTGGGGCTTTAGCTATGATCCTGAAAATGGACCTAGCAGAGGTTTTATGTTTGGTTTGGATCACAATGTTGGGCCGAGAGCCCCTAAAGGAACTTTGCAGGATGTTTTTTCGCAAAGAAATTCTTTTGATTTTAGTACCTCACGTCCTTTGTGGCAGGGAGCAAAAATAGATATCAGATGGCAGGTTGGGTGGTCAATTAACAAATCAACGGCATTAATATCGGATGTAAATGGAAATACCTCGATATCATACATTTCATCAACCGGCTCAATATCCAGGTCATTTCTTTCTTTCCCTCCGGTTTTATTACTAAAGGGTTTCAATAGTGGAATAAATAAAGTTCATGAATTATATAATCCAAATTCTTCCGACCCTGCTCAAAGTTTATCTGATGCTTTTATTAACGGATTTGAAAGTATGCCGGTATTGGCTAAACTTGGATTCTTGAGCGAAGTCGCAAAATATATACCACGCCCAAATTGGCATATTACTTGGGATGGTCTGGAAAAACTATTATTTTTCAGCAAAATAGCTCAAAATATTTCACTTGATCATGCGTATACGGCTTCATATACTGAAGGTTGGCTAACTACTCCGGATGGTAAAGAGCAAATTCAAACTCAGAGAATTCAGTATGGTTTTTTTCCTCTGGTTGGATTGAATATAACTTTTGGTAGACTTTGGAATGGTTCTTTAATAGGAAGTATAAAATATTCAACTAGGACGAGCTTCGACCTGGGAATTTCGACAAGGAATATAATTGAGTCTTTTTCAAAGGATATCGGGATTACAGCAGGATACTCAAAATCTGGGTTTGAATTACCATTGTTTGGAGTCTCCTTAAAAAATGATATTGAATTTAGTTTTTCCTATACAAATTCCAGAAATTCTAGTACAATTTATGATATGATCAATTACAAAGAAGGAGGTACTCCACAGAATGGTACTACAAGAGTTACAATTGAACCTAGGGTTAAATATACAATAAGTTCAAGAGTTCAGGTTTCATTATTTTATACGAGGACAACGATTACACCAGAAGGTGCTTCAAGAATACCTCCGTCCACTTCGAACCAGGCCGGATTAGATGTTCATATCTCAATACAATAATTATTTAGAGAATTAATGACTACTAAAAAAATTTTATGGGTTGATGACGAAATTGATCTATTAAGATCACATGTAATTTTTCTTTCTGAAAAAGGATTTATTGTTGACACTGTTACTAATGGCGAAGATGCAATATCATCAGTAAGAGAGAATGATTACGACCTTATTTTTCTTGATGAAATGATGGCAGGAATGGGCGGGCTGGAAACCCTTGCTGAAATTAAAGAAATAAACGCAAACATACCGGTTGTAATGATTACAAAAAGTGAAGAAGAATCATTGATGAATGATGCAATCGGAGGAAAAATAAGTGACTATTTAACCAAACCAGTTAATCCAAGCCAGGTATTGCTGGTATGTAAAAAAATTCTTGAAGGGAAAAAAATATCCGGACAATATGTTGCAAAAGATTACCTACAGGATTTTAATGAGATTTCCCAGGCTCTGATGGATGATCTTAGTCTGGAAAAATGGATTGAAATTTATTTAAAGCTGGTAAATTGGGATATTGAACTGGATAGGCATTCTGGGATCGGGTTGCGTCAGAGTCTCAACGAACAAAAAAAAGAAGCTAATAAAGAATTTTGCAGATTTATAGAAAAAAACTATCGTGATTGGGTTGGTGAAGATTTTGAAGATAATCCTATCTTGTCGAAGGATATAGTTAATAAATTTGTTCAACCACATTTAACAGATGATAAAAGTTCCGTATTCTTTTTTGTCTTAGATTGTTTGAGAATGGATCAATGGCTAATTATGGAAAACCTGTTGCATGAATTCTTTAAAATTGATAAGGAGTACTATTTTTCAATATTGCCAACTGCCACTCCATATGCAAGAAATTCTCTTTTTAGCGGATTATTCCCGTCTGACATTCAGAAAAATTATCCTGATTATTGGATATCGGGCAACGATGATGAAAACAGTATGAATAAATATGAAAAAGAATTACTTCAGTTTTTTATTGACAGGAAAAAAATAAAACTGAGAAATGAATTAAAGTATATAAAAATAATTGATCCTGAAGTTGGTAGAAATTTTGAACAAAATATAATGTCATATCAAAATGTTCATTTTACGTCTGTAGTTGTTAATTTTTTGGATATGATGGTTCATGGTAGATCTGATTCTGATCTCCTTAAAGAAATTGCACCAGATGAACCTGCTTTCCGTTCATTAACAAATACCTGGTTTAGTCATTCCTCATTATTTTCTACATTTAAGGCACTTTCAAAAATGAATAATATAAAAATAATTTTAACTACAGATCATGGCAGTATCAGATCATTACGTGGCGCAAAAGTTCTGGGAGATAAAGAAGCATCTACAAATTTAAGATTTAAATATGGTAGAAATCTAAAAGTTGATCAAAAACACGCAGTTTATATTAGGAATGCTGATGAGTATAAATTGCCTCGAAGAGGGGTGACAATAAATTATATTATAGCAAAAGAAGATTTTTATTTTGTTTATCCAACTGATTATCATAAGTATTTAACCTATTATAAAGACACATTCCAGCATGGCGGTATTTCAATGGAGGAAATGATTTTGCCTGTTATAACGATGGAGCCTAAATAATTACTGAATTATGGCAATTATGAAATTTCCATATTCTGTGCAAATATTTTCAGAAAAAGAAACTGCTGAATTGGCAAAAGTATTTTCCGATAGTATATTTTCTGGTGATATTATTGTACTCTGCGGCGAACTTGGATCGGGAAAAACTTTTTTTGTAAAGGAAGTTGCCAGGCAATTTGGTATTAATAATGTTAGCAGTCCAACATTTTCTCTGATTAATGAATATATAGGTCGTGTTAGAATTTATCATTTTGATTTTTATAGGATTGAAAAATCAAGTGAACTTTTCGATATTGGATTTAATGATTATCTGAATGACGATGATTCAATTATTTTTATAGAATGGGGGAATATGTTTCCCGAAATTATACCGGGAAATAGAATTGAAATAAATATTGAAGTAAAAAAAAATCTTAGCAGAAGGTTTATAATTAACAAATATGAATAATAGTAATCCCATATTAACAATAGAAACATCGGATACATTGTGCAATGTGGGGATATATTTCTCTGAAGATAAATATTTTGAATCAATACTTAATGAAAGACACTCACATTCTGAGAGGCTAGTGAGTTCGGTTGATTATATATTAAAAATATCTGATACAGAATTAAAAAAAATTGATTCCATTGTTGTATCATCGGGTCCAGGTTCTTTTACTGGTTTAAGAATTGGACTTACAGCGGCAAAAGGTTTGGCTTATGGAGCAAATCTTCCTATAATATTGGTACCAACTTTTGAAGCACTGGCATTGCAGATTTCAGCCTATTTAAAAGATGGAGCTGAATTCATTATAGCGAATAAAGTAAATTCTGACGAGATATATTACGCAAAGTTTCAAGTTAAGGAGAATAAATTTATATTTGTGGAAGAATTGCAAATAGTGAAGAAATCTGATTTTTTGAATGTAGACGGGCTACAGGTATTTGGAAATGCTTTTAAAAATTCAAAAAATAACTTATTCCGGAACCTTAGTTCCCCGTCTTCTGTTTATTTGGCAAAATGGTCAAAATTGTTTGGAGAAAAATTAAAAACTTATGACTTTGATTACCTTGAACCAAATTATCTTAAAGATTTCATTATTAAGGTAAATAAATGACTAAAAAATTAGTCTTGCTGTTATTTCTAATCTGCCCGATTATTTTTGGACAGACAATTCGCCCAAGAATTGCAGTCCAATCAGTTGAGCATGATTTTAGTTCATCAGGTTCATTTAAATTTATAATTTTTAATAGCGGTGGCGGGGTTTTAAAAATTAATAAGATCCACACAACGTGCAGGTGCGTAACTGCAGACCTTGATAAAAAAGAGGTAAATATCGGGGATTCTGCATTTTTATCGGTTACTTATTCAGGTTCATCTGGCAATAAAGAGAATATTGAATATATTTATGTTAATTCCAATGATGAGACTACTCCTACATTGAGATTAACAGTAATTTATAATAAAAAATATCCCGATTTAGTTTTTCCAAATCTTTCTAAAGTTGATAAGGAAAAAAGACAAAGTGTTTTGACTGATATACCCAAAATTACATTTTCAGATACAACGTTTGATTTTGGTGATGTAAAAAAAGGAGAGGTTGTTAGCCATAACTTCACAATTGTTAATAGAGGCAATTCAACTTTAGAAATAAAAAGAATAAGAACCTCATGCGGATGTACTGCTGCATTATTAAATAAAACAAAATTGGAAGCAGGAGAATCTGGAGTTATCCATGTTGAATTTGATTCATCCATAGAGAATGGAAGCGTTAGCCGGATTATTGAGGTTATCTCAAATGATCCAATTAATGAAAAATCAATATTAAAAATACATGCAAATGTAAAAGGCTGATAATAAATGGCGTGGTTTAAGAGATCGAAAGAAAATATTTCACCTGACTCACAGAAAAAAGATCTACCAGACGGTTTGTGGGAAAAATGCCCGGGTTGTGGCGAGATATTGCATAAAAAACAGTTGGAAACAAACCTTTGGACATGCGTAAAATGTAACTATCACTTTAGAATTGGAAGTGAAGAATACATTAATTTCTTACTGGATAAAAGTTCATTCAAAGAAATGGATAAGAAAATGAGATCGGCTGACCCTCTTGTATTTGAAGACACAAAAAAGTATTCCACAAGAATACAGGACACAATTAAAAAATCAAAAATGAATGATGCTGTACGTACCGGTACAGGGAAAATAAATGGAATGGATGTAGCCTTCGGCTGTATGGATTTTAAATTTATCGGTGGGAGCATGGGATCAGTAGTCGGAGAAAAAATTGCCCGTCTTGTTGATAGGGCTTATAAAAATAAAATTCCTCTGATAATAATATCTGCTAGCGGCGGAGCACGAATGATGGAAGGTGCATTTTCTTTAATGCAAATGGCAAAGACAAGTACAAGGCTGGCACGGCTTGCTGATGCTAAAATTCCATATATTTCTATTTTAACGGATCCAACAACTGGTGGAACTACTGCAAGTTACGCTATGCTTGGAGATGTTCATTTTGCTGAACCACAAGCGTTAATTGGGTTTGCCGGACCAAGAGTAATTAAACAAACAATAGGAAAGGATTTACCAAAAGGATTCCAGCGTTCTGAATTTCTTTTGGAACAGGGATTTGTAGATGTCATTTCTCACAGAAAAGATCTTAAGTCTAATGTTCATAATGCTTTAACACTAATGACCTGAGGTCACTTATCGAAGTAATTACTTCCGTTCCAGGAATACACAAAAGAATATCTGCGTTAAAGAAAAAAGGGAAATTAATTGGTTTTGTACCAACAATGGGATTCCTTCACAAAGGTCATCTTTCACTGATAAAAAAATCCAAAAAGAAAGCAGATATAACTGTTGTTTCAATATTTGTAAATCCAACCCAGTTTGCTCCCAATGAAGACCTTGAAAAGTACCCGAGGAATTTAAAAAAGGACAAAGAATTACTCAGAAACGAAAAAGTCGATATTTTATTTTTCCCGGATGCGTCCAAAATTTACGGAGAAAATTTTCAAACATTTGTTAATGTTAATAAAATAACCGGAATCCTGGAAGGAGAATTCAGGCCTACACATTTTAAAGGCGTAACCACTGTAGTTTCAATTTTATTTAATTGTGTTAAACCAGATTTTGCTTTCTTCGGACAAAAAGATGCGCAACAAGCCACAGTGATTACAAGAATGACTGCAGATTTAAAATTTGATACTAAAATAGTTGTTTGCCCTATCATTCGTGAAAAAGATGGATTGGCAATGAGTTCGCGGAATGTTTACCTGACTGAACAGGAGAGAAAGGACGCGCTTGTTTTAAGCAAATCATTGAAAATGGCAAAAAGCCTTATTGGGAACGGGGAATTAAAATCTTCGAAAATACTTTCACAGATGAAAAGGAAAATAAATTCAGTTAGTACATCAAAACTGGATTATATAAATATTGTTAATTCAGAAACATTTGAAATTGCAAAGGAACTTAGGAAGGGAAATAAATATTTTATTCTGATCGCCTGTAAAATTGGAAAAACCAGGTTGATCGATAACACATTAATCAATATTTGAAATTCTTCTCGTAAACTGCTTTCACTCCTATCAAAACCAGGTCTTTAACGTATTCATTTTCAAAATTTAAGTATGGGATTATTTTTTCGGCATTTCCGCCAGTCAGATAAATATGAATATTTTGGATTCCCAAATTCTTTTTGAGATCGGAAATTGTTTTTTCAAACAACCCTGTAATTGAATTAATAACTCCACTTGCGATTGATGAATTTGTAGTGTCGCCGATTAATCCTTTATATTCACCGGGAGTTACAACCGGGAGCTGAGCTGTATTTTTATTCAGGGAATTAAACATCATATCCATTCCCGGCAGAATCATTCCACCTATAAATGCACCTGGATAATCGACAAAATTAATTGTAGTTGCTGTTCCCAAATCAATAGAAATAATAAACGTAGACTTGTTGTAATCTTTACTATTCCCGGAATTATTAAATAAATAGTAAGCTCCTTCAGCAGAACAAATTCTGTCAATACCCAGAGTTTCGGGAGTTGTGTAATCAATTTTTAAGTTAAACTTTGAATTATGAGTTACCTGGAAAGGGTTTAGTTTAAATTTAGAAGTAATAAATTCCAGTAATTCTTTTGATTTTTCGGGAGAAACTGAAGAGAAAGCAACTGAATCGATTTTTTCATTTATTATGAAATGTTCAAATTCATCAAATCCCTCGAATGAACCGGATTTGACCAAATTATCTGCTTCTATAAATCCTGCTTTAATCCGGGTATTTCCTATGTCGCATGCTAATAACATTATACTACACTCACATCTCCAAAATGAATTTTTTCAATATTGCCTTTATTCTTTAATAGGAGAAAACCATTTTCATCAAGATCATCAAAGATTCCATATTTTGTAGTTTCCCCATCTGTAATTGCGATCTTTTCTCCTAACATTCTGCATTTAGTCTTCCAGTCACGTAAAATATCTTCGGGTTTTACGAGTATCTTTTCGAGCAATTCTTCAAACAGGTTTAATATTTCAGCAAGAAGTTTTTCGCGTTCAATATTTTCATTTGCTTCAAGTTTAATAGAAGTTGGTTCAATATTGAAAGAACCCTGGAATGAAATCTGGTTAACATTAACTCCGATGCCAATAACCAGCCTTTCAATTTTGCTTCCCTGCGAAGATGCTTCCAGAAGTATTCCGCAAACTTTTTTACCCTGAATCAATACGTCATTCGGCCATTTAAGATTTGTATTTATCTGGTATAAATTTTCAATTGCCTGTGCTACTGCTAAGGAAGCGGCAAAATTAATTATGTTAAAATTTTTGCCGAAGAATTTCTTGTTCGTTATTAAAATTGAAAAATTCAAATTCTGTTCTTTTGTGCTGTACCAGACCCGGTCTTTTCTTCCTCTTCCTCTTGCCTGTCTTTCAGCAAACACAACAGATCCGTCCGTATTTATTTTGTTCTTTTTATCGAGCAGGAAAGTGTTTGTTGAATCTAGTTCATCGCAGTAAATGAAACTGCGTCCGATTGTATTTGTGTTAAGTTTCAGATCAAATATTTCAAGTTCAAGCAACTGGATACCTCAAATTTTAGTGTAAAACATAAATGACTAAAATGTCAGCTATTTTGACATATTTTGAATATCACTGACAATATCGCATATTATCTGACAATATTACTTACTGATCCAATTCCTGTTTGTTTTATTTAACTATTTATAAAATAGTAAGTTACAACAAATCCTGCTTCTGGCATATTCATTGCCTTATTTATACAAACGAATTCAAAAATCAAAGACAATATATTAAATAACAGGAGACAAAATGAAATTCATAGAATTTGAGCCAATTCTGAATTTTGCAAATGCAAAAAACACATTAAACTCAGAAATCATTGAAAATAAAAACGAAAATTCATTCAGTCCCAAAATAGATATTTTCGAAGATGAAAAAAACATCTATTTGGAAGCAGAAATACCGGGACTAAATAAAAATGAAATAAAAATTAAACTAGTTAATAACAGACTAACTATTAGCGGTGAAAAAAGAAACAGAAATTTTGAAAAGGGTAAACTGATTTACAATGAAAGAGTTTTCGGTTTTTTTAAACGTGAATTTGAAATAAATTCAGAGATTGACAGAAAAAATCTGAATGCATCATTTGAAAATGGAATTTTGAAAATAATTTTTGGGAAACTGATTCCACGGAAAAATGAAAGAACAATTGAAATTAATTAATAATAAAAATAAGAAAACGAAAAGGAGTGTTAGATAATGGGTAAAATTATAGGAATAGATCTCGGAACAACGAACTCATGCGTTGCGGTTATGGAAGGAAATGAGCCGGTTGTAATTCCAAATTCAGAAGGTGGAAGAACTACACCATCAATTGTGGCTTTTACCAAAAGCGGTGAAAGACTGGTAGGACAACCTGCAAAAAGACAGGCTATTACAAATCCTAAAAATACTGTCTTCTCAATAAAAAGATTTATGGGAAGACTTATTAACGAAGTTTCAGATGAAAAAGGGAAAGTACCTTACGAAGTAACTTCAGGAGATAACGATACTGCCCGCGTAAAAATTGGTGACAGAATTTATTCACCTCCTGAAATCAGTGCTATGGTTCTTCAGAAAATGAAAAAAACTGCTGAAGAATATTTAGGACAGGAAGTTACCGAAGCTGTAATTACTGTCCCTGCATATTTTAATGATTCGCAGCGCCAGGCTACAAAAGACGCAGGCGAGATTGCAGGATTAAAAGTTAGAAGAATTATCAACGAGCCGACCGCAGCAGCACTTGCTTACGGATTGGATAAAAAATCAAAAGACCATACAGTTGCCGTATACGATTTGGGTGGCGGTACTTTTGATATTTCAATTCTCCAGTTAGGTGACGGTGTATTTGAAGTAAAATCTTCAAACGGTGACGGACACCTTGGTGGTGATGATTTTGACCAGAGAATAGTTGATTGGGCAGCAGACGAGTTCAAGAAATCCGATGGAATAGATTTAAGAAAAGATCCGATGGCTTTACAGAGATTGAAAGAAGCTGCAGAAAAAGCTAAAATTGAATTATCATCTTCTTCATCCACAGATTTCAATTTACCTTTTGTTACAGCAACACAGGATGGTCCGAAACATCTTAATCTTACTTTATCAAGATCAAAATTTGAACAGTTAATAGATGATCTCGTACAAAGAACAAAAGTTCCTTGCGAAAAAGCAATGAAGGATGCAGGAGTTTCTTCTTCACAGGTTGACGAAGTTATTCTTGTTGGTGGATCAACCAGGATACCGCTGGTACAGGAACTTGTTAAAAAATTATTTAACAGGGATCCGCACAAAGGTGTAAATCCTGATGAAGTTGTTGCAGTTGGTGCGGCAATTCAGGGTGGAGTTTTAACAGGCGATGTAAAAGATGTATTGCTGCTTGACGTTACTCCGCTTTCACTCGGTATTGAAACAATGGGAAGTGTTTTCACAAAGTTGATTGACGCTAATACAACAATACCAACAAAGAAAAGCGAAGTTTTCTCAACCGCATCTGATAATCAGCCTTCTGTTGAAATTCACATTCTGCAGGGTGAACGCCAGATGGCAGGAGACAACAGGTCGCTTGGCAGATTCCACTTAGATGGAATTCCGCCTGCACCAAGAGGTGTGCCGCAGATTGAAGTAACATTTGATCTTGATGCGAACGGAATACTTCACGTAACAGCTAAAGATAAAGCTACAAATAAAGAACAAAGTATTAGAATTACTTCTTCAGGCGGATTGTCTCAGGAAGAAATAGATAAAATGAAGAATGATGCTAAAGAACACGCTGCTGAAGATAAAAAGAAAAAAGAAGAAGTCGATGTAAGAAACCAAGCTGACAGTTTGGTATTCCAGACAAAGAAACAGCTCGAGGAACTCGGCGATAAAGTTCCGGCAGATATAAAATCAAAACTGGAAGCTGAGATTAAAAAAGTGGAAGAAGCTATTTCAGCTAACAACACAGAACAGATTAAATCTGCTACTGAATCACTGAATAAAGTCTGGAGCGAAGTTGCATCACAACTTTACCAGCAGCCTGGCGCAGATCAAAAGGGTGCACCTGCAGGACAGCAGGCAGGAGGACCACAGCAGGATGCAGGTAAAAAAGAAGATGATAAAGATGTTCAGGACGCTTCTTACGAGGTTGTTGACGATGAGAAAGACAAAGACAACGATAAAAAGTAAAATGAATTAATATTTGCCCGGATGCATTTGCGTCCGGGATTTATTAAAACAATTTAGAGGGATTGACTTATGACTCAAAACAAAGAATTGATGAATATAAACAGGACCCCTGATTTTGACTGGCAGGAATTAGTCTCTACGCAAAATTATGTAAATCCTTTTGTTGATATTTTTGAAACTGATGAAGACTATATCCTTACTGCAAATATGCCGGGAATTGAAAGAGAAAATATAAAGCTTAAAATAGAAGGAGATTCTTTAATAATTTTCGGGAAGATTGATTTTGAAAAACAACTAAGCAGAAAATATATTCTGAATGAAAATGAGATCGGAAATTATTTTAGAAAATTTAATATCAGTGACAGCGTTGATAAATCAAAGATAAACGCTAAGTATGAAAACGGGCAGTTGATTATTAAGCTGCCGAAAAATGAAAAGATGAAGCCAATAAATATAGATATAATGTAAAGAGGAATTTATCTTTGTTTATAAAGCCCCGTTAATAGCGGGGATTTCTTATTTTAAAATATTATGAATTTTTAATCCTACTCCATTGGGATTAGCCCCAATTGCTGCATAAAGTCTAAATTGTCAAAAAAATCTTGTTCCTGAGCAATTTTTCCGTCTTTCATTTTTACAAGCGTAACACCATCTATATTTACTTCTTTACCGGTAGGGGACATTCCAAAAAACTCCCCGGTATTTGTGCCTTTAAAGTTCCATTGTTTTACAATTTTGTCACCCTGTCCAAATGCATCTACAATTGTAAATGAAATATTAGAAAACCCGGTTAGATAGTTATTGTAATATGCTTTAAAATCTTTAATACCCACTATATTTTGGGGCTTGGCAACCATTGTAATATTTTTATCAAAATTGGTCTCATTTATCTGCTCAATTTTTCCTTTGTTGATAATTTTATCCCAGGTGGTTGTATACATTTCCAGGTTGGCTGTTAATTGTTTTTGGGCATTTTCTAACTGCACACATTTATCTGAAGGTGTACTTTTGCAGCTTGATATTTCCAATAAGTAAAAAGTTAATTTTGTAATTATTGACAACTTTAACTTTTGGAGGTATCAATGTATTACACTGGTATTGATCAACATAAACTCTTTTCATATCTAACTACCGTTGACAGTGACGGTAAAATCGTTAAAGAAGCTAAACTTTACAATAATGATTTTGATATCATTAATTATTTCAACTCTATTGGTAGAGATCATACAGCTACTGTTGAAACTACCGGTGGCTGGTATTGGATGAATGATCTTCTCAGCTCCCTGGATATTCCTCTAAAACTTACACACACTAAATACCTTAAAGCAATTTCTTATGCTAAAGTTAAAACGGATAAAGTTGACTCCAACATACTTGCTCAACTTCTACGCCTGGACCTTATACCTGAAGCCTATAAAATACCTGATGATATCCGAACTCTTCGCGATACTTTAAGAGCCAGATTAAGACTGTCTGTAAAGAGAACAAGTTGCCTTAATTTTATGCACCGTATGTTAGAGTAGTTCAATATATCCGATCCAGCACTGCTCAACAGTTTCTACAAGCTACAGTATCATCAGTTTGATATTCAATCAAAATTACTCAAAGAACAAATGCTTACTCTTGAAAAATCTCTTTATCCCTCCCTTATTCCTAATCAGGATATTCAAAGATTGCTCTGGATACCCGGTATTGGTAAAATGAATGCCTTCACTATTTTACTTGAAGTTGGAGACATTAATCGTTTTGCTTCTGAGAAAAACTCCTTCTCCTACTGCCGTCTTGTTCCTTCTGCCCGTAACTCTGCTGGTAAAATGAAACAACGCTCTTCAAAAGATGGAAACAGATATCTTAAAATCGTCTTCTCAGATGCAGCTGTTCACGCCCTACAATACTATCCGGTTATCAAGAGATACCACAGCTCAAAACTCAGGAAGAAGAAAAAACAGGTCGCTAAAGCAATCATATCAAAAGAAATTGCCCGAATAGTTTATCACGTACTTAAAGACAAGACTAATTTTAATAACCAATTCAAAGGACAAGAATTACAACATAAGAAATATGTTCAATGGCCGCGCATCACAAGCCCCGACGTCTAACTAGTCGCTTAGGGAGACTCTCCGCACTGGAATGGGAAGTGATGCGCTAGCCTAAAATATATCTGGGATAATTTAAGCCCCATAAGCGGTTTGGCTGCCAGAACATCTATTTGAGATGTAACTGGTTAGCTCATTTGATATTAACTAGGCTTACAGTTTTTAATAACTCAAAGAACTTATTTAGAATTTTAACATTAATTATATTTCTAAGTCCTTTTGACTTTTTACTTTTTTAAGCGGTTAGGCAGTTTAATATTTATTTCTTTTTCAAATTACTTGATTCTTCAATGCCTTTTAAAAGGCCTTTAATATAATAAACCCAAGGATCTTTTGAGGAATGAAGTTGTTCATTTACAGGTGCAAGTGGATCAATGTTTACTGTAAATCCTTCCGATGTATTCTTATTAAACAGAAGATATTCTGCGCCCTTCTTATAAGTATTTGCGTAACAGAATCCACTTCTTCCATTTGGCCTTACAAAATTATACGGGACAGGTTTATCATTGAAATCATCCATGTCATTCAAATAACCTTTCAAAGAAAATGAACTAGAAATATTGTCTCCTTTTAGCACTTCCAAAGTTTTAAACTCCACTTTAGAATCTGGAATACCATTAGTAATGATATTGGGATTATGAGGTTCTTTAGCATACTTTACAGCTTGCGCTCGAATTATATAATCTGATATTTTACAAGTGTATGACAAAACAATCGGTCCTGATCTTTGACAAGCATCAGTACTATTTTGGTAAATTAGTTCAATAGCAAAAAAACTTATCAATAGAATTGTAAAAGCAAATAATATTTTTTTCATAAATATATACTAATTGTTATTACTGCCTAACTATTACTTATACTGAACTGGTTAATAATAAATCATTATTGCAATGAGGGATTTGCCGTGTAATTCCAGAGTAATTCAATTCACGGTATGATCCCGTTTTTATTTATAATTTCTTCAATTGTACTCAGAAAGCAATAAAAATTTGTAAACTTTACAATGTTATTTCATTCAGCTATCAGTCCGTTAAAATATTAAACTCCATATTTAATTAGTAAAAATGATTCGCTATTTTGAGAGCCGGGATTTGTCTTAATATTTTCTAAATTTTCCGATTCCTATAAATGACACAAAGTTCAAAAAGAAACAGAATAATTTTCATTGATTTAATGCGTGCTTTTGCCGTATTAATGATGGTGCAGGGGCATACTGTGGATGTTTTGTTGTCGGGCGCTTATCGAATACCGGATAGCCCGGTATATGTTGTATGGAATTTTATGCGGGGAATGACCGCACCGATTTTCCTTTTCACCGCCGGAAATGTTTTTACATATCTTTTCAAATTATACGACCAGCCGTTCGGTAAAAACCCGAGGTTTATAAAAGGTATAAAAAGATTTTTGCTCCTGGTTTTTCTTGGTTATATGATGCGTTATCCCACCGAAAAAGTCTTTAACTTTAGTAATGTGTCGCCAGCACAATGGCAGACTTTTTTTGCAGTTGATGTTCTTCAGCTTATCGGCTTTGGAATTATATTCCTGATATTTTTCATTTATCTCTCTGAAAAGTTAAAAATAAATACATACCTGGTATTAACTCTGGGAGCATTGTTATTCATTGCGCTATTTCCGCCATTTTCATTTATTCACTGGAAAGATTTTTTGCCAATGCCTGTGGCCGGGTATTTTTATAACCAGACCGGTTCTAATTTTCCTCTTTTTCCCTGGGTGGCTTATGTTTTAGCGGGAGGCATGCTGGGCAATTACCTGGCACAAAATCCAAATGTTTTTAAGAACCCGTTATTCAGTATTAAACTTGCGGTCTGGGGTGCATCTTTTGTATTTCTCGCAATGCTCGGCAATATTTTTGAGAATATGATTCTCGGGCAGAGCTATTTCTGGAGCGTCAGTCCGAATCTTGTATTTTTAAGAATCGGCATTGTTTTAATTTTGAATTCGCTCGTTTCATTAATATCACTTAAAGTAGATACAATCCCGCGAATAATTATACTTATTGGAAGGAATACTTTATTAATATATATTGTTCACCTGGTTATGCTTTATGGAAGTGCGTGGTCGCTTGGTGTTAATGAACTGTTTGCCGGAACTTATAATATCTGGGAAACGATTGGCTCAGTAATATTAATGTTGTTGCTTATGATATTAATGGTTGAATTAATTCATAAATTTAAGATAAGAAACAAAGAACTTGTGACATAAAAAAAATATGAGAAAATCAGATTACACGGATCCAAATTTGACTGAAGAAGAAAAAGTACTGGATAATTCATTAAGACCCGAGAAATTGAAAGATTTCCAGGGACAGAAAAAAATTACGGATAATCTGAACGTTTTTATTTCAGCCGCAGGTAAAAGAGACGAAGCGCTTGATCACGTTCTTTTAACCGGTCCGCCGGGACTGGGCAAAACAACTCTTGCTCACATAATTGCAAATGAACTCGGTGTAAAAATTAAAGTTACTTCCGGTCCAGTGCTCGAAAAGCCGGGGGACCTTGCAGGTATTTTAACCAACCTTGAAGAAAAATCAGTTCTTTTTATAGATGAAATTCATCGTTTAAGTCCAGTTGTTGAGGAATATTTATACTCTGCAATGGAAGATTACAAACTTGATATTATGATAGACAGCGGTCCGAGCGCAAGATCTGTGCAGATCAGTTTACCCAAATACACTTTGATTGCTGCAACAACACGCGCCGGAATGTTGACTTCTCCGTTGCGCGACAGGTTCGGTATAAAATTCAGGCTCGATTATTACGAAGCACAAATCCTCGATAAAATTATTCAAAGATCTTCCAAAATATTAAACCTTAAAATTGATAGAGATGCCGCACTTGAAATTGCAAAGAGATCGCGCGGAACTCCCAGGATTGCAAACAGGCTCTTGCGAAGAACAAGAGACTTTGCCGATTTTGAAGATAAAAAAACTATTGATGTTGAAATCTCTAAAAAAGCTTTAACTGCTCTTGAAGTTGATGAATTTGGACTGGACGAAATGGATAAAGAAATTATACTCGCAATTATCGAAAAATATAAAGGCGGTCCGGTCGGTTTAAATACTCTTGCAGTTGCAGTGAATGAAGATCCCGGCACAATTGAAGAAGTTTATGAACCATTTTTAATCCAGCAGGGATTTATTCAAAGAACTCCGCGCGGAAGGGAAGCAACACAACTTGCTTATAAAAGATTTGGGAAAAATAAAGCCTCATTTGGAAAGGATGAAACTCTGTTCTGATTTCAAAGTATGACGAAATTAAAAAAACATAATAATATTTTTAATGAAAACGATTTTGAAATTCTGCCTTTAAATCAATCCGAAACTATTCCTTCAGTATGGTACACATCAAAAGAAATTTTTGAATTTGAACAATCCGGATTATTCCAGGAAGAATGGCACTTGATCTGCCATTTATCACAATTAAAAAACATTGGAGATTTCGTCCTCGGTGAAGCCGCAGGAAATTCTGTAATAGTTTTAAAAGATAACGAAGAAAAGATCAGGGCGTTTTACAATGTCTGCCGCCACAGGGGCGGTCCGCTTGCTATGGAAAACGGCTGTGCTAATATTCTTCAGTGTAAATATCACGGCTGGACTTACACACTCGAAGGAATGCTCAGGGGGATTCCAAGGTTTGACAGGGTAGACCTATTCGATAAAAAAGATTACGGGCTTGTAAAAATAAATGTAGATATATACGAGGGATTGGTATTTGTAAATCTTTCAGAAACTCCAAAACCTTTAAAAGTATTATTAAATGGAATTTCTGAAAGAATTAAACCGAACGATCTTAAAAAGAAAAATTTTCATCAACGGATAGTTTACGATGTAAAAGGCAACTGGAAAGTTTATGTCGATAATTACCTTGAAGGATACCACGTTCCTTTTGTGCATCCCGAATTAACTAACTTTCTCGATTATAAAGAATATGTTACAGAAATTTCTGAAAATTATTCTCTCCAGTTCAGCCCGATTAAAAAAGAGAAAAATTATTTGAAGCAGGAGGGAGGAGCGTATTATTATTTTCTTTTCCCTAATATTATGTTGAATATTCTCCCCGGCAGACTTCAGACTAATATTGTAATTCCGGTGGACAACAAAAACTGCAAAGTAATTTTCGATTTTTATTACGATGATTTTAAAAGAGAAGAGCTTACGGAAATAATTAAAGATGACCTGGATTACAGTGATAAAGTTCAGGCTGAAGACATTGAGATTTGTGAGAAAGTGCAGAAAGGACTGGAATCAAAAGCGTACGATAAAGGAAGATTTTCAGTCGAGTGTGAAGAGGGAGTTTATCATTTTCAGTGCCTTTTGAAAAAGTCACACAAAAAATATATTTCCGGCAATTAAAATATTAACAAATTGTTAGGTCTTTTGATTTAGCCCTGTTTTTAAGGTTAAATGATTTTTACCACGGTTTTTTTTGCTCTTAATTTGTCGAAATTGAAACTTATTCGCATATTAGAATTCCCAAAATATTGTTTTTATGAAGTACTTACTTTATTTATTACCATTAATAATATTCATAATTATTTCCTCTAACAGGGAATTAAATGAGGGGGCTCTCGGAACGAGGAGCAACCCTATTAAATTGTATTTCACCCCATCAGTTGATGCCCAGAGAATCAGTTTTAACGCAAGGGAATTAACAGACTTCCTGGAAAAAGAAACAGGTTATCATTTCATTACTGCTGTCCCTGCAAGTTTTATTGCTGTTGTTGAAGCTTTCGGCACTAAAAAAGCTGACATTGCCAGCATAAATACTTTCTCTTATTTAATGGCAAATGCAAAATATGGAGCAGAAGCAAGGCTGAGAATTGTCAGAGACAACAATGAAACAACTTACAAAGGAATGATCTTTTCCAGGGTTGGTTCAGGAATTGACAGCCTGAAAGATCTTGAGGATAGATCATTCGCATTTGTCGATCCGTCCTCAACTTCCGGTTATATTCTGCCTAAAGCTAAATTGAAAAGACTTGGAATCAGGTTAGGCGAAACAGTTTTTTCAATGAGGCACGATAACTCTGTAATGATGGTTTACCAGAAACAGGTTGATGCCGGTGCTGCCTATTATGCGCCGCCTGATCCGAAGACAGGACAAATTTTGGATGCAAGGATGCGCGTACAGCAGCAATTTCCTGATGTAACTGATAAAATAAAAATTATCGGTTTCACACAGGATATTCCAAACGATCCGTGGGTTTTCAGGAAAGATATGGATGAAGATATGAAAGAAAAGATAATCCAGGCTTTGATTGATTATGTTAATACGCCCGCCGGAGAAAAAGCAATGTATGAGATTTACGATATCAGGGGATTGATTCCCACGAAAGACAGTGATTATGATGGATTAAGAAAATTGCTGAGAGATGAAAATATTTCCTTTGAATCTTTATTGAAGAAAAAATGATTTTAAAAGTAAAAAATCTGCATAAAATTTATAAGAACGGAACGCACGCGTTAAAAGGAATCACTTTTGATGTAAAGGAAAAAGAATTCCTCGTTATAATTGGTTTAAGCGGTTCCGGTAAATCAACCTTATTAAGATGTATTAACAGGCTCATTGAACCAACTTCCGGTACAGTTGAATTTCTTGGTAAAGATATCACTCACGTAAAAGGTGAAGAATTAAGAAAAGTAAAAACCCAGATCGGAATGGTTTTTCAGCAATTCAACCTGATAAAAAGAAGATCTGTTTTAACAAATGTAATTACAGGGAAGCTTGGACAATTAAAAACTTTCCAGTCAGTGTTTGAAAAATTTCCTCAGGAAGTTTATGATGAGGCAAACAAAAGTCTTGAAACAGTAGGCATAAAAGAAAAAGCTTTGCTGCGCGCCGATTCACTCAGCGGGGGACAGCAACAGCGTGTGGCAATCGCCAGAAGTTTAATGCAGAACCCCAAACTTTTGCTTGCCGATGAACCGGTTGCCTCACTCGATCCTGCAACTTCAAATTCAGTAATGCAGTATTTCGAAAAAATTAATAAAGAGCTCGGTACAACTGTTATTTGTAATCTTCACTTTCTTAGTCTTGTAAGAAAATATGCAACAAGAGTAATTGCCTTAAAAGCGGGAGAAATTGTTTACCAGGGCTTGCCATCAGAAATAGATGAAAACTGGTTCAGAACTATTTACGGAGATGAAGCTGAAGAGGTTGAAATAAGATGATATCAAACCCCGAACTTGAATCGCATCCTGTAAAAATTATTCGGTTGAATAAGGAAAAAGAAAACAGGATAAGTTTAATTAAGGCTGTTTTGCTGGATATCTTTTTCGTGTTTTACAGTATTCTTGTTCTGCAACGGGCAATTTATTACAAATTTATTCTTGACTTGAAAGACCTTCCGTTTTCGTGGGTAAACATCGGGATATTATTTTTTATTTCAATCGTAATCGGTACAACCTGGGCTTTAACAAAAACTTCACTCTCATGTAAACTTTTCGGAATTGCGAAAGATAATAAAACAACCAAATGGACTGTCGAAATATTCGGCTGGTTTTTGTTTAATATCACGTTCATAGCAGGGTGGATTATCACACGACTTTCATTAGTCGATCTTTTCAGCAGCGAAGGCATCCAGGGAGCCGAAAGAATATTCGGAGCAATATTTAAACCGGAATTTGGAATTTTTGATGACGCAATTTTTGCTATGATTGAAACTATTTACATTGCTTTGCTTGCAACTCTTATATCAATTCCACCTACATTAATTCTAAGTTTCTTTACCGCAAGAAACCTGATGAAAGGGAATAAATTCACTTTCGTGATTTATAATATTTTAAGATTAATATTTAACTTCGTCCGTTCAATTGAGCCATTGATCTGGGCGATAATATTCTCAGTCTGGGTTGGTATTGGTCCTTTTGCCGGAATGATAGCCTTACTGGTTCATACAATTGCGTCCAACGCCAAACTGTATTCTGAAGCGATCGAGAATATAGAAGAAGGTCCTGTAGAAGCGATAACCGCAACTGGTGCAAATAAAATACAGGTTGTCTGGTATGCAGTAGTTCCTCAGATAGTTTTACCATTTTTGTCTTTTACAATTTACCGCTGGGATATAAACGTAAGAATGGCTACGATTATCGGACTGGTAGGTGGCGGTGGAATTGGTACAATGCTGATTCAGTACCAGGGTCTTGCCCGCTGGCACGAAGTAGGTCTTATTGTTCTCCTGATTGCATTTGTTGTCTGGATTATGGACTATATTAGTGCAAAAATCAGGGAAGCAATATATTAAGGCTTGTTTCAATTTTTTTGTAAATTCTTAACAATTATTTAATCCAGAAATCAATTCTTCTTGTTATTCAATCATTATATTTATTCCTTAGAATAAAAATTCTAATAATGTTGTACTCATATTTCAGTAAATGAAAGAAATTAAAGATTGTAAAATAAAAACCGAGAGCCTTAATTTTTATTATGGAAATAAAAAGGCGCTGGAAGATATTTCTATTGATATTGCACCGCAAAAAGCTACTGCATTGATTGGTCCTTCGGGCTGCGGAAAATCTACCTTTTTAAGGACTCTTAACCGGATGAACGACCTTATTGACAATGCAAGAGTTTCAGGCAAGGTGCTTATTGATAATTTTGATATTTATGATAAAAAAATAGATGTTGTTGATTTAAGAAGAAGAGTGGGAATGGTTTTCCAAAAGCCGAATCTTTTTCCGCTGACTATTTATGATAATGTAATTTACGGCACAAAACTGAACGGGATTAATAAGAAAAAAGAGCTGGATGAAATTGTTGAGAAATCGCTAAAGCAGGCAGCATTATGGGAAGAAGTAAAAGACAGGTTAAATCAACCCGGGCTTGGCTTATCCGGTGGACAACAGCAAAGATTGTGTATTGCAAGAACTCTTGCGGTTGAACCTGAAATTGTATTAATGGATGAGCCGGCAAGTGCGCTCGATCCGCTTTCTACTGCTAAAATTGAAGAGTTGATTCACGATCTGAAGAAAAAATATACTATAATAATTGTAACTCATAATATGCAGCAGGCTGCAAGGGTAAGTGATTTTACAGCTTTCTTTTATCTCGGTAAATTAATAGAATATGATAAAACTACAAAGATTTTTACGAAGCCCAAAATAAAACAGACTGAGGATTACGTAACCGGCAGGTTCGGTTAATTATTTCAATAAATTCAAAGGGAATTTAAATGGAAAGATTATTTGATATTCAAATTGAAAAATTAAAAAAAAGACTGATCAAAATGTGCAGCCTTGTAGACGAGCAGGTAGGGTTTGCAATAAAAGCAATTGAAGAAGAAGATGAAGAACTTGCTCAGCTTGTTGTGGATAGAGATAAAAAGGTTGATAAATTTGATGTTAAAATTGAGAAAATCTGCCAGAAAATTTTTGCATTGAATCAACCTGTTGCAATGGATCTCCGCCTGATAATGTCATCTCTAACAATAAATAATAATCTTGAAAGGATAGGGGATATAGCTGTAAATATTGCTGAAAGTTTCTTAATTCATAAAAAGAAACCTGCGTTTATTTCAAAAACAAAATTTGCTGAAATGTCAAAAGTTGCTAAGGAAATGGTAAAAGATTCTATTGATGCATTTATTGAAAATGATGCTGAACTTGCCAGGAAAGTTATTGAAATGGATGATATACTTGATGACCTGAACAGAGAAAATCATAAAATATTAATTGAACATATGAAGGCTAATACGAATGATATTGAACAGGCTGTTGCTTTGCTTGTAACCTCCAGGCAGATGGAGAGAATGGGTGATCACTCGACCAATATTGCTGAGGATGTTTATTTTATTGTGGAAGCTCAATTAATAAAACATAAATATGAAAAAATAATTCTTAATGAACAGGAAGATGATGATGCAAACGATGATAAGATAAGCGATGATGAATCAAAAGAAGAAACGCAGAGTGATTAAAATATTATTTTAGAAAATGCTCCATTGATCTCATAAAAAATTCTTTCGTAGATAACTGCTTCTCAGGATTAATAATATCATTTAATTTTTTGCTGTAAAGCATTCCCCAACTTGCATAAACAAAAAAATTTGGCAGATCAGCATTCATTTGTTGCGATTTGTTTGTGTAGGCAGCATTTAATGCAACTTTTAAGACCTCTTCTTCAGCCTGCAACAACTTTTTAAGAATAACTAATTCCTGTTCCAATCCTTCCTGGTTTAAGAGCAGGATAACCAGGTCATAAATCAATTTATATTTTTCGTAAACATTTTCTTTGAACACTAGGTATTCAGTGAATTTTTCATTAAGTGATAATTCCTGGTTGTCAAAAATATTTTTGATCTCTTCAATTATTAATCCGGAATCATATTCCAGGGTTCCGAAATAAAGAGTTTCTTTAGAATCAAAATAATGATAAATGGTTGCCTTGCCGATTCTCAAATCCCTGGCAATTTCATCGAGAGTGGTTTTGCTTAGCCCATGACGCGCAAATCTTTTAATTGCGGCTTTAATTATCTGCTGTTTTCTGTCAGTTTCCACAATTTTCTTGAGTTAAAAAATGAATTAATAATAAGATAATGATAATCAATTTATCTAAAAAATAAAATTCTTATGTAAGATTATTTTTCAGGATGAAGTCTTTAATTGGGTATTTGTACCCTTATCAAAATTATTTAAAATGTGAGCCAATAAAATTACAAGGAGACATCCAATTACATTATACCACAGGAATGATATATCAGTAAAAATAAAAGAAAGAATTACAACAACTTCAGCTATAATAGCTGATAAAAATGTCGGTGTTGCTTTTATCCTTTTGAAATAAAAAGCTAACAGGAAAATTCCAAGGATTGTGCCATAGAATAGTGAACCGAGAATATTTACCGCTTCAATTAAAGAACCAAGCTGATTTGCAAACTCAGCAAAAAGTATGGCCAGTAATCCCCAAAAAACTGTCGCAGATTTTGTAACAATGAGATAATGTTTCTCACTTCCGTCTTTTTTTATCATCCGCTTGTAAACATCAATAATAGTAGTTGATGCAAGAGAATTGATCTCAGAAGAAGTTGAGGACATTGAAGCTGCAAGTATGGCAGCGAGTACTAAACCGATGAGCCCGGCAGGAAGGTAATTCAACACAAAGGTTAAGAAAATATAGTTTGTATCATTTGTTTCTGATAAAGGATCGTTTTTAGCTATTACTCCAACAGCCTGTTCCTTTAAATCTTTAATCTCATTATTCGCACGTGTAATATCTTCTTGCAGGGCATCTGCTTTAGAATCATTATCAGTATGTATAGCCTTTACAAGATCTTCAAGTTTACCTTTCTTCTCTTCAAATACCTGGTGGAATTTATCTTCAATTTTATTGTACTCTTCAGCATGTATGCTGTTCTTTATTTTATTTGTTTCAACCGGATTAAAAAAAAGGGGAGGAGCTACAAACTGGTAAAAGAGAAAAAGCATTGCACCAATAAATAATATGCTGAACTGCATCGGGATTTTGACAATTCCGTTAAAGAGTAATCCGAGCCTGCTTTGTTTAACGCTTTCGCCAGTTAAATATCTTTGAACCTGTGATTGGTCAGTTCCAAAATATGAAAGCTGCAAAAATAGTCCGCCAATTATTCCGGACCAGAAACTATACCTGTTATCCAGATCGAATGAGAAATCAATCGCGTTAAGTTTGCCGAGTTTGCCGGTTACTTTTAAAGAATCCATAAAGGATAAATTATCCGGCAGTAAATGCATTATCATAAAAAATGCTGCAAACATTCCGAGAGTAATTATTATCATCTGCTGAAATTGTGTCCAGCCAACTGCCTTTGATCCTCCGGTTGCTGTATAAATTATAACAACAATCCCGATCGCAAGATTTGTTAGGTAAATATTCCATCCAAGCAGAATTGAAAGAATTATTGATGGAGCATAAATGGTTAACCCTGCTGCCAGTCCGCGTTGAATTAAAAATAAAAAAGCCGCGAGCGCGCGTGTTTTTAAATCAAATTTGGTTTCCAGGTATTCGTATGCCGTATAAACTTTTAATTTATGATAAAGTGGAACAGCTGTTATAGAAAGGATTACCATTGCGATCGGTAGCCCGAGATAGAATTGTACAAAGCGCATTCCATCTACATAAGCCTGTCCGGGAGTAGAAAGAAAAGTAATTGCACTAGCCTGTGTCGCCATAATTGAAAACGCGATAGTATGCCATTTCATATCATTGTTGGAAAGGAGATACCCTTTCATATCTTTGCTGCCGCGGGATTTCCAGATTCCGTAGACAACAATGAGAAGCAATGATCCAATTAATACTATCCAGTCAAGTGTTCTCATTCAAAGTATTTTGTGAATAAATAAAAAAGCAAAATTAATAGGGCAAGGTTTCCTATAACGACATAATACCACGACTTCCACTTTTTAAATAAAGGTGGATCTTCGTTTATTATCGGTTTCTTTTCTTTTTCCATTTTAATTCGCAGGTTTTGAAGATTTACCTGATGAAATTAAATTAATAAAAATTCTGAAAGCTCCCGGAACTCCTGCAGGTAGTTGGCGAAACCATGCATAACCAGTGTAAATATAAACACCTTCGCCATATTTTGTAAAAAGTAATCCACCCTGCAATGGTTTTTCTCCGGGATCATGACTTGAAATTACCGGTTGATACCTGTTGTCCCACTTATCCGCAAAGTACAGACCTCTTTCCTGAATCCAGTCTTCAAAATCTTTTTGAGTTATTTTATTTGGTGAATTAAAGATAACATTATTTTTATCAACAAATTCAACCGGCGCTTCTTCAACGGTTACTCTATCGTGTGAAAGTTCAATCGGGTAGGGACCAATATCTTTTGTAACCATATTAAAACTATTATTGTATTGCACAAGGTACGTCCCGCCGTTTTTCACATATTCCATCAACCTTTTTTGATCAACTGCCAACCTGTCCCGGGTATTATATGCTCTTACTCCCGCAATTATTGCATCGAATTTAGAAAGATCGGCGTTATCAAGTTCTTCATCGGAAAGGAAGTGAACATTATAACCGAGATCTTCAAGTTCACCCGGAATTACATCACCTGCTCCTATAATATAACCGATATTATTTATCGTTTTATTAATGTCTAACCTGATCATTTTTGCCCGTCCTTTGGGAAATAGTGTCTGAACAGGAATATGTGAATAATTTATAGTTTCAATTCCGCGGTCAACTTCTCCATGATTGGTTTCAGCAGTTGCTTTAAGTTCCGCTACAGAAGCTCTCAATGGAGGTTTAATCATAAAGGTAAAGTGTTTTTCTTCATTTTTATTTTCCAATTCAAAGGGAAATTCTTTCGGTTCTATGTTCCATCCTTCAGGAAGATTAAGTGTTAACTTGCCGGAAATATGCTCTGTATTTGAAACCAAATCAACTTTGATTTCTTTTTCATTATCATCCGGAAAAACGTATACATTATTCCCAATTTGAATTGATAAAGGAGGACGTATTTCAAATGGTTTGTAATTTTCACCTGTAACCGGGTCAGTCCATTTGTAAAGAACCGGAACAGTGAAATCAAATTCCTCTCCTTCAGCGCTAAGAGTAAATGTTACATTTAACGGCGGATCATTATCAGGCTTACCAACCTGGTTTTGATCATCAATATTATAAGTCCCTTTTTCGTGATCATTCATCAGCCAGTAAGGCTCTGTTATCTCTGCGTCAGTGGGGATTTTTATTTTTGATGTAAATGATTTCAAATCCTGGTAGTTTAAAGTGAGATTAACGTTTTCATTCTCACCATATTTAAATTTAACATTCTTTAAAGAGAACTGAATATTTGATCGGTTCACAATTGATGCAGAAATATTTACAGAATCTCCCGGTGTTGCAGAAAAATCATCTGAGTTAGCTTCAATCCAAAGTCCTGCCGCTGATTTTAATACATCAAGAAGTTCTTTCTTTTTAATGGGAATCCAGTGAGTATCATTTATCTTTTCCATTTCTGCATAAGCCTGGATCAAGATTGGAATTATTGCTGAAGGATTTTCCGGATTAAATTCTTTATCTGCTTTTTTCAAAAGTTGCGAAAGCTTTTCGGAACCTGGAACTCTTGACCAGTCAAGTTTAATATTTTCAAATAAGTCATCCTTCGCCGGTGGTCCGTCAAATAACTGGAAATAATTTAAATTCTCCCCGCGTTTCGGAGCAGAACCAAATCCCTGGCTTTTGTGCATGCTTCTGCTTTCTGCAGCAATCTCTGTATACGATTTGCCCAAAAGAGGATTGTATTCGCCGAGGTCAATGCTGATTGCATCATCAGGAATTTTTGCATTTCGCCACGTCCACGAATTCCAGAATAATCTTTTCGGCTGCCACGGCTTTACATATTTTAATTGTTCCGGGAAAACTTTGGGATCATTTGCAATTTTAAAAGCTTCCTTTGCAAGAATTGCTGAAGCTGTGTGGTTTCCGTGCCCGCCTCTGCCATCGCCGGGGAATCTCAAAACAATTACATCCGGCTTGAATTTTCTAATCACCCAAACTACATCTGATAGAATCTTTTCTTTTTTCCAGATGTCTAAAGTCTCTTCTGCATTTTTAGAATATCCAAAATCGATTGCCCTGCTAAAGAATTGTTGTGCTCCGTCAATTCTTCTTGCAGCCAGCAACTCCTGTGTTCGTATTACGCTTAACTCTTCTGATTGTTCACTTCCCAAAAGATTTTGTCCGCCGTCTCCGCGCGTTAAAGCAAGATATGCTGTTTCCAGGAGTTTACCGGAAGCACAATAGGAAAGGAAAGCTGTATTTTCATCATCCGGATGAGCGGCTATATAAAGAACACTCCCGACTACATTTAATTTATCCAGCGCCAGCTTAATTTCAGCGGCATTTTTTATCTTTTCCGGCTGGGCATTTATTTTTAATGAAAGCGCCAGGAAAAGAATTGAAAGACTAAAAAGGAAAAATTTTGATCTTTTGTTTTTCATAATACTTCAAAATATTGTAAGTGGAACCGTGTTTTAGGCTAAAAACAACTCAAAAATAAAATAAAGTTCATTAAATATTATGATTTATTTATATTTAATGAAGTCAAATCAATAATATAACTGATTTAGGCTTAAATTTAAGGTTAATATATTACATTTAAATCTAACCAGTTAAACCGTTTATCAAAAAATATGGTGATCTAAAGTTCAAATTTTTTGTATTTGGCGGATTTATATAACGTATATTTTTAAAAGAATTAGAAAATATGATTAAAATAAATAATTGGTCCATTGGTGGAAATAATCCATTTGTATTAATTGCGGGACCTTGCGTGGTCGAAAGCGGAAAAATGATCCTGCAAGCAGCAGAAGAAATTAAAAAGATAACTGAGGAACTTGGAATTAATTTAATATTTAAATCCAGTTACAAGAAAGCAAACAGAACAAGCGGCAAATCATTTTCGGGCATAGGCGATGAAGAAGCATTGAAAATTTTGGGAAAAGTAAAATCTCAAACAGGAATTCCGGTGCTTACTGATATTCACACCAAAGAAGATGCAAAGCAAGCAGCACAATATGTTGATGTTTTACAAATACCTGCTTTCCTTTGCAGGCAAACTGAATTATTAATTGCTGCCGGAAAAACGGGAAAAATTGTGAATATCAAAAAAGGACAATTTCTCGCGCCGGAAGATATGAGGCATGCTGCAGAAAAAATTGAATCAACTGGAAATAAAAATATTATGCTGACCGAAAGAGGTACTACGTTTGGTTATCATAATCTTGTTGTTGATATGCGTTCACTGATAATTATGCGCGAACTTGGATATCCAGTGGTTATGGACGCAACTCATTCGGTGCAACTGCCGAGTAAAGGAAATGAAAGTGGCGGACAACCTAAATTTATTAAACCCCTGGCAAAAGCCGCCGCCGCCGTAGGAATTGATGCACTTTTCCTTGAAGTTCATCCTGATCCTGCAAATGCGATGAGTGATGCGGAAAGCCAGTTACCATTAAATAACTTAAAAGAGTTGCTCACAGAGATTAAAGAAATTGACAGGTTAATAAAAAAGTATTAGTTGAAAAGTAAATGCAGGATTATTCGAGAAAACTTTCTAAAAATGAAAAAAGTGTTTTATTTTCTATTCTCCCGGAAAATAAAACCGGGTATAAAAGTTACAAGGACAAAATTGAAAAGTTGCTCGTAATTGGCAAAGGAAGATTTGGAGGCTCAAATTTAATCCTGGGAAAAGAAGGTGCAAAACCTGATCTTAGTTTTCCTTCATCTCCTGTTTTTGCGAGTGGCGTTTTAATTTGTAATGAAACCAAAATTGATGTGATAATACACGAAGAAATTGATGATGAGATTGAATTTGATATATCTACAAATAATGATTTTAATTTAAACAATGAATTTTCTGTTTCTGAATGCTGGAGTTATTCGGAATGGATCCCCGGTAAAAAGGCTCCGGGTGATAATTCAATTGTAAGAGAAATAAAGGTTGTGCCGGGTAAATATATACTTGCAATTGCATCGGCTCATAAAAAAATATGGCTGTATGATTTTGAAACCGGTATAAATCATTTAATACCATTGAGTAATTTTTATAACCAATTGATGATGGTAAAAGAGATAAGGGATTCTAAGATTGCATTAAATCCGGGTTCATTTTTCGGCAATCTGGATCAATATTCAGATACGGATCTAATATCGGCATTGATAACTTACAATAAATATTTAAGAAGATTTAAACTGGATATTGAATTCTTAAAAGAAAAGAAGACTCAACCGGTCAAAAAAAATATATTTAGTTTTCTGAAAAGAGGTTAAAATTGAACAAAGAAGAAATAATTAAAAACGGAAAAGAAGTAATTAAAATAGAAGCAGCCGCAGTTGCCGGACTCGAAGAGAGCATCAATGATCAGTTTCTTAAAGCGCTCGAAATAATTAATCAAACAAAAGGAAGGGTAGTTTTAAGTGGAATGGGGAAGTCGGGACTGATAGCAAGAAAGATCGTGGCAACTTTTAATTCAACCGGAGCCGCTGCAATTTATCTGCATCCTACAGATGCTCTCCACGGCGATCTTGGAATGGTGAGAAAGGAGGACGTGGTAATTCTTATATCAAAAAGCGGCGAAACTGAAGAAATAATAAATCTTTTGCCTATGCTTAAAAGGTTAAAAGTTTCGCTTATTGCGATGTCAGGGAGCCCAAATTCAAAGTTAGTAACAGAGTGTGATATTTTTCTAAGTATAGCGGTTAAAGAAGAAGCCTGTCCGCACGACCTGGCCCCCACTGCTTCCACTACAGCAACTTTAGCATTAGGAGATGCTCTTTCTATTACTTTGTTAAAAATGAGAGGATTTACAGCAGAAGATTTCGCGATGCTTCATCCCGGCGGAAGTCTTGGTAAAAGATTATCTCTTGAAACCAGGGAGATAATGATAAAAGGTGAAAATATTCCTGTTGTTAAAGAAGACTATTCTATAAAAGATGTGATACTTGAAATTACATCGAAAAGATTGGGAGCCACCTGTGTTGTAAATTCAGATGGAATTTTAACAGGAATTATTACAGACGGCGACCTTAGAAGATTGCTCGAAAAAACTCTTGATATAAAAGAGCTGAATGCAAAAGATATTATGACAAAGAATCCAAAAGTAATGAAACCGGATTACCTCGCTTCATTTGCACTTCAGCATATGGAAAATTTCAAAATCACTTCTCTCGTAATTATTGATGATGAAAATCATCCGATTGGAATCGTACACCTTCACGATTTAATTAATCTTGGACTTACACAAAGATGAAGTATCTCATATTATTTGTTGCTGCAATTATACTGATTAGCTGTAACAGTGAAAAAGTAAAACCTACAGTAAATGCTTCATTGGATACCAATAAATTGCCGACTCAGGAAAGCTGGGATGCTGTTGTAACATTCAGCGATTCAGGTAGAACAAAAGCTATATTGTATGCGGGACATTTAAGAGTTTTTGATGAATCGAAAGAAACACTTTTAGATCAAAACATTAAGGTCGATTTCTTTGATGAAAATGAGCACAAAACTTCTACACTTACTGCAAAAAGAGGAAAAGTTGATGATAATACAAAAGACCTTTATGCAATGGATAGTGTAGTTGTAGTGAGTGATAGCGGAACCACAGTTACGAGTGAAGAATTAATGTTTAGAAATGAAGACCAGAAAATTGTTTCTGACAAATTTGTAACAATTACATCTCCTAAAGAAACTATACAGGGTTATGGATTTAAGTCAGACCAAGCTTTGAGAAATTATGTTATCTACAATATAACCTACACTGCACGAACAGATTCTACAAAATAGTTTATGATTAAAACCATTCAAAAAATATTCCTGTTGTTGATTATCCCCACGACACTGTGTTATGCACAAAACAGTGATAATATAATCCGCGTCAAAGGTGAGCAGATGAACGGGTATTCTGTAAACGGAGAAATAGTTAGAGAAGTTAAAGGTAACGTAATTATTACGCAGGGGAACGTAATTATAAATTGTGACAATGCTATTCAGTATATTTCAAAAAATGAAGTCAAGCTAATCGGGAACGTGGTTATCAAACAGGATAGCATCACTATTACAACTGCGCGTGGTTATTATTACGGTGATATAAAAAAATCAGTTTCCGATACTTCAATAAAACTTGATGATGGAAAAGTAGTGCTGACTGCAAACCGGGGTAATTATTTATTCAATGATCACATTGCATTTTTCCGGGATAGTGTAAAACTAAAAGATTCTGTCTCTGTGTTGACTTCGGATTCGCTCAGGTATTTTAAAGATGAAGATAGGATGTTTGCTTTCAGCAATGTTACAATAGCCGATTCTGAAAATACAATTAAGGCGGACAGTCTTGAGCATTTCAGAGATAAAAGAATAACATTTGCAGATCAGAATGTTAAAATATTTAATCCCGAAAATAATTTAACTATGTTCGGAAACCACCTGGAAGACTACCCGGAACAACATTTTACACTCGTAACAGAAAGACCACTGCTGATGCAGATTGATACTTCATACGTCAAAGAAACTGATTCCCTTAGGACCAATGAAGAGATTGCAGATTCAACTATGAAGATTGATACACTTTTTATTAAATCGGTTACAATGGAAGCATACCGGGATTCATTAAGTATATTCAAAGCGATAGACTCTGTAAAAATTTCAAGAGGTGATTTCGCATCTCAAAATGATTTTACTCTTTACAAAAAAGATGACGGGCAGATAATTACTTATAAACTTTCTGATTCAACTGCGCAGCCAATTCTCTGGTACGAGGATACACAATTAACAGGTGACTCAGTCACAATCTTTCTTGCCGATAACCGGATCAATTCATTAAAAGTGAACAATAATTCTTTTATCATTTCACAAGATGAAAACAATCCCCGCAGGTTTAACCAGATGTCAGGTGACAGTGTAAAAATGAGCTTTGAAAATTCAAAATTAAACCGGACTGATGTCTGGGGAAATTTCTTCAGTATTTATTACCAGTACGATAACGAAGAACCGAACGGTTTGACAAAATCTTCTTCGCAAAATGCCATAATATTATTCGAACAAAACAAGGTAAATGAAATAAGGCTTTATCTTTCACCAAACAGTGAATATTATCCTGAAATTTTGGTTAAAGGAAAGGAAGATTCTTTCATACTTTCCAGGTATGTGGCGTTCAAACAAAAACCCGGGAAATTGTTATTTTTGATTAGATTGAATTAAGCAAGTAAATAAGTTTTATTGAATAAAAAATTTGTAATTTGTCTAAAGAAGTAAATAAAATATCAGGTATGGAACACAGAACTTTAAGAAGTAAAGATTTAGTTAAAATTTACAAAAAAAGAAAAGTTGTAAATAAAGCATCAGTTGAAGTTTCAAAGGGAAACATAGTTGGGTTACTGGGTCCAAATGGTGCAGGAAAAACCACAACTTTTTATATGATTACAGGAATGATAAAGCCTGATGACGGAACTGTATTCCTTGATGACGAAGAGATTACAAATATTCCAATGTATAAAAGAGCAAGATTGGGAATAGGCTACCTCCCGCAGGAGGCATCAATTTTCAGAAGATTAACTGTCGAAGATAATTTACTTGCTGTTTTGGAAATGATAAAACTTCCCCTGAAAGAAAGAAAAGAAAAGTGTGAAAAATTACTTGAAGAATTAAGCATCACTCATATACGCAAAAGTATGGGATACCAGTTAAGTGGTGGCGAAAGAAGAAGAACTGAAATTGCCCGGTCTCTTGCTACTGACCCGAGTTTTATCCTGCTCGATGAACCTTTTGCGGGAGTAGATCCAATTGCAGTTGAAGATATTATGATTATTGTTTCAAAATTGAAAGAGAGGGGGATTGGAGTCCTAATAACTGACCACAATGTCCACGAGACTTTAAGTATTGTTGATAAAGGTTACATCTTAATAAATGGCCTTATTTTTAAGCAGGGTAAAGCCGAAGAATTAGCAGAAGATGAAGAGATAAGAAAATTATATCTCGGTGAGAAATTTAAATTAGACAGGTACAGCGGGGAATAAAAGTAAAATTATTTTGTGCTGTCTAATTCATAAAGTGAAAACACTTTTGTTCTTTCCAGCCAGTGATTAAAATTAAATTCGTCCATCCAGCCTGGAATTGTTCTATAAACCCTTTCCATTTCTA